>Ga0307515_10011825_pt1 | contig 16512 bp, 9 predicted proteins | sample 17_EM_MG_FD_194513 | JGI IMG/M metagenome (GOLD analysis project Ga0307515, IMG submission 194513) | Populus trichocarpa ectomycorrhiza microbial communities from riparian zone in the Pacific Northwest, United States - 17_EM | ecosystem: Host-associated > Plants > Roots > Unclassified | place... | reverse complement strand
TCTATTCTCTCCTGGCCGGTTTGGAGACTTGAAACCTCCACTTCATCGGTTGTGTGCCCGAAGGTGCCTTTCTTTCCTTCTTGCCCGAGTTAAGCTCACTCACACAGTTTTGCGTTTCCTGGTTCGCTTTCTACCTTTGTTTTCGAGTGGCGAACGAGAGCAGCAGAACAGAAGCATTGAGAATTTTGAGATGTTCAAAGAAGTTCAGAGATGCACGATTTTGTGTAGATAATTTTAGGCTTAGGGATTTAGATTTTGTTTGTTCTGTGTGTGTGTATCAAAAGCTGAAAGAAAGATGAAAGAACACGCAAATCACAATAGTCAATGGCCCAATAGTCGCTGGACAGCTGGAGCGAGGCAAGGGTTACGGGCAGTATATACTTTCTGCCAAAATCGTTAAAACGGTGTTAAAATCGCGTTTTTACACAATTTCACCCAATTTTAATAATTTCACCCGATTTTAACTTGATTTCATTTATTTTTAAGTTTTATGAACGATTTAGCACATTAAGCCTACATTAACTTGTAAAATCGTATAATTTTACGAGTTAAATCATGATTTTAACAACCTTGATTTAACATATAAGAACTATAGTAAAAAAGAGAATTTTTCAAATAAATTTAGTTTAGTATTTCACCATTAAACTAAACCGATAAAATCAAGACAGCTAGATTATAAATCTGCCCCTGTAAAACTAAAATTTCTTGTGGTAATAACTAGCTTAATTAACTATATATTTACATGAAAAATTATTTACACTTAAATTTTATATAAATTGATGTTTCAATCAAAAGCACATGTCCCATAAATAATTAATAGAAAAAGTGAATAAAAAATATATCTCTATGAAAATTGTTTGTTTTTTGTTTAATTATTGACATGGCATTCCTAATTTTAGAATATATTTGCTTTTATATGGTTTTGTCTCATATATAAAGGGTTCCTTGTGAGACTTCTTGGCGTGGTAAGAGGACTCGGACATGCACAAGATTTGTTAATACAATAATTTGGGGTTTTTTTAGAGTTTTGGTCGGTCGGTTATATCAACCGTAGCTTTTTATAGAACTAAAATGAATATCTTGTAGGGTCAAAGCCCCAGCTGCCAACCACCCCCACTTCAAGGATACTTTTATTTTTTGTTTATGTTTTGATATATTGTTTATGCTTAATTTTCCTTATAAAAACTGGAGACACTGAGCGAAGAGCCTGCACAGCAAAAAAGCCAAGGTGGGCAAGACGAAAATGGCATCCATTCTAGCTATTGGCACTGCAAATCCACCCAACTGTTTCGAACAGGCTGACTATCCAGACTTCTACTTCCGAGTCACTAAAAGCGAGCACATGACACAGTTAAAGGACAAGTTCAAGAGAATATGTAAGCAATACACATGCATGCGCATGATTTCTCATCTTCGGATGGGTTTTGATCATTCTTTCCATTGCCAATCACACTGCTTAATTTCAGGAAGGGAAGAAGAGAGCTGGAGAGTACTGTACGTAGAGCCAGTACACCATGCATGCATGTCTTTCTGCCATTAATTATACATGATAGCTCTGCTTAATTACACATGATTTGATTTGATTTGAGGATGCAACTTAAAATTCATATAATGGGATCGAAGCCCATTTCATCTCCTATTGGAAAAAAAGCACTTTGTCTATCATATCTGTGTTTTTTAGGGTACCGGGGCATTGCGGTGAGAATTTTGAATTTTTTTTAAGAGTTTTAAATTAATAATCTTTAGTGTTTTTTTATTGTTTTAATGTATTGATATTAAAAATTAAAAAAATATTATTTTAATATATTTTCAAAATAAAAACACAATATTAATTAACAATAATATCATGCTTCTAAGTGAAAGTAAAGAAAAGCTTCAAGAAAGAAAGAAAGAAAGAGTTCGGTGTATTTGCCTAAATCCTATGATCATATGTTTTCATTTTTCTTGGCTGATGCGCAGGTGAAAAATCCAAAATAAGGAAACGTTACATGTATATCACCGAAGATACCATCAAGAAGAACCCAAGCTTAAGCACCCACGATGCCGCGTCCCTCGATGCACGTCAAGAAATTCTGGTCACTGAGGTACCCAAGCTCGGCAAGGAAGCAGCATTGAAGGCCATTGAAGAATGGGGCCAGCCCAAATCAAAGATCACCCACCTTATATTTTGCACTTCTTCAGGTACCCATATGCCAGGTGCAGATCATGAGCTTACTAAGCTCCTTGGCCTTGAACGTTCTGTCAAGAGATTCATGATGTATCAACAAGGCTGCTTCACAGCGGCCCTAGCCCTCCGCCTTTCCAAAGACCATGACTGTTTGTTGGGGCACGTGTTCTCATCGTGTGTTCTGAGAACATGACTGTTTGTTTCCGAGCACCATCTGAGACTCACTTGGATATTCTTGTAGGCTCTGCGATTTTCTCTGACGGTGCTGCTGCTATCATTGTTGGGGCTGATCCTGACACAGCTACCGAGCGCCCATTATTTCAACTTGTGTCAGCCGAGCAGTGTATTGTTCCTGACTCGGATGATGGAATAGTTGGTCACATACGTGAAATGGGGATTTCGTATTACTTGCATAAAATGGTGCCCAAGATCGTTGCGGAAGGCGCTGCGCAATGCTTGGTGGAGACATTCAGTGCTTGATATGGGATCAAGGACTGGAATTCTCTGTTTTACGTTGTCCATCCTGGAGGTACAGGCGTTTTGAACAAGTTTGAAGAGCACATTGGCTTGACGAAAGATAAATTGAGAGCATCTCGGCATGTGCTATCTGAGTATGGAAACATGTGGGGTCCAAGTGTGTTCTTCGTTCTTGATGAGATGAGGAGAAGATCAGCCAAGGAAGGGAAAGCCACCACTGGAGAAGGATTGGATCTAGGTGTGCTGTTCGGGTTCGGCCCTGGCGTAACTATCGAGACCATTGTGCTCCGTAGTTTCGCTACAGATTGAATGACTACTTCGGCAGCGGACTCGTCAAGAATACTGGAAGGATCATGCATGGTTAATTAAGGTAACTCTGTGTCAGTGTTTGTTCTTTTGTTTTTCAGATTTGATGATTCAATAAAGCATCTGTGCGGAGGATCCGGCTCCTGTGATAGGATCGGACTTCTCTCACGAAGACGTTCCTGTTGTTGTTGTTTTAGCACTTGTTGTTTTTGAAATTGAATAAGATTTAATTATTATGTTATTAGAAGAGGTGGGATGCATCCCACTGAGTTTTCACTTGAATTTATTAATTTGATTCATGTTTTAATTACAATGCCTTTGGAAAATCTCTGAAAGCCTTGCAGTGGATTCTTGGGAACATTTCTTTCCGAATCGGCTCCCTTTGGGATCCTTTTTTACAGAAAAACTAGGACTGCCTCAAGTGGATTACCCTGCTATTTCAGTACAAGATTTAACAGTTTTACCGATAGAATTTTTCTGTCGGCGTAAAACACATATTCCATCAGTAATTAATTTACTAACAAAATTACCGACAGAATTTATTCCGTCGGTAATTCCGTTGGTAAAAATAGCACGTCATCATTTTTTTTTGTTTTGTTTTAATTTTTTTTCCACGGTAATTCTCTCGGTATATACCGAGGGAATATTTCCGTCGGTAAAATCCCTCGAAAATTTACCGATAATATTTTCATTTGTATTTATCGATTTTTCTGGTAGTGTTTATCATTCTGAACTTCAATTGTTTTTTGAGAGACCCTAGACTTCCTTTCCAATTCTTTCACAGAAAATTAACAGTGCTTAGAACATATATATCACTGGAAATAATGAAAGAAATCCAACTAAAACTTCTATCTGCAATATTCTAGCAATATTTTTGCACTTCAATAAAAATAAATTCAGAATATTGTTGAACACACAATTACAAGAAATTTTATAATACTTAAAAAGTAACCAATGATATCACATTAGTTATTTCATAAAACATACTTTAATAAATAAATAAATATAAGTAGGAGAGAAATATTAGTTGATGGTAATTTCTTTTGTTGATTACTTTAAAAGAGCATGATCCTTAACTAGCAGTTTACTAGGCAATAATAATTTAAATATGATAAATTGGCAATATTTGCCAAGATGGACCTTGTTTTTTAATAGTAAAACTATTATTACTAGCTTTTTTTTTTTTTACTAGGGCTATAGACTCATCATAAAATTATTATTCTACCTTTATAACAAAAATAATTGCCTTGGTAACGGGGTATTGTGATATTATTTTTTTATTTCTTGCATAATAAAATAACTATTATTCCCTTACAGACATAAAATAATGAACTAGAGGTTTGGGGCTTTTTTTACTTTCTTATTTTTAAAGTATGGTAAAATGATCATGTTGTTCTTGAATTCAAATTGTTTTTAACTCAGGTAAAAGAGGCTTTTGGTCTTTTCTTTATTTATTTTATATTATCTACTTTGATTGATAGCAATTTAGTATTTTAATATATATAAAATATTATTTAATTTTAAAAAATGGGTTGCACTTGCAAAGCACCTGGAAGTATGTGGGTATACCCGTGTTATTTGGGTGGCACGCACGCCATTATTTAGTGGCCAAATTCCAGCATCCATTACGGTGTTTTAATCCTCAAGATGGCTCCGCCGTTCCTGGCAGGCTCATGCTACCAAAATATCTTGGGTTTTGTGACGATAATTTTTTTTTTCTTTTCTTTAATTTTAATAATTTTTTTATATATTTTTAAAATAACCTTTTCATTTATTTTTCTTTTAAATTTTACCCATGTTTTTTTTATTGCTACTTATTTTATTTAGATAATCATCTCGATTAATTTGATAATTTATTTCTTTTATCCCTCGACATTTTACTTTTTTATTCTATCTTTTTACATGGTTATCTTGATCTTATGTGTCAAGTCATAAGTTTCGTATTTTAACCCAACTTGACCTGAGTTAATTTTTTTAGTTTATCTGTTATTATTTTTTATTTTTTTATTATATTATTAAATTAATTGAGATTATTAAATTTAATCAAGTAAATAACCTAATTTCTCCTACTTGAAAAATATATTCGTTGTCTAAGTATTTTATTTTTTTGTTAAAAAAAATATGCGGACCACAGTATAGCAAGTACTGTTAGTTTGTTGACGGAAGGAGGAAATGGAAAGTAATATACCCTAAAAAGTTTGGTCCGGCACGTGTTATAGTGCAGGCCATCAATCTAACAAGTAGAGGTGATTATTTTCACTTTAATTCAGTTCTTATAAAAAAAAAAAAACCAAACTAGTTTTTTTTATTCAATAATTGAAGTCAACCCACAAGGTGGTGGAGTTCAGTGCCTGTAGCTGTTGCCTTTTCTACTAAACCAAACGCAGCAAAGATTAAAGAATCATTGATGCAGACAAAGACAACAGATCTCACCTTAAGAAAGCAAGTGAAACAAGGTAATGCCTACACCTGCCTACTTTCTTTTCTTGTTCAGGGGATGCTCTCTTTGCCTTGTATGTTAACTTTTTTCTTCAAGGTATTGCTGCGGGTTTAGAATGTCAAATATTTGCTTTCATTGTTATAGTCTTGCATGATCTTTTCATCTTGATAGAATATAAGAATGAACTCGCTACCATTAGCTGTTGTTTCAAGTGCTAAGTGATTTGCTTTTCATTTTATAATCTTGGGGTTGAGGTGGGGGGAAGCCTTGGCAAGAAGGAATTGAATTGAGTACTGTGCGAGTTTATTCTGTTAGTGTAAGCTCAACATGGCGACGAACACAAGGAATTCAAATCCAATGATTAATTCATGGATGAATTATAGATATGGTTAGTGTGCAAATAATGAAAATCGCTTACAACTTATTGGTTCATTCATGGTTTTGTCAGGCTCATAAACTGCAATTTATTGGTTATTTTAAAGGTTTGTGATTAACTCTTGATGTAATCAAACTATTAATGAATGTCATGCTGATTTATTTAGCTTTACTTGAATGGGATTTTCCGTCTCCTTCATTTTTTCTGACCATCTTATGCTTTCTTTTACAGGCTTTGTTGACACCTTCTGTTCTACATTGATCTTTAGTGCTTCCTCTTTCATTGAATTGTGAGATTTTAGTTTTGTCCGATGGCTGCTATGATAGACTGGAAAGCCTGCTCTTCAATCCGTCCGCACGCTTATGATGTGTTCTTGAGTTTCAGAGGTGCAGATACGCGCAAGAACTTTACTGGTCACCTCTATATGGCTTTGCAAGGGGCTGGAATTCGTACATTTAGAGATGAAGATGAAATCGAGGGAGGAGAACATATTGGTTTTAAAATAACAAAAGCAATACAAGAGTCGAAAATGTCACTAGTGGTGTTTTCAAGAGACTATGCTTCTTCAAAATGGTGTCTGGAAGAACTCTTGATGATTATGAAACGTAGAGAAACTATTGGCCACATTGTTCTGCCAGTTTTTTATGAAGTTGATCCAGATGATGTCTCAATGCAGACTGGTTTTTTTGCTGAGGCATTTGCTAGCCATGAAAAAAACTTCATGGACAATAGAGACATGGAGGAATGGAGGGAGGCTCTTAGAAAAGTTGCAGATCTGAAAGGACCTGTTCTACGTGATAGGTGATTTTTCAAAACTTTTCTAGAAGAACTGTAACAGAAAGAAGATTTAGTCAAGAAAATTTCTAACTGTTTAAGGAACTCTGCATCGCAAATGCATGAAAGGAAAAGGATATTGTAAAATACCTACAGGCAATTAAAGAACAAACATAACTATGTGTGCAATTATATAAGGTTATAGAATGATTTATAATTTAATATAAGCAAGTCTTAAATTGTGTAAGTTCTGGTGTTTATGCATCATAGTCTTGAAATGAATTTGACTGCTAAAGAGTTGAGTGGATAAAGTCTGGAGGATATATAATATACACAGTTTTGACGAAACCCCAGAATACATGCTGGTTTATCTTCCCAAGTTGTTGGTAGTTCAGCTTGGTCATCTCTTGTCTTCCACCTTCAGAATTAATGGTTGACATGTTTATGTCATGCTATGTATTTTGTTTTTATATGAGCTATGAGAGAACCAACAAACTAATTTGTTTGTCTAAATGCAGTGCTCTTCAACTTCTTAGCTACTAATTCAAGGTATTGTCGATTGGGTTTGGTACTCTGGTTTTTCATTTTGAATTTATTTTGTAGGTACGAGGCACAATTTATTCAAGATATTGTCAAAGAAGTTGGAAAGAAATTGAACCGCATGATATTGCATGTTCCCCCATATTTAGTTGGAATTGAGTCTCGTGTAAAAGAAATTAGGTCATGGTTACAAGATGGGTCAGATAAGGTTGGCATAGCAATACTCCATGGGTTTGGTGGAGTTGGGAAGACAACCATTGCTAAGACTGTTTTTAACCAGAACTTTCACGAATTTGATAGTTGGAGCTTTCTTAGAGATGTCAGAGAAACTTCAAATCAGCCAAATGGCTTGGTTAAATTACAAAGACGGCTTCTTTCAGATATCCTGAAGGGAGAACCACAGAAGATAAACAATGTAGATGAAGGAAATATCAAGATCCAAAATGCTTTAGCGTATAAAAGAGTTCTTGTTGTTCTTGATGACGTGGATCACTTGGACCAATTAGATAAAGTTATTGGAGACCGGAATCAGCTTTACCAGGGAAGTAAAATCATTGTAACTGCTAGACATGGATCCTTGCTAAAGTCTCATGAAGCCTGTGAAAAGTTTGGAGTTGATGCTCTTTGTTATGATGAATCACTTCAGCTTTTCAGCTGGCATGCCTTTGGACAAGAACTTCCTAATGAAGGTTATGAAGAGTTCTCTCAGAAAATAGTGCATCATTGTGCTGGGATTCCGCTAGTTCTTGAAGTTCTGGGTTCTTCTCTCTCTGGACAAAGTACAGATTTTTGGAAAAGAGCATCACAAGAACCTGAAGCCATTGATGGTGATGGAAAAATACAGAAGATTCTTAAGATAAGTTATGACTCTCTACGGGATGAACGTGACAAAAACTTATTCCTTGACATAGCTTGTTTCTTCATTGGAAATGACAAAGATTACGTGAGAAGAATCCTCGAGTGCTGTGATTTCTATAGAACACTTGGTATTCAGAAACTCATTGATAGGTGTCTTATAACAATTGATAAAGATAATAAATTGATGATGCATCAATTGCTTAGAGACATGGGGAGAGAAATTGTCCGTCAAGAATCACCCGAGGACCTTGGGAAACGTACAAGACTATGGCATCATGATGATGCACTTGACATACTGGAAAAAAATATGGTAAGAAAATTACTTTTCATGTTTCCACGTAACAACATTTGTGTATGCATTTTGCTTTTGAGAAAACAATTTTTTTTAAAGCAGGGAACACAAAAAGTAAAGAGTCTCGTCCTTGATCAGCAGCTGCTAAATACAGAAAATGAGGTGCACTTGGAAGCAGAAGCATTTACTAAAATGCGGAATCTAAAATTGCTACACCTCAATAATGTAAAGCTCAGTGGCGGCTATGTAAATCTTCCAAAAAGTTTGGTGTGGCTGTGCTGGCATGGATTCTCTTTGAATTGCTTACCGAATGATCTTTTCCTGAAGGATCTGGTTGTTCTTGACCTGTGTAATAGCAGTCTAAAACAAGTTTGGAACGGAATCCGGGTAGGCAACTAGTTTTTGTCTCTCTCTCTGGTTAGTTATTTGACCACAGAAACTAATTGCCTTTTGTCTTCATCAGGAATGTCGGAGGTTGAAAATCCTTGATCTCAGCCATTCCCTTTGTCTTGTTACAACCCCTGACTTCTCAGGACTCCAAAGTCTTGAAATATTGTTACTTGAAGGGTGCATAAGTTTGGTTGAGGTTCACTATTCAATTGGAAACCTTAAGAGGCTTGTTTTTATAAATCTCAAGGATTGCAAAAATCTTCGGAAGCTCCCAAGTGAAATGAGTGAGTTGAAATCACTTCAGGAACTTAATTTGTCCGGTTGCTTCAATCTTGAAGAGATACCTGAGCAGGTGGGGAAGTTGAGTTCTGAAATGGCGCTTCATGCAGATGGAATGTCAATAAAAACATTGCTAGCTTTAGTTCGAAGCTTGTGGGCCTGGGAATCATCTAGAAAAAGCTTGTTATCTGCCCCTTTTACTCTGTCGTTTTTACCAGACTCTCTGATAAAGCTAACTGTCTCTGACTGCAATCTGGAAGATCTTGATATACTTGATCTTAGCAGGCTGAGTTCTTTAGAATATTTAGATCTTAGTGGAAACCCCATTTGTAACCTGCCAGATAGCATGAACTGTCTCACTGCGCTCAAGTCCCTTCTGTTACATCGGTGCCCAAGGCTCCAATCACTTCCAGAGCTACCAGAAAGTTTAATGAGATTAATAGCAAGCAATTATGGATCTTCGGAAAGAATTACTAATCTCCAAAACTTGTTGGGACCATTGGAAGTGGATACTTTTAATCATCATAAACTGATTGAGGGTCAAGGTGTTTTCAAGTTGGAACTAGTAAGAAATTTTGTTGTAGAGATGATCAAGATGGTGCACTTGTTCAATTTGGCATCTGTAGGAAATATTGAAGTGACTAGGTCCAATGTTGTGACATCAACTCAGAGAAAGCTTTCAGTCCAGGTTCTTGTTAATGTTTCAGCCTTTTCATTTTCTGTTATGTCTTTATTATGCATCATCAAATTCTACAGGTGTAAGTGCATGTGATTTTGTATTTATACACAATTCTGTTGTGTATGCGCATTGTTTTTTATGTAGGTCTGTACTTTTTCATGGTGCCTCTGTCCTTGTTCGTTTTTCAAATTACAATTCCTATGCTGCAGGTATTTCATGACTCTGGCACAAGTAGCATCTTTCTTCCAGGGAGCGATGTTCCTGATTGGTTTTATGTTCGTACTGAGAGTTGTCAAACAACATTTTATTTGCCTCCAAGTTTTGGTTGCGAAATCTGTGGCTTAAATATATGTGTTGCATATGCATGCATTAACCCTGAAGTTGTTTTCAATAAACCTTATTATGCCAAAATTAGAATCGAGACTAAGGAACTACTTTGGGAATATACGCCAGAATTCTTTGGATTTCCAGAAGCCAATGAGGATATGTTGTGGTTATGCCATTGGAAGTTTAAGGATTGGTTTAAAGATGGAGATGCAGTGCAGTTTTCAGTGGCTATGGCTCCTTATTTTCAGATGAAGAGGTGCGGTATCCGTCCTCTGTATGAACAGCAAGATGATGATGATGATGATGATGATGATGTTGTTGAATCAAACTCTGGAGAAATAGTCCAGGGCACCTCTCGTCGGCGCAGAACTCTCACTGATAGAGATTTAATAGCATACAAGCGGGACGCAACATATGATCTTCACCATTATGACACACTTATAAATAGTCTTAAGAATCAATCAGAACTCTGAAAGTGAAAATAGAAACAGCTGACCTCCGAAACCGGGGCTATGCAGAAAAGAATTGAAGCATTAGCACATGAATGTACCCGTTGCAGATGATGCAGAGTTGTGATGGAATTTTTCATGCTGTGATGTACCAAAAATGATTTATAGACAACGGAAAACGTGACTGGAGATTTGTTGGAAGCAAAGAATGTATGCATTTTCTTCCTATTCAAGCACTAGACAACTTTTCTTTTTATGTTGGCATCTCAAATCCATCTCTTTTATGACTACTTGACCACTTTCGAATCTGATATAGCTTCACAAGGAACTTCTTGCTTAAACTTGTTCCTATCACATTTTTTGCCAAATGATGTTGGGATTATGGTCTTTTTTTAATTTCAATGGTGTTTAAAACTCCCTAATTTCCTTGGAATGCCTTCTATGTCTTCCACATGTAGCCAAAAGTAGGAAAACAACACGTCCATCCTTTAGAGCAGAAACAATATCTGGGCCTGTTTCTTGTGCAGTCTTTCTGGAGTTTTAAATTGCATTGCCATTTTAAGCCTTTCTCCTGTGAAACTTGCACAAGATCTGATCTTATTAAAAATGGCTTCATGATTTCCAGTTTTTTTTTTTTTTGACATGGCCAGGGCAAAATCAGTGAGACTATGATACAATACAAAATTTACAGCAAAAGTGATTTTTAAAAAAATACATCAAAATAATATTTTTATTTTATTTTATTTTTTAAAATTTATTTAAGATAAAAGTATATTACAACTATTCAAAAACACTGAAACAAAATACTTGTTTTAAAAAAAAAAACTAGATTCTAAATTAAACCCATATCACAAAATTCAAAAGCAGAAATGCAGAAGAAACAGAACTATGAACCATAAAACAAGAGCTGATAAACAAAACTTGTACTAGTAAAGAGAATTTCAGTAATGAGGTGCATTCTAGACAGCTCAAAATCAACACTAGTAATTCCTTGACAAGCAAATCTTATACTACAAACTCATACAGTATAAAGGGCAACATTTGCAGCAGCATCTGAGGGGGAGAGAGCCAAGAACATGAGAGCGGCCATAATTCCAACTGGAAAGAACAGAAGTATCAATGGTGGAGGAGGAAGTGGGGGTAACATCAATGGCAACACAGCCATTGATGCTGCTAAAACTGTTAGTATCAAAACACTCACGATGCTGAAACACTGCACCATTGTCTTGTAGTAGTAGTAGTCCTCACTTTTCTTGATTTTCTTGAATCTCTATATATCATTTCTTGCCTCAGCTAACTGCAGCAAGACTGTGCCAGTGCAGAGAAACGGATTTCAGGAAATGGATGATACAACAACGAAAACAAGAATTTGTGCAGCTTTTCTATGGTTTCTTGGAATCTAAGATGGGTCCAGAAAACGAAAGAATATATGGTTGGTATGGCGAAGAACAAGAAAGGGAAGTACAATAACCAAATGACCTTTTCGAAATGAAGAAGTGTATGTATAGAGGCACCAAGACTTTGTACAAGATTGAGGCATTGATATTGATTTTTTGGGTCAAGAAATCTGGTTTAGGGTGCTGGTCCAAATCAGACAGAATCAGAGCAGCAGATCCCAATATATTCAAATTGATACGTTGGGAACCACCAGGAACATTAGTTTAAGATAATCACTGTTTTTTAGCATTATTTTAAGGGTTTGAAACAATATAATTAAAATAGATGATGATCAAGTTGCTTTGTCACTTTTGTCTAAGTTTTGTTTTTCTAATGTTTCTTTTACAGTTGGACCAATGTGCTGGAATAAAAAGGATTCGCCCCTAGGTTATTAAATGATGTCATTTTGACGTGATATTCTCAGCCTCGATGGTCTGAATTTTAAATATTATTATTTTTAAATGATGTTATTTTAATATTTTTTAAAAAAATATGTTTAGTTAATTTATTCGATCCATGATTTTGATTTTATATTAAATTAATTTTCAAATTGAATTTAATAACTATGATTTAGTATATGGAACTTATTTAGTATTGTGGTGCAAAGTTCTTTTGAAAAATATTTATTATTTAAAAACATATTAGAATTAATTTTTTTCTAAATTTTAACATCAACACATTAAAATTATTGAAAAATATAAAAAAATATCAATTTAATATATTTTTTAAAGGCATATATACTCTTAAAAAGCATATATGGTACCTTATAATCCATGCTTATGTGAAAAGTTGGATACATATTATAATCTATGCTTTTGTATAGTACAGTTTTAGATGTGTGTTCAGTGATCTGAACTTGGAAAGTCTTGAACGCCATGCAATTTTCTGTATTATTCTATGGTACCTTTTCGAAGTTGTTTCTTCATCTAACGGGATTATTTCAGTAATAAAAAACAGCTTCATGTCGAAAATACTTTTCTTTCATTATTGATATTGGGAAAAACTAGATTTCACAACCAATGACGTTGAGTCAATGACCCATCAAGAACAAGAAGATACGGCAGCTCGATTGCAGAGAGAAAAGAATAAGTAAAGAGGGATTCGAAAAGATATTGCCCAGAATCCAAGAATGCTTGGAACCCCAGATCATGGAAGCATGGTCCTGCTTCTAGTGGGAACCTATCAGTTTACATATATACTTCTCTTTCTCTCGGAATCAACGGCAGGCAAACACGCAGAGAGTGTCTCAGTTCATTGCATGCTTGATGAAGCGTCAACAGCCTTTCAATGCTGGCACGTCTGACACCTAAAAAATAATGATAATAATAATAATAATTCTCCCACGAGAATTCTTACATGAATTTTCCTAATTTTTTGTTGACAAAGGCAAATTCTTACAACATGTTTGATGTTCGAGATTCTTGTAGCTTTTTAGATATTTTTTAAAAATATATACAATTAAAAAAAATACTAAATTAATATTTTTTTAACGTGCAAGATCCTGTTTATTTTTGAGTTTGTCGTATTTAAAAAAAATTAATTTTTTTGCAATAATAAATACTATATATATATATATATATAATAAGAATTCAAACAACCAAACACACGGGAAATAAAAACTAAAATCCAGAATAGCGACTCCTTATTAAAAAAAAACAAAAGCATAATGATGTTGAAGATATGAATCACATGATGAATGATAATGACATAAACTATGAAATTTCTCCTCCTCTGTACAGATTGGAAGAATATGTGCTGCATGCTTGCAAGTGGGTGCATTTGCACTGACTGCTGCTGCTGGTGGTTGCTTTTTAAGATTGGATTTTAATGGAGGACTATATAATATAGTTTAGCTATATCTTTCTCATATAATTAAAGAGATCATGTCATGTGTGCAATGTATCTGCCCTCATTGCCTGTACAACGGCCGACGTCTCTCTTTCCAAAAGTCACACCCACCATGGGCAATTCCCACCAGTCTGTTCTTCCGTGTCTCTCACTTTTCTTTGTTTGATGAAGCCAACTGGGGTTCCGATCCAAAAGTATGTGACTTTGTGTGATCAAATACTAAGAAACAAAGTTCTTTTGTCTCTACCATTTCTCCCTGGTTTTGCTTCTCGGGGCTTGGCTTTGACTCGTAGAACAACAACCTTATTTGACCATTGTAATTGTGTATGCATCTTGTTCTAGATTGGGAAATTTGTGCATGCATTCTTGTTTGTCACAGAAATTTGTTTACCTCGATAGGACTCAATGCTTTACGAGTTAACTCAAGTATATTAAAACGTTGAAAAGAAACCCTTTAATTAATCACCCAAGCTAAAAGTTCAAGACTCAAGGGTTAGAAATGTAACGAGACAAAACATTTTCGAACTTGGGACCGAGTAGTAGTCTTGTGTAGATGAGTCCAATATTCAGCTCTGTTGAAAGTTCAACGCTCTTTGTTTCTCACTTCTTTTCTCAAATTTGGGCAGACACAATTCTGGGCCACAGTTGAAGATGGGAGTGCATGATGTGAGTTAGCTGAAATTGAGCCTGGACCAGTAGGATTTTCTGTAATGGGATTGCTTCGAAATGAGCATGGTGTGCTCAGCATGAGTTGGGGTTTATTAACTTGAAAGAAACATGATGAAGTTGAAATTCTATTTAGATGCCAAGTTAACTAGTTTTATTACCTGTACATTGGTTATTGAAATGTTGGATATTACACAACTTGTCGAATTCATCCTTTAAAAAGTACGAATTTCCCTTCCACTACTATACTCGGCAGAGAGAGAGAGAGAGAGATGAGAACATAACATTAATCCAACACATGGGAGCAGTTCCCCGGGAGAAACTGTCATCCATGGAAATAAAGCATGCTTGCAAATCAAGTACAAGAGAAAACATCATTTGGTGCATGTTTGTGAACTTAATCCTCGTACATGCATGGCATTATAATTTACAAGACACAAATTCCTGAACTAACATGGAAAGATCGAGAGTTACTTCATTGTTGCTACATCTTGCTTTCTGAACATATGTTGTGATAGCTGTGGGACTAAACTAGATGAATCAACACATAACAACATTTGCTTATCAGCTGCTCTTGAAAATGCGAAAGCTCATTCTGAAGCTTCAGTTCAGAGAGATGAATGCCCACTTGAAAACGAGCTCCTACCTCAGAATCCCATTTACAAGGTATGATTCATACCTTCAAAATTGAGGGACGTTAAACTCTTATCAGCCGCAGTGGTAACGGCCTTGTTTCTTGAAATCTGAACATGGCCTGTTAAGCTTTTGTTTACGCTCATGTTTTGACAGCGTGGACAGACTTTTTGCAGATTTAACTACATTCAAGTGTTCTGAAACCTGCAGCAACAAAAATGAATATTGCAAAAGAGAGAAAACAAGAAATAACACAGATTTAACATTGTTCGGCAATGTCCACATGAGCGGAGTTATATTTCACTATATGTCAAATTAGGTTAACATAATATGTATTTTATAGTAAACCCTAGTGGTACAAGAGGTATTGGTAATTTCCAATAATCTCCCTATGAGCCACATACTATAACACAAAGTTTACTGTGATCAAGGAATGGAGCTCTGCTAAGGCTTGTGATGTATTTGCTATCCAGTCACATCTTTCACTTACAGGTGGTCAGCTTTGTCTCTCCAGAATTGCCATTCAAGCTTAGCCATACATGATGTTTCATCTTCAACGTAGTCAGACAACTGAGAAAGAATTTGGATTTGCAACATGGATTGGCCTCAAAACTCAGGGAAACTCTGTTGATAAAAAAAAAAAAAAAAGTAATGAACTTGAGTAATAAATAAGCATCACCCACTCTGCTATCTGCATTGATACAGAGAGAAATATATGCATGCAAGAAGGATTACGTGGCCATTACCAGCAATCTTTTTACTTCTATATTTCAGTATGGTATTGAACATTTTTTAAAGCCTACCATTTGGAGATGAAACCTGAAACAAGCTATTCAATAGAGTACATAAGCAATTTCAAGTTTTCTCCAATCCAAATAGTATGACAAGCAAGCATAAAAGGCATCGACCTCTCTAACAGAAATACTCTTCAACAGTACTGCAATCAATGTGAACAAGACTTGCCTCTGAAGATTTCCATTTAAGATTCAGATTAAAATCATTAGTCTTTTATATATATTTTATATTTTCCAACTGTAACAATCCTAGTCCTATATTAATTCTCTTTTTTTTTAGATATAAAAATAACTAATTCTTTTACTCTTATTTTTTTGGTTAGTGTCTATGAAAAAAAAAAGATTGTTAATTCTTAATAGGATACATCTCTGAATGTTTAAGCGTATAGGGACTTGAATAGAAAAGGATGTTGATTTATATAGCATACTATCCCAAGAAATTCCCCTTTTTTAAAAAAACAGTCTATGAGACCAACTAGCCATTAGGACTTCTAATCCATGACATACTTGCAAATCAAACCTGAGCGAAACATCATTTGTATGTTCCACGGTTTCACACACAATCCAACAGACAACTATGAGAACAACTGGCGTTTACGACTTCTAATCCATGACATGATTGCAAATCAAACCAGAGTGAAACATCATTTGTATGTTCCACGGTTTTACACACACAGCAACAGACAACTATGAGAGCAACTAGCCATTAGGACTTCTAATTCATGACATACATTCAAATCAAACCCAAGTGAAACATCATTTGTATGTTCCATGGTTTCA
>Ga0307515_10011824_pt1 | contig 16512 bp, 15 predicted proteins | sample 17_EM_MG_FD_194513 | JGI IMG/M metagenome (GOLD analysis project Ga0307515, IMG submission 194513) | Populus trichocarpa ectomycorrhiza microbial communities from riparian zone in the Pacific Northwest, United States - 17_EM | ecosystem: Host-associated > Plants > Roots > Unclassified | place... | reverse complement strand
AGCAGCCGACGCGGCGCGCTGTATTCGCGCAGCGCCTGCGGCAGTGCGTACGGAACTTCCAGCGTCGTCAGCTTGGGCACCCGCCGCGCACGATCGGCCTGGTGGCGCGCGATGCGCTGTTGCATCTCGACGTCACCCGGCAGCGCGGTGGCGATGAGGCAGGCCTCGCGCACCGCGCTCTGATCCAGCCAGTCGGCTGCGCGCTGCTCGGCGCAGCGTGACTTGCCGCTTTTCTGGCCACCGAGGATCAGTTCATGCATGCTTTGGCACCCGGCGAAATCAGAAGCTGTAGCGCACGCCCAGCCAAGCTTGGCGGCCCAAGCCCTGGTAGTCGCGCACCGGTTGCAGGTCGGCGTCGGTGGCATTGATCACCTTGGCCTCCAACGACCACTGCCGTGCGAACTGCCAGCGGGCCTTCAGGTCCAGCGTCGTCTCTTCGGGCAGCGTGGCACCACCGTCCGGGCGCTCACCGACCTGCAGCAGCGCGGCACCGAAGCGCCAATCGCCGGTGACGTAGTCGGCGCTCAGGCTGGCCTGGTAGGCGGCCCGGCGGTTCAGGCGCGCGCCGGTGTCACTGTCCTTCGCATCGACAAAGTCGAGCTGCGCGCGGAACTGCCAGCCGCCCCACTGGGCACCACCGTTGAAGGTGAAGCCCTGCAGGCGAGCGCGGGCGATGTTGGCGGCGCAACCGAACATGTAGGCCGGGTCGTCCGGGCACTGGGTGGCGTCGGGCTGGTAGCCGATCAGGTCACGCATCTGGTTGCGCCAGACGGTGGCGCTCAGGTCGTAGCCCGGCCAGCGGCCTTCGACGCCGAACTCGACGCTGCGGCCACGCTCGGGCTCGATGCCAGGAACGCCGTAGCCCGGGTAGAACTCGTCGTTGAAGCTCGGGGCGCGGAACGAGGTGCCGGCCAGCGCACGCACGCGCCAGCCCGCACCCAGCACCATCGAGCCACCGAGGCGACCGGTGGTGACGCCACCGTAGACCGAGTTGTCGTCGTGGCGCACGTCGATCTGGGTCAGCACCGGCCCGAGGCTGCCGGCATAGGCCAGCACGACCGCGTTGTTGTCACGCTTGACGTCGTCGGCGTAGGCGCTGGTATGGGCCTTCTCGGTCAGGCCTTCATAGGCCAGCGTCAGGCTCTGGCCTGCGGCTGGGCGCCAGGTGGCTTGCGCGTCGAGCTGCTCGCGGCGGGTGCGGAACTGGTCGATCTGCGTGCCGCCGCTGTGCAGGTCGCTTTCTTGCGACGAGGCGCGCAGCGTGGTGACCCAGGCCGGGCTCCACTCGGCGCGGTAGTCGATGGCGGCCAGGTTGTTGTCGAGCTTGTTGTGGAAGTCGGGCGTCGCGTCCTGCGTGGGCAGAAACTCGCTCGCGTCGTAGCGCGCATCGAGCTTGCTGCTGAGCAGGTTCAGGCCGATGCGGTGGCCCTCGGCCGGGCGCCAGCCGAACTGGGCTTGGGCGGTCGTGCGGCGCGAACCGTCCTTGTCGGGGTTGTAGTTGCCGAACTGGTCGCCCGGCCGCAGCGACGACACGCCGTCGAGCTGCTCGTGCGACAGCGAGGCCGCGGCGTCCAGGTCGCCAAAGCGGCCACTGCCGCTGAGGGCAGCCTCGCTGGCACCGTACTGGCCGGCCGCCAGCCAGGCGCTGACGTGCGGTTTGCCGTCGCCGCGGCGGGTGAAGATCTGCACCACGCCCCCCGCACCGTCGGCACCATAGAGGCTGGAGCCGGGGCCGCGCAGCACCTCGATGCGCTCGATCGCGCCCAGGCTCAGGCCCTCGAACTCGACCTGGCCCAGTGTGGCCGAGCCGACGCGCACGCCGTCCACCAGCACCAGCGTGCCGCCGACACCCATGCCGCGGATGAACAGGCCCGCCGATGCACCGGGACCGCCATTGCGCGACAGCTGCAAGCCCGCTTCGCGACGCAGCAGGTCTTCCAGCGAATCGGCGGTGGAGGCCTGGATCTGTTCGGCGTCGATGACGACGATGTCGCCCGCCAGGCGGCTGGCCGCGGTCGGTTCACGCACGCCGGTGACGACGATGCGATCGCCGGCAGCGGCATCGGCGGCCACGACGGCGGTGGTGGTCTGGGCGGAAGAAAGCGCGGGCATGGCACAAGCCAACGCCAGGGCGGCGCAATGCCGGGGTCGCAAGGAAGACATGGGGGACGGAACGTACTGCAGGCGTGCATGCCGGCTTCCCCGCCGGTTCGCACTTCACAGCGCACCGCATCGAGCGGCACGCCACCTTGTTGGCCGGTATCCGGGCTGGCGGCGTGGTCCCGTGAACCCTTCCCAGACGCACGGCATGCGTCCAGTGGGTGTGTGTCACGGGCAGAGGGCTGGAAGGCTCTCTTGCCGCTTACCGTTGCGGGGGCAGCGCAGGTTGGGGTGTTGCCGTTCTGTTGCCAGTAGACGCGACCCGCCCTGCTTCCCGTTGAACTGCGCCGGCCGGAAGGCCGGTGCGAGCACCAACGGGCGTGATGATACCGGAGCTGCCTCAAGATGGGGCAGTTGCCGACCCGCCCGCTGTCAGAGGATCAGCGCGTGGTTGTCGGGTTTGCAGCCGGGTGGCAAGGTGATCGGCCGACCGCCGGCCCAGGCACGCTCGGCCCCTAACGCGCAAGTGGTATTCACTTCGGCGGCCGTGGCCAGCGCGCAGGCTTCGGTCAGCGGCACCGGCGCCGTCCAGCCATCGCGCAGCGACCAGCCCATCAGCGAGCCGGCACGAGAAGCGCTCAACACGAAGCCGTCCGGCGTGGCGGCGATGTCGCCGGCGTAACCGGCGCCGGCCGCGGGCCGGTCAGCCGGCGCCGGGACCGTGCGCAGCTTCTCGCCGTCGAACAGCGCCAGCAGCGGCGCACTGGCTCGCTGCGCCGGGTCATCGTGCTCGGCCTGCAGCGCGATGCCGAGCGTGCGACTCGGCGCGTGCCACGCCAAATGGCGCAGCGACAGGCGCGGGTCGTCCAGCCGCCAGGGGCCGTGGCGCTGGCCGCTGCGCAGGTCGAACATGACCAGCGACGACTCCATCGTCGGCAAGGCCAGCTTGGCGCGGCCGGTCTCGGGCCGGGTCGGCACGCCGCCGTTGGCGACGAAGAGCTGGTCGCCGACGCGCAGCAGCTGGTGCGTGTCAGTGCCGCCGGTGGGCCACTCGTCGCGCAGCGCCAAGGTCAGCGTGTCACGCAACGCGATGCAGCCAGCGCCGCCGTCGTGCGTCTGCTCGGTGCTGTAGAGCACGCGGCCATCGGCCGACGCCAGCACATGGCCGTTGAATTGGCGGCCAGGCTCGGCCCAGGCTTCTTGGCGCAGCGTGCCGTCAGCGGCCCAGCGCTGCATCCACAGCCCCGGTCGGCGTGCCACGGTCAGCAGATCGCCGGAGGCCAGTTGGGCCAGGCCATGGGCACGGGTCGGCACGACCCGCCGTGCCGCGACCTCGAAGCGCTCGCCGGCTTGCTGCCAGACGCCGGTGCATTGAAGGCGCTCGGCGTTCGGCGCTTCTTCGCTCCAGGCCAGCGCCAGGCGCCAGGGTCGGTCGGCGGGCGCGGTGGCGGCCAGCGCCAGTCCGGGAAAGGCACCGGCGGCGGCGAATGCCTGCAGCCAGCGGCGCCGCTGGGTGTCGATGCGGGACACGGCGCGCTCGCTCAATCGCCGTCGTCGGCCGAGAATTCGAGCTGGATCTGCATCTGCGCTGACACATCGCGCGCGATCGTGTGGGTCACGAAGTCGACGCGTTTGGCGGCCTCCAGCAGTTGCGGCCCCGGCGTGGCCGGTGTCGCGCCCTGCAAAGCGCTGTCGGCCAGGTTGACGTCGCGCGCCAAGGCATCCGCGGCGGGGGCGAGCCCCCGGCTGCGCAAATAGTCGGTCAGCGTCACAACGCCGTTAGGCGTGCCGGCGCCACCGGCCGACGGTTGACGCAGGGCCTGCCAGCGCTCGCGCCAGGCCAGCGCCGTCTGGCCGCTGGCGGCGCGCGGCGCCAGGTCCATGCCCCAGCTGCGGACCGGCATTTCCAGGTCGCGCCAGCGCATGCGGCCCATGCCGGCCAGCCACTGGTTGACATACGTGTTGAACCACACCGCAGCTTCGTCGGCACTGCGCGTCGCCGCGGCCTCGGTGGCATAAGCCAGCGCCAGTTCGCGCGCTTCGTCGCGCAGGTCGCGTGCCAGCACCACCAGGTAGGCACAGGCCGGCGTGTGCGGCGCGGCCGGCTTCTTCCACAGCAGATATTCCATCGCCGGCAGGCCGCGAGCCTGCGCGCCGACGCGGTCCATCGTCCATTCGCCAGGCGCGCTCGGGTTGGCGATCACCTTGTCCAGGGCCGCCGGGCGCATCGGCTGGAAGTCAAGCCGGGTGTCGCTGTGGCGTTCGAGCAGCGGGCCGATTTGCACCGCCGACAGCCGCGTCCACGAGACCATCGTCTGGACCCAGGCTTGGCGCGCGGCATCGAGCGCCGGGTCGCGGGTGGTGGGCGTCGGGTTCTTCGCGCTGCTGGCGCACCAGGCTTGCGTGCGGTCGACCAGTGCGTCGCCATCGCCGCCGAAGCGGCGTGCGGCGGGTGCGTACCAAGCCTTCAGCAGGCCGTCGACCAGCGCGCTGGTTTGCGCATGGGCCAGCGGCAATGCAGCGGTCGGCGCGGAGGCGGCCGGTGCCGAGGCTGGCGCAGCCTGCGCCCACGCACCAACAGCCGCCACGGCAGAGCACAGCGCGGCGGCTGCGCGCGCAACGACAACAGCCTTCATCACAGCGACTCCACGAACTTGACCAGCGCGGCGCGCTCGGTCGCACTCATCTTCAGCACCTGCTGCTTCGAGGCCTCGGCCTCGCCGCCGTGCCACAGCACTGCTTCGAGCGTGCCGTTGGCGCGCCCATCGTGCATCAGCCGTTGATGGCTGTTGACGTCGTGGATCAGGCCGGTGCCCCACAGCGCGGGTGTCTTCCACTGGCGACCGTTGGCCTGGCCATCCGGCCGGTGGTCGGCCAGGCCTTCGCCCATGTCGTGCAGCAACAGGTCGGTGTAGGGGTGGATCGTCACACCGCTGACCTTCGGGCTGGACAACGCCGGGAACGGCGCACTGGCGGTCACATAACTGGGCCGGTGGCAGACCACGCACTGCGCCTGCTGGAACAGCTTCTGGCCTTGCAGCACTTCGGGTTCGCGCGCATTGCGGCGGGCCGCCGGGGCCAGCGTCGATTCGTAGAACACCACGTGCGACAGCGTCGTGTCGTCGATCTCGGGGCCCTCAGCATGAGCGCCATGGGGCGAGGCCAGGCAATCGGCCTGGGCCGTCGTGCAGGCTTCTTTCGGGAAGACGCGCGAGGTGATGCCCATGTCGCCGAGGAAGGCGCCGGCCGTCTGATGCACCAGCGTCGGCACGTTGGCTTTCCAGCCGAAGCGGCCGACACGGATTTCGCCCGACCAGGCGTCGCGCACATGGTTGGCCTGGCCCTTGATCGGGCCGCTGGTCTCGCCCTGCGCCTTTTCGTTGCCCAGGATGTCGGCTTCAGCGATCGCATCGAGCAGGCCGACACCGGGCAGTTGCGGCGCGACGCGCGGGCTCAGCAGCGTGCCCTTTTGCATCGGGCCATAGGCCAGGTGATCGAAGCTGTACGACGGTGCTTGCAGTGTGTAGCGCGTGCCGTCGGCGAAGCGGCCACTGACCGGCTTCAGGCGAATGCGCACCTCGCCCTCGGGCTTGACGCCACCGACCGCGCGGTTGTTGAACTGGTCGCCGTAGACCGGCTCGGGCGCGGTGACCATCGGGCTCTCGCCCTTCACCGGCACCGAGATGCGCACCAGCAGGCCGATCGGCTGCTCGTTCAGGCCCTTCTTGAAGTCAGGCGGTGCACCGCGACCGTCCTGGTCGTGGCAGCCACCGCAAGAGCGGGCGATGAAGTGCGGCCCGAGGCCGTCGCGCGCGGCGGTCGACGACGGTGCCTCGACCCAGTTGCGGCGGAAGAACGAGTTGCCGACGGCAAAGCGCTGGCGCTCTTCGTCGTCGAGGTTGGCAAAGGGGAACGAGAAGGCGTTCTTGCCAACGGCCGGCACCGTGGCGGCGCCGGCGGTCTGTTCACCCAGGGGGTCGGCCGGCGTGGCCGGTTCGTCAGCGATCGCCCAGCCCAAGCCGGCGCCCAGCGCCAGCGTCAGGCCCACCGCGGCGGCATGGCGGGCATGTCGATACAACATCACTACCTCACTTGGTGCGGGTCAGTCGGGTCACGCCGATGGCGGCGGCCGCTTGGGGCAGGTCTTTCGATTGCTGGATCAGCGCATCGATCACCGCTTGCACACGCTTGCGGCCGGGGGCGTCCTTGCCGCCGACGATCTCGCGGTCGAACGGCGGCTGGATCGCGTTCGCGGCGGCCACCGAGGCGGCGATGTCGCGCGTGGTCTTGTCGGCCAGGCCAGCATCGGCGGCGGCCACCAGCGCCTGCAGCGACGGGCCTTGCAGCGTGCTGCCGTCGCGGCGGGCGAAACGGCCGAGCCAGACGTTCTGGATGCCGACCGCGTCGACAACGACGTCGCGGTGGGTGTTGTCTGAGAAGCAGGAGTGTTCGTCTTCCTGGTCCTGCGTGTTCATCGCCACTTCGAGCCGCTCGCCGGCCAGCTCGCCGCGCGTCAGCGAGCCGATGCCGACCACCATCTTGCGGATCGCTTCCAGCCCTTCGGCCTCGAAGTGCGAGCGTCGATCAGCAGCTCGGCGGCGGCCTGCAGGTACTGGCGGCGGCGGTCGGCGTTGGGCGCCTTGCCGTCGACGAAGTCTTCGAACGAGCGGTCGCCCGGGCCGTTGTCGTTGAAGTCCTGGCCCCAAAGCAGGAACTCGATCGCGTGCCAGCCGACGGCGATGTTCTCTTCGCCGCCCTTGGTGTTCAGCTTGGCCAGCGCGGCCTTGGTGATTGGCAGCTTGCGGTTGGCGACGATGCCACTGTTGGGCTTGCCCTTGACGTAGTCGATGTACGACTCGTCCAGCGGCCATGAATTCAGCCGCGGCTCGGGGCCGTGGTCGTCGTCGATCGGGCCGGCGTAGAAGCGAAAGGCCTCGGTCGGGCCGTACCACTCGCGGGCGGCGCGCCAGGCGTCACGCGCGGCCTTCAGGCGCTCAGCGTTGGGCTGTGCGACGAAGGCGTTGATCGCCTGCTGCATCTCCAGCGCCGAGGCCAGCACGTCTTCATAACCGGCCGAGACGCCGGCAGCGTAGTGCTTGACCACGGCGTCGGCCGTCACCGCCTGGGCCTGTGCGCCCAGTGGCAGCAGCGCCCCCGCCCACAGCGGCAGCACCACCAACAGGCGCCCGGCGCGGCGCAGCCAATTCGCTCGATTCATCACAGCTCCTCAAGGGTGGCGGCGCCGTTCAGTGCGCCCTTCGCACCACACACCGTCTCGCCCGTCCACAGATTTGCCCGTATCATAAACGCGAACAACTCGCATTTGCATTAAATAGTCGCTGAGGAGAGCTTGAGAGTGGATCACCTGTTTGTGACAGCCCCGCGCGCGCGCAGCTCCACGCCCGGTGCGCGTGCCTGGCAGCCGCGGGCGTTGGCCCTGGCCTTGGCCGCGACCGGCCTGTGCAGCAGTGCGTTGGCTGCCGGCAAGGCGCCCGAGAAGAAGACCGACCCTGCCATGGCCGAGCAAATGCAGAAGCTGATGGAGCGCATGCAGCAGCTGGAGCAACGTAACGCCGAGTTGGAGCAGCAGGTGAAGGCGCTGGCCGCCAAGCCGGCCGCGCCCACCACGCCCGCGACCGCCTCGGCCACCGCCGCGACCACCCCACCAGGCAGCGATTGGGGCCGCCTGGGCGCGCTGGAACAACAGGTCAAGGCGCTGGTGCGCCCGGTGCAACCCGACCCCGACGATGGCCCGACCGTCGAGACCAGCCTGGTGGCGGTCGGCCAGCGCCTGGGCAGCAACGGTTCGGACAGCGGCCATTCACAAGGCCGCCTGAACTACCGCGGCGACGTCGAAGTGACCGTGCCGCTGGGCACCGTGGCAGCGCTGGGCGACGCCCGCTTCAGCGGCTTCGGCCACCTGCGCTTCGGCCAGGGCAGCGGTGTCGCGCTGCGGCCCAGCCACACGGCCACCGTCAACTCGGTGCCCTTCGAAGCCGGTGCCGGCTCGGACGAGACCTACGCCATCATCGGCCAGGCCTGGGGCCAGCTCGAATGGGACCTGGGCGGCGGCCGCTTCAACGACCTGCCGAGCAACCGCGTCGAGATGAACCTCGGCAAGATCGACATCTTCGGCTTCTTCGACCAGAACGCGGTCGCCGGCGACGAAGGCGCGCAGTTCCTGAACAACGTGTTCGTGCACAACCCGATGCTCGACTCGGGCGGCGACATCGCGGCCGATGCCTACGGCTTCGCGCCGGGCCTGCGCGTGGCCTACATCGACGAAGGCGAAGACCGCGGCTGGGGCTGGGGCGCGTCGCTCGGCATCTTCGGCTCGGGCGCCGGGGCCAACTTCAGCGCCGGCCCTCACCGACCGCTGGTGATCGGCCAGGTCGAGTTCTCGCCCAAGCTGATCAACGGCGAGCCGCACGGCACTTATCGCCTCTACGCGTGGACCAACGGCCAGACCACCGACCTGAGCGGCGCTGTGGCACAGCGCCACAGCGGCTACGGCATCTCGGTCGACCAGAAGCTCGGCCGCGAATGGAACCTGTTCGGCCGCTGGGGCCAGCGCACCTCGGGCGACGGCGCCTTCGACAAGGCCTTGACCTTCGGCTTCGAACACGGTGGTCGCGCCTGGGGCCGCGGCCACGACGCGGTCGGCCTGGCCGCTGGCTTCGTGCACACCAGTGGCGAATGGGCGCAGGCGACCGCGCTCGACACCTCGCTGGTCGGCTTTGCCGCGCGTGGCAACGAGCAGATCTTCGAGGCCTATTACCGCTGGAAGTTGAGCGACCACCTGGAGCTGACGCCGGACCTGCAATGGATCCGCCGTGCCGGTGGCAACAGCGACGCGCCGAGCTTCATGGCTGTGGGGCTGCGGGCGGCGGTGGGGTTCTGAGCGTTTCGGCCTAATTAGGCGGGCCCCTGGTTCCGGACATCTTTGATCCCGCGTGCACTGTGTTGCAATGTGAGGCTGTGCTGCGGACGCCGACCGTCACCGTTCCAGATCGCCCGGAGCGATCTGCACCTTGGCAGCTCTACTCGGAGAAAACATGTCCGAACCAGCAGGTCGCGTAGGCTCTGTGCGCCGACGCCTATGGGGAATATTCGTCGCAACGGCCATGGCCGCGGCTGGATGCGGTGGCAGTGGGGGTGACTCGGACGGCGTCCCGCCCCCCCCACCACCGCCTCCACCGTTGGCCGTCAAGCTGACCGTCGGCGAAGCAGCGGGGCCCGTCATGACCCTCAAACCGGGCACGACAGCGACGATCCAGGTCTTGAGGGGACGACACTTGGCGTTTGACTCGGAGGCCGCGTTCAAATGGAGCATCGTCGAGGGCCCATGGGCGCGGGCGGAGGTGCGTACCGAGGAGCCCAACTCGAAGTCCGCTGACGTGAGCGGCCCGGCCGACTCTTATGTTGCTTTCCGTGTCGAGAACGCGGCTGACTCGACCGAACTCGCCACCGTGACCGTCAGGCTGGTCGAAGATGGGTTCAATCGAATCGCGCCACGCGAAGCCGAATTGCAGCAATGGCAGAGCACCGTGATCCAGACGCCGCCCACCTATCCGTCTTCTGACTACGCCTGGTTCGCTTTGACGTCGCAGGTCTACGACGACGGGAGCTATGTTGTGGACACGGACCTGTGGAGCAACGATTACGACTCGTCCGATGGCCTTGTCAACGCGAGCAACAGCTTCTACGAGAAATACTGTCATCACGCGCCGAGTTATGCGTCGGTGGTGTACCCGGTGCAAACCGGTAGTACCTGGAGCTACCAAGGTACTCAGGAATGCACGGAGATGATCTTCGACAAACTGGTGACTCGACGTTCCAGATCGAATGTCGTCGAAGGATTCGAGTCGGTGACGACTCCTGCAGGCACCTTCATGGCTGCAAGGATCCGGTCGAACGAGAGCTACCTGTACACCGATGCCGACTGGCCGGATCAAAACGACAGCGGAACGGTGACCAGCGTGTGCTGGTGGGCCACGGAGATCGCACGCATGGTTCGTTGCCACTCCACCAAGGTTTCAGCGTTGTACGGTACGGATGAGTGGATCGAAGAGCTGACGACATTCCTCCAATGACCCAGCCCCACGCCCGGTTTGGCCGCGGCTGAAGGCGGTGGCCTCGCGCTAGCCCAGCGTCGCCAACTCGCGCAGCGTCCGGACCAAGGTCCAGACATCGTCACCGGTGTGCGCCGCGCTGAGCGCAATGCGCAGACGCGCGGTGCCTTCGGGCACAGTGGGCGGCCGGATCGCCGGGACCCACAGGTCGGCCTCCTGCAGGCCGTCCATCAAGCGCAGCGACGCGGCGTTGTCACCGATCACCAGCGGCTGGATCGCGGTGTCGGACGGCATCAGCGTCCAGCCTGCCGCATCGACCGCTGCATCGGCGCCCGGCGAAAGGCCATCTCTCAACCGGGCGATCAGTGCCTGCAGGTGCGCTCGGCGCTGATCGCCTTCGGCGCTGCCGACGATGCACAATGCAGCGCGCAGCGCTTCGGCCAGCAACGCTGGGGCGGCGGTCGCATAGGTGTAGCTGCGGGTCTTCTGCAGCAGCCACTCGACCAGCGTATCGGGACCGGCCACGAAGGCACCCGCCACGCCGAGCGCCTTGCCCAACGTCGCCATGTAGAGCACCCGTGGCGACGCCGCCGCGCCGGTCAAGCCAGCCGCCGCCAACGCACCGCGGCCTTGCGGGCCGAGCACGCCGAAGCCATGCGCATCGTCGAGCAGCAGCAGCGCATCGTGCCGCTCGGCCAACGCCACCAGCGCCGCGATGTCGGCCACGTCGCCGTCCATGCTGAACACCGCGTCGCTGATGATCAGCTTGCGGCGCGCCGGCTCGGCGCCAAGTTGCGCATCCAATGCGTCCAGGTCGGCATGGTCGAAGCGGTGGATCCTGGCCTTCGACAAGCGCGCGCCGTCGATCAGGCAGGCGTGGTTTAGCGCGTCAGAAAAGATCGCATCACCCGCGCCGACCAGCGCCGGCACGATGCTGGCGTTGGTCGCGTAGCCGGCGTAGAAATACAGCGCTCGCGGCAACTGCACGAACTCGGCCAGCTCGGTTTCGAGCGCGGCGTTAGCGGCGCTGTAGCCGCTGACCATCGGTGATGCGCCGGAGCCGACGCCGTAGGTGTCGACCGCTTCGCGCACCGCCGCCTTCAGCGCCGGGTGGCCCGCCAGGCCCAGGTAGTCGTTGCTGCAGAACGCCAGCATCGAGCGACCGTTGACCGTCATGCAGGCGCCGGTTTCGGGCACGACGACGCGGCGCCGGCGCGTCAGATGCGCCGCTTCCAGGTCAGCCAGTCGGGTGTCGAATTCGGCAAGCCAGGTCATCTGAATCTTTCGGGTAGGTCGAGCGCGATGCGTGCAGCGTCCGGCGTGGCGGACCAAGGCACCACGCCCCACAGCGGCGCGCCGAGCCGCTCACGCAGCGTCGCCAGGTTCTCGTCGGCACAGGCCATTTGCGGGTCGACATGGTTGGCGACCCAGCCAGCCAGCGTCAGGCCATCGGCCCGGATCGCCTCGGCCGTCAGCAGCGCATGGTTCAGGCAGCCCAAGCGCAGGCCGACCACCAACAGCACCGGCGCCTTCAGAGCGCGGGCCAGGTCCGCCAGCGTTTCGTCGTCGTTGATCGGCACACGCCAGCCACCGGCGCCTTCGACGACCAGCGCATCGGATTGCTGTTGCAGCGTGAGCGCCGGTGCCAGCAGATCGGCCACCTTGACGACGCGACCGGCATGGCGCGCGGCCAGGTGCGGCGACAAAGGCTCCGGCAGCGCAACCGGGTTGTCCAGTTCGGGCGGTACTTTCAGCGTCGATGCCGCACGCAGCGCGAGCACGTCTTCGCTGACCATCGCGCCCTGGTGCTCGATCAGACCGGCCGCGACCGGCTTCATGCCGACGACGCGAGCGTGGTGGCGCGCAAGGTTGTGCAGGAGTGAGGCGCTGACCAGCGTCTTGCCGACGCCGGTGTCGGTGCCAGTGACAAACAACGTTCTACACGCCATCGACGACCCCATGGTGCTTTGCTGCACCCTCGCCTTCTTCGGCCAGCGTCGCGTGCAATGCGGCGAGCGCCCCGCGCGCCAGTTGCTCACCCTCGTCTTCGCTGATCACATACGGCGGCATCGCATACAGCGTGTGGCCGATCGGGCGCAGCAGCAGGCCTTCAGCCAAGGCGTGGCGCACATAACGGCGCGCGAAGTCGGGCAGGCTCGACGACACGTCCCACGCGAAGATCATCCCTTGCCGACGCGCGTGGCGGACGCGCGGGTGCTGCGTCAGCGGCTCGAACTGCTTGGCCAATCGGTCGCCGGTGACGAGGTTGGCAGTGATCACATCCGTCTGCTCGATCAGATCCAGTGTCGCCAGCGCCGCGCGGCAAGCCAGCGGGTTACCGGTGTAGCTGTGCGAATGCAGGAAGCCACGCGCCACCTCGTCGTCGTAAAAAGCTTCGAAGACGGTGTCGGTCGTCAGCACCGCCGACAGCGGCAGCGTGCCGCCTGTCAGGCCCTTGGACAGGCACAGGAAGTCTGGCCGGATGCTCGCCTGCTCGTGCGCAAAGAGGGTGCCGGTGCGGCCGAAGCCGACGGCGATCTCGTCGAGCACCAGGTGCACACGGTGCTTGTCGCAGAGTTCACGCAAGCGCTTCAGGTAAACCGGGTCGTGCATCGCCATGCCGGCAGCGCACTGCACCAACGGCTCGGCGATCACCGCTGCGGTTTCGTCGGCATGCTCGATGAGCCAGGTGTCCAGCGCGGCCGCGGCCCGTTCGGCCACATCGGCCGCGGACTCGCCTGGCGCCGCTTGGCGTGCATCGGGGCTGGCCACGGTCGCGGCCAAGCGCACCAGCGGCGCATAGGCCTCGCGGAACAGCGCGATGTCGGTCACCGCCAGCGCGCCGACGGTCTCGCCGTGGTAACCCCCTGCGATACCGACGAAGCGGCATTTCTGCGGCTGGCCAGCGTTGCGCCAGTAGTGCGCGCTCATCTTCAATGCGATCTCGGTCGCGCTCGCGCCATCGCTGCCGTAGAACGCATGGCCAAGCCCGGTCAGGGCCGACAGCCGTTCGGACAACTCGACCACCGGCGCATGTGTGAAGCCGGCGAGCATCACATGGTCCAGCGTGTGCAGTTGATCGATCAACGCATCGCGGATCGCGGGGTGGTTGTGGCCGAACAGGTTGACCCACCACGAACTGATGCCGTCCAGGTAACGCCGGCCTTCGTGGTCGTGCAGCCAGACGCCGTCAGCGCGCGCGACGGGGATCAGCGGCTGCGGGTGTTCGGCCCGCGCATGCAGCTTCATCTGGGTGCACGGGTGCCACACGGCCTTCAGGCTGCGGGCGCGCCAGTCGTCGTTCAAAGCCATGCCGGCGTGCTCCGTTCAGGCGGTCGCGGTGTAGCGGTGAAAACCATCGAAATCGGCCTTGCCCAGCGGCACGCCCTGCTGGCGCAAGATCGCGTAGGCCGCGGTCAGATGGAAAAAGAAGTTAGGCAGCGCGAACTGGTGCAGGAAGGTCGCGCCGTCGAGCTGCAACGTGGCCTCGCCGGCGTCGCTGGTCACTTCGCGCGAAGCCGCGTCGGCGAACTGGGCTGGCAACAGCGTCTGCAACAGCGAACTTGCTTGGGCGAGGTGCGAGCGCAGCCCGTCGAAGCCGCCGGGCCATTCACCGAACGCCGGCACGGGCAAGCCGGCAAGGCGAAACGCCGTGCGCAGGGTGAAGTTGGCGGTGACCACCACCTGCATCCGCAGTGGCAGCATGTCTGGCGCCAGGCGCGCGTCGAGCACCGCCGCCCCGCGCTGCGCCTCGGCCTCGTCCAGCCACCCGCCCAGCCGGCCGAGGTAGCGCTGGAACACCGGCACCGAGGCCGTGTACAGCGGGCTGTCCGACATGGTCGGCGCCGGGTTCAGGCCTCGTCCACTTTCACGCCGGCTTGCGGGCCGGCGGGCTCGCGGCGCAGTTCCTTCAAGCGGTTCCCCGCGTCGACGAAGACCAGGTTCGGCACGTGCTCGTCGACCTTGTCATCGTGCACCGACGCGAAGGCCGCGATGATCACCAGATCACCGACGCTCGCGCGGCGCGCCGCCGAACCGTTCAGCGAGATCACGCCGCTGCCACCCGGCGACGAGATCGCATAGGTGATGAAGCGTTCGCCGTTGCTGACATTCCAGATGTGCACCTGCTCGTTCGGCCGGATGCCGCTGGCGTCCAACAGGTCCTGGTCGATGCCGCAGGAGCCTTCGTAGTGCAGCTCGCAATGGGTGACGGTGGCGCGGTGGATCTTGGCGTGCAAGAAGGTCTTGAACATGGCGGTGCGGCCGTCGGGCCGGGTCAAAGAATCAACGGAGCTGATTGGCCCAGGCCAGCAGCTGGGCGGCGGTGGCCGTGGCGCCACCACAGACGATGATCAGCAGGTCGTCGCCCACCGTGCTCAGCTCGGCAGAGCCGCTGTACACAGGCGCCAGCGCCGCGCCACAGGCGGGCTCGACGACAAGGCGGTGGTCGTCCAAGAAGCGCACGCAGGCACGGACCGCATCGGCGTCGCTGACGACCAGGCTCTTCAGCGGGTGCGTCTGCGCCAGCGTGAACGCCTGCTCACAGACTTGCTTGGCACCCAATGACGTCGCGATCGAATTGATCGTGTCGAGCGTGACGCGGCTGCCCGCTTTCAACGCGGCGTGCAGCGAAGCAGCGCCTTCGGTCTCGACCGCAAACACCGGCACGTCGTCCATGGCGTTGCGGCGCAGGCCCTCGATCACGCCGCTCAGCAGCCCGCCACCGCCCACCGCGATCAGCACGCCGCTCGGGCGCAGACCGGCCGCAGCGACCTCGTCGATCATCGTGGCGTGGCCTGGCCACAGCAGCGGATCATCGAACGGGTGGATGAAGGCGTCATCCGGCCTGAGCATCGACTGCGCGAGCGTGTTGGCCTCTTGCCAGGAGTCGCCGTGCACCGTGACCTCTGCGCCTTCGAGCGCCAGCAGCTCGCGCGCTCGGGCGGTGCTGCTGGTGGGTACGACCACGCTAACCGGCACGCCGAGCTTTCGCCCCGCATAGGCCACGGCCAGGCCGGCGTTGCCGCCCGACGACGAGATGAAACGCTGGGCGCCGCGCTCGCGGTAGGTCTGGCAGGCCAGGCCGATGCCGCGAATCTTGAACGAACCGGGCGGCTGCAGCGCCTCGAGCTTCAACCAGACGCGCCGGCCCGCGGCGCGCGACAACGCGGCCGATTCGACCAGCGGGGTGTGCAGGTGCAGGGGCGTCATCGGGCCGGGTACCGTGCTCAACCGTGCCCGTGCTGCGCGTCACGCGCATGCAGGCCCAGGCGCGACAGCAGCGCGCGGTCGCGCTCGACATCGGGGTTGCCGGTGGTCAGCAGCTTGTCGCCGTAGAAGATCGAGTTGGCACCGGCGACCAGGCACATCGCCTGCAGCGCTTCGTCCATCTGCTGGCGGCCAGCCGACAGGCGCACGCGCGCCTTGGGCATGGTGATGCGGGCCACCGCGATCGTGCGGACGAATTCGAACGGGTCGATCTTGTCGGTGCCGGCCAGCGGTGTGCCTTCGACCTGCACCAGCTCGTTGATCGGCACCGATTCGGGGTACGGGTCGAGGTTGGCCAGCTGGGCGATCAGGCCGGCGCGTTCGGTACGGCTTTCGCCCATGCCGACGATGCCGCCGCAGCAGACCGACATGCCGGCGTTGCGCACATGCTCCAGCGTGTCCAGCCGCTCCTGGTAGTCGCGCGTCGTGATGATGCGGCCATAGGCCTCGGGCGCCGTGTCGAGGTTGTGGTTGTAGTAGTCCAGGCCGGCGGTCTTCAGCGTCTGAGCCTGACCTTCGCTCAGCATGCCCAAGGTGCAGCAGGCTTCGAGGCCGATCGACTTGACCTCGCGGATCAGCTCGGCCACTTTCTCGACGTCACGGTCTTTCGGCGCGCGCCAGGCGGCACCCATGCAGAAGCGCGTGGCACCCGCGGCCTTGGCGGCCTCGGCGGCTTCACGCACCGCGGCGGTTTCCATCAGCTTGCCGGCTTCGACGCCGGTGTCGTAGTGCACCGATTGCGGGCAGTAGCCGCAGTCTTCCGGGCAGCCGCCGGTCTTGATCGACAGCAGCGTGGCCAGCTCGACCTCGCTCGGATCGAAGTGTTCGCGGTGCACGGTCTGCGCGCGGTAGATCAGCTCGGGCAACGGCAGTGCGAACAGTGCCTCGATCTCGGCCACCGGCCAACGCTCGGCCGTCGCGGCCGCGACGGCCTTCGACTTGGCAGGGCGATGAAGTTGAATGGTTTGTTCGGCGACGTTCATTGGCTTGTCTCTTCTCTCAAGGCTTCGCGCTACTCACCCCAACCAAGGTTCTTGCGCGGAGCCGGCTTTGCCGGTCCGCTGCAAGGGCC
>Ga0307515_10011823_pt1 | contig 16513 bp, 16 predicted proteins | sample 17_EM_MG_FD_194513 | JGI IMG/M metagenome (GOLD analysis project Ga0307515, IMG submission 194513) | Populus trichocarpa ectomycorrhiza microbial communities from riparian zone in the Pacific Northwest, United States - 17_EM | ecosystem: Host-associated > Plants > Roots > Unclassified | place... | reverse complement strand
GAGCGCGAACACCGCCGTCGTGCCGGTGTCCCGATCATCGACCACGCACGCGCACAGGTAGGGGATCTCGGGGAAGCTCTCGGCCGGATAGCCCGGGCTCTCGATCACCGGGCGCAGCACCGTCCCGCGCGCGAACCGGGAGGCGTGGGCGAACGGATAGAAGATGGTCTGGCGCCAGGCCGCGCCGCCGGGCTCGGTCATGATCGCGCCGATCACGTTGACCAGCTGCGCCAGGCACGCGACCTTGACCCGGTCGGCGTGGTTCATGAGCACGATCAGCGCGCCGCCGACCACCAGCGCATCCTCGACGTTGTAGACCTCCTCGAGCAGGCGCGGCCGCTCGGGCCAGCCGGGCTGGCGCAGGTCCGCCGGCGAGCGCGCCCGGTACCAGACATTCCACTCATCGAACGACAGCATGATCCGCTTGCGCGAGCGCCGGCGGGCGGCCACCGCGTCCGCCACCGCGACGATCTCGTGGATGAACTGGTCCATGACCTCGATGTTGCCGAAGAACTCGGCGGTCCTGGCCCGCGGGTTCTCGAAGTACATGTGGAGCGAGACCAGGTCGACGTCGTCGAAGCAGTGCGAGAGCACGCGGTCCTCCCAGGCCGCGAAGGTCGGCATCTCGTGGTTCGACGACCCGCACGCTGCCAGCTGGAGGCCGGGATCGACCCAGCGCATCACCTTGGCGGTCTCGCGGGCCACGCGGCCATACTCCTCGGCGGTCTTGCCGCTGATCTGCCACGGACCGTCCATCTCGTTGCCAAGGCACCAGAGCTTGACGTCGTGCGGCGCGGGGTACCCGTGGCGCTTGCGCAGGTCGGACAGCGCCGTGCCTCCCGGATGGTTGCAGTACTCGACGAACCGGCGCGCCTCGTCGGGCCCGCGGGTCCCGAGGTTGACGCCGAGCATCGGCTCGGCGCCGGCGGCGCGGCACCAGTCGATGAACTCGTTGGTGCCGAACCGGTTGGTCTCGGTCGAGAACCAGGCCAGGTCGAGCCGGGCCGGCCGATCCTCGACCGGCCCCACGCCGTCCTCCCAGTTGTAGCCGGACAGGAAGTTCCCGCCGGGGTAGCGCACGACGGTGGCACCGAGCTCGCGCACCAGCGCCAGGACGTCGCCCCGGAAGCCGCGCTCGTCGGCCGACGGATGACCGGGCTCGAAGATCCCGGTATAGACGCAGCGCCCGAGGTGCTCGACGAAGGTGCCGAACACCCGGCGATCGAGGGCCGAGACCACGAAGTCGCGATCGACGACGAGCCGCGCCGTGACCATGGGTCAGTTGGCTCCCGTGAGCAGCTTACCGACCCGCTGCTCGATCGCGGTCTGGACGTCGGCGAGCGGCTTCTTGGTCAGGCACATGGCATTGACCTCCTCGCCGATCGCGACCTCGACCGCGCGCTGATGCGACACGTCGCTGGGTACCGAGTACGCGGTGCTGGCGATCTCGGCGATGTTGACCCGGAACGGCAGCTCCTTGTAGGCCGCGCTGTCGATGACCGACTTCCGGGCGGGGAGGTGTCCGGTCCGGCTCCACTCGAAGTCGTTGTCCCAGAGCGCGCGCAACAGGCCGAGCGCCGCCTTCCGGGCCTTGTCGTCGCGGATTCCACCCTTGAGCAGGACCCAGCTGTGACCGTCGGCGAACACCGCTTTCTTGCCGAAGATCGGTGGGAACGGCACGACGGTGTAGCCGTTGGCCAGCGCCGAGCCAGCCTGCTTGCTCTGATTGAGGAAGTCGTCGATCGTCCAGGTGCCGACCACCACGATGCCGGCCTCGCCGTTGAGGAACGCCTGGTTGGCGGCGCCGTAGTCCGCGCCGGTCTTGACGTGGCCCTCGCCGTAGAGCCGGGCGATCAGCTCGAGCGCGCGCCGGGCGGCTTCGGAGCGGACATCGACGGTCTTGCCGCCGGGCGGGAACAGCGTGGCGCCCTGCTGGGCGACCAGCGTCACGAAGTGGCGGTACGGCGCGGCGAACTCGTTGACCGTCGGCCACGACAGGTACGGCTTGCCGGTCGCGGCCTTGAACTTCTCGGCGTGGGCGATCAGCTCCTCGGGCGTGGTCGGCAGGATCGGCGAGCCGTCGGCGTTGACCAGCTCGGCCTTCTTCATCATGTTGAGGTTGATGTGCCAGAGCCAGGACCAGGTATCGAACGGCAGCGCGTACACCTTGCCGCCGATCACGGTGCCGCGCCGCGCCTGATCGGTGAACTCCTCGGCGGTGATGCCGATCGACTTGAGCCCGTCATCGAGCGGCTCGACCAGGTTGCGCGCCACGAAGTCGCCGAGCGCCGACTCGTGCATCACCGCGACCGCCGGGATGTCGCCCGACACGATCCGCGCGCTCAGCTGATCGTAGTACGGGCCCCACTCGACGATCTGCGTCTTGACCACGACGCCGTCCTTGCTGGTGGCGTTGAACTGGTTGGTGATCGACGTGATGATCCCGCACTCGCCGCGGGCCTGCTTGACGTCCGTGATCTTGCCGTACTCGGCTTCGCAGGCGCCGAAGAACCGGGCGAACGCGATCTCGGTCTTCTTGTCGCCACAGGCGGCGAGCGCGACGGCGCCGAGCGCCACGATGCCAAGCGCACACGGTAACTTCGACATGTTGCCTCCGGTCGTGATCGAGTGGAGTTGCTGTCATCCGACCGTCGTCCCCGAAACGGCGGCGACGATATGCTTCTGGAAGAATAGATAAACGATGAAGATCGGTAGCCCGGCGAATACGGCCTGCGCCATGAGATAGCCGATCCCCTCGGACTGCGCGAAGACAGTCTGGATCGACCCCAGGCCCACGGTCAGGGTGTACATGTCGGGCCGCGTCGCCGACACCAGCGGCCAGAGGTAGTCGTTCCAGGCGGTCAGGAAGCTGAAGATCCCCAGGGTCGCCTGCGCCGGCAGCGACATCGGCAGGACGATGCGCAGGAAGATCTTGAGCCGCGAGGCGTTGTCGAGCAGCGCCGCCTCCTCGAGCTCGCGCGGGATGGCCTTGAAGTACTGCGTCATCAAGTACACGCCGAACGGGGCCGCCAGCCGCGGGAGGATGAGGGCGGTGTAGCTATTGTGCAGCGCGAGCCCGGCGAACAGGCGGTGCAGCGGGATGAACGTCGCCTGCTCCGGCACGGCGAGCCCGGCGAGCACGAAGCCGAACACCCAGCGCTTGCCGGGGAAGCTGGTCCGGGCGAAGCCGTAGCCCGCCAGCGACGACAGCGCCAGGACCAGGGCGGTCTGGCCGAGCGAGACGATCGCGCTGTTCGCCAGCCAGCGCAGCAGCTGTGACGTCCCGATCAGGTTCTGGTAGTTCCGCAGCGTGAACGGCGGCGACAACAGGCCGTCGGTCCGGACCATGAGGACGTCGTTCGGCTTGAACGACGCCGCGAAGATCCAGAGCAGCGGCGTCATCCACATCACGGCGAGCAGCACCACGGCGAGCACGGCGAGCCGGCCGGCGAGGCCGCCGGAGATCGGTCGTCGCGTCGCTGTCACGGGCTCACCTCGCGCCGGCGGGCGATCCACATCTGGAGCAGGATGCCGACCAGCATCAGCGTGAACAGCACCTGCGCGGACGCTGCCGCGTACCCCACCTGCCACTCGCGGAATCCCTTCTCGTAGACGAACTGCACGATCGGCCGCGACGAGTTGTTCGGTCCGCCCAGGGTCAGGAACCACACCTGCCCGAACAGCTGGAACTGCAGGACCACCTCGATGACGATCACCAGCGCCACGGTCCGCTTCAGCGATGGCAGCGTGATGGCGACGAACGTGCGCCAGCGGCCGGCGCTGTCGAGCGCGGCGGCCTCGTACAGCTCCCGCGGGATCTGCTGCAACCCGGCGAGGAACAGCATCATCGGTAACCCGATGGTCCACCACACCGTGACGGCCGCCACCACCGCCAGCGAGAGCCCTTCGATGCTGAGCGGCTGGACCGGCTCTCCGCCCAGACCGCGCCACAGGTTCGCGAACAGCCCACGGTCGGGCATCATCACGAGCCGCCAGACCAGGGTCACCACCGTGACCGACAGAACCGATGCGCCGAAGAAGATCGCGCGCAGCGCCGCGGCCAGCAGCCCGGGCCGGTTCAGCGCCAGGGCCAGGGCCAGGCCGAGGATCACGAACACCGGCGTGGTCATGACGACGAACACGCCGGTGTTGCGGACCGCGCCGAGGAAGATCGAGTCGCGCCAGAGCTCGATATAGTTGTCCAGGCCGGCGAACCGGCTGGTGCCGGCGAGCAGGTCGGCGTGGCGCAAGCTCAGCCACCAGCCGTAGACCAGCGGCACGACGAGCAGCAGGAGGTAGATCACCAGGAACGGCGCGACGAACAGCCCGTTGGCCCAGCGCTGCTCGCCCGGGGCCGGCAGCTCGGTGAGTCGCTGCACGGCGTGCGCCGGCCGCGCGGCAGGTGCGGCGACGGCGGTTGGCGGCAGTGCCGGGACGGTCATCGGCTCACCGGGGCGTGATAGGCGCGGCCGGCCGCGTCGAACAGGTGCAGCGGGGTGGTCTCGAACGCCAGGCCGACGTCGTCCCCGACAGCGACCGGGCTGTCGCGGTGGGCCTGTGCGACGAGGGTGGAGCCGTCGGCGAGGACCACGTGGGCGAGGGTCCGGTCGCCGAGCCGCTCGATCACCTCGGTCCGCCCGCGCGCGGCCGCGGCGCCCGCCAGCGTCACCGATTCGGCGCGCACGCCGAGCGTGAGCGCCTCGTCTGCCCCCACATCCGCGTCACGGATCGCGGTGGCCAGCACCGTTCCGTCGCGCAGCTTCACCACCGCGTCGCCGTTCACCGCGGGCATCCGGTCGACCGGGAGGAAGTTCATGGCCGGGGTGCCGATGAAGCCCGCCACGAATCGGGTCGCCGGCTGCCGGTAGATCTCCATCGGGGTACCGAGCTGCTCGATCCGGCCCCGGTTCATCACGGCGAGCCGCGTGGCGAGCGTCATCGCCTCGGCCTGGTCATGGGTGACGAACACCATCGTCGACTTCAGCCGGTGGTGCAGCCGGGCGAGCTCGACCCTCGTGCGCGCGCGCAGGCCGGCATCGAGGTTGGACAACGGCTCGTCGAACAGGAACGCCAGGGGCTCCTTGACCACGGCGCGCCCGATCGCGACGCGCTGGCGCTGACCGCCGGACAGCTGCGCCGGCTTGCGCGCGAGGTAGGGCTCGAGCTCGAGGATGCGCGCGGCCTCCTGGATGCGGCGCTCGATCTCGCTCGCCGCGACCCCGACGTTGCGCATCCCGAACGCCAGATTGTCGTACACCGTCATGTGCGGATAGAGCGCGTAGTGCTGGAACACCATCGCCACGCCGCGCGCACCCGGCCTGAGCTGGGTCACGTCGCGCCCCGCGAGCCGGACCTCGCCCGCGGTGACCGGCTCGAGGCCCGCGATCATGCGCAGCAAGGTCGACTTGCCGCAGCCCGACGGGCCGAGGATGACCAGGAACTCGCCGGCATCGATCTGCAGGTCGAGGTTGCCGATCACCTCGACGCTGCCGAATCGCTTGGTGACGCCGACGAGCTCGATACCGTGCACGCGGTGCCTCCGTGGCGGATCGTGTGATGCACCTTACTGGCCGCCGCGGATCGGTGTCAACTCGGCTGTTGCACCAGCGCTACTTCAACGAGAGCCAGCCGCACCCGGGGCTGGGCCAGCGCGTACCGGTGCCTCCCGCGATCGCGGCTACCACGGCGCGGATCTGTTGTGGCGCCACCACTGGTGACGGGGACGACGCTTGCTGAGCGTCGCAGCGAGGGATATCGTGGCACGCGGTCATGTCGCTCGGCGATCTGGGGGTGCTCGTGGTCTGCGCAGCGCTCGGCGGCTGTAGCGGCGGCGCTTCGAGCGGAGCGCCGAAAGACGCCAGGCTGTTGATCGATGCAGCGTCGCCGGCGGATGCCCGCGCCCCGGATGCCAGCGCGATGGATGCCAGCGCGACGGATGCGGGGCCGGGGACGGACGCGGGGTCGGGGACGGACGCGGGGTCGGCGGCGGACGCGGGGTCGGGGACGGACGCCGGATCGGGGGCGGACGCGGGGTCGGGAATGGACGCCGGTTCGGGGACAGACGGTGGATCGGGGACGGACGGCGGGTCGTCGATCGATGGCGGATCGGGGACGGACGCGGGGTCGGGGGCGGACGCGGGGTCGGGAATGGACGCCGGTTCGGGGACAGACGGCGGATCGGGGACGGACGGCGGGTCGAGCGTCTGCTGCGTGCCGGCTCCTCGTACCTATCTCAAGCTCGCCGAGGGAACCCTGACCAACGGCGCGCTGGTCTCGGACCCGATCCCGGTCGGTGCCTACACCGAGGTGGTCGTCCAGATCATCGCGAATGTGTCGGGCACCTGTCCGGGGCTCTTCCAGCCCCAGTTCCGCTTGAACGCCACGCTGCCATTCGCGTTCACCGGGCCCCAGTTCAGCACGTCGGGCTTTGTCGGCGGCCGATTCGCGGTCGCCGGCAGTGACCTTCGATTGATGATGAGCGACCCGGCCACATTCTCGAGTTGCCAGTCGGTGTCCTACCACTATGTCGTCGCCGGGGTGCGATGACCCAGCAGTCGCTCCGAGGAGCTCACCATGCGCACCAAGATCTTCATCGTCCTCGCCTCGCTGTTCGGCGCCTTCTGCATCTACTGCACACAGAGCGCTGCGCCCGGCGGCGCCGTGCGACAGGCAATCGGCGCCGAGCCACCCGCGTGCTGCACCATGCCGGCGCAGAGCTTCGTCAAGCTCGCCGAGGGCGACCTGACGGCAGGCGCGCTCACCACGCCGCCGATCGCGATCGGCGGCTACACCGATCTGGTGCTCTACGTCACCACCACGCGCGTGCACAGGAGCGGTTGTATCGGTACCTGCTGCCCGTACATCAGCCAGCCGCTGTTTCGTCTCGATGCCAGCACGCCGTTCGGTGCGACCGGACAGAGCGCCGGGATCCAGTTTGCCGGCGAAGGCGCCCACCTGCGGGTCGATGGCAGCGACATGATGCTGACGATGCAGGACCCGACCGCTTCCAACTTCAGCGGGTGCGCCTCGATCAACTATCACTACGTCATCGCCGGCGTGCAATAGCCCGGTCGCGGCCGGCCGCGGCGCTCGCCGAACCACCACGATGACCGCCCACAGGACCAGGCCGGACCGTACGCGGCGGATCGCGCCGCTGATCCCGTGCCTCGTGGCGGCGCTGGCCTGGGCCACCGCCGCCGGGGCCGGGCCGCTGCCCGAGCGCGGCGCCATTGCGATCACCGACGTGACGATCATCGACGTCGAGCACGGGCGGACGATCGGCCCGCGGACCGTGCTGATCGACGGCGGTCGCATCGTCGCGATCGCGCTGCCGCGCGACGCCCGGATCCCCGCGACCGCGCAGCGCCTCGCCGGCCGCGGCCGCTTCCTGATCCCGGGCCTGGTCGACATGCACGTCCACCTGTTCAACCACGCGTCGCGCCGCCCGCCGAACGACTGGTCGTTCCCCGTGTTCATCGCCAGCGGCGTCACGGCCGTGCGCGACATGAACACCGCGCCGCCCGAGCTCGCGCTGGTGCAGCGCTGGCGCAAGGCCCTCGACGACGGCGAGCTCGTCGCACCCCGCATCCTGACCGCCTGTGTGTCGGTCCAGGGGCGCTCGCCGGGCGACGCCGCCGGCCAGGTCGACGCCGCCGGCGCCGCCGGTGCCGACTGCATCAAGATCTACTCGGAGCTGCCGGTGTCGCACTGGCGCGCGGTCGTCGACTCGGCGCGGTCGCGGTCGCTGCCCGTGGTCGGCCACGTGCCGGCCGGAGTCTCGCTGCTCGCCGCCGCGGCGGCCGGCCTGCGCAGCAACGAGCACCTGATGCAGGCCTACGAGGCGTGCTCGTCCGTCGAAGCCCAGCTGCTCGAGCAGCGCCGCGATCTGGCGAGCGACGCGCTGATCGCGCGGCGCGACGAGCAGGAGCAGCGGGCGCTCGATGCGTTCGATCCGGGCGCCTGCCGGCGCACCGCCGAGGCGCTGGCAGCCACCGGACAGACGCAGGTCCCGACGCTGGTCCTGGGCCACGCGGAGTCGATCCCGAGGACCGCGCCGCCGGGCGACGATCCGCGATGGCGCTACCTGCGCGCCGACGAGCGCGCGCGCTGGGAGCGGATCCTCGCGAGCGTCACACCGCGCGACGTCGCGCTGGGCAACAGCCGATGGCAGACGAGCCGCCGGATCGTGGCGGCGTTTCACCGCGCCGGCGTGCCGATGCTGGCCGGGACCGACGCCCCGATGCCCCGGATCTATCCCGGGTCGTCGCTCCACGACGAGATCGCGCTGCTGGTCGAGTCGGGGCTGACCCCGCTCGAGGCCCTGCGCTCGGCGACGCTCCAGCCCGCCCGGTTCCTCGGCATCGCCGCCACCACCGGCTCGGTCGCGGTCGGCAAGCGCGCCGATCTGGTGCTGCTCGACGCCGACCCCACCCGGGACATCCACAACACCCAGCGCATCCACGCGGTCGTGCTCGACGGCCGCCTGCTACCGCGCGACGCGCTCGACGCGCTGCTCGCCGATCTCGCCCGCGCGCAGGCCCCCTGATCCGATCACACCACCGGCGACGTCCGGGCGTCGGTGCGCAGCTCGCCCTGGAGCAGGCGGATGAACGCTTCGCCGACGCGGACGAACACGCCGGTGTCGACGTCGACGGTGAAGTGCGATCCTTCGCCGCCCGTGCCCAGCGAGTCGAGCACGGCCGCGGAGAGCACCGGGCCCTGCGCGCGCAGCCAGGCGAGCGTCCGCTCGGCCAGTTCCACGACGACGCGGGTCCGCTCGGGATCGGTCAGGCGCTCGTCGAGCTCTGCAGAGATGCAGCCGATCAAGCCGATGCTCGCGACGTCCCGCCAGGTTCGCCCCGCGTCCCGGAGCCAGTCCGGTGCGCGGACCGACTGATCGGCCTCGCGAGCCAGGAGGTGCAGCCATACCTCGAGCGCGGGATCACGGGCCCAGAAGCCGTATCCCCGGAATGTGGTGAATGAAGTGCCCATGCTTGCCCGCGGGTCGCCCGAGCGCTCAGAACGGATCGTCCCCCGACGGAAACTTCGAGAAGTCGATCTCGCCGAGGTCCGGGGGACGCTTGTAGGTCATCACCACCGGCACCCGCAGCCCCGGGTGCCATGGCACCAGCAGCTGCTCTGCGACGAGCGCGTCGTACTCGGCGGCCGTGGTCAACAGCCAGTTCGGCTCCCCGTCGTTGAAGGCCTGGAAGTACGGCCCACAGAACCTGCGCCCGTCCCGTGCCTTGGCGAGCAGCTGGTTCGCGAGCTCGCACAGCCGGGCGCAGAGCGCGTCGCGCGCGGTCTCCCCGTCGCCGAGCCGGTACAGCTCCTCCAGCGCCTCGGCGGTCAGCCGCTTCCGCGCGAGCGTCCCCGGCACGCCGTGCAGCGTCAGCAACCCTTCCATCTCGCCGATCCCCACCGATGGATCGTCATCCCACCAGATCGTGGGGAACACCTGATCGCGGTCCATCGCGCGCTGCAGGAACATGTTCGTCAGGTACCCGCGCGGATCCCACGGAAGACTCGCATGTGCGGGTGTCTCCTGCAGCGGATCGAACAGCTGCGCGAACACCGCGCTCACCGCGTCGTGGACCGGATCGCGGATCAGGTCATCGATGCCCGCACGTCGAAACGCGGCGAGCGCCGCCTCGAAGCGGGCCACGTCCACAGCATGCGGCGGTGCGAACCCGCGAACCAACACCGCGACCTGGTCCACGCCGTCCTGCTCGACGTCCACCACGACGGTGTCCCCGATCTTCTCGCCGGCCCCGCTCGCGATCTGCGTGGCCGCCGTCGTCACGATCCGGTCGCGCGGGATCCCGGGGCGCTCGCGTCCGAGCAGCTCGAGCGCGCCCGAGGTCAGCCTCGCACCCACGGTCATCGCGGTCGTGAACACCCTCCTTCTATATCATCCTGCGCGTTCGTCGGCCGGCCTCGCGGTTGCGAGCCGGCGCACAACCGGCGAAGCTGAAGGCATCATGATCTGGACGTGGACGCGCTCCGGGACATGCCGAGGTCGCCAGGCGAAACGTCCAGCGCTACCTGGGGTTCGATCTCGCGGCCATCGACGTCACCAGCACCGGGCTGCGATGGCTACGAGGCGCACCATCGGGCCCCTCGCGGTGCTGCCGTGAGCCGCTCGATCGACGTGATGCGAACCATGGCGCTGATCGCGATGCTGATCGCGTGCGGAAAGGCCAGGCCGCCGGGCGCCGACCCCGCGCGCAGCTGGTGGTGCTGGCCCGAGTCCGGCTGCTTCGCGACGCGCGGCGAGTGCGAGCGCGCCGCCGCGGCCGGTGGCGTGCAGTCGTCGTGCGTTCCGCGGCCCACCGCGTACTGCGCGTCCGGGTGCTCGACGCCGCAGCCCGGCGCTCGCCCGATCTGCAGCCCGATGTGCGGCGTCGATCAGCCCGCGTGCGAGATGGTGGCGGCGACCCCGAGTGGCTGTGTCGCGACGCCACCACCGCTTCACCCCGAGTTGTACCCGCGCTTTACCGACCGCGGGTTCTGGTGCTGGGCATTGACCGGACCGACCGGGATCACGGCGTCGGAGTGCGTGAAGCACCAGGAGCACTGCGAGTACGAACTCGCCAGCACGCTCGGCAAGCTCGGCCTGGCGGCCGGCTCGGCGAAGTGCACGCGGCCGGCCGCGAAACCGATCTGCTTCTCGTGGAAGATCGACGACGCGCTCGACTTCATCTGCACGCTCGACAGGCTGGCGTGCGACGGCGCCCGCAGCGTCGCGCTCGCCTCGGAGGTGCCGGCAGGGCACACTCGGACGGCGCCGACCGAGTGCGCCGCGTATCCGTACGATTGAGGCCGGTAGCCGCGATCACGGCCCTGTCGGTGTTCGCGGGGCCTTGGACGAGCGCTCGCCCGGGCCGGTTACCGGACGAGGTGAGCCTCACGAGCAAATCGCAGCTCCTGCGCCTTCGACATCGCGGCTGCCGCGGCGCGCGCGCGAAGCCGGACGGTCCGACGGCGCGCGCGGCGAGTAGCAGGGTATCGGGGTCATCGCCGCGCATCCCCGCCTCGAGCGCTGTCGCCGCGTCGCCGGTGGCCAGTGCGTGTTACGCCGCCACCACCGGGTCCGTTGCGTCGGCGGCCGGCGCGGCGGACGCGTAAAGGCGAGATGTTCCACACAGATGCCGCGGGCCCGGCGTCGCCCCCGCGTCGCCCCCGCATCGCCCCGCGTCGCCCGGTGATCGGCGGCAGCCGCCTGCCGTCGAGTGACCGCGGGGCGCGCTACCACGCTGCCGCGCGCCGATGACAGGCGATTGCTGATTCGTGCTCGCCGTTCATGAGTCCATGGACAGCGCGGCGCTAATCGATGCGCCGGGCGAGCGCTACAGAGAGGTCATGCGCAAGACAGAGCTGGAGCTGGGGGCGCAGTGGTGCCGGCGCTCGGCGGCGGTGCTGTCCGTCAGGCGGGAGCTGGGGGCGGGGCGGCGGGCTGTGGCCAGGTCGAGCGCGCGCGGTGACCAGCATGCAGGAGAAACCGACATGACGGGAAGGCCAGCTTCGATGGAACGCCGCGCGTTCTTGCGGCTCTCAGCTGCCGCTGCAGCGGGCGTCACGTTCGCCTCGTGCTCGCGATCTCCACGGAATGCGAGCGCGACGACAGGCAGCGGAACGAGCCCGAGCGCGCGAGGCGCCGATCGGAAGGCGCTGCTCGTATTCTTCTCGCGAGCTGGCGAGAATTACTTCAACGGTGGCCGGAAAGTACTCGCCCTTGGCAACACCTTTGTCGTGGCTGGAATGATTCGCAACGCCCTCGGCTGCGATGTCTTCCGGATCCAGCCCGTCGATCCGTACTCGGACAGCTACGATCCAACCGTGCAGCGCAACGTCCGCGAACAGGACGAGAACGCGCGGCCGGGCATTGTCAGCTTGCCGGCCTCGATCGCCGCGTACGACACGATCCTCATCGGCAGCCCCGTCTGGAATGTGCGCGCTCCGAGGATCATGCTCACGTTCGCTGAACGCTTCGACTTCACCGGCAAGACGGTCCATCCGTTCACGACCCACGCGATGAGCGGACTGGGGCACGTAGTCGAGGAGTACACGGCTGCTTGCCGAGCAGCGACGATCGGTGAAGCGCTCGCGATCCGCGGCGAGGAGGCAGAGAGCAGTCGCTCCGTGGTCGAGGCCTGGTTGCGTCGCATCAGGCTTCTTGCGTGACGTGCGGCGGGACGCCGCTCGCCGATGCTCGCGGCCAAGGCGGGGTCGCCGCAGAGGTGGCAGCGGAGCTTGCTCGCGCCGGGCGCAAGCCGAACCTTGCGGGCGGGAGGCTCGACACGGCTCCGACGATGATCTCGCGCGCTGGCAACCGATGGCACCGACGTAATCCGAGCGCTCCGACTACTTGATCGACGAAGGGACGCGCAGGTTTGCCAGGTAGTATGCAGTCATGTGCAAACTGAGCCATCAGCTGAAGCTGTGCACCTGCGGCGTGTCCGACGTCTCCGAGCTGGAGCACTACTGGGTACTACACGAGAACAACGTGTTCGACGTCGAGCTGAATGTGCAGAACGGAGACCGCTTACAGCTGACATTTCGTTGCTCGGAGCCAGCCGTGTCCGGGCAGCCTGAGATCAAAGTGATCACGTATGGCTACACTTGGAGGGCCGGGCGATGGACGGAGGAGACCTTCGACCCCCTGTCTTGGCAAGAGCACCACGATCCAGCGATGACAGGTGAGCTTGACCCCACGTTGGACACCGACGACGTAGCGAGGCGCCGCCGGTAGCTCGAGTCGGATGTGTCGATGCCGGTCGAGCCACTCGATGCCAAGACCACGATCGGCGATGCGTGGGCTTGCAAGCGTTGGCGTCGAAGCGATAGCTCATCCGGCTGCTTCGCGACGCGCAGCGAGTGCGCCGGGGCGGCCGGCGGCGTGCAGTCGTCGTGCGTCCCGCGGCCCAAAGCCATCAGGCACTGCGACAGCGGCCGCAGCGTCGCGCTCGCCTCGGAGGTGCCGGCGGGGCCCACCCGGACGGCGCCGACCGAGTGCGCCGCGTATCCGTACGATTGAGGCCGGTAGCCGCGATCACGGCCTGCGCGTTCAGCGGTTCAGCATCGGCTTCGACGTGTCCTTCGAACGTGGTCATGCTCGTGGTTGCGGCGGCCAGGGCGTCGGGCATGGTTCGGCCATGTCAAAAGTCTGGCTCATCACCGGGTGCTCGCGGGGCCTTGGACGAGCGCTCGCCCAGGCGGTCCTTGCCGCCGGCCATCGCCTCGTCGCGACCGCGCGGGACCTGCGCGACCTGGCGTCTCTGCCATCGACCGATCGGCTGCGCACGGTCGCGCTCGATGTCACCGATGCGGCGGCGGCCGGCGCCGCGGTCGCGGTTGCGACCTCGGCCTTCGGCCGCCTCGACGTGGTCGTCAACAACGCCGGCTACATCAAGGCCAACTCGATCGAGGATCTCCCCGAGCAGGAGTTTCGCCGCCAGCTCGAGATCAACTTCTTTGGCGTCTATCACGTCACTCGAGCTGCGCTGCCGGTGATGCACGCCCAGCGCGACGGGCACATCATCCAGATCTCGTCGATCGGGGGCAGGCGCAGCACGCCTGGCCTGGGTGCCTACCAGTCGGCGAAGTGGGCGGTCGGCGGCTTCAGCGAGGTGCTGGCGCGCGAGGTCGCGCCGCTCGGGATTCGCGTCACGTGCGTCGAGCCCGGCGGCATGCGCACGGACATGTTTGGCCTGTCGATGCTCGACGCGCCCATCGCGCCCGACTACGAAGCCACCGTCAGCGCGGTCATCACTTCGATCTTCGGCAACCCCGAAGCCGCACGGGGCGACCCGGCCAAGGTAGCCCAGGCGATCTTGCGGCTCGCCGAAGAGAAGCAGCCACCGGTGCGCCTGCTCCTCGGTAGCGACGCCGTGCGCGGCGCCGCCGCTGCCGTCGCCGAGCGCGCGGCGGAGGACGCGCGCTGGAAGACGCTCAGCGAGTCGACCGACCACGACGACGAGCAAACCTGACCCGGGCGTCGACCGCGCACCGGTTCGCGCAGGCGCCGCCGTGCGCCGTGCGCCGACGGGATCTCGACCGACCCTGGCCGTCTCGTTCGCGGACCAGGCGCATGACGCGCAGCGCGCGCGCTGACCGGCTATCGCCGGCGGCGTGCCACCAGAGAGCGTGGTGCTGGCTCGCTCCGTGGTGGCGAAGGAGCTATGCGATGCATTCCGCAGGCCTCTGCGTCCATGTCGGGCAGGGCATCGTCCGCGATGGGCACACCAGGTCCGTCGGACATGGTACCCACTTGCTGACCTTCGTGATGGTCCCGACCGCCACCGGCGTCCCGCCGGAGATATGGCGCAGGGTCTCCGAACGCAGCGCCAGGATGGGCTTCTTGATCTTCATGCGCCGCGCTGACTGCAGTCGGCGTGCCCTCGCAAGCTCGTGATCTCGTGCATGGCTCCAGCGCCACGGTGCCCACCGCGGGATACACGCTTGCATCCTCGGGTCGATCCCGACCTCGAGATCCAGCGTCAGGCGAACAACGTCGTCGGCGTCGTCAGCTGGCTCGGTAGCGCAGGTACCCGACGTCGGCCGGGCGGCAAAGGACGGACTTCGCACGCACGACCCAAGGCGCGAGGTCGCGCGAGTGTCTCAGGCCACATGCGTATCTGGCTTCTGATCGGGCTCGTGATCGCGTGTGGCTGCAAGAAGTCCTCCGATTCGGTGATCGACGATGACCCACCCGCGCAGGTGGTGATGCCGGCCGGTGCCGAGGCCAGCGCGCTCGCGAAGGCGAACAACCAGTTCGCCTTCGAGTTGTGGCGCAAGGCCGCCGCAACGCCAGGCAACCTCGCGATCTCGCCGTTCAGCATCACGACCGCGCTCGCGATGGCGTGGCGCGGTGCGAAGGGCGACACCGCCGCGCAGATGCGTGCGGTGCTCCACTTCGATGCCGACGCGGGCGTGATCGGCCCGCGCTGGGGCCGGCTGTCGCGCGCGTTCCAGGATCCGGGCCGCCCGATGACCCTGCGGCTCGCGAACCGGCTATTCGGCGAGGCCGGCTATCCGTTCGAGCGCGCGTTCGTCGACGACACGCGGTCGGCGTTCGGCGCCGCGTTCGAGCCGGTCGCGTTCGCGTCGGGCGCTGACGCGGTGCGCGTTCACATCAACGACTGGGTCGAGCAGCGCACCGAGCATCGCATCAAGGATCTGCTGGGGCCAGGGGTGCTCACCAAGGACACGCGGCTCGTGCTCGTCAACGCAATCTACTTCCTCGCCGACTGGGCCAACCCGTTCCGGAAGGATTCGACGGTCGATCAGGACTTCACGGTCGGCGCGACCCGGAAGCAGGTGAAGACCATGCACGCGGTGGCGCACTACCGCCACGCCAAGTCCGACGGAGTCGCGATCCTCCAGATGCCGTACAAGGGCAACGACATGGCGATGCTCGTGCTGCTTCCGGATCGCGCCGATGGTCTCACCGATCTCGAACGCACGCTTGACGCGACCAGGCTCGCGGCGTGGACGGCCGCGATGACGCCCGCGGAGGTGAACGTCTCGCTGCCGCGGTTCACCGTCGATCCGGCGGAGCCGCTTGCGCTCGCCGATCACCTTGCCGCGCTCGGCATGCCGGCCGCGTTCGATCGGACCACGGCGGACTTCACCGGCATCGCGCGGCCGCCGGATCCCCCCGAGCGGCTCCGCCTCTCGGGGGTCTTTCACAAGGCGTTCGTCAAGGTCGACGAGCAGGGAACCGAGGCCGCGGCGGCGACTGCGGTCAGCGTCACCCGGGTCACAAGCATGCCACCGCCCCCGATCCCGTTCACCGCGGACCATCCGTTCCTGTTCGCGATCATCGACACCGCGAGCGGACTCGTATTGTTCCTCGGTCGCGTCATCGATCCGAGCTGAACCACGCGGTCCGGTGTCTGGCCGGGATCCTCCACTGAGAGCCTGGGCACGATTCGGCGCGCCAGGATCGTGAGGTGAAGGACGGAGCCGCCGACGGCCCTGGAAGGCTCGGGATGACGACCGGGAGCCTGCCGGGACGCGGCGGAGCGCACAGCCAGCCCGGGCTCGACGCCCGGCCGGCGCGTGGCGTTGCGGGTCGATGCCGAGCACCTGGCAGAGCTGCCCGCTCGCAATCCGCCCCGCGCGCCGCGCCCGGGCCAGCTCCGCCCGGATGTCCACCCGCCGCTCAGTGTGTGAGCCGCCACAGCATCGCGCGAACCCGATCCAGCACCGCATCGACGGCGGCGAAGTCGGCGGGTGTGATGTAGCCGCGTGCCCGTGCGATGCGCAGCGCCGTGGTGAGCTCGCTTGCCGAGCCGGCGGCACGGCGGAACAGGTCGGCGCGATCCAGGCCGGCACGCTGCCGGGCTTCGCTGACGTTGAGCGCGATCGATTCGGCAGCGCGGCCGACCTCGTCGGCGAGCGACTTGCGGCGTTGGCGGAGCTTGGGCTCCAGCGGGGCGAGTTGCTCCAGAACGGTGAGCGACATCTCGAGCGTATCGAACATCAGTGCCTCCTTGTGATTGGCCTCCGA
>Ga0307515_10011822_pt1 | contig 16514 bp, 20 predicted proteins | sample 17_EM_MG_FD_194513 | JGI IMG/M metagenome (GOLD analysis project Ga0307515, IMG submission 194513) | Populus trichocarpa ectomycorrhiza microbial communities from riparian zone in the Pacific Northwest, United States - 17_EM | ecosystem: Host-associated > Plants > Roots > Unclassified | place... | reverse complement strand
CCCCCCCCCCACTCGGGCTAGGATATGGTTCCCTTTTCGTCATATATATTTATTTGCAGGCTGCATGCAGAAGTGATCGACTGTGACCTCCCCAGAACCGTCGAGGCGTAAAAGACTGTGTACAGAAGCTTCATCTACTAATACAGCACTCCCGGTACTCCGCAGTGGTTCCTGAGTTGTTGGGGCTATCCGGGCAAGTTTGAATAGAGTCGTACCCCTTGTCTCGTGAACTTATCTTATTATCTGATTGTATGAATCCAAAGTATATTGATCTGAACTCTGTCGCAAAACATGTTGACTTTCCTTCCAGCCTCGGTATACCTATTCCCCAGCACCTTGTTGGTATCTCATCAGACTAAAAGCCAGTCATATGTTATTTTGAACTTGCCTCCTGAATCGGTGCCCCACGTTTGCGGGTCGGCTAATCGGCGTTCCGAGACTACCAATCGAATATGGCTGCTGGGGCTGGGCAAAGTAGCTCGTGCAGCACCAACACCTCAGCTGCCTGGTACTTACCCAGCCGCGCGTGAAGTGGACTTGCGTCGATAAGTCGTCTCCGCCCCTACGGACTATGAGCGCTCAGCCAACGTTGCAACTTCACAATCCCATTCTCGCAGTATCCGAGACTTCCGCGACGGTCAGTAGTTACAGTGCTCTCTCTGTTCTATGCTATCTAGGGTAAACTGCCTCTACCTACTGTATAACTCGCAAATTTTGAACTGAAGATTACGGATTTTCGAATCGACAGTTGTTCAAATACTGTGGGCTTTAAACGAAATCGCCATTGGCATGAGGCGTTATATCTCAGAACTAAGGGGACTATTACACATTAGAACGAGCTGGTTCGAGAGGGTAACGGCCGAAGAGCTGCTTAACTCACGTGCGAATCCATCAGAAAATCATCCTACATCATTTGGTGTGCACTCATCGCCGTTTGACCTTTCTTCTAACACTCCCTCTCACGTAGACTGCACCACAAGCTACATCGCAAAGCCAATACTCTTCCAGGTTTGATATAGATGGGTTATTACTCGACGTGATACCAACATTGAGCATGGGCAGCACTCCATTGCTCGTAATAGATTCTCCGGTATTTACTTGAGTGCGGCGCCGATCCGGAAGCCAAGCACTACTTCGGAAAACCGGCGTTACATATTGCCGCATCCCTGGGTTACAGCCAATTGTCCAGCTGTTACTTTAATACGGGGCGAAAACCGAAGTCACGGACGACAAAGGCGGTACTGCGTTGCGCTGTGTTACTCTTGCCTGTTATTGCACCGATCATGACGCTGAAATCTTCCAAATGGTCCTCGCGCATGGTGCCAACACCGAGGCCCGGGACGAGAACAAGATCAGGCCGTCGCACCTGCGGGCGTTACTCGAACATGGCTCCGATGGAGAAGCCCGATGTGAAGGCGGAAAGACTGCGCTGCTGCCGCTCGATATTCACGTGTAGTTCAGTTACTACTGGAGCACGGTTCCGACAAGGAAGCCAGAGGCCATGGCGGGTATACCGCTCTGCACGAGGCTGCAAGGCATGGGGAATTCGAGGTGGTGTGGGTTTGCTTCGGAATGGCGCCAACAAGCAGGCCAGGGACAAAGATGGATGCACACCGAAGGATTTCGCGAAGGACAGGCGGATTGAACTCCTTTTGCTGTAATTGTAAGCGCTGATGGACTATCGGAAATCCCCGCCTGACTCACTCAAGCTCACTCGGCTGTTCCGTAGTCTCTTATATTACTATATGATCTGTAAGGAAGTCACCTGTACTGAGATTGTCATATCGACTCACAGGCTACGGAGTCATAGTCGTAGACTCATCCACGAGTCTTCACTCGCCACCACTGGTATCAGCAATCGTGAGCTTCCATGGACTTCCATGGTGTTCTAGGCTCTCATGTATATAAAGACAGAGCTTCTCCTTAGTTAGTGGAATAGACTTCATCAGCTTAATATTCGTAAGAGGTTATGAGCCCGGAGGCCGCTTACTGAACACCCTTTATGTACTACTTTCACCTCACGATCTGCAAGAGTCTCAACAACCCTAAACCTTGAACAGCCACAAAAACCCTAACCCCACAACCGTCGCCATAGCAACAACTGTAGAAACAACACTAATACTCAACACCACAATCACTATGGTCACATCTCACGATGTCTGCCCCACCGAAATGTGTAAGACCGACTACGGATTCATTCCCAAGCGTACTCATCATGATTATCCTACATGGAGGAAGAAGGTACGCCGCGTGCTACTCAGAATGAGGGCATACAACATTGTCACTTGAGACGAGCTCCTTCCCGAAGGTAACAGACCTGCGGCACTCACCCTGCAGAAAGAGTGGCATCAGAGGGCCAATGATGCCATTGCTCAGAACCATCTTGGCTGCACGGATGATCTACTTCCGTGGATCAACGATATCAATGATCCAGTTGAAACGAGGCAGACGCGTCAAAACTGATTGGACAATACGACAAACCAGGTCAGTTGAACTCAGTTTGTTCGCAACTTCCATGCTCTTCACCCATTGAAAGATGAAAAGATCACACCGTAGTTTACTAGACATCAGCAAAATGCATTTTAGGCACTGGAAGACTCCAGGAGTGTCTGAGAGGATGTGGAGTGTAAACTTACATGTGTCAATTTCGGGAGATTACCAGACCGTAGGAGGGCATTCTGGCTGGCCTTCAGAGTAACTGGGATCTCTGATGACTGGTACAGGAGTATCATGGGAGTGACAGTGATAGGTTTGGGAACACCTCGGAGCGCCGGAGAGAACTCTGGGTGCACCTGGGAGCACCAGAGACAAGCCTGGAAGCGCAGAGGACAATCTTGGGAGCACCTGGGAACACCAGCAACAAGCCTGGGAGCGCCTGGGACAGGTCTGGGAGCGCCTCGAATCACAGTAGAGCAGTCTGGGAAAAACCACATTTTCTTTGGGAATGCTGCTGGTGCACGCCGGGTGCTCAGACTCTATTCATCAGTTAGTTAACTCGCAACTGTGCATCAGTTTAATGTAAATTGGTCCTGAAGCAATATGCAATCCTCCCAGACACCCCAGGCGACCTCACTAGTGCTTCTAGGTACTTCTAGATGCTCCCAGACCCCCCTGGAGCTAAGCAATGTGCTCTCAGACTCTGCAAGAGCATTCTCAGGTGCTCCTGAAAGCTCCTGCAGTTATGGAGGTGCATTCAGGATGCTATTAGATTTGACATATAGAATAGTCAAATTTTGGAGGTCCTGAGACCGCTGAGCAGATCTGCGGAAGACTTCAAGTGCAGCTGAGACCGCTGCGCAACTCTCCAGGAGACTTCGAGAGCACTGCGGGAGACTTGGTGCCATATTCTCACAGCGGTGGTTCTTACATAACCACAAGGAAAATCGTCTTTGTTACAGTCACAAGATTCGCTACATCATAATATGTCATGCATTATATAAGTCTCTGTATATATATACATATGGGCAATCTGGCCACAGATGGTAGTCTAGCATTATCGAAGGTGCACCTGCACATGCCCATTGAGAGAACTTAGAGATGCACTACTTGGAGGCCGTTGTGGTGAAACGACGGAGCTAGAAGGCAGAGAGCCCACCGCACCTCTTGTGACATCTGAACAAGATTCATGAGAAAGAGCGGTTCTGGTTCGAGGAGCGTAGAAATCAGGTGAGAACATATGATATTACATGGTGTTGAGGAGCCACGCAATTGCATGCAGCCACGAAATCTCGGAAACAGCGAGTGAGACCAAAAGTTGGGTAAGATAGAGTATGTATTTTCATTGTATGATAAGATGAGATGGAAATGGGATGATGTCTATCTACTCCAGGGTCTGCCGAATATATACTCCCCATCACTCTGTCCACCTCTGTTACCCCTGTATCTCTGTACACCAGCTGTCGCTCCTGAATGATGTACCCGGAGGCAGTGATCGAGCGAGTTTGGAGACGCACCTGGAGGCCATGCTCTTGGGAACTTGGAGGCCATGATCGAGCGATTTTGAAGATATGCACTTGGAGGCTGTAATCGAGCGGGTTTGGAGATGCGCTTGGAGGCTGTGACCATGCGAACTTGGAGGCCGTCATCGTGAGAGTTTAGTGATACACTTGGACGCTGTGATGGAGTGAGTTTGGAGATGCACTTGGAGGCCGTAATCGTGTGAGGTTAGAGATACACTTGGAGGCTGAGATGGGGCAAGTTTGACAATGCTCTTGGAGGCCGTATTGGTGCGAGATTGGAGATACACTTGGAGGCTGTGATCGAGCGAGATTGGAGATGCACTTGCAGGCCGTGATGGAGTGAGATTGGAGGAGTACTTGCAGGCGGCAGGTCGGGAGGGAGGTGCTATGCGAGCTGAGACTGTATTCATTGGATAACTCGTAATTGTGGGAATGTAGAGAATTGAGTAAAACGTGGTCTGCCGAGAGATGAGAGACTGGCTGGGAGCGGGAGACAGTTGATCTTGGGATGATGCAGTGCGCGGTGTATGCAGTAATCAGTGTATGCTGTACTCGGTGTATGCTGTACTCGGCGTACGCTTGTACCTGGTGTATGCTTGTACTTGGGCTATGCTGTACTCGGTGTTAACTCTTGATCATTGCTTGGAGAGATAGAGAGGGATGACTTAACTTCATGTTCTTAGGTGATGGTAGAGTTGAGGACGAGAAAGAGAGAGATGAGAGGAGATGGGGGAGATCATCATGAGAAACTGTGATTTAAGAGATTTTCCTGTGAGAGTCAATTTACCATCCCAGATACAGCAGGTACGAGTCCCTATCCGGCGTGTAATTACACTCATATGAGGTCTTCCCAACCCAATCAGGCAAGTTATACCCCTGAGTTCTCATATCCGCTCGTATCCTCCACATCATTCCCATCTTCATCCCCCATCTCACTCTTTCTCATCCACAACTCAACTATCATCGCAGAACACAAAGTTAAGTCATCCCTCTCTATCCCGCCATGCAATGATCATGAGTTGACACCGGGTACAGCATACACCGAGTACAGCATACACCGAGAGTACAGCATACACCGAGTAAAGCATACACTGAGAGTACAGCATACACCGAGTACAGCATCCACCCAAGATTGTTTGTCTTCCCTTCATTCTCATGATTAGGCCTTGACCCCTGAATGTAGCTTCAGCTTCCGGCATAACTGTCTACACCATCGAATGCCATCAGCCAGATCTCCATGAAAAGTCAAAAGTAAAGTCAGATTGTCACATTCCCACGGTTGCGAGTTAACTACCTGATGAATACAGTCTGAGCACCCAGCGTGCCGTCGTCCACCGACGGCATCCAAGTACTGCTCCAATCTCGCTCCATCACGGCCTCCAAGTGCATCACCAAACTCGCTCGATCACGGCCTCCAAGTGTATCTCCAAACTCGCTCGAACACGGCCACCCATTGAATCACTAAATCCACTCGATTACAGCCTCCAAGTTCGCACGATCACGGCCTTCAAGTTCATCGCCAAACTCGCTTGATCACGGCCACCAAGTTCGCACGAACATTGCCTCCAAGTGGATCTCCAAACCAGTTAAAACACACTCCCGGAGTGCATCACTAAGTTCACTCGATCAGGGCATCCAAATGTATCTCCACATACGCTCGATCATCGCTCCATGTGCATCTCCAAACTAGCTCGATCACGGCCTCGGGTTGTATCTCTGAGTTCACTCGATCGTCATTTTCAGGCGCACCGTGAATTGTTCTGAAACACCGCCTGGAGCCAGTCCAGTTATACCGTGTGTGATGGGTGCTATATAGATACCTAGATACATTGATACATAGATACATAGATGAGAATACAAACTGAATACATGAGTTTTAACAATGGTTGGACGATAAGTAGTAGCTATGATTTCCAGGCGCACCAGCAGTGTTCCCAAAGAAGATGTTGTTTTTCCCCGACTGCTCTACTGTGATTGGATGAGCTCCCAGACTTGTCTCCGGCGCTCCGAGGCTTGTCTTCAGCGCACCCAGACTTGTTGTCGGCGCACCGAGACATGTCGTCGGCGCACCCAGACTTGTTGCCGGCGCACCCAGACTTGTTGCCGGCGCACCCAGACATGTCGCCTGCGCACCCAGGTACTCCCAGGTGCACCCAAAGTTCTCTCCGGAGCTCCAAGGTGGTCCCAAACTTATCACAATCGCTACCATATTACTGCGGTACCAGTCATCAGAGATCTCAGTTACTCCGAAGGTCGGCCAGAATGCCCTCGTATCGTCTGATACTCTCCTGAAATTGACACATCTAAGTTTACACTCCACATCCTCTCAGACACTCCTGGTGACTTCCAGCGCCTACAATACATTTCGCTGATGTGGGACTGTGACAAGGTGACTGTACCTTTGAGCTCGCATGGAGAGCTGGTTTGATGGCGGTCGATCGTGTAGGGAGGCACGCCGGAAGCTGAAGCTACATGCAGGGGTCAACTCATAATCATGGAAATGAAGGGAAGACAAACTATCTTGGGTAGATGCTTTACTCGGTGTATGCTGTACTCAGTGTATGCAGTACTTGGTGTCAACTCATGATCATGACATGGAGAGATAGAGAGGGATGACTTAACTTTGTGTTCTGCGATGATGCTAGAGTTATGGACGAGAAAGAGAGAAATGGGAGGTGATGATGTGAACGATGGGGAGGATACGAGCGGATATTAGAAATCAGGGGTACAACTTGCCTGATTGGGTTGGAAAGACCTTGTATCGGTGTAACTACATGCTGGATCGGGACTTGTACCTGCCATATTGGGGATGGTTAATTGACTTGCGCGCGAAATTCTCTAAGTCCCAGTTTCTCATGATGATTTGCCCCATCTCTTCTCGTCTCTCTCCTTCTCGTGCTGAACCATACCATCACCTAAGAACACAAAGTTAAGTCATCCCTCTCAATCTCTCCATGCCATGATCAAGAGTTAACTCCAAGTACAGCAAACAGAGTGTACAGCATACACTGAGTACAGCATACACTGAGTACTGCATACACCGCGTGCTGCATCATCCCAAGATCGACTGTATTCCCGCTCCCAGCCAGTCTCAGCTCTCAGCAGACCCCGTTTTTACTCAATTCTCTACATTCCCACATTCACGAGTTAACGAATGAGTGGAGTCTCAGCTTCCATCGCACATGCCTCCTGATCTACTGCCTCCCGATTGACCGCATCCTGATCAATCGCTTCCACATCAACTGCCTCCCAGTACTCCTCCAATCATGTTCGATCATGGCCTCCATGTGTATCTCCCAACACGCTCAATTACAGCTTCCAAGTGCATCTTTGAGTTAACTCGATCTCGACCTCCAAGTGCTTGTCCAAATTTGCTTGATTACGGCCTCCAAACTCCCTCGATCTCGGCCTCCAGGTGCATCTGTAATCTGGCTTGTTTACGGCCTCCAAATTGCATGATCATGGCCTCCAAGTGTGTACGATCATCGCCTCCAGGTACATATCTCCAATCCCGTATGAACACGGCCTCCAAGTGCATCTCCAAACTCGCTCAATCACTTGAAGGAGCAATGGCCGGTGTACGGAGGTACAGCTGAAATGGCGGTGGACAGAGTGACGGGGAGTATATATTTGGCAGACCACCGAGTACATAGACATCATCTCATTTCCATCGCATCCTTCCATACAATGAAAATACACACTCTATGATTCCCACCTTTTAATCTCACTCGCTCTGTCCGAGATTTCGTGGATCCGCACAATTGCGTGGATCCTCAATGCTGGGTAGTATCATATCTTCTCACCTGATTCCTACACTCCTCGAACCAGAACCGCTCTTCCTCATGGATTCCGTCTGGATCCTGATTGGGCGTGTCCATGTGCTCCTCCGATTATGCTCGAGTACCATCTGCGGCCAGATTGACTGTATGTATATATATAGAGAGACTTAAATAATGTATGCCATATTATGATGTAACAAAGACAAATATGATAAAATAAATGCCTTGTGGTTATGTAAGAACCACTGCTGTGAGAATACGGCATCAAGTCTTCGCGCAGCAGTCTCGGCTGCTCTTGAAGTCTCCCGCGGAGCTGCGCTGCAGTCTCAGCTTCTCTCAAAGTCTCCTGCAGATCTGCGTAGAGGTCTTAGGAGCTCCGAAATTTGACTATTCTATAAGTCAAATCTCGTAGCATCCTGAATGCACCTCCATAACTGCAGGTGCTTCCAGGAGCACCTGAGAATTCTCTTGCAGAGTCTGAGAGCACTTTGCTTAGCTCTAGGGGGGTCTGGGAGCATCTAGAAGTACTTAGAAGCACTGGTGAGGTCGCCTGGTGTGTCTGGGAGGATTGCATGTTCCTTCCGGACCGACTTACATTGTGCTGATGGACCGATCGATCTTCTCTAGAACCTGACCGGATCTCTTGAAGCAATCTCTGACACAATGATGAACACTCACATCTTCTCCAGTATGTTTAAGGGCACGTATTCCTTCGTCCAGCCTCATAGGTATACGTATGGCAATTATAAGAATCCGGTTGCAAACGTGGATCCAAGTGATAGTAGATGTAGATGTACAGGTAAGATCATCGCGAGAGATCTAAGGCTCGTGGCGAGCCGACTATACAGATCCGCCGTGACCCACCCTGGGTCACGTGCCGCCATTACATTATCCCCCTCTTTTGGCGCAGACCTCCTGGGCTGCATCAACCATATAAGAAAAACGGAAAGGAAAGAAAAGCATTGCACAATCATGCCATGTACGTACTCGTACAAACTCAAAAGTCCCGCTACCGATCAGTACCGCTCAGGGTGACCTTGTGGCGGATCCAGTGCACAGGGAAACTACACCTCCCATTGACTGAGATCCGGACGTGGTACAACCCGTGCCGACGCCATTTATACCGGGCCCAGATCTAAAGAAGTTACAAAGTATGCAGAAGAGAAGGGAACAGAAGAGAAGAGAAGAGAAGAAACAGAAGAAAGGAACACCCAATGGATGACTCTCCTCCGCTCCCGAGTCCCGGACCTCAATTCCTCCTCACCTCCACTCACGAACTCATACAGCATCTGACCAGCAATCCATTACCGCACTCGTAGCTAGTGTATTTCGGCGTAGGTCATTGTCGGAATTCGTCAGGGTGGTAGAGCTTCTGCTCAACACTTGGCATCGATGGGAGCTTCCGCTCCTGGCATCGGTCGTAGCTGTCAATTGTATTCGTTAATTGTGAGTAGTCTCATTTGTTGACACGTAACACGTAAGTTTCACTTAAATGGTTATACTTACCAAGTTCAAGTGTGCCTGTGCTCTCTTGAGCCTTCGTGCAGAGTTTCCGCATGGTCTGTCGAGTATATCTTGCAACCGGTTGTCATTGGTACTCGGTGTTGTGGGAAAACGGCTCCCACCACTACACATCCATGCGATTGAGTGGGCATGTGACTGGGTTAGGGTCATCGCGTCTCTGCATCATGCCATCGACATCATCTCTGTCCTTCTTTTGAAAATTTGTTGCTCCGTCGACGACTTCTCCATCATATACATTGTTGTTTGCCATCGTGGCTCGGTTGCAGTGTAACTTGGATCTCCGAATTGATATTGGGATTCATTGGTGTTTCGATACGTAATTCAGTTCAGCTTTCGCTTCATCTACAGGCTATCTCCCTTCGGCTTCGGTTGTCTTTCTGCGTCGTCAGCTGTCCAGTGCCTATCCTGTCTTGCACTGCCTGTTTATATACTGTGGTATGAGATGTGCCAATGCGCTCAATCTTGACCTCACTGCAACGGCTATGCCTCGTCGTGACTTGTTCTGCCTGTTCACTTACTGTCGAATGAGGCGTCCCAATGCGCTCAATCTCGACGTCATTTGCAACAGCGCCATGTCTTGACTTTGGGCGATGATGTGAGCTTTCGCTCCTGGCACTATCATAGCCGTCGGTTCTCATATGTGACTCGCTGGTGGCCATTTGAGGGTAGTAGAATGCGCCAATTGCATCAGGCGTGGGCGGTATATAATTGATCCAGATCTAACACGTAAGCTTCACACTGGGTGGTCGTACTCACCGTGATAGGAGTGCGCTTCTGCTCTCTGAAAGCCGCTTTGCATATGTGGATTACGGTATCTGTTGATGGGGCGTTTGGTAGGGTCTCGGTGGACCGCTGTGGCCATCTTGGTAGGCAGCTTCAGTAGAATTTCCGTTTGTTCTCGGTAGTCATCTGGTAGGCCTCTGGTAGTGTCGTTTGGCATTCAGTTCGGTATGCCGTTTGGCGATAGTTTTCGATCCTTCGGTACGCAAATCAGTCAGAGTCTCGGTCAGTGGCTTGGTACGGTAGCGCTCCCGGTAATCCTCCCATTTGATCTCCATGTGAAGTCCTTCGCCAGTGATATCTGTCACTGTGAGGTCTCGGTCATCATCTCTTGTTAGTTGTCTCGACTGTGTCTTGTGATGCCATTCGGTAGAGTATTTGGTAGACTATTTGGTAGACTATTTGGTAGACTATTTGGTAGACTATTTGGTAGACTATTTGGTAGACTATTTGGTAGACTATTTGGTAGACCATTTGGTAGACTATTCCGTACGCTCGGTGGATATTTTCGATCTCCTTCGGGACCAATTAGAGAGCCATGCCGGAGTCGTTCGGCATCGCGTTCTGAACTGCTTCCGTTGCCATATTGCACTTGTTCAGCATGGATCAGGCTCGTTTGACCTGTCATCTCTCTGGTGAATTTACAGGTCTACTGGACATCCGTCGTATGCTAGGTGAGCTTATCTTCCTAGATCGCGGGGCGCGTTCGCTGGCTCTCCCCTGGGTGCTTGTTGATTCTTCTGTTGGTGTGTTTGCCATCACTTGACTCCGTGCACTTATCGTTGTTCTCTAAGTCCACTAGCCGATTCATGTCCAGGTCCACTTGCTGCTGCTAGCATTGTCAATTGGGGAATGTATCTTATGGTGCTTCGTTCCGGCACATCCGGGACGTTTATTGTTTGCGGTAGGGGTTGTTCGACAGTCCGCTACGGTTATCCCCCTCGGTTGAAAGTCATAGCTGCGCTGGCGACAAGTCTCGTACAGCTCCGTAGGGAACATTGATTGGAAGGGCTCGATTCGGCGTTGGTTCCGAAGTCGATTGGTCTTCGTGAATTGTCATTCTAGTTGTATAGCTCGGGATCGCCGAGTCTGAGTGTGAATCTCTTTCAGGATAGTAATGTAACTTCGAAACAGATATGGCATTGTAATCTGTATTATAATCGTCATTGTATTCGGCATTGTAATCGGCATTGGAATCTGTTGAATAGTAGCCAGGATTGTACTCGGTACAGGAAGGCCTCCGGTAAATCATTTATCTGCATCTCTGCACTCAATTGCTGGTCTCGTGGATTGCCATCAAAAGGAAGTATATTAGATACAGTAGATTTCCATGTAACTTCGTGTATGTCTGCATAGTCTAAGATTGTTTGTCATCCATCTCCGAGCATCTCCGGGATGGGCATATTGGCGCAAGTCCAATTCTCATTGTCTCAATGATAGCTCTTCTCCTCGGTAAGTAGCCTTCCGCAGGACCGTCGTCTCTCGTATCTGGGACATTATCTCATGCCCGGGCATCCAATTGCATCATAAGTCTTCGACGTTCCAAAGTGCGCTCTTCACTCTCAATTGTCATTCGTCTGTTGGAAATATCTCCGAACTGCTCCATCTATGTTAGCCAACGGAATCAAGAGAAAAGATGCGAGTGGTGGAAGGGAATATCCAGGAGGCCTTGTCATTAATGATTCGCCCACACCGGAGCCAAGCCCCGCCGTCCAGTCACTCCCTTCGGGTCTTGGTGAGCCGGCAGCAGTCATTCAAGTGTCTCCTTGGAGGGGCTCTTCGGCCGCAACTACCGCCGCTGCTCTCTGCTCGTCACGTCCAGCGCTTTGGTCTGTATCAACTGGTGAATCCAAGGTGATGTCGTCCAAAGTGACATTCAGCAGCCCTATGCATTCCCAAGTCTGTCGGGCAAATGTTACGACTAGTGTTAGCAACGGTTCCGGACCGTCACTTCGGGTCCGGGTCCGGGTCCAAACCAAACCGTTGCCAAATTGGCGGTCTGGGTTTTCAATAAACCCGAACTGCCTTCTCGGGTACGGTTCCATGGTAAACTCCCAACCCGTCTGAATTGGGCTGGTTGTCAGCGGGTAGCCCAGCGGGTCCATCTATAGATTCATATAAGGCTCTTGAATTTGCAGTGTGTTAATAGTATCTTATCGAAATCGCATTTACAGCAACCAACAACGTGCTTTTGCTTGTTGAGCAGTTTGCAATGTCGATTAATTTGGGATCTGTGTTTTACCTTCGATATATGGTATTTCTGCCTGGCAAGGCGGTCAATAATACTGTTATGCACGCAAAGATCCGCTCGACGCCTTGGTTTTGAAATACTCAAGTCCTAAAACTGTTGACACTCCGTTGACGCTCATTTTCAGGATGCCGCAGGGAGCATGTCGCTGTTGTTTTTGCCACTAAAAGCTGCCAATATCTCATGAATGGATGTCCGCAACCAATAGGAACATAACTTACTCAAGATGCAAAGCTAAAAATCGTGGACGCTCCGTTGACGCTCATGCTAGGAATGGGGCGCTGACCGTGTTGCCATCCTTTTTGCAAATAAATGCGGCCAATCCATCCGTTCTGCATAGCAACGATAAACTCACTGGTGAATTAACGTACTTACAAGACCACAAATCGTTGACGCTCCGTTGACACTCATGCTAAGACTGGGGCGGAGACCGTGTTGGTATCGTTTTTGCCAATTAAAACAGCCAATACATCAGTTATGTGTAACAATGACCAAGTCACTGGTGAATTACCATACTTACAAGAGCTCAAATCGTTGACGCTCCGTTGATGCTCATGCTAAGAATGGGGCGGTGACCATGTTGCTATCATTTTTGCCAATATAGGCGGCCAATACGTCCGTTATGCGTAACAATGACCAAGTTACTGGTTAATCACCGTACTTGCAAGACCATAAATCGTTGACGTTCCGTTGACGCTCATCGCAAGAATGGGGCGGTGACCGTGTTTCTATCCTTTTTGCCAATAGAAACGGCCAATACGTCCGTTATGCGTAACAACAAACAAGTCACTGGTGAATTACCGTACTTACAAGACCACAAATCGTTGACGCTCCGTTGACACTCATTTTGATGTATTGTCCATTCAACATCTGCTGCCTTCGATAATTGTATTCATCCTGATTTGACTTTATCGATTGTCTTTTTGCTTGATTAAGACTCGGCCCTGTGGCAAAACCGAGCGGCGTAATCATGTGGCACTGTTCACTCTCACACGACTAAAAATGATGTATCATGCCAAAAGATTCATGCCAAAAGATTCATTGCGCCTGCTATGCATCTATTTATGAACCGATATTCACAAGCTGCTTCTTACCATTCGCCCATAATACATCTCTAACTGAAACTCTCGGTCAAGCTACATAAAGCTGGTGAACCATTGACGCATCCTGTCCTACATTTTCTTTCCTCCTTTATTTCTCCACGTTTCAACTGCATTGACCGTCACCAGCACCATTTCAGCCTGTCTCTTTGACTTCCGGGTCGGCCGAACCAATCCAGGCACATTTGGCGCGTTGCTCACATCCTGATGCTCTGGGCATTCCAGATCCTCGATGCCATTGTTGTGCTCTGTATCGGATTCATCGTCCGCTGCACAATCCTCTTCACTGTCATTTGGATTATCCAAGTCGCCATTCCAGTTAAGCCAATCATCGGTATCCGAAATGCTATCAGGTGCGCTATCATCGTCGCTTTGGATTGGATGACGGTCGATTCTCCGGATTCGGCGGACATTTAAGATTTGAGTTCTTCCTCAAGGGAGGTCCTTTGCAGACAAAGCTGGTGGCAAAGGTAATCTTTCTGACAATTTAAATGCAGCGGCACCATCATGTTGAAAGAGTGACCAGGATGCTTCGACGATCTCTTCTGTGTCCGAAATGTATCTCATGGCCGTCATCTGCTTGGTCTGAGTGCGAGATTCCTTCTGGGTAGCTCGTAGGTTTTGGCTGCCCTGGCACATCTCCAAAAAGTCGTGAACCTTGGCCATTCTGTGCAATTTCCTTTCCTCAGCCTCTTTCTTCATTTCCGAGTCGTTTTCTGTGTTTGTGGTATCCAATTCTGGGTTGGTGCCTGCCGAAATCCCGTTATTGCGACAAGCGAACTGCCTTACCATGACTTGTTCGCGAAGTGTCCCGCCTGTGGTTTTGGACTGCCTCTAGCCAATAACATCTCGGCCAAGGGAAAAACTGGCCTCCACTCCGACACCATGTGGCATGATAGGGAATATGTTGCGCGCCACTTTTGAGAGATCGGCGTACTTTGAGTGCGTATCCTCCTGTTGGCGCCCCCAATCGGTTATGTCCGGTATCCAAAATGTACTGTTAATCTCCATTGCGTCCGAGTGGTACTGAATGAGATTTGGATTGATTTGTCCCCAGTTCTGTGATGCTTCAGGCGGCGGATTCAAATAGTGCCTGGCGGCGGTCAATAAGCGGGCTGTGCGATCACTTCGTCCGGGTGTCGTCTGAGCCACATTGTTAGGCGTTAAGTATTCCTCATCATCGCTGGACAAATCATATGGATCAAAGGATGATTGATAGGACCCTCCAGCCGTTGCAGAGGGGACGAGATTGCTGCTTGGCACAGTTTCGAGTTTATTGACCGGCACACGTCGATGTTTGGAGCAGTATTCATTCTCGACATACTTCAGAAAGGCCTGTTGGTATTGTGTAGTGTAGGATATTGCGTCCTCAGGATTGATATCCATTCCCTTGTCCCACTTTCTGAACGATTGCAACTTCCTGAAAGGATCGAGGATGTGTGCGGAAATATGAAGCATGCCCGTCGTTGGAGTCTCTTTTGCGTAGTATTGGGAAAGCTTCTGTCGAGCTAACTTCACAGCGCAGAACAAGTCTTCATTCCATTAAGTCTTCTACTTGGCCAAAGCTCGCATCACGCCATCCATGTGATCGAACATGTCATTGTATACTGTGATACCATGATGCAATGCGACTGTATGCCTCTTAGACATCCAAAGGGTCGGGTACTGGAATGGCCTCAATACGTCCATGACATACTTGACTATCGTTCATTCATCCTGAGTTGTGAATAGCGGCCGCTATTCACTGTATGTTGGGTTTTGAAGCCACTCGCGTGTGAATTCCCATAAACGGTAGGCGCGCTCAAACAACTCCAGTGTAGAGTGCCAACGTGTCTTCACATCCATAATCGGAAGCACTGCAATGCGGACTTCGGCTTTTTGACAGTCAATGAACTCGTTTCGGTGACCAGGTGTCAGCGTAATGAATAGAGCACGCATTCTCTGCCATATGTAAGTCAGCTTCAGAACTTTCAAAATATCATGAAATACGTCGTTTCTCAATTATCTTTGCTAAACCTGGTCTCATGGCCGACACCTTGTTGATTCTTGCATTGCCCTCTTTTCGAAGTCTTTGACTCTTCCAAATGTCTATGCTTTCATTCTCTCCAAATTGCTGATCGCGCTCATGGGCTTCCCAAGACTTGGTGCGGCCATTTACCCCGAGAGTGCTCATGAATGCACCTAAAGTGAGTTGTATGACGGGCGCCATGCATGGTATGTGGTTCCTCAACGCAGGCCACTCGATTCCAGAGGCCTCAAGTGTTGATTTCAACTCGCGTGTTATCGAGTAGCTTGAGGAAGTATTGTCAGTTGTAATACCAAGCAAACGGCCGTCAGTATGCGCAAAACGATCCAGCACGTCCTTCAAATGAACGGCTAGCCTTGCTCCAGTATGTTGGCCCTTGACCTATCATCCTGAATTAGCTTTCGAAACGGGAACAGAACAGGCGATCAACCTCATCGAAAGCGAGTTGAAATTCACGCAATGCCCATTTCCGATCCATATAGTAAGCAATGACCGACATTATGAACAATTTGTTCGTTGATGTCCATCCGTCCAAAGCTAAACTAACTTTATTTTGCAACGGCAATTGCTTCTTAATTGCATCCACAGTCAGTGCATATTCCCTCAGGCAAATGTTACTAAGGGTTGTAGCAGACGGCAGCACTAGGTCATCGCGTAATGCCTTATATGACCGTTGTAGCTCAAGATTTGATATTGCATTCCATGCAATATGTGCCGAAACAAATCCCAACATGAGGTATCGATTCCATGTGTCTTGGTGAAATTTGGAAGTTTCAAAGTCCTTAGCTGCCAGTTTGGAACGTTTTGTCTGTCATTCCAGTCAATATGGAACTACCTGGATGTCAAATATGACTTGGCTCAGCGAACTTACTATTGAGAGGCCTCGACTTCCTTGCCTCCTCAGGATGGCCAAAGCTGTTTCATCGACCGTCAAACTAGTCAATTCAGTAACCTCAGACTCTGTTAATTCATTCAACTTTGCGATGTGAGCTTTTGCCAGCAAGTGTTTCCCCATTGAGCTGGTCCCATGTTCTGATGGATGGCGAAGAACTTGATGACAAACGATACATATGATGCCAGGGCTGCCGTTCTCCGCCA
>Ga0307515_10011821_pt1 | contig 16514 bp, 18 predicted proteins | sample 17_EM_MG_FD_194513 | JGI IMG/M metagenome (GOLD analysis project Ga0307515, IMG submission 194513) | Populus trichocarpa ectomycorrhiza microbial communities from riparian zone in the Pacific Northwest, United States - 17_EM | ecosystem: Host-associated > Plants > Roots > Unclassified | place... | reverse complement strand
TGCGCGAGGCTCTACCTAAAGCTTACCCCCTTCTATAAAGCAAATCTATACCTACTAGTAGTCCTTAGTTATTATTTAAAGCTGGCTCGTCGGTTTGGGTACTCTGGCTGCGGTAGGAAGAGGTCGTGGGAAAGGTGCGGCTGCTACGACTCGGGGGCGTCGGGCGCGACGACGAGATAACGAATTGGAATCGGGCAAATCGGGCAACGTAGTCTTCTTCGCCAGGTTTGATTTGGTAATTCTAGCCATTAGGAATAGCTTAGGGAGCTGTGGAAGTTAAGACAATTTGGCTCAAAGTAGGTGTATATAGGCCTAAATACCCCGCGTGGGACTAACAAAAATCCGAACCGTGTACCAGACCTTCTAACGAAGGTCTTGCCAAAAGCGGCTAGCGGCTTGGCAAGGTAAGCCTTGGCAAGAAGGTCTGGGAACGAGACAAATGAATGTGCCCGGAGACTGCCCGGCCTATCCCTTAAACCGTCAATTATCGTCCTAAGTTATCGATAAGGATTTGACCAATCAGGAAGTATAGATTCTTAGTGTTGTATGCACGGGCCATACTTTATCGATAACGTAGTACCTGACGGTTCAAGGGATAGCGTTCATGTGCGATGGCTGTTCTCGAATTTAAGTCTAAGGCCTCCTAAAAGTACTGCATTTATCTCACCAACTCCAACCAATGGCCCTACTTCCATCACCTTAAAGGCACAGACAACTACTTCATCAGTGCAGATAAGTCCTTTAGCAGCAACTCCTCTAATTGCTGGGGGGCTGTCTCAGTCCGCAAAGGTTGAAGTTAGTATTGCAGTACCGCTATTTTGTCCGGCATTGTCAATTGGGGTTCTGTTTTATCACTCTAGTGTCGCAGCAGAAACTCATAATATCCCTTGGGAGAAGCTGGAGCCGAAAGCACGCGATCCTAAACCGATCTACGGAAATAATGTCTCGCGAGACTACAGAACTAGTTTCACATAATTTGCTCTGTTTGCATTTATGACGTCATAGATGCCAATTGCTATAGGACGTCACTTGAAGGAACAGTCAGGAATCAAGATACAGAAACTTCACCAAGCAACTCTAAGCAATTCCAAGAAGCGCACGAGGCACACCTTCGCTATCAAGCTACCAAACATTTGACTGGAGCTAAAGCGGTAGGAACAAGCAATGAACCCTGACAGCTCTGATTAAAGGACTCCAGCCATCACCGAATGATCTGGCACAAAGAACCCGGCAGTGGGTGTGAAACGTGCTTCTACCCCTCCTGTGACGTGCTATTCTTCCTGTCCGGCCGTGTGCTAGAAGTGGGCATGGTGGGATACCAGTCGATCGGCGACAACGTCATACCAATAATATGCTACAAATGCTCACCTCACCTCCGCTGCTGTATCTTGACAGAAACATCAATACACCCATAATAATTCCCCAGAACTCTGCATTTCTCTCTCGCTCCAGCTTTCCTCGCCACGTCCAATTCATAGATACAATCCTACTTAAACACCATGGAGACACTTAGCAACGCCGCCAACTCTGCAAGCAAGATGATCTGGGGTGATAAAACTGGTGATGCTACCACCGAGTCAGGTCAAGAGCCTATTTCGGGTGAGCAAGGCAAAGGCACCGTAGAAGAACCATTTGATCGTGGTAATGAAGGTGCGCTTCCGTAGTTCGTCTTCTATTCCCCTGGTTCCTGGCTAACATCACATCCTTCAGAAAACCCAACTTCAAACCCGACTTCAAATCCAATCACAAACCCATCCTCAAGCACGGGTGAGTCTCAGCCAGCTTCTTCTAATCACGGACCGCATGCCACCTACGCCGGAGACATGCTCGACCTGAATACTACCGATGCTGCCTACGAAGAGACGTTCAGCCAAGGAGCAGACGACCGCCTGGCTTAGAAATCCTTGAAGAACCCCAACGAGTCAGCAGGCCTTCCGAAGAATACGACGGCACCGATGAGCGTTCTTCCTTCAATTCTATCGAGCGTACCGACGAGCGTTCCTCGTCATTCCAGAATACGAAGCCTTCTAGTAAGCTCTCTAATGAGCCTTCTTCAGAGCAGCCGTCGTCTTTTAATTCAACTGAGCGTGCCGACGATCGTCTCTCATCTCTAAACCCCACCGATCCTTCTACGGGCGTCCAAAATCGCTCCACCAATAATCCTGCCACCGAGCCTCGATCAGCCAAGGACACTCTAAAGCCATCCGATAGATTTCTTATGTGTCCTTCTGCCCAGCCAAACTGACAGAACTCTGGTTCACAGATCCTACCGAAACGCCGGGTCCTAACCTACATTCCGCTGCCGCTGGTGACTCACTACGTCTTGAACATGAGACAGATAAAACAGGCGTTGTCGGTGGGATGGGCAATGATCCTAAGGCCTCAGACGTCCGCCCCACCGAAGCATCCTCAAACCCTGGCGCTGCCCCCGAATCTGCTGTCTCGCCAATGCAGAAACAACAGGGCGCTGAAAGGCCCGGCGACGCTCCTACCGGCGAGGAAGCTGAAGGCGTCAAGGAGAAGGAGGAAGGCGAACAGGCATTGAAGAAAGATCCCAATGACCACCCTGGCGAGCCAATGTACATGCATGATGCGCCAAAGACGCAAGCGGAACGACGAGAGAGCAAGGTCGGAAACGCCAGCGGACAGGAGCATGGCAAGGAGGAGAAGGGGACTGGTGAGAAGTGGGTCAAGACGAGTGGGCTCGCTGCTGATGGAGGAGACTTTGACGCCACAAAACCTGGTGCTGGACGGGAAGCAGACCGTAAGTTACCCTTAAGCCCGTGATGAAAAATTGTATTACCCATGAATCTCACCTCATATGAAGCAATTGAAACACCGCTAACTCATATTGATCAAGGTCTTATGGAACAAAAGGGAATGCACAAGACTTTCCCAGGCGAAAAACTAGAGCCTTCCAGTAATGGTGGTGAGAAGGAAAAAGTAGGCTTGAGCGAGAAGATCAAGAATAAGCTGCACATTGGGTCTAAGGATAAGTAGATACGTAGTTTGGCCGGGTGTTGCTTTAGCAATTCTTTGACGATATTTTAACTTCGTGAGAAAGACGCTAGGGCAGGCGAATTGCGGCGGAGTGACTGGGCTTTTTTGGCTCCTACCAATGTATAACTAGACTACGAGAATGATTATAAAATAAATCAGATTCAATACTTGCACTGATACGATGAGAAATATACTCAACTGCATATTGCTGAAGCAAATCTATGAGACGAAAATAATTCTACAGGATAATACGGCTTGGATACCCTGTGTCACTCTTTAGCAAATCCTATAATCAGTTGTTACTTCAGATTAGTTGTTCGCCCACTATTGTAATCTCTTTTACTCTCTTAAATGAGCAACCCAAAAGATTCAATAGAAGTCCTTGGTGATCTTCAAACCGTTTGAAACGAATCGCAGCATAAGATTTTGATGTATCGTTTACGGCGTTGAATTTAGAGTTCGTATAGTACAAAAGACTGTCCGACTTACCGTGTGATACAACCATAGATGCGATATGATATACTCGCCTCCCTCAATCCCTCCGTTTTACTAAATAGATTCCATGCTCTTTACTCAAGCACTCGCCCTCGCGTCCCCTCCTCTCCAACTAAATGGATTGAGCCGTGATAAAAGGCTCCGTTTTAATTCCTTCTTTTCTTCTTGTTCCTCTCCCTCCTCTTCTTCCTTGCCCTGCGCCTCGTCTTGTTCAACGCTCTCCCCATCGAGCACCACATTCTCCATAGCCCTCTCTTCCTCGGTGCTTGGAAACGGTGCTGCAGGCTCATCAGGCCGCGGTGCTGTCCTTTTGACTACTCCCATTCGGTCGTGCACGACTTCTTCGGGCCAACTGGAGGCATACTCGGCATCGGAGATGTTTGCCCACTTGATCAGGACACCTTCAAGGGTCATGGGCCGGGGGAGGGGGCGACGAAGGTACTTAGGAACGACAGATGCAACGACCGGATTTTCCGGGACGGACAGCTCCTCCGTGTCCACCGCATCCTCTTCGGCAGCAGCAGCGCCTTGGGGAGTTGCAGCCGCAGCCGCTTTCTTTGCGGCCTCCGCCTCTGCTTTCGCAGCCGCCAGTGCCGCCTGCTCGGCGGCGATCTTGGCATCCACCTCCGCACGAAGCGCGATCTTGCGCTGGGCCCAGAGGAGCTTCTTGCGGAACGCCCGCAGGCCCGCCATGGCCTTCTCGATACGGGCCCGCTCCTTCTCCTGGCGGCGCCCATGCTGCAGTTTCAGAGTCTCGAGATTAGCCTCGATACGGGCGACCTCGCCGTCATCGGTGCGCTTCGCGAGCGCCTCAATGTCCGCCCACTTCTTGCTCGCGACGCGCTCGACCTCCTCCCGCCGCCGCTCGATCGTCGCTTTCATCTCCACGCCCTTCGCGCCCTGCATCGACAGCACTTTGGACAGGTCCGCGATTGAGTTCGCTTTCTGGTTCATCAGCCATCGGATCCGGTGCTTGCGGTTCATTTTCAGTGCCTGCGGCGATGTGTGGTCCCAGCATAGCTCGTGCAGCTGGCGGAACTCGCGCAGCTTGCGGTAGGCGGAGAGGCCTTGCGGCGGGCTCGGGAAGGTTACAGTGCAGAGCGGCTTCCAGATGTCGGGCCGGATGGTGGGAGGCACAGAGTGTTTGCCGATGAAGGGGAGTTGGTTGATGTGGGTGTCCTGGAGTGTCTTAAGTGGGGGGTCTAGAAAAAATTGGGCTGGGATAGCATGCGATGAGGATGGGAAAGGGGTGACGTAATGAGGAATTGGGTGGTGTGATGGACCTACTTTGAGGGTTCGGCGGAGAGAGTAGATGACCTGCTTGGTATCGATATTGGTGTAGACGAAGATGTGTCGGCCATGCTCGCTAGGACGGACGGCCTGGAGAGCCTTTAAGCCTCTAGCATTTGGTGCCAGCATGGCTACGTATCCCAATTGGTGTTTTCGGTGGTGTAGGAGGGGTTGGCTGGCTCCCTTCGCAGCCTGCGGTAGGGGAGCGGTGGTATCAGGAAAAATGTTGGGGTTGAAGGGGAGGTGGTCCGTGCGGAACATACAGGGAGCTTCGCGAACAAACGGCGACGCGGCAGCATATAGCTTGCTGTTGAGATACACGAATCAATATATTTCCTCCAGAAGCAGACTATGAATTGCATGGCGAGGCATGTCTGCATACGTATCTTCTACTCCCCAAGAAATGCAACGTGCGACGTTCTCCTGAAGCCAACTTTAAGTCTGCGTATTGAATAGCCAGCTCCCCTTTGGTAGTATGGCCGGCGACGAGCAAGATGGCGGATCCGACCAGGTCGCCGTATCTAGTTCCTCCCGAGAGAGGCCATGGTTGTTACCTTCCGTATGCACCCTCCCAGACATGCTGGTGGCCTCTAACCACTCCCTACAGAACCGGAAGCTCAGGCATCTCCAAGGTATCACTATCCGCAACCTCACGCTCGTCTCCAGCCCAGGCCGGCATCGTGGCAAAACCTTCGATGATGAAGCCATCCCGTCTACCCTCAAATCTCCCGCCAAAGTCCTCGCGCAGCGCGAGAGTAAGAAACTCGAGCATTCCCGCTCTTCCAGCGACCTCCGCTTCTCAGACGGCTCAGCATCACATGGAAATGGCGATCTCCGGAAGAAAAAGCTCCAGGCTAAGCCCTCGCGGTCCTCGTTTTTATCGGGATTACGCAGACGCAGTACACTAGATTGGTCGGGCGCGAGTCCGCTTGAGCGGCAAAAGAAATTGGAAGATGCCACTGGGGGCCGCATGGTGGATACATTCTTCTCATTACATGTCGCCAATCAAGATGGTATAGTCTCAATAGATTTGGAGCCTGGAATATGCTAATGGCAGCTATAGAACCCATATACATTAGTGAGGTTATTGAAAAGGCAATGGTAAGCTAAGCTATGTGCTTGCACTCAGAATGCGGCAGTGGGGGGAAGTATGGTTAACAGGCGCAGAATCCAAATTTCCGCTTCTTCGACCTCAATTCGTGCGGCCCCGGAGTAACCAGACTCGATAAATTAACGATGAAAGTCTGGGCGCGGAACGAGTACTTAAAGGACTGGCAGTATCTCATTGAGTTCACGGTTCAGTTGCGTGCATTACAATTTGTTGGCAGAGCTGTAGGCTTTTTGCTTTACCACGCCGAGAAGTCGCGGCCGTGCTAATATTGTTCAGCTTGAGAACTTCCATCATCCCTTACCGCCAAATTGCGTCCTCTTTCACATGACGGATGGGGTGTACACGAGCTTTACGGATATGCCTGTAGGGGAATCCTGGCCGTTGATACCTGCGGCACCACCCAAAACATCAACTAACCGCGCTCTTCCAACTTCATCCTATGATGCGTTGATGCGTCTATCTACTCTCGACGATTGTATCCAGGATGCGTTAGCCACACGTGATAGGCTGGCGGATGAAATAGAGACGATTCTCAAGAAGAACGAGGAGTCTATTTTCGTCGTTGAGCAGGTTCCAGAGGCCGAAGAAAGCCTTAGAACAGCGGAACATGCGGTAGCAGTGGAAAAACGACGGCTTGAAGCCTCTCGCAAAAAACGTGATGAGCTAAAAGCTAGTATAGCCTCGCGAAAAGAAGCCATTCGAAAAGGTCAAGAAGCTCAAGCAAAGGCGGAAAGGGACGTGTCCGAAGCGCGAGAGAAGCTTGAGAAATTCAAAGAAACAGTACACAACACTGAAGATGAAGTCACCGGTCAGAGGCGGCGTATATGCGAGGAGCTTCAGCGTATATATCCTATTGAGCCGATTCCTGGCAAATCACTCGCCTTCACTATTCGCGGATTGCCTCTTCCTAATTCTGAATTCGATGATGCTAACGAAGATATCGTTTCAGCAGCACTAGGTTACGTCGCTCATGTTGTTCACCTTTTATCGCCCTACCTCTCCGTTGCGCTTCCATACCCTGTGAAGCAACGCGGCTCAACATCAGTCATACTGGATCCGATATCTATGAATATGGGTCCTCGGACGTATCCGCTCTACATGAAGGGCGTCATTCGATATCGCTTCGAATACGGCGTCTTCCTCTTAAATAAAGATATAGAAATTCTATCCAACTGGTTGGGCTTGAAACTACTTGACATACGACAAACACTACCGAACCTAAAATACCTTCTCTTCGTTGCAACAGCTGGAAAAGGCGAATTGCCAGCTCGTAAGGCCGGTGGCATAAGGGGTCTTCTGAGACAGGGAACTCCTTCCATGTCAAGGAAAGGGAGCGCGGATAGTATGGCTGATAGTGTTGGTGAAGTAAATAGCCCCATCGACAGGAGAGGGGACGCTTTAGGAGACGTAGCCAACGGGCGGAAGAAGCATGACACCCCTAAGAGCAACGGAAAGCCAATATCTGCGTATCAATCCCTCCAGAAGTCGGTAGTGTTGCAAGGGAGTAAACTCAGGGAGGTGGAGTGACCAGTGTCAGTAGGAGACCTCAGATAGATTCTAGAGTATATAGCTGCTTTTTTATATGGGAAAGCAAGTAATTTAGTCGGCTGGCAGACGTCCGATAGACAGTGACGCTCCTGTCAGCAATCTGACAGCTTGGCCACCTCAAGCGGCCTTGGCAGAGATGTCTTGAAAAGGGATGGAGCAATATTATGAAGGCAATCCACGGTCTTCGTTGATGTAGATCATCTCTACTTGGAATGGAAAACAGCTTGATTAGATCAGATCGGAAACCAAAGTTTCGACGTATATGTGGTGATTTGTTCATGGGAGAAAGCTGGGGACAAGGAGTCGTCTCCAAATAGTTGGACCTTTTGGCAAAGAAGCTTAAATAGCCACGTATGCTCGGTGCGTCAAAAGACATTCGATATGCAATGAATCTCCCAAAGTCGCATTGGGGTCTAAAGTAATCTTCCGCTGCTCCCTTTTAGCCCCTGCCGAGTGCAGCATCTTCTACAATTGGGCGGCAGGTCTTGGCCCGTTAATCTCCTTTAGGGCCACCGCAATTTTGATGACATCCCCGACACTCCCGCAACTCCTCTCACACTTTTCTTCACCATACTTGAATGAAGACATAATGGCTCAATCTGCTGCTCTCGAACCCTTCCCGGCCCTGAATCCCTCCCACCATTTCGTGCACAGGGAAAGTCCCAAAACCAATACAAGCGATACCCGTCGGCGGAGGAAATCCAGTGGTCTCGGGGATGAACTACCAGGAGACAACGATGTAGCCGCATTAGCAACGCTTTCGCCTTCTCCGACACCAGCATCGCTATCTGTAGGTATCCTTTAGCATCCGAGACATTAAAGCTCCGAAAGGCGTTGCGCAGATTAGCTAACTTGCGTCTTTGCAGCGCACCCCCTCCGAGAAAACCTCACGGCATTCAAAGCGACGAAAAGCAAAGAAGTTACTCCGGCGGTGGAAGACTCTATCTATTCGGCATACATGGCTCAATCCTCTCTTGGCCTGCCTCATAATTGTCTCTCTCTACCTGGTTAACCCCACCCCATCGAATCCACTCTCCGCAGCCCTCTTCCTCTCGTACCCACTTCCGCGTGAGCCCGGTTCAGATGGGCCCGTCCAATATGGTAAAGGCGGACGCGACTTTGTCTTTGTGGCTTTCTACACCATATTCTTATCCTTTACGCGTGAATTCCTTATGCAGCGCCTGGTTCGGCCGCTCGCTATCCGCTCTGGGATCCGCTCACGCGCTAAACAATCCCGGTTCATGGAGCAGTTCTACACTGCTCTTTACTTTGGTGTTTTTGGACCGTACGGGATATACGTAATGTCACGGACGCCAATTTGGTACTTCAACACAGCGGCCATGTACGAGGATTTCCCCCACAAGACACATGAAGGAGTATTTAAGGCATACTATCTGCTGCAAGCGAGCTACTGGGCACAACAAATGATTGTACTTTTGTTGATGCTAGAAAAGCCGCGAAAGGACTTCAAAGAGTTGGTAGCGCATCATTGCATAACGCTCAGCTTGATTTGGTTGAGCTACCGGTTCCATTTTACGTATATGGGACTCGCAGTATATATCACTCATGATATCAGTGATTTCTTCTTGGCTGTAAGTTACCTACAGTCCTCACATTCCTCTTCCACATACAACTCGGGATCTTCAGTGATTATATTTTGGTGCTAATCAGTCTTCTGGAAACCAGACCTCTAAAACGCTCAATTACATTGACGCGCCCTTTATAGGACCCTATTTCTTCTTGTTTATGATGATCTGGACCTATTTGCGTCATTTCATCAACCTCAAAATTCTCTATTCAATTCTCACAGAATTTTCTTCCATCGGCCCCTTCGAGCTCAACTGGGAAACGCAGCAATACAAGTGTTGGATCGCCCAGGTCATCACATTTTCACTTCTGGCATGCTTACAGGCTGTCAACTTGTTTTGGTTCTACTTGATCTGCAGGATCGCATACAGATTTGTTAAGACCTGGGGGGAGGAGGTGGAGGATGTAAGGAGTGAATATGAGGATACTGAGGATGAGGCTGCTACGGAAGAAGTCGCGAAGCCGGAGCAAATTGAGACGTCGAAGGAGCCCCAAACACTTAAGATGAATGGGAGCGCCAATGGCTATGCAAACGGCAAACCCAATGGCAAAGAAATTGCGCCCAGTCCGAAAGTCTTGTTAAATGGAGAGCCAGTACCGAGGACTCCCAGCCCAGCCTACACGCCCAGCGAGCCGGACACGATTAAATCAAGGCTAAGGGAGCGGAAGAAGCGGTGATCAGTTGATAACCTATCAATTGCTCACCATTTGTAACCCTTTTTTACATGAGAATCACGGATTCACTTCTCTCTCGCTCCTCCCATTCTTGTGATATGGGGTTTATCTAGCCTCTCACTCACTTAAGCACTAGTTTGGATTACTATCATGCTCTTCTACTTCGGTTCACTCACTGTGCGAGTGTTTTTTCCGATTTTTTGGCATCAGCAGCTTTTCCTTCAGCATGCTCCTGCCCATAGTGGCGTTTGACTTGTGGTCTTAGGCGCTTTTTTCAGCCTTTAATATTACCCTTGTAATTTGCACGGCTGTTACCTTCGCTTCCCTCCTATTTTCCTTTTTTTTTTCTGGGTTAGGGCTTGGAATACTCACAGGCTGTGGGTTACATGCTTTTGAAAGACACGGAGCAGAGGAAGCGCCATTTGGCTGTAATTACCTTTTAATAAGACTAGCTTAGGGTTATCTAAGAGCAACTTGACGTGTTTAAATGGGACTTCAGCCGGTCATGTAGTATCACAGCATTATGTGCATATTGACTATTATAGCTGTCGATGGGTGATGCCCTACGAGGACAGGGCGGTGCATCGATCCACAGGAGTCTAGGCGTTGGCTCATGAATCGTAATAGTAGAGTATAATAGCAAACTTACAAAATTGGTATGTAGTTCTAGTATTATTAAATGAGTAAGATTCCCTTCCCGGCTGTTTTCGAAAATTGCGCTGATTTAATGGCGTCAATTCCTGCAGCTTACCCTCGTACCTGGCAAACTTCCTTTCCAACCATATCATATTTCCAGGAACTGGCATGTACCTCAATAATCAGAGCCTAGCAACCCTTGAGAGATGTTTGAAGCCGTTCATTAGCTAATGCGGTACACCATCCCCTCCAGACAATTACGCGGCGTTCTTTCATGCACACGTCACCATCATGAGAAGTCCAGAAATAAGGTCAGTCAACGTGGTCTAGTGAATGCAGATGGAATACATAAACAGCAGCTTCTACCATGGAGGGCAGCTGTCGCGGTGGATATCATGAGTGGAGTTCTCCCACTGCTATTTGCCATCTTTTTTTGTTTTGCAATTACGGATACCCAACCATAGAGAATAGTCAAAAAATATTCTAAATCATCATCTAAACAACCTAGACCAACAGTCGACTTCAGCTATTGTCCCTGATGACGAGCTTCAAGGAGAGTTCAAAGAGCAAGCTGAGTCAATCTTTAGTCAGCATGCCAATCCTTGAGGATGCGACATCAGGGTTTCACAACAGTACCTCAGGGATCCGCACAATCTCTGTTTAGCCGGTTGTGTGTTGGGCTGTGTATCAGGCATTCTATTTTTTGTTGGGCAGGGATACCGACGGTTGTATCACCACTTTCTCAGCGCCAGACCTTAGCGGAGCCAAGATCAACAGGTCAAATTCAACCTCCATCCTCTTGCTTCATATCAAGATCGAACTTTCTATTGGCACAACGATTAAAGAATGCTCTATATCACTACTCATTTCTCGTACATCGTAAACACTAATATCGCCGAAGCTCCTTTGCCCCTGACACCGAACCCCCGACGTTATCGTGACTATACGATGCTCTTTGAATACCTGATCTAATCCTATCCATCTTTAGAAAACGCCTTCGCTAACCCAAAAGACCCAATTTACCTCCTTCTGCTCCCTTTGAGTAAGCCACTCGGCATGCTGATGCATGATAACAGAAGGAAAAAAAGGAGGAGAACTTTGATCATCTATCTTGAAAGCGGAAAAATCTTTGGACAGCTCTTTTTTTTGGGTGGCATGACTGACATATACCACATGATGAGTAGACGGGTAAAAAAAATGGTTGCGAAACAAGGACCACCAGAATGACTACACTAAGGAAAGGGAATGCTAAACGGACATGCAATGTTACGAAGGGTATCTGTACAAGGTGTGAAAAGAGCATCAAAGAGAAGAAAATAATCACTATCGTCCGGCTTTTATGGAGCCTCCGGGGGCAAGTAATGAGCAGGAAGCTCCTGGAGTTGTCTAACAACTTGCTGATCCCTCAATGGATAATTTTCAGATTGACTACGTCTCTCAATTCGCCACGGGGGCGAATCAATATGGTTTGCCAAAGTGGGTGCACTCTCCGCATATGGCCAAGTGTTGTTGCGTATAGGATTGCTGCCAATTGCATCCATCTCTTGGGCTGTAGGAGCAGGAAATAGATCCTCAGGTCTGGTGATGTGGCGACCTCTTCGGTATGCAACGAGATATTGTGCTAACAGGATTATATCTAGTTTGACGCTCTCGCGTGCAAGGTAGGAGCTGGTCTCCTTCTCTATGATCGCCAAGGTCCGTGGACTCCAGTCGTCATACTTGCATTTTTGGAGATCAGGACCGTCAAAACGAAAGTAAGGGATGTCGCCTGGGAGCCGACCTTTCATATCATTATGAACCTTATCTGGTTCCGAAAGTTTCTTATCCGTTGATTTGCCGCTGAAGAGCATACGTCGATATATGTCCCGAGGCCTGAGGAAGTCACGCAGCGCTTCTTTCCCGGATCCGATGCTGACTACTATGCCAACCCTCTTGTCATCATTTCTTTGTCTATCTTCGCCCGCTTTCATGTTGTACAATCGAGCACCTTCATCGAATGCCTGGGATGTTGGATTGTTGTATTTCGATCCAACCCCACTATGCGGAGTGCCCTTTATCAGGACAGAGGGGAAATGGCCCGGTACCGCAATGGCCGCTAGAAGTGTCTTAAGTATAGGGATATCATCATCTTTGCGCCCGATTGCTCGAGGGAGATACGGTTTTTGGTGCACCACCCGATCAGCAACGACATCGTACGTACGAATCATGTCCGCTGCGTCGACAGAGCTCGTGGGTGCCACGTTAGTGGCTTTCGGTCGGTGCTGGATAAGCACGGCACTTTGCATTGTCAGTTTCTCCCCAAGGATCATTCGCAAGCGTCTAAGGAGTCTTACGTTTGACATTGGCCAATCTGCAATACTCTATCCGCCGGCATCATCATGCAGTCTTTTGGATCCATTCCGTCCAGGTTGGAGTAGTTACCCCGGATCAGGTTCAGGGCCCAATTTTCGAGTTTCCGGTTGCTGTAACGATACTTACGGAGGAAAAGTCTACTGCAGTAGACCTTACCAAGATCTTTGATTGCAGCGACGGAACCGTGAGAGCTCATTTGCAAGCGTCCAAGCATTACCGCCGCTATGCTATACGAGAGAGACAAAATATTAGAACAAGAGCAGGTGTGACACAGCAAGAGAACTTACGCTCCAGTATCGGACCCTACACAGTTGTCAAAGTACAGACTTGGCAAATGTGCATTCGGAGTGTAGCCATGTGATTGCTGGCCACTACCATTAAGCAGCTTCTCTTGTTCATCGACCGCCTCGCAAATTCTCCGTATAATCATCAGCGCGGAATAGGCCATTGCTCCGCCACCATCTATACAAGTTAATCTCCAAAGCTGGAGGCAATATGAACACTCACCAATGCCTAGCACTATTTGAGAACCGTAGCCGCCGGCGAGCAACAGACGCTGCTTGATATCAAGCACAGCTTGAACTCCTAGTTGCGCCATGTTGTGATAGAACTAGAACCGTTGTTGGTCAATGCCAGAAGTAACTGTCATTCCACGGGAAGCTTTTGTATGAGAGTTGTAGAAGTGTAGTCCGAAGTCACCCACAGGGATGCGACTCACCCATGTGATTCAAGATTGGCTTCGCTAATTTTTTGCAGCAGCAGACCGGGCATCCGGGTATGGGGCAAGAGTCAAGCAGCTAATGGGTCCGCTAGCATTAGTGGCAGTGCTTCGCTGCTGTCAGGCTGCTCAGGCGGCTGGGAAGAGATTCTTGAACTCCTGTACCTGCTTCGGCTCGGCTTCAACCATCCAAAATCGGTGAGATAAGGAGCGGCACAATGCAATCGACGTTATAGTATTTTGCGTTGAGAGACCCTATGGTCTTTGGCGGATTGGTTACTCGCATAGGGCGATTCAACCTTCCAGCAGAGAACGATATCCCCAGCTATTTCCAGGCCTTATTACACAGGAAGCGGCATCTTCTGTTGAACTCATTCTACAACCAAGCAGTTCTGTCGTCACTTGGTTATCAGCCACTAGCAAGCTAGAGGCCCGGGCGATTAACCAAACGATCGGGGACAAATGGGCGAATCAAAGGTGATTGGAGGGCACCACCTTCGAAACAGCCGTCCGCCTCGGTCAACCGTCCGTCCTGAATACGAGATCGCAAAACAAGGGACACGAGAATGCACCCTAAAAATCTTATCACAACGGATTTTATTGATCCAGATGCATCGAGTAATGCACGTCTGTGTCCCAAGGGTGAAGTCAGGAAAGATGCAATTACCTTCTCTCAGAATCCAGAAGGTAGAATCCTCATACTGCCCACGGGAAGTTTCTTAGCTATGGAACAAGGCTGAATTAGCGAACGCTTTCCCTAGCAGGGCAGCCCTCTCTTGCTCATAGCTATCCTTTTTAACCCGCTTCAAGGAAGCCTTGGCATCCTAGGGGAAACAGATCCGGGCGCAGCTCTCAAAGCTAGTCCAATCTTCATTGAAAAAAACTTCTAGTATGAAACCGAGGGCTATGCCAATTGGGATGGCACTGAGATCTGGCTTTGGGTCTTGAGCCAAGGAGTCTGCGCCATGCTGAACGGGAGGTCACATCCGTGAGGGCACAAAGCCACCTGCAAGCCTTTGCGACACGCGCAATTATAGGATCGGCAAAACCGGTGTGTGCAGAACCAAGGCATGTGGGGCTAGGTTTTTGGTAATGTGCAGTGGCAAAATGCACCTCTACAGTAATTGTAAAATCCGTCAACCCAGTATCAAGGTAAATAACCATGGTTTTGCCCCTAACGACTTTATTGGTTTTACCCCGTCTAATAGCGACCGACATAAAAATCTCAAGGATCGGTGTGCAGCCTGTTTGCAAGTTTGATACACACCGGGAAATAGATGCATGAGGGCTGCAAGCCCGGCGCTAATTGTGCCGCTCCTTGTTTTGGGCGGTGCTATGTGGATTTGCCGCAGTCAACTGTAGTATTTAACTCACTGCTCGCTATCTTATGCAGTGATGCCAAGTCAATACTTTCTAGTATTTTCGCTTTTGCATTATAGGCCTTTCATGTTATTCTAAATCATGGTGTTTCTCCTTCATCGAGATTCAGACAAATCCGACCGCTCCAGTATATCGCGGTTGCGCCTTAACGGAAACAATTCAGGTGGACGTGGTAAGAAAGTTCTTGTCTATGATCTGGACGATAGCCGAACGACAAAAATGCCCAGGAGCCAGTTGGACACAAGATGCAGAGGTGAGTAGTAGGGCGTCTTTCTTGCTGGGAGTCTGTAAATGCTAAGAAGCACCGTCTTCAGAAGCCCCGGAATCAATCCATCAAATACCGATATCGGCATATAATAAATCAGTTGCTGTAGAACTCAGTGATCCTTTAAACATGCGTCCAAAGGAATGGTACGCTTCGGTGCATCTATCGCCATCTGTGCGGATACAACGTCTATTTGGCCGGTTCGATACACTATACATAACCGCAGGTTGATTTTTGGGAGGATTGCCGAAAGCATGTGCGCAGGGTCCCAATTACACACTGTGGATTCGTGTGGACTGCCAGGCTTTTGGCATAGGGTGCGGGGGTCTGCATTAAGGCCCAAGAGAGCCGCACAGGCTGATTCGATGGTCCTGGAGAGGCCATTTCAACAGAATTCTTCAGGAGTGAGTTGATATAATTTGAACGTTGTCTTCCGCCCTAACTGAAGTATTGCAGCAGATTGATCAGGTATATCACCACAACCCAGAGCAGTAAAATAGAGAAAAAGAGAACATGCAAATTACGTAAATATATAGCACAGGAGACTACATACGTTTTGGGAAAACCCTTTTTTCTTTGAAGATAAAGCTCGGATAAACCGAATTCCATAGTTCCTGAAGTGGGGATCAAATGCCTTTCCGAGTCTGTCGCTATCACACCCATTCTCTATCGTGCAGCTTCAGCGTTTGTGAGCCTTCTTCCCGGCTGAGCATCCGGAGACCTTGAGGGATGTCGTATTTCTCTGGCTCAAACTTTAATCCTTTATTAGCGAAGCTTGAAATTTTTGCTTTCCCACTACAAGTTACAGCCATTCAACCAGCTCGTAAACTCCATTTAGGAAAAAAATATCAACCTATGGTACGAACCCTCCAAAACTTCGCGGAGACTCGGCACGGCGCAGAGGATATCTCACACTGAAGTGAATTGCAGATTCTATGGTTGAACGGTCACTTCTCAATGTTTAGCTGTAGGTGCTGTTGAGGCTGAGAACAAAAAACCATTTTGATTCAGCTGCAATCCCTTCACTCATTACATCTACTCGTGTAGAAAATATCATCTTTGATCCATCCCGTAGGTGAGCAACGATATAGACTGACATTTGGAGTGCTGATATGGTCGATTTAAACCGTTTTCTGAGTCTTCGGTAAGTGGGCCTAGTCTGAGATGACTTATTAATTTCCTCACAAGTTCACAAAGGCTGGTGGGTTGCAAAAGTTTTAAGGGGCTTCGTTGCATCTTATGCTATATATGGGTATCGTGTTTAAGATCCCTGAATTGGGAATGTTGAAGCTTCAGAAGCAGACGCCATTAATAAATTCGCACAGCTAAAACGTAGAGAAAAAGTATGCCCACACATTGATAAGCAGCATCTCTATGCCCCGCCCCCGCCAACCCCAGCACCACCACCCCGCCACACCCCCCCCCGCGGCCGTTTGTTTTTTAGAACAGCAAGCAAA
>Ga0307515_10011820_pt1 | contig 16516 bp, 2 predicted proteins | sample 17_EM_MG_FD_194513 | JGI IMG/M metagenome (GOLD analysis project Ga0307515, IMG submission 194513) | Populus trichocarpa ectomycorrhiza microbial communities from riparian zone in the Pacific Northwest, United States - 17_EM | ecosystem: Host-associated > Plants > Roots > Unclassified | place... | reverse complement strand
AAAGGTTAGTAGTAGTAATCTAGTTTAGTTATTATTTAATTTTCTATAGGGCTGCTACTATATTATAAACATTATTATAGTTATAGCTAGCGGCTATATAACTAAGGTAATAGGTAACTTTTTTAAGGAGATTTTCCTAGTCTTTAGTATTATCTTAGGTAAGGGCTTTGGTATATTCCTAGAATTTAATATAGAACTTATTAAATAATTTAGTAGGGCTTATCTTTAGAGCACGTAGTTTAGCTTAGTTAGTGGCTAGTAGGTTATAGTTATAGTATATTAGGTTAAGATTATTAAAGACTTTTTAGTAAGACTACTACTTTTAGGGGCTACTAGTCTCCTATTAGGCGAAGAGTCTATTAAATAGTATACTATTTATTCGCCTAATAATATAGCTAATCTTAGTATCTTTTATAGGAAAAAGGTAGGAGCTCTAAGTTAGTTTCTCGCGGATTTATATATTTTAGTAGCTATATTCCTTACGGTCTCTCTAAAAGACTAGGGGATTAAGGTAGTATATATTAAACCTTATAATAGCAGCTTAGGTCTAATTATTATAGCTTTTGTTATTACTGCTTTAGTAGGGGTTCCTATTAGGTAAAGCTGCTTAGCGCTAACCCTCTATTAAGTATTAAGTAGGTAAAATTGCCAGGGGTGTAAAGACTTAGGTAGCGTTATATGCAGTAGAAAGGTATCTGGCGTTATTATAAATATACTTATAAAAGTTTCACCACACATATAACCTTACTAAAAGGTAGCGCCGCACTTCCAAACTTACGCATACCCATCTTACCATTAAAAACAATCGATTTTCTAACTCTTAAGACCCAATTCCTACTACCTATCGGGCTAGAGGTGGATTCAGCTACCTTTTTACCCCCTTTATCTGAAGAGAAAATTCTTCTTAGGGGTGGTCCTAGCTTATAAGCGAGGCACGGATAGGAACACTAAAACTATTACTACTACTACTACTAATACCAAAACCATAAAATATAGACTTTTCCTAGGTTTTTCTTCTATAGAAAGTAAAAGCCTAATAAAATAGGGGGTGTAGGTATATTTCTATATCTCTTTTAGTTAGATTTTCTTTAAGTAAGAGGAGGATTGCCTTTAGGGGGGGGTAATATTACGGCACTAGCAGAAAATGGCAAAACTTAGTTAGCAGAACTTAGCAGAACTTTATACTAGTAAATTGCTATAAATTGCCGCATATTGCGGTCACGTGACGTGAAGATCTTATAAAACATTAAGCGGCGCTACTCTTCTTCTCCTTTCCTTTCCCTATCTTTAGATTCTCGTTTATAGACAATCCAATTATATAGGCTTGCGCGTCCCTTATACTGTGCTTATACCTTAATTAACTAAGTCGCTAACAGCTAGGTATATAGGTATAAAATAGTCAATAATATAAATATAACTAGTGGAGTAGGTTACCTAACAGATTAACTTTAATTATATTCTAAGATTTACTATAAAGAAGAGAACTATTTAGGTAGGGACTATCCCTTTATACGGTGGCGTTTATTTCTAAGTTAGTCCGTATAGAAACACTAAAATTCCTAAGCATAAACGATTTAATTAAGTTGATTTAATTGGCCAATTTTTATCAATAATAGATAGACGCAAACCACTGTACAAAGGAATAGTCCTTTAAGTATTTAATACTATACCTAAGAAATGTACTTAGTACGTCAATATATTAGTATATTAGTATATCTCCTATATTTCTAGATTCCTATATTTTTATATTTTAAACTTATAATATAACTAACCGCGTAACCCAGCTACCCCTTATTCTATAGCTTAATTAGTTTTAGCACCTTCTATATTATTTTAACTAACCTATTTATATCTCTTTTTAGTAGTTATACTACTACTAATATAAAATCCGTAATACTATCCCCTTTCTTTTTATCTTTGTCCTTAAAGATATCTCCTATTTTTATTAAAGGTATAGTATTCCCATTTTTAATTTAATAACCTTTATTATTCTTAATACCTTTTATTAAATCTTTTATATCTAGTTATTATAACTAGCTAGTAACTGCTATACCATTACTTAGTAAAGTTATACTATCCTATTCTTATTATAAGGAGAAAAAGTAAGTATATACAGTACTAGGAGAAAAGTCTTCGCGTGCGGAGTAAGCCCCACCAAATCCACTCCCCTTAAAGCTCTATATTATCAACAAATTGGTATATAACCTATATTTTTGAAGTTGTAGAGTTAAAATCTATATAATAAGCTTAATTTTGGCCGGTCGCACAATCTTTTAATACCTCGTATGCCACCTATCTGCGTTAATCACGGCTTAGTAGCGCTCCTGCATGCTATCTAATACACTGTTAAATATCCTTTAGCTGATAAGCTCCCATACCTGTTCCAATGCGTCCTTTAAGGCCTCTTGTATTATATTCTCTCCCGTAAGACTTTTAATATCGGGGCGTATATAGTAGATAAGCTTTTTAAGGTGCCACCAAAGGTGTTTAATTGGGTTAAGGTTTAGGCTGTATGGCGGCTATTTAAGTACTTCTATACCTAGATCTCGAAAGTATTTCTTAACAATTCTTATAGTATGGATAGGTGCATTGTCTTGCATAAAAGTGAGGCCAAAATCATAGCATCTGGGTATATTTTCCTCAAGCACCTTAAGGTAAGATCAAGCGGAGTACCCCCCCTTCTTTAACTCTGCATTACGGTCTATAACATAGAGATTTAACCTTCTAAGAGCTCTACTAAACGCTGCCCAAACCATAACAGATATATCTTTACCTTTCTTATATGTATTAATCATTTCCTTATCCCATTTTTGGTGTAGTAGTTAAAATACCTAGCTACAATCTTTGCCGGATCCTCATTTAACAGAACACTCATCTAACCAGATAATTTTAGCCCATTCCTCCTTTGATAGAAGGACATACTTCTTTATAAATACGAGTTTTTTAGCTACTACTTCGGTTATAAAAAAGGGACGCTTCTTTACTCGCCAATTGGTTATACCATTGCGCTTAAAAAGTCGGTATAGTGATTTCTTCGAAATATCGAGCTTCGTATGTTGTTTGAGCTCCCAATAGGTATACTTTAGATTCTCCCTTGTAACACGTAGTATATATTATTCGTCACGTATTATATACTTCTTCGGTGCACCAGATTAAGGAGCTAACCCGTAGTTGTTGCGTTGTGGAGCTTGCTTAAGAGTCGTTCGAATCGTCGATTTCGGTACATTATAACGCCTCGCGATTTCGGGTACAGATCCGCCCCAGTCGTAAGCGGTACAGATTTCTGCGCGTTGTATGGGGGTAAGCTCCTTTCTGTAAGCTATATTACCAGAAATTGGGGTAAGAGGAGCACGTGGTAGCATGGTAGGGGTGGTGATCCTTAAACGTGTCTGGGACGCGCATGCGAATTTTGGTGAGGATCTCGCTTCGGCGCGAAGACTTTTGTCCCGTGACTGTATTACAATTACGGCTCTATTTAGTCGCTAGCCTTTTTTATACTAGGTATACGCAAGTAAATATATAATTGTCTTATAATATTTAATCTGTTTAAGTATATATATTTTATAATTTTATAATTTATTATAGGGTTTTAGATTTAGTTTATTACTAAAAAGTTAGAAGACTAACTTTTATTATAGCACTAGCAGATTGCCAGCAGATTGCCATCACGTAATAGCAAAGTGCGGTCACGTGACCGGAGGATTGTATATAACTTTAAATGGTGCTTTTTTTCTTCCCCTTTCCTTTCTCTAGCTTTAGATCCTCGTTTATAGACAATCTAATTATATAGACTTGCGCGACCCTTTTGCTGTTACGGACGCTTTAAGTACAATGTTACGACTACTTGGAGAAGAGTTGGAGGAAGCTAGTTGGTTAATCTAGGCATGGTCTAGGATAGAGCCGATAGAGCCATGTGACGAAGAATAGTAACCAAGGTTGCATGACGTTGTACGTAGTATACGCAGTGTACGAAGGGAACGTACGTATAATATGTATAACACGTACATCACGTACAAGAAGGATTTCATAGGAGTACGGTTGTGTATTTAAGGACCTTTAGTCCCTACCTAGATAGTTCCTTCCTTATAGTAATTCTTAGAATATAATTAAAGTTAATCTATTAGGCAACCACTCCACCAGTTATTATTACGTTGTTAACTTTAATTTGCATTACCTACACACCTAGCCCATTATCGAGCCTATCGTAGTACTTGCTACAAGGTTCCGTTACATTTGCCGTACTTATGCCTAAATTAATTAAGTCGCTAATATTATCTAAAGCTCATCTACTCTTCTTTTTAAGAAGGAACTTAAATATATATATAGACTATAAATAAGAATAAAACATAGAAGTAGACCTAAAAACTATTACTAGAACTTAAAGAACAAAATAGAACTAAAAGAATAGAAAAGAATAATAAGATTTATAGAATACGTATGGACCAAAACCCCTATAAAATCCTACTAAAAGTTACCCTAATAACTATACCACTACACTAAGAAATATAGCAGCTAGTAAAGTAGCTGCAGGACCCTTAAATACCTCTAATAGTAAAATAGTAACTAACTTAAACTTCTAAGTGGAGCTTATAGTAGCTAATACTAAAATTAAACGACTTTAAGAGCTGCTTAAAGCTAGAGAACCCCCTATACCTAGTAAAGAATTATTAAACACCTAGAGACTAATTATAGTCCTTAAGGCTCTAGCCTAATATATAGTATTAGTATTATCGCGGTCTATAAAGGTTATAGACTTTCTGTTACTTACTAACTAAACCAATTCTATATTTAATAATTAGAAGCTTTAATTAAAGGATAAGCTTAAAGTTAATACGGACTACTTCCCTACTACTTAAGCTAAAATGGCCTATGTCTTTAGCCGCACTAGTAGAGATATATAGACGCGCCTATGTCTGCGATACGTATAGGACTTAATAAATCTCTTCCTCTCTAAAAAAGAGATAATTAACTACCTACCTTCTATTTATAAGAACCTCTTTAAGGTATAAAACTTTCGCCTTAATTATAAAAGCCTAAATATAAAAATAATGGAGACCTTTTTAGCCTTTTAGACTCGCTTTCTACACCTAGCTAGCTAAGCTTAAACTCTTTAGGAAGATTTAATGCTAGGCCTATTTAATAAGCTTACCCTAGACCTACAGCGAGCCGTATTACTAGTTTTTACTACTATATAGACACTAAAGAAACTTATAAACTAGTGCTTAGCCATTAACTAAGGCCTTTATTAAATTAAGATATAAGCTAAATAGTATAAAGCCCAAAACTCTCTAAACTAGACTACTATAAAAACGGCCCGTGGTGCCCTAGTATAATTAGTAACCCCTACAGCACCTACTATATAGCCCGCCGTTAATTTAGCAGCTAGCCGTACAGCTAGTCCTACTATAGGTTTAGCGTATACTTGGCCTATATATAGCAACCCTTAAAGATAAGCTCTTAGCGATTAAGGAGCTTACTTTTTATGCGATTAGAAAGGCTACTATATAAAGAACTACCTAATAAATATAAAAATAGATAAGGTACTATTAATCTTAGGGAATAGCATAGAGTTATAAAAAGAGGAACTTAAAGGAAGTCTTCTCTCTAGGGTTAAAAGGGATTAATATGTTATACATTAATCTAGGTCGGCTAATTAGTAGAAAAAGCTGCACTATCCCTTATACTTTATTCCGTAATAGATATTAAGTTTTAATATCTACTTTAGTTAACTCTAGAGTAAATACCTTCGCCTTAATAGACACCTATTATGCCGGAAAGCTAGCTAACTTTTTAAATGCACCTATTAAAGAAGTGCCTAAACTAATTCCTATTCGCGGGTATAACGGATAGATAGGGCTACCTATTATAACTATTTTATAGATTTACCTTTATGTTAATAGACAAAAGTAGTATAATATCCCCTTTCTTATTACGGACCTAATAAGCTATAATATAATCCTAGGGAGAAAATGGCTAGCCTATTTAGGCCTATAGCTCAATATATAAAGTAAACGGCTTATTTAGCCTAAAACTCTACCCCTAACTCCTTCCTTTATAAAAGAAATTAGTATTATAATAGAAAATCTTATACGGTCCTAGATTAATACTATTTACTAGGCTAATGCTATACGTAGGGACTAGGCCTTTAAGAAGGATATATAGCTTAACCTATAAGAAATCCGTATACTGCACTACTTACGCCAAAGACCTAGGAAGTCGGTAGTGACCTAGCTAAGCCCCCTATGGAAAACTTAGGACTTATATAGCTATAAAGGAAAGCTAGGGATATTAGACGCTATATAGAACTAATAGATAGAAAGGATAACTTATAGAAAATAGAACGTAAGCTAAGGAAGGCCATAAACCCTATATCGCAAAATACGGCCTAATGAAAGTCTGTAGAGAAACCTATAGATCTTCCACTAGTTAATATCTACTATATTGGCGCAGTAGGATTCTATTAGAACTTAATCCAATTTAATACTATTACCTTTACTACTAGCTTATACGAAATTAATTATATAATTAAGGAAAAGGAAAGTAAACTTAGTAGAGTAAAGAATAAATTTATAGATAAAGAGTTAGTAGAACAGAAACTGCCCTATTAGTACTTAGAGCTTAAGGACGTATTCTTTAAAGTAGTATCTAATATACTTCCACCTTACTAACTGTATAACTATAAGATTAAAATCGAGCCAGATAAAGAAACCACCCTTAGCTATAGGCCCCTTTATTAGTAGTCTACTACTAAATTATAGGCCACTAAATAGTACCTTATTAATAACCTAAATGAGGGCTTTATTAAGCCTAGCTAAGTCCCTTTTACTTTACTAATTCTCTTTGCTAAAAAGCTAACCAGAGAACTTTGCTTCTATATTAACTATTATAAGCTAAATAATATAACTCGTAAAGACTGTTATCCGCTACCCCTATTTAAGAAGACGTTAGCCTAAATAAGTAGAGCTAAAGTTTTTATAAAGCTTAATATCCAATAGGCCTTCTACTAAATTAGGATAGATCCTAGATTTAAGGACCTTACTATATTTTAAACCCGTTACAGATTATATAAATATAAAGTGCTTCCTTTTAGACTAACTAACGAACTGGCTATATATTAACGGTATATAAATAATATACTCTTTAACTACCTTAATGACTTCTATATAGCTTACCTAAATAGTATTATAATTTATTTTAAGAATAAGCTTAAATATAAGGAGCATATTTATAAAGTCTTGCGATAGCTCCGCAAGGCTAGGCTCTAGGTTAATATTAAGAAGTTAGAGTTTAGCGTTAAGCGTATAAAATACTTAAGATTTATTATTAGTATAGACGGAATTAAAGCCAACCTAGAAAAAATAGTAGTAATTAACTAATAGGAACCCCTACGGACCGTAAAGGGAGTATAATTATTTTTAGGCTTTTGCAACTTTTACCGATGCTTTATTAAGATTTATAGTAGGATTGCCTAACCTCTTAACTACTTTATCAGAAAGGACTAACCCTTTAATTTTAATGCTGTATGTAGGAAGGCTTTTAACGAGCTTAAAGAACGGCTAATTTTAGCCCCCTTACTCGCCTATTTCTACCTAAAACAACCCTTAATACTAGAAACTAATGCCTTAGATAGTGCTATAGCTGGCGTCTTTTCCTAAAAGTAACCGGACGGAAAATAGCACCCTATTGTATACTATTTAAAGACTATAGCAAATACTAAGCTAAATTACCCTATCCATGATAAAGAAATGCTAGCTATTATCTTTAGCTTTTAGCACTGGTGTATATAGGTAAAGGGGGCTCTTAAGCCTATTTAGGTAGTCTTAAATTATAAGGCCCTAGAATACTTTATAATAACTAAGGCCTTTATAGCCCGGTAAGTATACTAGGTAGATATCCTATCCTAGTTTAATTTCCTAATTATATATAGGGTAGGCGCTATTAAGCGTGCAGACGCTCTTATAAGACGTAAATAGGACCTAAATAACTAGATGGCCGTAAAGATCTTATTATAGACCTAGACGCTACTATAACTAAAGCACCTTAACTCTTAAATACGGGAAGAACAAAGTACTAAATCTTTAAGCGCTAAGATATATCCTATTAACCCTATAGAATTCGACCTAATTAATAAACTACTGTAAGTAAACCGTACGGCCCCTTCTCTATAAGAGTACCGCGAATAGGTAAAGAACGTTACTAGCCTATAGTCCCTTAAAAGTAGACTGCTTAAATACTAGGAACGGCTAGTAGTAGTAGACGAATAGAACTTATAAACTTAGCTTATTACCAAAGTATATACCTAGGTCTTTACGGCCTACCCTAGAAAGAATAAGACTCGTAAGATTATTGGCAACCGCTATTACTAGCCCAGAATGGTTATAGATATTAACTGTTATATATGGAATTGTAATAACTATTATAGGTCTATAATTCTACGAAGTAAGACCCTAGGACTATTAAAGCTACTTCTAATACTAGAATGCCCCTAGTAGTATATTTTTATAGACTTTTATAAACTACCGGTAGACCGTAACAGGTATGATATAGTTATAGTCCTAGTTAACCGTTTCGGTAAACGCCCTTTTTTAACTCCTTATTATAAGAATATCGATACTAAAGAGGCGGCCTAACTATATATCTACTATATCCACTAAATTTACGGACCACTAGATACTATTATATTAGAATATAGGCTATAGTTTATATTGGCTTTCTAGAACAAGTTTACCTAGATTCTAAGGATTAGGCTAAAGCTTTCTATAATGTATTACCCCTAGATAGATAGCTAGACGGAGATTATAAATTAATACTTAGACTAAAGACTTCAGCCCTTTATTAACTACTTTTAGAATAACTAAGGTAAACTGCTACCCCTAATAGACTATGCCCAGGCGACCCTATCCTATAACTCTATAGGATTTGCACCTATCTAACTAAAAATAGGGTATTTACCCTAAATAAGCTTTAACTGGGATAGGCTAGAAGGACTATAAACCGTACGCGAGAGACTGTCTTATAAGGAAGCCTAGATAGTAGCCTATACTAATCTAGAAAAGGCCTAAAGATTAATAAAATAGTAGGTAAATAAGCATAGGCGCGAGCCTAACTTTACCATAAGTAATATAGTCTAGGTTATAATAAAGAACTAAAAGACGGAACGGCCTAGTTATAAGCTAGACTATTAAATAGCAGGACTATATAGGGTTTTTAAGAAAATAGGCAACTTATATAAAGTAAAGCTCCTAGATTTAATTAAGGTTTACCCTATATTTTTGCCGGATAAGCTATAGAAGGCCGTAAATAATCTATTGCCTAGATAAAAGAACAAACCTCCACTACTAATTTAAGTTAATGGCGACAATAAATAGGAAATTAAAGAAGTACTAGCCTATAAACTAGTAAGGAAAACGCTAAAGTACCGCATTAGTTAAAAAGGTTATAACTTAGATCCTACCTAGTACCCTATATAAAACTTTATTAGCAATCCCCATAAGCTTTAAAAATTCTATAGCCGTTACCCTAATAAACTAGGACCCTTAAAGTACCTAGACGAGTAAATAGAGTGCTAGTATAGCGAAGATAATAAGCTACTAGAAGAATATAAAGATAAGAACGCCTAATAGGCATAATACGGATATATAAAGCCTAAGGGCAGGCTTTTACGGAGGGGGTATAATGTTACGGCACTAGTAGATTGCCAGCAAATTGCCATTATATAATAGTAAAGTGCGGTTATATAACCGGAGGATTGTATATAACTTTAAATAGTGCTTCCGTTCTTCCCCTTTCCTTTTTCTAGCTTTAGATCCTTGTTTATAGACAATCCAATTATATAGGCTTACGCGACCCTTTTACTATGCTCGTGCCTCGATTAACTAAGTCACTAATAACTTTCTACTACCTGTAGTAACTTTTAGTCTCTATATAATAAGTAAAAGCATACCTAAGCTAATTTTTAACGTCTTTATAATAAAAAGTTATAGATACTTAAAGCTTAACTAGCTACTTACGCTTAGATAACCTATCTTAAAAGGGGTTATAAGAAGGTACGCTTTAAGGAGTTATATCTTACTAAGGAAGGTCTTTATAAGCTTAAGGCTAAAAAGGCTAAAAAGGATTTTAATTAAGAGGCGGAAACGGCTTATACGCTAGTAGTAGATCCTTTAAATTATCTGGCTTACTTATTGCCTTTAACTAATCCCTTTAGTTTTAGCTCCTTTTTAATATTACCTAATTATAAGGGCGCGGAGAGACTTTAGGGAAGATTTAAAGGAATAATATAAATTCTATCTAAATCTAAGGGTATATAGCTCTTACTAAGAACAAGACGTTACATAAAGAAGAGAAGGGAATAATAAGAGAATTATATAATTAAATAGTCAGGGGCTTAGTGGTCGGTGCGTATATATATTTGCACGCGGTCTTTAATAGACTTTAGTAAAATTTAATTAATCTAGTAGAATTTAGTAGAAGTCGATTAAGCTAGTAAAGTTTAGCAGAATTTAGTTAAAGCGTTAGAATTTATCTATTAAGTGTTTTACTAAGACATTCTTACTATAACTAGGCTGGTCCTGTTATAGTACCCCCCCTTTTAGCCAAAGGTCCAAATAATTCAATTTTAGTTAAGACTTATAACTTACCGCGTATTATATTTTCGCGTTAGGTAGCGGTATAGGGTTTTACCAGTTCTAACTATTAAGTGGGCTAATTAGGATTTTCTATGCCCGGTATAGAAAATCGCTATTAGCTTAATTAAGGCGGTAAGCCGAACTAATATTTTCGTAGTAGGTCTTAGTAAGGCAAATCTAACTAATTAGACAACTTTAACCGCTAGTTAAAGTTCTTTAACATCTTATATGTTATATAATTATATTATAAACATTATAATATATTTTAAGTTCTTTTTAATTTTAAGCTTCCTGCTATTATATTTCGTATATTTATATTAAATAGCAGTTATTTACCTTTATATTATATTTATCTAGCTAAAATAGGCCGCGAAGGATAGTCTTTATAGAATTCTTTTACTAGGGAAGGCGCGTTAGTCTTAATCTGGTTATAGATTTCCTAAGTTTATATTTTATATCCTTCCCACTTAATAAGAAGTTTAAATTATTTAGATTATATTTTCTATTATATATTATTAATTAAGTTAATAAAGTAAGAACCGTTACTATTATTAACAATTATAGGAGGTAGCGGTGGCACTTCGCAAGTAATAGGTTTACTTTTTAAGGGTTATAGCAAGTTTATATAAAATATACTAGCGTCTATATATTGCTTAGTAGTATCTACCTTAGCAACGCACAATGCTAAGACCTTCTGCAATATTCGCGAATATTAAACGCAGTTACTACGTGGCTAATTCGCTTTTAATATCGCTAAACTTATTAATATTTATTATATATTTATTATCCATTTATTTAAGAATTATTCTATAACGCTATTACCGCTTATAACTAACTGGGAGATTTATACGCGTATATAATCCTAATAAGTAAATCTACCTAGACGACCTACCTTAACTACACCATCGTCTATAACCGCTACACCCTCCTCCGCTAGTCCTATAATGCCGTCTAAGGCTAATATACGCGCCGCTGCCGTAAAAGAATGTAAAATTATTAAAGAGTAAAGGGAACAAGCCCGAGATAAAAGGGAGATTTAGAAGTATAAGGAAGAGCGTAAAGCCTACTTAGTGAAGAAGGCTCGCTAGTATAAATACTACCTAGCTTAAATAGCTTAATTATAGTTAGGCTTAGCCGCTTTAGCCTTATAGGCTACTATAATAGCTACTATAGCTAATGCCCTTAGTGAGCCTCTCCCTCCTAGCGTAAAGTCGCTTAAACTCCGCCTTTCTGGCGTTATAAAAAGGGATTACCTGGACATTTTTAAAGGTACCTTCAATCCAGTAAACCTCGCCCGTCTTTAAGTTTATACCGCTTAAATTAAGATTGCTAATAAGATATAAATTAAGAATAGTACTCTAGTTATAAAGAAGGTAAAGGTAAATAGGAAGCTATTTATAGATAAAGGCGTTTAGTTTAAAGGTTTTACTAACTATATGGTTATTACTGGCACCCTCTATATATACCCACTAGACCTTATCGCTAGTATACTTCTCTAGATAAATACGATTCGTACCTTATTAACCTAGTATATTTAGGTAGATTATATACTCAATTTAGTACTCGACTATTATACCTTTATAATAACCAATGGCCAACTAAAGCCCGCTAATTAATAAATACTAGCTTAGTATACAGCGCTATACCTTATAATATCTAGTGCTATTAGCTTTACCGCCTTAAAGAGACCTAGGTTGGATACCTCCTATACCTCTAATACCTACCATAGGTTTAATAGCAGAGGCTATAATAATACAGCTTATAAATACCCGTATAAGTACTTAAAGTATAGTAAAGATTACACTATATTATCTAAAGCTTGCGCCTAGGAATAGTAAGGCAAACCTTATAAAGTAGGGTCTAGCCTAATAATAACACCAACTTTAATTATACGCCTAGGACCTAGGCCTAATACGTTACTATTATTCCCTACCTTTATAGAGGTAAAGGATCTCTACTACTCTCTATCGCCCCTAAGGATCTTAGCGTAGCACTTTCTTCTATCTAACTACCTAGGCAATCTACTAGCCATCTTAGTAGGCATCCTAACCTATAGCTACGAGATAGGAGCCGAGTCTATCCCTACCCCAAGATCTTATAGGAACTATAACTCCTTTTAGGATAACGCCGACCTTATCTCTAAGAAGATAATATTAGACCTTAAAAAAGGATATATTAGAATCGCGATAGGGCCTATTATAGTCTTACCTCTTAACCTAGTGCCGAAATCGGATAGAGGATACCGCTAAATTTACAATCTCTTCTTTCTACTAGTATCTTTAGTTAATAATATAATCCCAGAAGAATATAGAGCACTAGTATATACTATAGTTACCGCTATTTAAGCCTATGTTATTTCTATAGGTTATAGATATCTACTACTTAAAAGAGATATTAAAGACGCGTTCTGTATAGTCCCCCTATTTTATAGGCAAGAACATTAATAGGCTTTTCCTAGGAAGGTGTTACCTATTAGGAATACTGCCTATCCTTTAGTCTTTAAACTATACCACTTATATTTAACCTCTTCGCGGAAGGCCTATACTGGATACTCTATTTATAACTACCTTATAAGGTAGAACACTACCTAAATAACTTTATCTTTATTCTTATTAACCCGAATAACTTAGTGGCTATTACCTAGACTTATATCTCTATTACTAACTCCCTAAATATCCTTTAAAACGGCTCTAAAGACATAGTAGGAACTGTTATTAAAGTTCTAGGATATACTATTAACACCGTATAAATGCAAACGCGATTATTACCACAGAAATAATTATATGCTATTAAGAAAGTCACTACTACACTCTAATACGGCTTATTATCGTTCCTTTAAGCCTAGTAGCTTACGGGCTACCTCGCATAGTACGCCTATATAATTAAACTCGGTCGATCTTACTCTAGATCCCTTTAGATCTTTATTACTACTTAGCTAAAGACTTTAGCAAATAAGCATAAACCTAGGCAATTTAGTACTAAGTTGCGAAGTGACTTATATATCTAGCTTAACCTACTTACTACAAGTAATAGGGTATTATTCTTTAACGACGTTAAGTATACCCGTATTTATTTCTTTACTAACACCTCTACCTAGTTCGGGTTTAGCGGCTTTTACTTTTTTTAAGGAACTTAAACACAAGGATAACTAGCAGTAGTATATAGCTAACCTCCCTTAATCTTAGGCGTTTAGTATATTGCCTAAGCCTAGTTAATAAGTAGACTATATTAATCCGAAAGAGATATATGCTATTGCTTACGTATTTAATCTATAGTCTACTAACTAGCAGCATAGCGCGCTATCTATTTATACCAATAGTATAGTAGTTCACTAAGGCATTAAGAAAACCGTTATCCGTAGCATAGTAAATAAATTACTCCGTAAGATTATACTAGCTGCTATAGCTTACAATATTATAATATCCGCGAAGTAGATCCCAGGTGATTTAAATGGCTTAGCTAATATACTATCTTAATTCCAGGCCGCGGCTATCTATTAGTTCTACCTATACTAGGCCCTTAATTTATTACTACTAAAGCTAATAAGTTTTTAATAGGTGCCGTAAACCTAACGGACTACTTACAACCGCCTATAAACTTTAAAGATAATGTTAACGCGCCATCTAACCTCTACGCGCTCTTTCTCTGGAACGGCCTTACGCTAGTAACCCATAGGAACTATTCCTTAGCAGTTAACAGCTAGAAGTCATACTACGCACTTAAAGGAGTCTCCCCCTATCTAGCTAAGCCGCGTAAACTAGGTAAATGGATTGCCCGCCGCGCGTTTAGTACCTCCTAGCTATAAATAGGCAGGCTTAAGGCCAAAACCTTATAAACCTACGTCTTCGCAATTCGCTCGCGCCATATAGATTATAGTATCTTAATTATAGCATTTAAGAATCCTATAGTACACCGATTACTTACTAAAGCAGCTGCTATCTCTTCCTTAGCAAAAAAGGATAAGTAACCTATTACTAGGGACATTTTAGCCTAGGTAGTAATACACGGCCTATTGCTACTGGATATTAACACTAATGCCGTATTTACCCTCGTATTTGCTAGATTTTTATAGATAGGCAAAATCACATATATTATAGCGGAGCTTAAGAACCGAACGACCTTTTTAGTAAAAAAGGCTACCTAATATAATATCACCTTTACGCCTAGTGGGATAATATTCCGCCTTAAATAGAGTAAAGCCAATAAGCAACACTAGGGCGTTAACGTCGCTATCGCGGCGGTAGGCGGCCTATTATACCCAGTTGCTGCTATAATAAAGCTGTTTAATATGGACCCTTAACCCCTTAACTCTCCTTTATTTAGTCTTAATAGTAAACCCTTTACCTCTCTAGGGGTTTATAAAATCCTTTCCTCCTATTTAGTAGCTGCTGGGATTAACCTAAGTAGTTACTTAAACTACTTCTTCTACTAGGGCGCTACCCAGTTCGCTAAAGATTTAGGATATTTATATTAGCAAATTTAGCAGCTAGGTTAGTGGTTATTAGAAGCCTTTCGCCTATATATTAAAACTAAGACTACTAACCTCCGTCGCCTTAACTCTTACTTTTAGCGTAGTATACCGCTTTTAGCGTAAGGATTATTAGGTAGTAGGTTAAGATATTAAGGGGCCACTAAGGCGCTAGTAGTAAGTAAGCTAATAGCGATTTTCTATACCGGGTATAGAAAATCCTAATTAGTTAGCTTATAACTTAGGGTTGGCAGAATATAGCAGAATATAACAATATAGCAGAACTTAGTAGAATACAATAATGTAGCAGAATTTGGCAGAATGCGATAAGGTAGCAGAATTTGGTAGAATATAATAATATGGCAGAATATGGTAGAATACGATAATATAGTAGAATATAGCAGAATGCGGTAATGTCTTATTAGGCGTAGGAGCTTCGCTTAAGGACATTTAGCCGCTTTAGGGCAAATCCTTAGCAGATTTAAGTGCTAGGAACTAGCAAAACTACTAAGAACTAGCCCTAGAGCGACCTTATAGCCCTACGCCTCCTAATTATACAAAAATTAAATATCCCCTCACGTGACTGCGATAGATAGATTAGATATATTTTTATCTTAGTTGGCAGTTTAAGCTTATAAGCGTATAGGCTTAGTTTCTTCTTAATTTAGTATAGGCCCGTAAACTTCCAATCTAGTTTTTTTAAGGGTTATTAAGTCTTTAGGTTTTATATATTTAGGTAAACTATATTACCTTCCTTAAAGTCCTACACGGGAGCTTATCCTTTATTTATATGCCATTCCTATACTATTTAAGCGTACGCTAATTTACTTCGTAATAGTTCCATTAACTACTTTATTTAATTAGCAAAGTTATATACATTAATTAGTTAAATCCTCTTTTTTTTTTTTAATATATATATCCATTATATTGTACTATATATAATACTACACATGCAGCCTCTGGGCTATAGCGCTATAGTTCTATATATATAAATCCTTTCTAGGCAGCTTAATATATACTAGTAGCTATATCCTAGTAGTTTATAAACCTCTAGACTAGAGGTTTACCGCTCCCTAGTAAAATACTAGGTTATAATAACTATTAGGTAGTATTAAAACAGTAAAAAAACGGTAAAAGAAACGGTAAACGAATCCTAACGCCTGCCCCTATACATTTTATAGTTTATTTCTATCCTTTTGCTTACTACTATCTATTTACTACATCGGCAAAATATGGTACCCTTTCAATGGCCTCAATGGCTGGTGGTTGACGCAATTGGCGCGCAGTTGAGGGCATTTGGCAACTCGACCGACTAGCCTATGTCGTGTTTTTTTGACACGCAGCCTGCGCGCAGCCTGCGCGCAACCTGCCAGCAATCTGCGCATTTGGCAACCATAATTATATTTACCTCTTTTATACT
>Ga0307515_10011819_pt1 | contig 16517 bp, 1 predicted proteins | sample 17_EM_MG_FD_194513 | JGI IMG/M metagenome (GOLD analysis project Ga0307515, IMG submission 194513) | Populus trichocarpa ectomycorrhiza microbial communities from riparian zone in the Pacific Northwest, United States - 17_EM | ecosystem: Host-associated > Plants > Roots > Unclassified | place... | reverse complement strand
TTCGTATAGAGCTTCGTGTAGAGCTTCATGTAGAGCCTCGTGTAGAGCTTCGTATAGAGCCTTGTGTAGAGCCTCGTGTAAAGCTTTATATAGAGCCTCTATACGCAGAGCTTCGTGTAGAGCCTTATATAGAGCCTTATATAAAGCTTCGTATAGAGCTTTATGCAGCTTTATAGTATTTTTATTGCAGTTTTATAGTATTTTTGTTGCAATTTTGTAGTATTTTTATTACAGCTAAAATTAGGGTCTGCTTAAGTCGTAATTTTAGTAATTTGCAGTAATTTGCATAAGTAGCTTATATATTTACAGCAATTTATAGAAATTTATATAAGTAGCCTAGCAAATCGCTAAAATCGCGACTTACGCCGGTTTTGCAGACCCTAATTTTCGCTTATAATAACGTGCCCAAAAAAAGTTTTCCTAATGTATATAGTAGAACTTAAAATACTATAGATAGAAACAATCGCCGTTATATTACGGAAAGTATAAGATAACTTAAGGCCTTGCTATTAGCTAACGCTTATAAATAAAGTAATTAAAATAGAGTAGAAAATTAAGAAAAGTAACGTCCTCTACCCTATCTAGACGGCGCTTATATTTCTTATAGTTAGATAGTCTATACCCTTTTAATTGCCTATTATTAAGCTTATATATAGCGCTTTAATTATCCTCCTAATAGTAGTTTAAAGTTACTATATTTCTAGAGCCTTTATAAAAGGGAATATTAAAAAGTAGATAGTATACCTCCTGCGCTAACTAATCGCGTTTAGTAATAAGCTTATTTATAAACCTAGCTATAACCAAACTAAAGGTATAAAGGCTATTAGCGTACAGCTATACTAATTAGAGTAACTCCTAGTAGGAAGTTAACTTCTTCTCTTCCTTACTGCAATATTTGCCTATATAGTTAACTATTACTAATATGCTTATAGCGGGTAACATATTAATATTTGTTATCCACGCTAATATTATAGCTATTACGGCACTAGCAGAACTTGGCAGAACTTCGCATAGGCAAGTTGCTACAGATTGCCGCATATTGCGGTCACGTGACGCGAAGATCTTATAAAACATTAAGCGGCGCTACCCTTCTTCTTCTTTCCTTTCCCTAGCTTTAGATTCTTGTTTATAGACTACCATTCGTATAGGCTTACGCGTCCCTTTTGTCGTGCTCGTGCCTCAATTAACTAAATCGCTAACAATAGCTGTATTATAACTATTAAGAAGCTTATTATTATGTTATAGACAGAACGTCTAGTAATATAGATTTTAATCCTTTAATACAGCGGCCTTATTATAAAGAGAACGTATAAAATAAAAGCGGCACTCCTTTGCTTTAGTAGAGCCTTTCTTTAATCTTAAGTAGTAAGATTTGGTGCAATTACGGTGCCGTTAAAACCAATTAAGGTAGGCAGTAAGAAGTTTACTAGTATTAAGCTAATCTTTATAGCTAAGAGTAGAAGGATATTAGAGATTAGAAGGCCTAAATTAATTAGGATTAATTATAGATATAAAAGTAGTCCAGTACTTAGTAAAAGCAGCCCTTAATTTACTAACTAACAGATCTAGCCTTAGGGCTATTAAACTCTATAAGAAGCTATATATATAGCCGCTACCTTATACCTACTACTTATATTAGGACTAAAAGTTAGTGCTATTAAATAGGCCTATAAGTACGTGCTTCCTAAACAGATTAAAGCGGCAATATAGCTAGTAAGCAGCAATATACGGATTATTATTAAGATTTTAGGAAGCAATTTAGTAGCGCTAAGCCTTATTAATAGCCTTATATTCGTTAAATAGAGGTATATAAGAGTATAGATTAGTAGCGCTAAGTGTAAAGAATAGAGACCCGCTCTTAACATTTTTAGTATAAGCCGTAAGCCTATTTCTCTTCTGCCTCTAGTAAGGTTTAGTACCCTTAAGGTTTCGTATATACTATATAATCTTATTTAGTAACTAGCCACCCCTATTACCATTTATAAAATTACTAAACTTATTTAAAGATAGACTATTTTTATCTAATTGGCCGTAAAGGAAGTGGGTAGCGTTAAGGGCTTGCTCTCTTATAATCTAATTAAACATAAAGTAGTAAAATAAGGGATAGCGGCTAAACTAACCGTCTTAATACCTAAGTATATGCTTAGTATACGCAGCTAGGGTAACCATACGGCTTCGTAGTATATTAAAATCGGCTTTACTATAAGGAAATAGAGTAGGAAAGGTGCCGCGTATAATTAAACTAGCTAATCGCTTAAAGAGAGGTATTTATCGCATAGTAGGAACCTCTAGGCCCATTTATAGGTCTTACTAATATTAAACCTCGCGACCTAAAAGCTCTAATTTATTAAGGTTAGGTACTAGATTAGGAACCAAAGTATCTAGTATATTATTATTAAATTTGCCGTCTAGTATATTACTGCTAAGCTTAGTAGGTAGAGGATTAATATAAGAGGCCAGTCTAACCGGAACGTATAATTATTTAATTAATAGTATAGAATAAGAGTTATAGGTAAGTAGAAGATAAGTTAAGGTAAAATAAGCTTTACGTAATAAAGGACAAATGCTTTCTAACCTCTTCTATTTAGAGACTAATTACTAGCTCTTCTCTAGAGGAGAACTAGCTCCTTATATAATCTTTTTAAGACGCTAGCAAAACCCTTTACCCCTTATTTATTTAACTATATCTTTTAGAATATAAATAGAATATAGATAAAACCTCCTACTATTTTATCTAATATATACCTTCTAGGGGATTCTATTATAATTGCCTCCCCTTTAAGGGTCTTAGTCCTCTAAGACTTCGCCTCTACTAAGCTTTTTTATAGAGTTCCGGCTAAAACCACTAGGGAGAATTCTTAGTAAAAAGGTACTCTATAATACGGCTTATAAACGGTTTTTTACTAGCATAAAAAACCCTACTTTATTTTTAGTTCCTCCACTCTTCTTCTACTATAGCTCTTTATAATACCTTTATAATAGAACTGTAATAATGATAGAAAAAATTAGATATAATTTACCTTTTTTATTATAAGAGTTTATTATAAGTTAGTCTAGAGGTTATCCTATATAACACATTTACTAGCTACTATTCCTATTTACCTAAAATAGGTTCTAATAATAACGTCTTTATTTTAATTTTCTTTTAGTTTATAAGCTATTACCTCTTATACGTCTTTTCATTAATAACACTATTTATCTTATCTTTTAGCAGACTATTTTCACTATATTTTAGCTTTTAGCTTCCATATTTCTAGCTATTCTTTTATAGCTACTTTATTCTCTTCTTATAATATATTTATAAATAATAAAATCCCTATTTTATCTCCGTTAATAATACTAACTTCTTATAATATTCTCTTATAATAGCTTATAGTTATACTATACGTCCCTAAACTAGCGGCGGTATTATTTTAGTGCTACCCTAAACCACCTCTATTACTCCTATAGTAATTTCTTTAAAGTACTACCATTATTACGTTTATACGCTTACGCTAAATTTATCTTACGCCTATAAAATACCTTACTTTAGTAAAAATAAATTTAAGTATTTCTATTACCGTAGTAGAAGAAATACCTATATTTTAGTATTTTCCATTCTATCCTATTCTAAAATTTATTAATTATATTAGATTCCCGCTATCTATACGTATAAGACTTATAAGCTCTATCGCGCTATTTAGGATTTTTACCTATATTTAAATAGCGATAGACGGGGATAGAAGGCATTTACCCTTATTTATAGGCTCTTTAATTTAATAAGGGTTTCTACTACTATAAAGACGTAATAATCTTGGATATATAGTATCTAAAAGCGTATATACGAGCAGCTTACCCTTATAAATAATAACATTTATACTTTTACGTGGGCCTTTCTAGCTAGGTAAGTTTCTCTAGTAATATATTTAGAAACTATACTAATTTTCTTAGCTAACGGCTTTTAGATCCCTGCTTAGATAGTAATTTAGAGCCTAAAGATACTAAAAATAGTAATAAAAGTCTAGATAAATATTCTCCTTACTAGTCTCCTGCCTGTGCTAGTCCTTTTAGTACCCGTTATTTTAAAAAGAATATTAGTAGAAGTGCTAATACTTTTAGGGATAGAGAAGCCAATAATACTATTAATAATAACGTTAAGATGGAAGAGGAGGCTCCTATTACTACTGCTAGTATTTAAGTTATTATCTAGCTCTTTCCTTCTTTTTATAGAATAGCTTTATATAGTGCTTCTTAGGTACCTTTAGGATGCCCTATTATTAGGAGTTAACTTTATACTTTAGGGATGCCTTTATTCTAAGCTTTAGTAACAATTTATATAAAGGTAGTATACTACTATAATCCCCATATATAATAAACGGGTAGTATTTCTATAGGTACTTTATAATTTCTTAAATTTTTAATTCTTTATAGGCTATCCTTTTACTCCCCTTTATACTATTAACTCTACTATATACCTCTAGTACCAGACTAAATACTCTCCTTTTATCCCTAGAGGGTCCTTCTAAATCCCTAAAACCTTTTCTTATATTACTACTACTTATTCTTAAATAGCGTCTTCTTTAGATAATATTCCTAGTAGTTCTCTTATAGATCCTATAGGCTTCTCCTTATAGGGTTCTGGGATCCCTATTATAATAGTAAAATATTTCCATTTTTAATACCTGTGCTTAACCTTATAGTTTTAATTTATAGGGTCTTCCCTGTTATTTTATCTATGGTATATCTAAAACAGTTACTAAATCTTTACCTTTAGTCCTTAGGAAGGTTTTAATTACCATATTATATTCTAGTTAAAGGTACTCCTTAGGTTCCTAACTATTATACGCCTAAAAGTATCCTTCCTAATAAACTAAATTTTTACGCTTCTTCTGGCGCTATCTTTAGTTTAAAATATCTTTTATATTCTATTTTAGTTCCCTATTAATTTCGCTAAGTAGTAGCGGTTCCGTACTATCTCTTCTCTAGTATAGCTTTAGTAAGGAAATATAAAATATAGGATATATTAAATATAATTTTAGCAATTCTAATTTATAGGCTTAATTTTCTTTAGTTTTCCTAACTATCTTAAAGGGTCTAAGCTACTAGTAATCTAGCTTCTTCTTAATACGTTTTATTTAGATATTTTTTATAAATAGTAAAACTTTATCTTCTATTATAACGGAACCTTATAGTAGGTACTACGGTAGGCTTATTATTAGGCTAGGTGTATAGGTAATATAAGTTAAAGTTAACAACGTAATAATAACTAGTGGAGTAGTTGCCTAATAGATTAACTCTAATTATATTCTAAGAATTACTATAAGGAAGGAACTATCTAGGTAAGGACTAAGGGTCCTTAAATACACACTATACTCCTATAAAATCCTTCTTATACGTAATATACGTGTTATATATATTATACGTACATTTCCTTTATATACTGCGTATACTGCGTATAACATTATATAACCTTAGTTACTATTCCTTATTATATAGCTCTACCAGCTCTAATCTAAACCGTACCTAAATTAACTAACTAGCTTCTTCCAACTCTTCCCTAAGTAGTTATAATATTATACTTAAAGCGTCTATAACACCATCTCCCTCCTCTTTATCTTTATTCTTAAAGATTTAAAATATCTCTAGGTTATCTATTAGAGATATAATATCCGTTTAATTAATTTAGTTAATATTATTACTTATTATACCTAAGGCTCCTTTATCCTTATAGGCGCAACATTATACTCGCACTATTGCTGCGATATTATCTCTTAGTAAGATTATACTATCTCTATATTCTCGCTGTTTAAAAAAGGGGTTAGTTTATATTATGTTAGCGAGTCTATCTTTATAATAACCGTCCTCTTATTTAGAGTGCACTAAAGCGAATATTTATTTATCCTATAACGTTCGCTCTATCTCTAATACTAAATATACGCAACCTATTACTCTTAATAGTTGTCTAGTTCCGTAATTAATTTGTTTTAGGGTCTTATATTTAATCTGCTACTATATAGCTAGATAGTAAACTGTCCTAAGCCCTCGCTAAGTTAAAACATTCTTAGGACGCGAAGTAGAAGGCTCTTAAAGCCCATATCGCGGCGTCCGCTTAGTTACTCCGTCTTAAGAAGGTTTATAAGAAGGTCCGTTTTAAGGAGTAGAAACTTATAAAATAGGGTCTATAGGAACTTAGTAATAAAAAAATAGATTCTCTTTTAGCTAAGAAGGAAATATGTCACGGGACACCCCCGTGACACCTTATACACGTCCACCTGTTTCCACCGACTTAGCAACTAGAGACTGACTACGAGACGGCAATTTGCGGCAATCTGACGGCAATCTGCCATATTCTGCCATATTCCGCTAAGTTCCACCGAATCCTGCCAAGTTCTGCTAGGACCACCACCTAAATCCTATTCTGCTCCGTGTATGTATTAACTAAGCAACCAAGCTAACGATATATACCCTTTCTTCCCGTTTCTCTGCCTTCTCTCCTTACGTAACGTCTTGACCTTATTATACAGTTTATATATATAGCTTAATAGTATCTACTTTGCTACATATTATCGCCGCTTATACTTACTCCGTAATACTACGTTGCGTTAACCACCTATACTACCGTTAAAATGCAGACTGAACCCGAAGCCCCTATAATAACCGCCGGTATTATATCCGCACTCTAAGAATAATTGGCAGAAATATAGAAGTCTTTTATAGACGCCCTTGCATAGAACTAAGCCACTTTAAATTAACAATAAGCCGAATAAGAAGTATAACACTAACAATTAATTAAGGACCTCTAAGAAGAAGTCCGTACCCTTAAGATGCCTACGCTAGGACCTTAAGACCGAACGCTGTCTCTAGAAATAAACACGCGGAACGCGAGCCCCAAACCCGTAGTAGTTACTTACCCCAAATTAACTACTGCACCGTAACGATCTAAACAACTACTAGACCCTCCGATATTTACTAGCAAATAATAAAAACTCCGATTATTTCTAAGCCAGCTTAAAAATAAGCTAACTGGTAATGCTAACCGCTACCTAACCAAAGCCAACCAACTCTGCTACGCCCTAAGTCGACTAGAAGGAGACATAGCTAACCTTATTAAACCCCTTTAACTAAACTTAGTACCAAGTCTAGTTATACTTCTTAAAGCCACGTACGGTAACCCAAACCGCTAAGCTACTGCTTAAAGAAAGATAAACTACATAACTTAAGGAACGAAAAGCTTTCCAGTATACTTCTCCGAATTTAACCGTTACGTAAAGGAAATAGGCTGGAACGACTCCGTACTAATTAACAGCCTTATCAAATCCTTAAGCTCTAAACTAAAAACCTCCCTAATAGGCGTAGACCTACCAGGAGCCCTTAATGCCTACGTAAATGTTATTAATAAACGGTATAATGATATACTACGCCTAACACCAAAGCCTACCCCCTAATACAATACGACAACCCCGCGAACGTCCACTAAGTTATTGTCTTAGCCTAAGCACCCCGACGCCATAGATATTAACACTAGAATCCTAAATTACGCCCTACTAGGGTCCTCTAAATAAGAACGACGCCTTAAGCTAGGCCTCTGCTTTAAATACGGAAGAAAGGATCATATTTTAAAACACTACCTCGTCCCCCTACCTACGCACCGAAACGATCTACGAACGGCTAACACTAACAGCCGTTCACCGCATCAATCTTCCGGTTACCGTCCCCGATCTTTATCTAGTTCCAGCCCCACGTCCAGTAAGTACTATTTATAAGGACGAAGCTCTAACCAACGCTCTACAAAAACCCCGCCCTAATTGCCTCTAAAAGGAAGGTCCTAGAGCTAAGTCGCTCTCCAGGACGGCTCTGCCTTAGGATCTCGTTAAACGCATTTAACGTTATAAACTCCAACTCTTGGGACCATAGCATAACTATTAACTGCCGTCTTTAGCAGAATGGTTAATAGGCTAACGCTTAAATCCTAATTAATACAGGAGCTAGCGGCATAGGATTTATTAACAAGATCTTTGCGTAAGATAATGGTTTTACCCTAACCCCCCTTAACTGGCATATTAATGTATTTGGATTTAACGGCAAACGCACCATTTTAGGCCGTATTACCCACGTGGCAGCCCTAAGACTCCAATACCTAAACCACAAAGAACTAATTAAGCTTTTCGTTACTACCTTGGGTCACCCGGTAATCCTTAAACAACCTTAGATAAAGCTATATAAGGTAACTATTAACTAGGATAACCTTAAGCTTCTATTTACCGCCTCCCGTTGCAAGTAGAAGTGCCTTATAACTCACTACCCTAACCCTAAACTAAAACCTAGGAAATCCACTAAGATCCACCAGCCTAAGATTTCTACCGATGTCCACCCCGCGCCCAAAGAATCCACTAGATTCCACCAACCCAAGAATTCCACCGAATTCCACCAATATAAGATTTCCACCAATATCTACTAAAGATCTGGAAATCCCACCGAACCCCACAAACTAACCCTAACTACTGCACTACCCCAAACTAAGCAGAAGCTTAAGCTTAGTATACGGGAGTACTAGAAGAACTAGTACCCTACAATAAAAAGAATACTTAAAGAACCCGAACCTAAATCTGATACTAACTCTATACCTAATACTAAACCCAAACCTAAATAAGAAACTATATAAGAGACTATAGACGATCCGAGAGAGCTCAACACCCTAGATATCCGCATAATTAGAGCTACTCCGCTAGCTTAGCTTGCTAAAAAGCCTAAATATACGATTTTCGCTGTCACGATGGCTAATATTAAGAAAGCCTTAGCACTAAAGAAGCACACCAACCCTATCACAAAGGTACCAGCAGAGTACCATTACTGCTTAGACGCATTCTTATAAAAGGAAGCCGATAAGCTACTAGAATACCGACCATACGACCACAAGATTGTACTCGAAGAAGGAAAGCAGCCCGGATTTAAACCCCTATACGGAATGTCCCAAAACGAACTCTAAGTGCTATAAAAGTATCTAGACGAGAACCTGAGTAAAGGATTTATTAGAGCAAGCTCTTCACCTATAGCCGCACCAGTAATCTTCGTTAAGAAACCTGGCGGCAGTTTGCGCTTCTGCGTAGATTACCAAGCCCTTAACGCCGTTACTATTAAGAACTAATATCCGATCCCGTTAATACAAGAGACGCTAAACCAACTAAGCAAGGCTCGCTACTATACGAAGCTTAATATCATCTCTGCATTTAACCGCCTCCGTATAGCAAAGGGAGATAAATAGCTTACCGCATTTTATACTCAGTATGGATTATTTAAATACTTAGTGACGCTATTCGGCCTCGTAAATGCTCCGAGCTTATTTTAACATTACGTAAACGACACCCTACGCCCCTACCTAGACATCTTCTATACTGCTTATATCAACGACATCTTAATATACAGTAATAACCTAACCGAATATTGGAAACACGTTAACCTTATCCTATAAGCCCTACACGGAGCTAGTCTACAATTAGATATAGATAAATGCGAGTTTTATAAGACGGAAGTCCTATACCTTAGGCTTCTTATTTCTATAGACGGCATATAAATAAACCCAAAGAAAATCAAAGCAATTATAAACTGGTAAGAACCCAAGAACGTTAAGGACGTAAGAGCCTTTATAGGATTTACCAATTTCTACCAACGGTTTATTAACAACTTCTCCGCCCTAGTTTTACCCCTTATAGCTCTAACCTAAAAGGATAAAGCCTTTATCTTTAACAAGGAATATAAGAAGGCCTTTACTTATCTAAAGGTTATATTTACTACCGCGCCTATGCTCTAATACTTTAACCTAAACCGAATAAGTGTTATAGAAGCTGACTTATCCGACTACGTCACTGGAGGCATCCTATCTTAATATAACGAAGAGGGAGTATTATACCCCGTGGCATACTACTTAAAACGACTAAGCCCAGCCGAATGCAACTACGAGATCTACGATAAGGAACTACTAGCTATTATTAAATACTTCAAGCAATAGCAACCTAAACTAGAAGGCGCTAGATTCCTAATTAAGGTCCTTAGCGATTATAAGAACCTACAGTACTTCACGACCACGAAATAGCTGAGCCACCGTTAGGCCCGCTGGTCAGAATACCTGTCTCGTTTCCAATTCTCAATCACGTACCGCCCAGGCGTTCAAGGCCAGAAGCCTAATGCCCTAACCTGACGCTCGCAAGACGCGCCAGCACTAGAAGAGGCACGTTCTTACCAAAATTAGACCCTACTTCGCCCTAAACTATTTAACCCTCCTGCTAAAGATCTTACGGTATAAGTCCTTAAAATAACTAATTAATTAATTAAACAGATTATAACTAATAAATACCCAAATAACGAGTTTATCCAAGAGACGCTTAAGCTAATTTAAGATAGCGTTAGACGCTCTAAGAAGATCTCTCTAAGTGAATATAAAGCTCGCGGAAACCGCTTATATTACTAGAACCGTCTAGTTATCCCTAATTACGATAAACTTAAGCTTAAGCTCCTTAAACACGTACACGACCTACTAGTAGCCGGCCACCTAGGCTAAGGAAAAACCCTAGAGCTACTCCAATGGGAGTACTACTGGCCGAACATGCATAACATGACACAAAGGTACGTCTCTAGCTGTTACGTCTGCCGACGAGCCAAAGCTTCGCATAAGATATACAACGGCCTTCTAAAGCCACTACCTGTTCCAGACTAAAGATAGAAGGACGTCTTAATCAACTTTATTATTAACCTCCCTATAAGTAAGGGCTGCACAAATATTATAGTAATTGTAGACCGACTATTTAAGATAAGACACTTAATCGCCTACCCCGACATATTAACACCTACCGTCGCCCAACTGTTCCTAGACTATATATAGAAACTCCACGGACTCCCCAAAACGATTATCTCTAATAAAGGCAGCCAATTTATCTCTATATTTTGGAAAGAACTAACTACCCGACTCCGCATTAAAGCACTATTGTCTATAGCATACCACCCGGAAACGGATAGTTAAACGGAATATATAAACGCTATAATGGAACAGTATATTTGGATATACACATTATACTTATAAGATAACTGGATTAACTAGCTTACATTCACCGAGTTTACTGCGAATAATTCCGTTTCGGAAACCATAAAGGTCTCCCCGTTCCTGGCCAACTACGGCTAGTATCTACAAATGGGTTTTAAACCCTTTAGTAATATTCCTCACCCTACTTATTACGCCTTATAAGTTACGGAAGCAAATAAATTTATAGAGAAGATAGAGGAACTATAATAGTTCCTTACTAACGAAATAATATGGGCTTAATCTGTTTATAAAGCCGCAGCAAATAAGAAATAAACCCTAGCACCAGCTTACTAAATTAGTAACTTCATCTGGCTAGATATAAGAAATCTAAACATAAAACGACCTGCTAAGAAGCTTAATTAGAAGAACGCTAGCCCTTATAAGGTCGAGAAGGTTGTCTCCTCTCACGCCTACTAACTAAAGCTCCCTAATACGGTTAAAATCCACCCCATATTCCACACGTTAGTCCTCCGCCCCACTACTCCTATATTAGACGCCCTACCCGGATAGATATAAGACCCTCCCCCACTAGTTAAAGTGGATGGTGAGAACGAGTACTTTATTAAAAAAATTAATAATATTAAGTATAATAAACGGAAACGTTAATATATATATCTTACGAAATAGAAAGGTTTTACTAAGCCCTTATGGGAACCTGTTAACTCTATAGGACTTATATAAGCTATAGAAGACTTTTACAAACTCTATCTAGAACTACTATAGCCCTATCTCGCAGAAGCTTAAGTTTAAAGGGGGGGTACTGTTACGGGACACCCCCGTAACACCTTATACACGTCCACCTATTTCCACTAACTTAGCAACTAAAGACTAACCACGAGACGGCAATTTGCGGTAATCTAACGGCAATCTGCCATATTCTGCTATATTCCGCTAAGTTCTACCAAATCCTGCTAAGTTCTACCAGGACCACTACCTAAATCCTATTCTGCTCCGTGTATATGTTAACCAAGCAACCAAGCTAACGATATATACCCTTTCTTCCCGTTTCCCTACCTTCTCTCCTTACGCAACGTCTTGACCTTATTACACAGTTTATGTATATAGCTTAATAGTATCTACTTTGCTATATATTATCGCCGCTTATACTCACTCTGTAACAAAATAAATCTAAGTAGTTCGGCAACTACTCTTCTTAGGTCCCCCTTAGGTAACTTATTCTTTAGTAATCCTTTTTTATTAATACTACTTAACCTAATTTCTTCTAATACTCCTATACCTTTCCTATAGTATTCTTTAAATTCCCTAGTAGCTCCTAGGTAGTCTTATTATAGCCTATTTATTTAACCTTATACTATATTTTATTATTAATATCCTTATAACTAACAATCTTTAAAACTTACTATTTATCTTCCTCCTATCCTCTGTATGTGTCTGCCTTATAGACTAGTAGCTTAATATTCCCATATACTAGCTTTAGTATTACAATATACTATATAGGGTAGATCTTTATTTTAGCTAGTAGGTTTAGCTTAAATATAACTAGTAAAATTCTTTATATAATTTTAAAAGGTCCTAGTTTAACATAGTCTAACTTCTTACTTAATTATTAACTCTTAAAATTTTTGTATAGTAGCTATACTTTATCTCCCTCTTTAAGATTTAGTTTCTTAGATCTCTTAGCATTATAATACTTTTTTATTCTTTCTTATACTTTCTTTACTAATTCTATAAGGTCTATATAAAGATTTATTAATGTCTTTATTTTTTCTTTAGCTATACTACTCGTTTTCTTCACTTACTATAGTAATAACAATATTCTTAGCTTATATCCATAATTTGCCTTAAATAGTAATATACCTATTCCTTTTTAAGGTGTTATATTATATATAAACTATATAACTAGTAATAGTAATACTTAATTGTTCTATACATAATTAATATAATACCTTAGATACTGTTTTAGTATTTAATTTAATCTTTCTATTTAACCGTCCGTCTACAGATAATATATAGTAGAAGTTACTACTCTAACTCCTTATTCCGCTAAGAATACCTCCTAAAATACTACTATAAATTTTAGATCCCTATCTAATATAATCTTACTTAGTACTCTATATTTTATAAACACTTCCTTAACATAGATTCTAGCGATATCTTCCGCTAAGATTTCTTCTATATATACTATAAAGTATCCCCACTTTATAAGCTTATCTATTATTACTAAAATCGTATTATAATCTTATCTGGTAATAGAATCTTTTAACTTAGGTAACTTAACGATAAAGTCCTATAATATAACCTCTTATAGTCTCTCTAGTATTTTAATAGATTATAGCCCTCTATATAGCTTATGCCTTATTAGTTTATTTCTTTAGCAATCTAAATATTCTTTTATAACTTTTCGCGCTAAGCCCTAGATTCTATTAATAATATACTCCTCCTAAAGTCTTAATACTAAGCCCATGGCTCTATTATGTCCTTAAGTTAATCCCTTATAGAAATCTTCTATAAATTATTCTGCTATGCTTTTTAGGATATACTTTACTTCTTAATTTTTATATATATCCATCTATAGATCTTTTAGCTATACTTTTAGAATTCTTTATACCTAAAAGCTCTCTAGTAACTTATAAACTCTATTTAGTTCTTCTTAAGTTACTATAATCTTTAGATAATTATATTTAATTAACCCGTCTATATCTTTTTGCAATAAAGCCCCTAATGGCTTTTTATTATTTTATAGTTTAGCCTTTTAACTTAGAGCATCTGCTTATATATTGTCTATACCCTTAATATACTAAATCTTAAAATGGTATTCTATAAGCATCTCTACCCATCTAACCTATTTTTAGTTAAGTTCCTTTATTATTAGGAATCCTATTAGGTTTTTATAATCTATCTTAACTATAAATAGTTTCTTTATACCTTATAAGAATACTCTTTATTTCTTTAGCGCTGTAACTATACCTAATAACTCCTTATTATAGATGTTATAGTTTAACTCTAGTAGTATTATCTTTTAACTATAGTATACCACTAGGTGCTATCTATCTTAATATTTTTATATAAAGTACGCCCGTAGTATAAAGTCCAATATATTTATTTCTATAACTGTCTTTAGTTCTAGTTAATAGATTTTAAGAATTAGCTCCTAGGTAAATAACCTTTTAACTTCTTTAAATAATTTTTACTATTCCTCTCCCTATACCTATAGTTCTTCTTTCTTTATTAATTACGTAAATAGTTTAATATTCTTTAACTATTACGCTATAAACCTTCTATAGTAATTGCAAAACCTTAGGAATAATTTTAACTATATAACGTTCTCTAGTTCCTACTAATTTACTATAGCCTTAATCTTTTTTAAATCTATGCTAAGTTAGTCTAGTTTAATGATAAATCTAACAAAATCGGTCTTCCTGGTAAAGAACTTATATTTCTTAATTACTACTAGCATCTGTTCTTCTTATAGTCTCTTTAAAACCCATTTAACGTATTCCCCATATTCTTCCTTAGTTATTAAGTAGATAATAATATTATTAAGGTATACTATAATAAATTCATCTAAGTATTCTTCTAATACATTATTAATACGCTTTTAAAACGTTGCTAGTGCATTTATAAGCCTAAATTATATAACTAATAGTTTATATAGTCCTTCCTTTAACCTAAAGGCTGCCTTCTATTTATTGCCTTCCTTAATTCTAATCTAATAGTACGCCTATTTTAGATCTATCTTTATAAAGATTTACACGTTACCTATTCTGTCTTAGATTTCGCTAATTAAGGGTAAAGAATACCTATTCTTTCTAGTAATGCTGTTTAACTATCTATAGTTAATACACAGTCTTAGTTTGCTATTCTTTTTTGGTATAAATAGTACTGGATAACCTACTAATAACTGCAATAGTCTAATATATCCCTTTTATAGGTTTTCCTAAATAAACTCTTTTAATACTCTACCTTCTTCTTTAGTAAGCTTATAGATTAGAAAGAACCTTAGACTTATTCCTAGTTCTAATTCTATTTTATAGTCCTATACTATATACTCTAATAGCTTTTTACTTTCTAGTTACTATAGTTTCTTACTATACTTATAGTATCTTTTTAGTATATAACTTAAGCCTTACTTAGTCTCTTTATATATCGCTTTAACTTAGTACTATACTAACTTAGCTTATTATTATATCTTACGGCGTTAAATATCCCTAATATTAACCTAACCTATAATCTAATTAATCCTTAAATTATATTCCTATAACTAAGGTATTTCTAGTACTGCCTTATTATTCCCTAATAGTAATATATTAAAAGACATCTTAATCTATCTCCCTTTAATAGTTAACTAAATAGGTCCTGTTTTAAGATTAATAATGCCTCCTTTATAGGCTATTAGATCTCCTAAAATTGTTACTAATAGGTAAAAATGCTCTTTTTTTCTATATAGTAACCCTATTTTTTTTAACTGCTGCTAGTAAAATATAGTTCCTTATTACTCTACTATTTATTAATACTTTAAACTGTTAATCTTACTACCTAACTTGTAAATTTAGGTATTATCCTTAAATTCCTTTAAGGGTTTAAGGCTCTACTACTGGTTCCCTTTAGTTCTGTAGGCCTCTACTTTTCCTAACTATTAGCCGCTTAATTCTATTTATACTTAGTCCACTTTTAGCTAATACTTAGTTCGCTTTTTATCTTTAATATACTATAAACACATATTTTCTGGGCATTCCTACCACTATTATCCATTTAGGCATTTTTCTATAAGGAATCTTCCTGGCTAAAGTATTAAGTCCCCTTAGGCTTATACTTCTACTAGGTACCAACTATATATATACCTAGCGTTTTAATATTTTACCTTATCTAATAACTAGTATATCCTTACTAAGTACTTCCAGTTCTTATTTTTTTGGTACTCTATATATATTACACGCATTATCTATATACGCAATTTATGCTAATATATAATGTGCTTAGTGTCTTAGGTTAACTCTTAGCTCGTTTTTATTCTTAAGTTTAAACCTTTCTTATATTAATTTAAGCGTTGCAACTTTGTTTATAGGTACTATAATTTACCTCTCACTTTTCTAGTCCTCTAATTACTTCTTTAAATCTTTAACGTTATAATTAAGGCTCCTTTAATATAACTTATAGCCTTTTCTATAATCGGGTAGTCTTAGATAACTTTTTTTATCCAACTATATATAGAAATCTTCCTACTTATTATTATATCGCTGTCTATACCACTTTTAGTATAGCTATTAAAGTATATACAGCTCATCCGTAAGGAAGTATCTTCTTATTACTATATTATAACAGCCCTTTATATATCATTCCTTAAACCTAGTTAAGATCTCTAAATCCTTTTCTTATTCTAGTTCGGTAAGCTACTTAGCTCTTAGTATACCTACTCTAGGCCTATTAGTAATCCTTTATATAGGTACTCTATCCCTTATACGTCCTAATATACTAAATCTCTTATCTAGTTTCTAATCTTACT
>Ga0307515_10011818_pt1 | contig 16517 bp, 22 predicted proteins | sample 17_EM_MG_FD_194513 | JGI IMG/M metagenome (GOLD analysis project Ga0307515, IMG submission 194513) | Populus trichocarpa ectomycorrhiza microbial communities from riparian zone in the Pacific Northwest, United States - 17_EM | ecosystem: Host-associated > Plants > Roots > Unclassified | place... | reverse complement strand
TCCTTGCTCTTGAATTGTACGCTGAGACGGCGACGGTGCTTCGTAGAACGGCAGTGCAGATACGAGCAATTTCGATGAGGAGTTCACAAAAGAACAGCCGACACTGACGCCAGTACATGGACAGCTATCAGCGCAACATCAAGCCATGTTCAATGGATTCTCTTGGGTAAGCTTGGTGCCGTTTTTCATGATCAATTTGACTGCGCGCTGATCTCGGTCTGATCACACACAGGTTGCCTCTTGGGCTGACATCCAGCAGTAGGAGGGTGTTTTCTCGTGTGTAGTGTTTGTTACGAAAGCATGGTTGTAGTACATGATTGATTTTCTGTTTTACTTTCCGTGTGACGACCCCTGTATCCCGCTTTGTCGACCCCCTCTATTCTAACTGTTTTTCTTTGACTTGGTCTGTGACGATGTGGGTTCCGGTCCCCGGAAGACCTGTCGGAAGTGGTGTAGTGCGACCGTCTTCGGTTTCGGCGGGTTGACCTGCACTAGATGCTTCGTCTTGATCTTGGACGATTTGGTGGAAGGAGTTCCAGAGGTTGGCGATGGTTTCGTATTCTGCGGAAATTGAGAAGACCTCCTCGACTTGGCGGTTTAGAACGTTGGTCGATGAGAGAAGTTCTTCGAAACCCTAGTTTTCGGACATCCAGATGAATTTGTTGGTCAAAAGAACAACCGTAGCGGGGACGTACAGAAGTTATCTCCGACGCTAGGCGGTCGCGCTCTTGGACAAAGAACGAGTCCTCATCATTGGTTCGCGACATTATGATGATCGTGCTGGGTAAGCGGACCAGTTCGGGCGCCATGACCACTCGTCGCTCTTCCGCGATCGGGCCATTCGGCCATCAAGTGTCCGTAAGTTCGGGTGAGATGTGCAGACTTGGGGTTCGATTTCTCACTACCATCTACACCTTGTTCCCTGTAGATCGGATCTACATCCAAGAGGGTGTCCACGTGGTGTAATTATCGTCAGGCTGTGTGAGAACCATAAGAAGGGGCCTGTCAAGAGATCGACTTCGCGGTATCGCCATTGCGCCACTCCGATGTCAATCCGGGACGCCGATGAGGAGTTTGAGTTCTTGGTCAACCTCCTTGCTTCAGATGGGGTTGACCCTGACCCGCCTCTTGGAGCCACTGGTTCTCGGGAGGGTGACGAAGCTGGTCATGATCGCGGTTTGAGAATCCAAAGAGGATCCGATGGTGAACTCGATTTAGGTCAGGTGAGAGCGTTTTGCGAGAGTGGGAATGTGGGAGTGGGAAGGGGAGTGAGGGTGACAGACGGTCCTGGGTTGACGGATCGCTCTCGAAATCACCAAGGTTTGTGCGATGACTTTCCGGTTGTGAACTCTTGTGTTGGGCCCTGGCACGTGTGGAGTGCGTGGTTTTCTTGTTGGACTGATACGCTAATCCGTGGCGATTATAGGAAAAGGTGAAGATAACGTTAGGCTGGTGAGTGCGCGCGCTCTCGACGCCACTTCATTCATTATGTATATGGGCATCGCGGTGCTCGCATTGATATTCATGCGATTATTGGCAGGTCCTCAACGCCGCCGGTATCTCCGTCTCGCGCTCCGTTTCTGACCACGAGGATCAGACGGTATCCCAATCGAGCGAGCCTTTTACGCCAGCCCCACACGGCACGGTACGTTGTCGCTCGTTTTCTCAGAGCACCGACGAAAAGTTCCCTCATCTGGGAAACCGAGCCAGGATCATCCGGGTGATTCCCAGGTATGGAACGCGTGAAGTGAAAGTGCATGGATTGCTGAGATCCCGTGGTTCAGCGTGGGCACACGGAAACTCTGGGCTCATCGCCCTCAACTGATGACCCAGGACAATGGGTGGGTCGACTATCGGAGCGGGAGGCGAAACAACTCCTCCTGGTACGTTATCTCGCGACAATTGACGGTCGTTGCTCACTCGACGCCCAGGAAATTTCCGAGGCGTTGAAATTGAAGCTTCCACCGGACGAGGACCCTAGATCCGCAACCGATCGACCCCGTACCCTGAGCGAAGTCAGGAACGTTGTGGAATTCCTTGTGAAAATGGACGAACTGGTTTGGCGCCGTTCGGAGTATGGCGCGAACCGTGGGGTCTTCGATTCGAGAAACATCTCGGCGGTGGAAGACCGCATCAGGCTGTGGGAAAGGGTAGCGCGCAGCCGTTGTTCCGAGTAGGGGTATTGTGGGACTTGTAAAGAAGCTAAACTCGTGTCGGGCACGGGGGGCCACCGTTGTCCCATAAGTAACTCAGAAGCGTGAAAGTATTGTGAAATTGTGAAATGTTGAGCTGTGGGCGCGCGGCCGGATAATTGTGTACGTAATAAATTTACCGGTCACGGTCGCCATGCACTGCCCCCCAAGCACCGCGGCTGTGTAGGTGGTTGCGGAGGACCTATGAGATAATTCGTGGTCGCAGATCCTGTCTTGAAGAAGTCCGCCGCACGACCTGTTTGTTTTCCGGATATTCCGTACGGTCTCCGATGATCATGATCACGTGTGCCGCAGTACTTACGGGGAAATCCGAGAATCAAGTGTTCCGACCTGAGGGCTTTGACGCACCTTATTTACCACTCCTTTGGGTCTGGCTTGGGGTATTATCATTAACTCCAAAAGCGGGAACCCCCTACCCTCGTATGGGGCCGCGGCACCCTTGAAAATCGCAGAACTCACTGTAGGGTTGCATACTGCGCAAACGGGGTCAGATCATACCAGATTTACCGCTCTTCTGGTTCTGGCTCGCCAGGGTTCGTCGCGGAGTATTGTGTGCACCTAAACCGAGATCATCCCCTACCCCCGAATGTTACGAGACGGACCGCGGCGCTCAAGTAAATCGCAAGACTCAGGTGTCTACTACGCAAAGGAGTCAGCTCATGCTACAGGTCGATTGGTTCCGTCGTGCCCCACCCACAGCCAACGCTTGTACTTAGAACGGTCCTCATCTGACCATTACGAGCCTAGGCTGCCATTTTTTTCTGGCGTGGTTGACGATGACGCACAACTCTTCGCTGAACGGAACCCCGAAACACTCTTCCCCCCGGTCCGATGGATGGCGGGGGTTATGAGGCGGTGTTTTTCCCGCTAGAAGGGGGGGGTGCCAAGAGGATTTTTACTTCGGGAAGGGTCATTGACGTCGACGGCCGGTATTTGATTATTCTTATTTTTTTATTTTGCTTATTCGAAGGCTTCGAAACTTCTTGGACCAATTCCGGATCCGATCGAGCTTTTCGTTTTGGCCCCGGGTCAATAGAACCACGCCAATCCCCCCCTTCTTTTTATTCATCTTCACACTTTGCCGACTGTTTGGACACCCGCCCAGAGATCGCCTTCCGCGTGATTGGCGATGTGTAATTATTGCCAAAGTTGTCGAGCGTTCAATCAAGGCGTACCAGTGCGTCTCGTGCCCCCTCCCCCCCAATTCCACCTAAAAAAAACGGAACAAGGGATACATCTTCAGGACAAATCAGTCGCAGAATTTGTCAACGTTTGTTTTTGCCGTCTATTGCAGGCGGACAGCATTGGACGTGCAACGAAAAGTATTAAAGCCATGGTTCGGAAGTCGTTTTATTTCGCTCTATTCCTCACCCCCATTGTCCATGATCCTCCAAGTCTTCACTTCAGATACACCAGAAAGCCCTACCATCTCGTCAAATCTCACAGGAATAATATGCGGAATGTTATGTGAGCTTCTTGTTCCCAGGTCACGAGCCGGCGGTTAACGGTCTCTATGACCATCAGTTTCCTTCCTATTGCTCGTAGCCATCCTCCTTTGGTGGCGCAAGTTGTTCCCGACCCTCCGAGGGCTCATCAGGTTGCTAAGGGCAAAGGCTAGAACACACATTTCGCAGCGTGCGTATATCCTTGGGTCCGTGCGTCTCACCTAGGTAACTGAACGGATCGTGCGACAGGCCCGCCACAGTCAATATTGCCCGCGGCCAACACTCCCAACATTACCCCGCTGGCTCCTATATGGACCATTCCAAATCGTGGACATCGCGGACCAGACTCCGTCGATACCCTCCCATTGTATACCCCAACCGACGAGACTAGTCCTCCCCCCACCGAATATACCCACAGCTGGACTGGCTGATATCCGGGCGGCCGGAGATTGTAGTCGCCCAGCGCAAGTACAATGAGGACGCAACGATGTAAATAGGCTCTCCTAGTTCGTGTGTAGTCGTGGACGATGTTCTTTTTTATCTGTAACACGAGTAGACGCTGTCCGCCGAAATGTAACCCCCAAAGAAGAAAACTCGGGTGAGAGATGTGGAATTTCGAATGCGTCCGCTGTTTCTCTCAAATTTCTCATTGGCTTCACCGATGCACCGCCTCTTTCCCATCCTACAAACCCATGGGAACCGCGATATGACTGGCTGCTAATTTAAAACAAACCCACACCCAGGTGCCACAATGTGGCGGACGAAATGTCTCGACGGTTTGTCTTGGCCGTGCGCGTTCCGAAGCCTCCGGCCGGAACCTTTTGCGATGGGCATCCACGTGAGGCTCTCCTTGACTCCTCCCATGATTTACTGCTTGAATATCCCTGCGCAGCCTCACCTGTATCGAAACTATAAAAGCCCACGATAAAAAAGACATGGATTCCTCAACCCTCTCCCCACAATCCAGTCTACTCCCATCGTTCCCCACCCTCCGCAAATGTCCCCCATGTCCACCTCCACCTCCTTCGCCCCCGCCGTCACCGCTGGTAGCGACGAACGCTCGCCCCATGCGGGGTACCCATTTGGTCTCATCTTGTGGCCTATCCTATTCGGAGGTCGGTCCCTTCTCTCTTGCATACCCGCCCGCATTCACTCGATACTGATGCTGGTCCCATCTAGTGATGCTGATTGCCCTTGTTTGGGGGCTATGGAAGTGGAAGGCGGGGTTTGGGTCATCCACCGGTCCCCTCGCAACCCCGAAGCCACCCACCGTCGCTGTCATCCGGATGGCACGTATGCGAGGTGCACCTCTCGTTGGTCGCCAGTTGGAAGCGCTCCGCACGACCATACCCCCTCCTCCTCCTCCCGTCTACGTCCATCCTCCCCACTACGATAACACCCCGCCGCCGTACGGTGGGGGTACTCGTTCGTCATGACATTCGTGCGTCTAACCTCTGATTCTCTCTGTCCTGCACTCTTCTGACCTGCTCCCGTAGACACCGCTGGGTGTAAGCCCTAGAGGCCACCAACGACGTTTTCAAGTAAATATCAAACCAATTCGCTTCATTGTCATATCCTTCCAAATGCTTATCTAACCTACCTTCACGCGATGTCATGCACCGTTCCCCTCGTTTCGCACAGTATCCTCCCGATCTATCCTTGTCGTTGTTGTTGTCCCATATCATTAGGCTCGCCCGGCGCGTTCTGTAGCCGCTACGTTAGCTGTTACGTTTTTCCCCTCTCGAATTCCATTTAGCCTCTGTTTATCGTTATGGTAATTAGAGGGACCCCTTTCCCGATGACCGATTATATTCTGTTGTGTGAGTACGATTATGTTCCCTTGTGTGTGGGTACGGGGACTTCGTCCCGGCGGGTGGGCGGTGCAAGCGCAAAGACATCCGGAAGGAGACAAATATCATGACAACGACCCAAGGACACAGGTACTCGCGATTTGTCACCAGTCGTCTGTCACACGTGTTGTTGCTGGCGGCACGATTTGGATGACGCGGTTGAGCCGGCCGTGGAAAAAAAAAAAAAAGGGGGGCGTTTCATAGTACTGTATGCAGCGTATTCCCCGCTCCACGCGGGATGATCTGAACAAGAATGCAAGCTGTCCAAAGTGGCGGAAGAACCAAGATGCTTCCGCCCCTTTTTGCATCCGAACTTTGGTCTTTGGCCAGTTCGCGTCAGTTGCCCCCTTTTCGGTTTCGTCGCGTCTGCGGTCTTCCCAGAATGGAAGGTGTGGAGTAACCATGGTTTACAGGGGGTCGGGCGTGCGGCAACTTCAAATTACCTTAGGTTAATAGGAGGTTGAGCCTGGTAGCTTTTACTTGTTGGATTAGTGGATCATATGGCCGAGATCATTTGATAGCATACAGTCTGTTTACCTCAAAGCACTGCCGCAAGTGAGCTTGGCCAAAAACCCAAGCACCCAACTAAAAACGTGCAGTATCGACTGTGTTGTGAAAGGATTCTTCAAGGAATGACGCAGCCCGTGCGCAACGGAAAAGAGATCCACGCCGGATCAAAATTGCGCGAAGTTATCCATCTATTCCTCGCGGATTGCTCCACCAACGTAAGATCTGTCCTCAGCTGTGTAAGCTTCGACCTGTCCTATGTTTTGTACCACTTCTGCGCGCCTCAGTTCCGATACCAAGGATCCATCCCGCGTCGTGTACAGCCTTCCAACCCGCCAATCCCGTCCACCGCCGAAGAACGGCCAAAATCTACCTCCGATCCTCTCGAAGGATCTTGGTGACGCCCGCCCTTGACTCCTTTGGTTGCTCGATCACCCCACTCCCGTTCCTAAACCGCCCGTAACCAAGTGACTCAGCCTCCAGTTCCACATCCCCCAAGCCCAATCTATACCTCTTTGGCACGACGCCCTTGCCGAACGTGTCCGTGACGTGGTTCGAACATAGCAGGGATAAGCAGATAACGAGGATGTGCAGAGGAACCAGAGAGAACGTCGTGGACCAGATCGTCCTTAGATTTTGCTTCTCGAATAGGAATAGTTTTGCTTTGCATCCTGGAAGGGTCGTCCTCGGGAAACACCTTTTGCTGGATACGGCTTGGTGTAGAGGGTTATAATAACCACAGCATCCGAGCGAAGTTTGGATTGCGAGTCTATCGTGGGGAGTGTACCATTGACTCCATGCCAGGTTTAGTTTCTTGTCAAGAGCGAATTCCGTCCGTTTGTAGCTCGAGTAACCTACAACCGCCAGCGAAATGAACGAGGGCCAAAGCAAAAGACAGTAAACGGCCAGGATGGGACGAGAATTTAGAATAACACCGCAGAGCCCGACCAAGGATGTGAAAATTTGGATAGACGCAGCAACCGTGATGTAAACCAGAACATCGCTGTCCGCTGTGTACATGACCTCTGCGTGTTTCCAGCCTGCCGGGGGTTAACACTTGACGCAGGTGGAAAAACAGGATTTTCACCTCTGAACCAGGTGAGCATAGCATAAACTAACCCCACAGAAGAATACCCAAAAGCTATCAGGATAGACATTAGGAGAACCCATTTGTGCGTTGTCCATCTATCCGGTTTGTCGAATCCGAGACCTTCGCTCTCTTTGATTGCGGCAACCAGCCCACCGAGTGATTTAGGGTTAAGGCGGGGCTTCGGCCACTTTTGTGTCCAGTTACTACTTGACGCGGGTATCAAGGGTGGCCGGTTGTGGGCGAGGGTTCCAATGTCCGACCTCCAGTCGTTGGTCCTTGTCCGTAGTGTGGTACTGGAATCCAAACGCCTCGAACTCCTACGTTGGGAGGAGGGAGGCGGAGGTCCTGCTATTGAGAGGCGAGAACGAATGGAGTTTTGCCTGGAGAAATCCGGAGTCGGAAGATGAGAGCTGAATCTAGAGGATATTCCGTCGCGTTCCAGGTCTGGAGATCCTTGCGCAGGAGTCAAGGGTACGTCGCTGAAGGGTTGTGGATGATCTTCGTGTTGCCCGTAGTGATTGAGGCTGCCGGGATCTAAGAACCTGTGGCTAGCTGGATTTGGACATGGTATGGGCAGGGGCGGGAGTGGAGCGTCTTTACGCGTGGAAGTTCGTCGGCGAGATTCAGATGAATCCCCATCTTCCACGATGGTAGACATCCTGCGGGACCCCCCAGATACAACCGACGAAGAACTGGCACGCGTAGAAGACCTCGAGGGAGCTCGAGCAGCGTCCAACTCCGATGTCTCTTCGTGCGCGTTGTTATTGAATGTCCCAGAGCGCCTCCGAAGTGACCGGGCACTTTTTACAGAACGCAATGAAGAAGGATATCGTTCCGCCATAGCAAAGCCAGTTCAAGACAGCCAAAGCGAGATGAGGAGTGGTCAAAACTGATTTTGAAAACTCCGGCAGGATGTTCGAAAGTTTCGGCTTTTCAAACTCCGATCACGCTGACGGTCGGTCACCCGTCTCGACCGAACCTCGACGACCCGCACTTCGTCTTCCTTCCCATTCACATTCTTTTATTCTCTCCAAAGTCCAAGTCGCTTCGGCCATGGATCCCGACAGGAAATCTCACATCTCTTCGTATTACGGCGGCAGACAGTCCGGTGACGCCTTGAACAACGATTATTCTGGGAATCCGGCCCAACCCCAAAGGACCCGACAAGACTCCGCCTCTTCGTATTATAACCAAGACGTTAGTCAGCCGAGGCCGAGCACGGAGTTTCTGAACGGCGGTACGAGATCGGCTGGGTACAACCAAAATTCGTTCTTCGATGTTGGGAGGACGGAACCGCTCAAGGGCGGAATTGACGAGGAGGATCCTTTGAGAGGGAAGACAGATGGAAGTTGGGATGTTTTTGCGGATTTTAATAATGCTGGACCGAGATACAGTACGGCGTATGTCGATCCAGAGCCAGTGTGAGTGAATGTGCTTGTTTCGTTGGTGTGCGAGGTGTTTGCTGACTGGGCTGTGGAATAGGTATCAACCAATTTCTCATGGAAGTTTCAAGCAAGAGGATTCAGCCAGTGCCACAGAGGGGCAGGTGGAGATGGTCACCGTCCCTGCTCTTGGTCCCGAGTGGAAGGCTTCAGAATTGCGCGACATGAGCCGGACTGGTAAGAAGGAACGGAAGTCTGAAGCCCGGGGTCTAAGGTGGAAGGAGTGGAGGAGAGGAGAGCGAGGTCTGTGCGGAAGCTGGTTTACCTGGAGGTTCACCATCTTCTTCGTCTTTGGGCTGTGTATAGGGTGAGTTGTGCGTCCTAGGTCTCGTAATACCTGTGGCTGATACTACCGACTACCTTCGTTTAGTACTGGGATTCTCCTTGCTTTCTTGATCCCTCGTGTGCCGAAGTTCGCGATCAATGAGGACACTCCGCTTTCACCTGCGACCGGCGACTTCAACAGCTCCATCCCGGTACGGTTCCTAACCTCCCCCGCAAACTTCTCATTCCCCGCTTTTGCGGAACTGGAGGTCGACACGGGATCGAACTTCATACCCTTGAAGTTCACCCATTTGAATGCCCTCGTATATGACCTCCAGACCTCTGTCAAGGTCGGGAATGGTTCCATATTTGGAATCACCGTTCCTGCGAAGAAGTTCACTAAACTCCAAATGCCGGTGAATTTTTCGTATGTGGCGGATAATAGTAGCGATCTCACGTGTAAGCTCCTTTTGTTTTCCCTTCCTCCGTTTTGTACGGCGGGACTGACACGTTTGATTTCCCAGGGGCGAGCTGGTATAACGCCTGCAGAAACCGGGGACAGTACCCGGATGGTCAGAGGCCGGGTACGTTCTTTTGTCATCTCTCTTGGAGGTATCGTTTCTAACACGAATCTTCTAACACCTGCGCGATGGATAGGTCTTCGCTTCAGGATTGTACTAGAGATGTGGATTGCGGGCTTGATTGGAAGTCGATTCACGTCGACGCAGGTTACAGATGCAAGTTGCCCGGTCGAACTTGCAATGAACGCGAGTTGACCGGTTTCTTTACTACACCCTCTCTCTTGTTTGCTTGTCGAAGTCGCTTACTTTTACTCTCACGCACCCCTCACTGGTCACGTCGTAATTTTATCATCCGCACGACTCATGGACGTTTCCTCACTACCAGCTTCTATCAGTCAACAATCAGTCCATGCGGTTCTCTCGGACGTCATTCTATCTCTCCACCTTCATTTTATCATATCACATCGTAGTTTATCTCGCCTTTCTGCAATCTTATTTCTCCTTCCTTTCCAGATCGGATGATTTTGACACGTGAACCGGTAGCCTGGATGTATATCAGACCTCAGTTTGAAATGCTGTGTGTAAAAAGGTCGCCGGACCCAGTGTTCCCGATCAGTGATCTGCGTGAGGAATTTGCGACTGAAGTTCGTGGGCGCTGGTCTGAAGAGTTTCCAGCATTTTGGGGGGTGTTGTGCCCCGACTGTGTCCTTACTAAACTATACAGGATGGGTGGTACAACGCCGTCGATGGAGTCTACTGCGTTGAGTTCGGTTGTTGTGAAACAGGGTCAAAGGATAACCCCGTGGGTATGACCGAAATCTGGGATGTGGGAACTGTCGTCGCTCCCGTGCGTTTCGCTGATTAGAAGCGGGTGTGTTATAAGTACACGCAGGACCAGGAGGGGGAAATGAGATTGGCGCTCTAGGGTTTCGCCGGGCCTCTCAAATCCCCCTTGACGATTCGGGAGATGAAGATTAGATGAAAGGCAAGCGGCGATGATACAGCGGACGCAGGAGGAGGTGATGATTTAATAGGGAATGCGGCGATCCACACGAGGGTTTTGGTGAGCGGCCGGAGTTGTGTGGAGAAACCTTGGAGAAACGACGGTTCGTCCCAGGTTTTTCGGTAGAACCCCTGAATCTCGGATGATAAACCGGTGTTCTGAAGCGGGAGGTTATGTGCTAGTATGTGTGAGTGTTGTGCGAGTAACCGGACGAACAATCCCACGCAGGTGTCAGGGTCCAACCATGAGTTCTTCCTGGAAATGGTTCGGCTACCGTTCGTGTGATGGCCACACCAGATCGCGAAAAGCGGCAATTTCGTTGGGGGGTGACGTACGGTGAAGTATATGGTACTGGTGGGATTGGCGCGATCGTGTATTTCGGACTCGCATCATGATCTACCTTTGGGGAGAGTGAGGACCCCGCGACCCAAGGCTCAAAGACCGGGGGTGAAGGATAATCGATAACGAGAGACCCTAGCGGATGGCGTATCGTGCATCGAGGAGAGGGCCCCGCAAGATGCGGATGCTTACAAGGGAGATAAGCACGGGGAGAGAGGAGGAAGAACGCTCGGAGAATTGAAGATAGCAGATGCAATTATCCGAAAGGCAATCCGGGAAAAAGTCGGATGCCGAGGATAAGCCAGACGCCGTGATTGGGAATCAAACTCCGAAGGGCATCCCTTGACTGACGCGGCTCTTCTCACCACAGGGCTCATTCAGCTATAAATCAATCCTCTCTCCTCACTTATCAGCACAACAACCCCAGACGGTTCTCTCATGGCTCAGACGAGATCCTTCAATCCCTACACCGAAAATGGCGGCACCATCCTCGCCATCGCCGGTCAGGACTTTTCAGTCATCGCCGGCGACACACGACAGAGCGAGGGTTTTAGCATTCAGACGAGATACGCACCAAAGGTCTTCAGGCTGTATGTCTCCGATCTCACCTCTCCTTCCTCCCCGATGTCGTTTTTAACTCTTCGCGTCTCTCGAAAAGAACCGATCGCGCAGTCTTGGCCGTGAACGGTTTCGCTGCAGACGGTAACATGTTTGTTAAGAAGGTCAAACAACGTCTCGAGGTGTGACTGCTTTCTTCTTCTCCTCGAAATCGGAAATCGGATGCTGACGTCCTGACGTTCCAGTGGTACAGGCATGCACATTCCAAGGACATGCCTCTGAGGGCAATTGCCCGCTTGATCCAAACCATGCTCTATGCCAAACGGTTCTTCCCCTACTATGTCTACAACATCCTCGGTGGAATCGAGGAGGACGGTTTGTCTTTCCCTCCCCCCTCGCTCCAATTTCGTCATCCTCATTTGATCTATCAGGAACCGGCGCTGTCTATTCTTTTGATCCCGTCGGGTCGTATGAGCGCGAGGCTTGTAGAGCTGCCGGTGCCGCCCAGTCCCTTGTCCAACCCTTCCTCGACAACCAGGCAAGTCTCTTTCCTGCCTCTTTGTAAAATTTTCCGATTCCGTTTGCTTCCCGCCTCTCCATTCTTTTTGCCTTCGGGATACATGCGCCTGCGAGCTTGACCGAATTCCATCCGAATTTTAACCATCTGATCGAATACCCCGCTCAAAATGCTCACGCGGCGTACTCCGTTTCTCAGATATACTTCAAGAATCAGGTCGCGGCAGTCGGAACGACACACCCAGCGCATTTATCGCTGCCCGATGTGTTGTCTATCGTGATAGATTCGTTCACGAGTGCCACCGAGCGTCACATCGAAGTAAGTTGATTCCTCCCACCACGAGCGTACCCCCACAATCTTACTCACCTTCCCTCCTCTCTCTAATTAGGTCGGTGATGGTCTCGAAGTTTATATCGTGCTCGCAAAGGGCAGAGACTTACAAGACTTTGACGCTATCCGAGCAAGGAACGTTCATCTTACCCAGGAGCTCACCGTTACAGACGACGGTGAACGAATCTTTATCCTGCGTCGGGACCTGAAGAAGGACTGAGCACACATCCGTCCTCCTGAACCTTCGACTTCCCTCTGGTTTTGTCCCCGCAATTGTTTTGAAGAAACCCTCCGAGTTGAAGAGAAGGACGGACCAAAGTTGTATATCAGTTTATGGTATTATTTTCCGCATTCACCCATGGACGTTCGCACGACACCACCCTCTTTTCCTCTTTTAATCGTGCGTTCATGCAGGGCATCCGATATCTTCCTCGTTTCCTTGTTTCTTGTTGAACGGATATCAGCGTGTTTCAGCATAACGGCCGTCGTCTGAAGTTATTTAGTGTACTCTGTCGTGTAATGTAATTCGACAGCCATTTGTATTGCTTCGGTCTCACTGAGAAATCGTTTTCTCCCTCATAGATTTTGTATCTATTTTTCTGTTTGAAAACCTCGACTTCTGGGAACAATGAGGAAAAACAACGGGTTTGTAGCTATTGGTCTCCCTCACGGGACCGTTTGTGGGCCCGTCAATGACGCTATGAGGTTTTTTTTTACCCCCGAGGCTGCGATTAGATGGAGGGTGGAGCGCCGCAGCCGGTCCAAGAGACGCTGGGATCGTATTCAACTTGGTGTGATCATGAGATTGTGGTGTCAGGTTGACCGAGAAGAATCTATTGGGTAACGCTACAACACGGCGCACGTTCGGTAAAAAAAAGAGAACACTGTGGAAACATGCTGCAGACTCAAACGAACAAGGTGGATCCACTAGGAAAAAGTTACCCGGGTCGGAGCCGGTTATTGCCCGAGGTCAATCCACGGATCCCTAGTAAGCGTCATATTTGCAGGTGACGCTGGCCAGGCCTAGCCCCCCGTTGAGATGATGTTGGTGCCTTGTTCCATGGAGGTCGAGACCACTCGTGCAAATTCTCTGTTCGAGGACCTTTAAATTGGTTGTGGTGCTCGTTGGGCTGTGGTTGGACCGTTTGTATCGCCATAGAGGACCGCCGGTCGAGGCCCTGGGGTCTTCTGTTTGGTGTGGGGTCAGGCTGTGGCATATTCCAGTGAGCTATTCTGTGTGGGTTCCGGTCTGGGCCTCGTGTACGCTCAGGATTGGGTAGCGTCTGGGTGTGTGCTTCGCTTACGTGCTTGGAGCTGCGCGAGATGCGAGTTTCCACGAACGAATTCGTAGCGCATGCGTAAGTTGTCATCTCGGAGTTTACAGCCCGTCTTGTCGAGGAAATTGGGACTGGGAGACGAGAGTTTTGCAAATGTGTTGGTCTTTGGAGATCACTTTCGGGTTGTCGCGGATTGTAAGTACACGCTATTCCCTGGAAGGAAATGAAGTACATTTTGCGAGTGGGCCGACGAACATTCGGAGTCTCGAATTTCCCTCCTTTGGTGCGGTTTTTCGACCGCAAGAGATCGGATTTGTGCGATCGTGATCACGGTGGGTTTCACACCTTCTGGTGAATCCGGTGAATGCGGCGATGCCAAGGAGCATACGGTATGACGTACCCGAGGTGGGGTGGGTGTCCTTGTAACGAATGAATCTGGAAGGTAACGTTTAAACGTTTCGTGCCTTGTATGTACCACCTCAAACCCAGTCGATTCTTGGACTTGGTTTTGACGCGAATCTATTGGACGGCTGAACCCGGTTGTACCACTTTCTCAGTTTCGTCGGCTGTAGATTATGAGAATCAGGAAAGTTGCTGAGGGAAGGCGTTATCTTAGACACCTCCCCCTTGTCTGAAAGGCGGGTCCAGGAGACTGCGCGAGTAGTGAATAGTGGAACCTGGTGGAACGTTTGGACGTGACCGTCAGCTTGTGATACTGCGTCGCCAATCTGACCGGTTCCATTTCGTGGAGACGCAAGAGACTCCGCTCGTTCGGGTGACCTAAGGATAAGCGGACAAGGTCATGTGGAGGCCCTGAGATGGTGACTTACGGGACAGAGCTCACCAGAAAGGCTGATGGCCTAATGTACGGTAGCGCCCGTGTTGGGTGTTGCGCGGGGGGGGGGGGGGGGGGGGGGCCCCCCCCCCCCCCCCCCCCCCCGAGAGGAAAGGAGTATTTCACCCCCGAATATTGACCGTGGTATGGAAGGTAACGCGTTCTCAGCATCGCTGGCAAGTATGTAGCCTATAGGCGACTGGAAACAGATTTCTGCACGCGAGCGAGCTCTGGTCACCGCGTAGGGACCCACGTGCTGGATGGCGTGGGAATTGACACCCATCTTTGTTTCTTTTCTGTTGTCGCCGTCGTCGTTGTCGTCGTCGTCGTCTTCCCTCAATCTTTCTCGCACTCCGCTGTAATATCTCCCGATCCCTCTTCGTCCTTCGGCCAAGTTGCTACAGACCATTTTCTCCAATGTTTGGCCTGGCTCTCGTCGTCACTCTCCTTCTCTCTGTCCCCGCTTTCACTCAGGTCGTTACCAGTCCCACCCTCCTCCCGGGCACCTGGTCGACAGGTAGTGGTGCCGTTACAACTGGCCCGGTACGTTCTTTTGATGGACCGCTGGTTGAACTGGTGCTGAATAGATGACTGGATTTCTAGGACTTCTGCACCCCTGAGAACACCTCATTTAATTACCCGAAGAACACTGGCGTCTCCATATCCTTGTGAGCACGGACTTTGACGGTGTCTAGTCCCTTCGACTGACTTGTGTATCAAGTACCGCTGACGGGTTTTACGAAATGGCACGTTATCGATTCCAGGGCAACGGTGAGCTACCCGTCGAACCGCTACCCTAATTTATGTTCATCGCATTACAACCTTCAGCCACCAGGCACAAGTGCATTACCGGATTGTTGAACTGGCACCACGGCAACTACGTCGTCGGCCAAAGCGACAACTCCATCACACTCACTCCCTTTGGCGACGGGTATCAGCAAATCCAGAACACTTGCGAGGCGATCACCAACTTCATCGAGAACTACAACGTGACTGAGAAATTCCGGGAGTATCGGATGTTCCAGGATCCAACCGACGGTGTCAAGCTCCATTTGTTCGACGAGGGGGGTGCCCCATATGCCCCCATGTTCTCCAGGTCCGCAACTCCGAATATGCATCCCACGCGGTCTCTGCGAAACGTCTCCCGTCCCGCTGGTACCGGAGCCGTAAGGAACCAGAAGAGGAACGCTGGAGAGATGACCTCTAGCCCGGCAAGTGCTGGGTTGGTGATCGTTGCTCTCATCGTTACACTGGCGGGTGGTGTCGCTGGACCGCTTTTCCTTTGAACACTCGTTTTACTCATGACACTTACCCTGTCGGATTGATACGTCGCATTCCTCTATACTCGCTTTTATTACCCTTCTTGCAACCATTGGACAAGCACATAAACTTCCGCCTTCCCACTCGCGTCCTCATGCTGGGAGTATCTTTACCGTACCCTCCCTCGGCTTTTAAGCCCCCCCCCCCTCGTAGTTGTTTTCTCGTGTCATTCACATCTGGTATTCACGTTAGTACGCTACGCAATTACAGCCTTGCATACCCACTGGCATTGGCTACATACATTCGATATCTCTCGTGTATGTCCGGCTGACTCAAACTCGGCTGGTGACCCCGGCAACCGGCAAAAGCCTGGCGTTGAATTTTTTTTCTGCCAGAACCACGATCATCGTTTTGTGTGAGTGTTGGATGATATTTCCTTTCGTTGTCTGCGAGATGAAACCATTGGATGTCCAACTGCTGTCCGAGAGTGTAACCATGTGGAAAACCCGTATTACTGCCTTCCTTCTGACCCCCTTCCCTCTGTGTCTTGCCTTGGTCTTTCTGACTTGACTGTACGCTGACCTCTTTCTGTGTCGAATAGGTTTAGAGTGTCTTGGCGCTGTCAGTATCGTATCCTGATGATCTCTGGTCGCCATGATACGCTCTCTTTACAAGAGCAAGCGATTCGGCTTGGCTCGTTCACGAACCGCAACCCAGTGAAGTGATACACGCGATCCCGATCACCGACTGGGATAAGCGGTGACTGCAGCATAGCATGTTGGGTATTCCGGCCCGCCCTGTGCCCTAGGGTTATACTTAGCATGCTAACTTTCCAGTGTTTCAGCCTTGGGGGATTTGGACAGTCTTGAATCCAGGCGCACTCTCACGCCATTTTTACAGCGCAAGGTTTGTACTTATCTCCCGGGATGCTCATCAGCCTCTCCTGCGGAGCCTATGGCTACGGTATGTCGTGTCTAGGAACGAGCTACAGGAAGAGGGGGGTGGTGGGAAGGATTTTGGGTGGCGCCGACCAAAAGGCGTACCGGGCGGGGCAAGAGAGGGTACT
>Ga0307515_10011817_pt1 | contig 16520 bp, 3 predicted proteins | sample 17_EM_MG_FD_194513 | JGI IMG/M metagenome (GOLD analysis project Ga0307515, IMG submission 194513) | Populus trichocarpa ectomycorrhiza microbial communities from riparian zone in the Pacific Northwest, United States - 17_EM | ecosystem: Host-associated > Plants > Roots > Unclassified | place... | reverse complement strand
CAAGTAGACGACTGCTAGTGCTAGCTTACCACTTAATAAAGGTAAAAGGCCAAAGGCTTAAGATTCTTAAGATAAGATAAGAGAGATCTAAGATTCTAAAGCTAGGATAAGGATAACCTAAGGACCTATAATGGATAGAAACTGATAGAGCAGGGTAGCAGCTCAGTTTAAAGATATATAAATGAGCTCGGGACAGAGTTTCCTAAAGGCATAAAATTCTTAAGACAAGATAAGTGAGATTTAAGACTTTTAAGACGAGATAAGAACACTATAGACGCCTAGTTAGACTAAGGCGGGAGCTAAGCTTAAGTTAGAAGCAAGCTTAGGATTAGAGAATCTAAAGGACTAAGAATTCGGAGTACGAATAAGGATACCTATAGGTAAGAAGTAAGGAGCTTCTTTATAGATTAGAGAATCTGTAATATAAACAGTAGTTAGACTAGGAGACAGATATATAGACCTAGAGGACTTACTAGTTAAATAAAGTGTTCGGACTGAAGATTAAAAAGTTAATACGTTAGTCAAAAAGTACAAGGACGTTAAGGATTTATCGGAAAGACGACGACTATAAGAAAGCATAGAAGAATTTAGATAACGAATTTTTATATAGCAGAAGCAATCTACAGAGCTAAGAATGCTAGATTGCTTTAGGAAAAAGACACCTATACGGAAGGTTACTAATAGGCTGAAGGTAGGTATACCTAGAGCTAAGTGGCTTATAGAACTAGAAGAAGAAGAGAATCTAGGGATTCTAACTAGGTTCTAAGAACGATATATAAAAGGCTGTTATAAAGCAGTAATAAAAAGATACTTCCTTATAGATAGATCGTATATACTTAGTAAGCTATACTAAAAGTAGTTTAGGCAACGACATAATAATAAGTGGGAAGACTTTTATATATAGTTAGACAAAAAGGTTATACTAGATTAGGCAATATCTAAAAGATAGATAAGCTATATTAAAGGAGCCTTAATTATAATATTAAAAGATTTAGAGGAACAAGCTATAGACTAAAAAGAGATAATGCGAATATCGGTACCAGCAAATAAGACAGTAACGTTTAGATTAACGCGATAGAGGTTTAAACTTAAAGACAAAAATAAGTTAAGAGTTAACCTAAGATACCTAGCGCACTATATATTGGCATGGATTATATATATGGACGATATATACAATATGCATAAAAACCTAAAAGAAAAAAACCGGAAATACTTTATAAGAATGTATTAGGCACCAGATAAGAGACGGTTTAGGAATGCTAAGTATATATATAGTTGGCATCCTACGGAAGTTTAAAAATAAGGGGACTTAATACTTTAACTAGGAAGATTTCTTATAGAGGAATACCTAAATGGATAACAATGGTGGGAATATCTAGAAAATACCTGTCTATGGCATATTGAAGATAAAAAGCGAACTAAGTATTGGCCTAAGTTAGACTAAGTATAAATAGGATCTAGCAGCTAATAGTTAGGAAAAGTAGAGGCCTACGGAACCAGAGGGAACTAGTAGTAGAGCCTTAGACCCTTAAAGGAATTTAAGGACAATACCTAAATTTATAAGTTAAGTAGTAAGATTAACAGTTTAAGGTACTAATAAATAGTGGAGTAATAAGGAACTATATTTTGCTAATAGCAGTTAAAAGAATAGGGTTACCACACAGAAAAAAGGAATATTCTTACTTATTAGTGACAATTTTAGGAGATCTAATAGCCTATAGAGGAGGCATTATTAATCTTAAAACAGGACCTATTTAGATAACCATTAAAGGGAGACAGATTAAGATGTCTTTCGATATATTACTATTAGGGAATAATAAGGCAGTGTTAGGAATGCCTTAGTTATAGGAATATAATCTAAAGATTAACTAGATTATAGGTTAGGTCGATATTAGAAATACTTAATACCGTAAGATGCGATAATAAGCTAAGATGGTATGGTACTAAGTAGGAGCGACCTATAAAGAAATAGAGAAAGGGTTAAGCTATATACCAAAGAGATACTATAAGTACGGCAAGAAACTATGGTCACTAGAAAGTGAAAAGCTGTTAAAATACGCAGCATAGAATTATAAGATAGAATTGGAACCAGGAATAAGTCTAAGATTCTTTTTAATCTATAAGCTTACCGAAGAAGAAGGTAGAGTATTAAAAGAGTTTGTCTAGGAAAACTTATAAAAGGGATATATTAAACCATCGTAATTATTAGCGGGTTATCTAGTACTGTTTATACTAAAGAAAAATGGCAAGCTAAGGCTGTATATCAACTATAGACAGTTAAACAGCATTACTAGAAAGGATAGGTATCCTTTACCCTTAATTAATAAAATCTAAGATAGGATAGGCAATGCGCAAATCTTTACGAAGATAGATCTGAGATGGGCGTACCATTAGATTAGAATTAAGGAAGGCAACGAATGGAAGGCAGCCTTTAGATTAAAGGAAGGACTGTATAAACCATTAGTTATACAATTCGGACTTATAAACGCACTAGCAACGTTTTAGAAGTAAATTAATAATATATTAGGAGAACACTTAGATGAATTTATTATAGTATATCTTAATAATATTATTATCTACTTAATAACTAAGGAAGAATATGGAGAATACGTTGAATGGGTCTTAAAGAGACTATAAGAAGAACAGATGCTAGTAGTAATTAAGAAATGCGAGTTCTTTACTAGGAAGACCGATTTTGTTAGATTTATTATTAAACTAGGCTAACTTAGCATAGATCTAAAGAAGATTAAGGCTATAGTGAATTGGTAGGAACTAGAGAACGTTACGCAGTTAAAATCGTTCCTAGGGGTTTGTAATTACTGTAAAAGGTTTATAGCACAATAGTTAAAGGATATTAAACTATTTACGCGGTTAATAAAGAAAAAAGAACTATAGGTATAGGGAAAGAAATAATAAAAACTATTTAAAGAAGTTAAAGAGTTGTTTACCTAGGAGCTAGTTCTTAAGATCTATTAACTAGGTCTAGAGACGGTTGTAGAGATAGATATATTAGACTTTATACTAGGGGTATACTTTATATAAAAGCATCTAGATAGATAGCACCTAGTAGCATACTATAGTAGGAAGATAATACTACTAGAGTTAAACTATAATATTTACAATAAGGAGTTATTAGGTATAGTTACAGCATTAAAGAAATAAAGAACATTCTTGTAAGGCACGGAAAAACTATTTATAGTTAAGACGGACTATAAGAACCTAATAGGATTCCTAACAATAAAGGAACTTAACTAAAGATAGGTTAGATGGGTAGAGATGCTTACGGAATACTATTTTAAGATTTAGTATACTAAGGGTACAGACAATATACGGGCCGACGTGCTAAGTTAAAAGGCTGAACTATAAAATAATAAGAAGCCATTAGGGGCTTTACTGCGAAAAGATATAGATGGGTTAATTAGGTATAATTATCCAAAAATTATAGTAACTTAGGAAGAATTAGAGAGGATTTATAAGTTACTGGAAAGCTTTTAGGTATAGAGAATTCTAGAAGTATAGCTAGAAGATCTATAAACGGATATATACGAAAACCGAGAAGTAAAGTATATCCTAAAAAGCATAGCAGAGCACTTTGTGGAAGAATTCCATAAGGGGTTAACTTAAGGATATAATAGGGCCATGGGCTTAGTATCGAGACTCTAGGAAGAGTATATTATTAATAGGATTTAGAGAATAGTTAAAAAGATTACTAGAGAGTGTTTAGATTGCTAGAGAAATAAACTAATAAGGTATAAGCTATATGGAGGGCTATAACCTATTAAAATACTAGAGAGACTATAGGAGGTTATATTATGGGACTTTATTATTAAGTTGCTAAAATTAAGAAATCCTATTACCGGATAAGACTATAACGCGATTTTAGTAATAATAGATAAGCTTATAAAGTGGGGATACTTTATAGCGTGTACAGAAGAGATATTAGTAGAAGATGTCGCTAGAATCTATATTAAAGAAGTGTTTGTAAGATATAGAGCACTAAGTAAGATTATATTAGATAGAGATTTAAGATTTATAGTAGTATTCTAGGAGGTATTCTTAGCGAAGTAAGGAGTTTAAGTAGTAACTTTTACCGTATATTATCCGCAGACAGACGGTTAAACGGAAAGATTAAATTAGATACTAGAGCAGTATCTAAGGCACTATGTTAATTATACATAGAATAATTGGGTATTATTGTTACTAGTTATATAGTTTATATATAATGCAACACTATAAGAAGGAATAGGTACGTTACTATTTAAGGCGAATTATGGATATAAGCTAAGAACATTATTATCGCCACGTTAAGTAAAGAAGATAAGTAATACAGCTAAGTAAAGGATGGAGACACTAATAAATCTTTATAAAAACCTTATAGAAATAGCTAAGGTAGTATAGTAAAGAATGAAAAAATATTATAACGCTAAGAGATTTGAGGGACTAGATCTTAAGGAGGGAGATAAAGTGTGGCTACTATATAAAAATTTTAAGAGTTAACGACTAAGTAAGAAGTTGGACTACGTTAGACTAGGACCTTTTAAAATTATTTAGAGGATTTTACCGGTTACGTTTAAGTTAAACCTATTAGCTAAGATAAAAATCTACCTTATATAGTATATTGTAATGCTAGAGCTAGTATATAGGAATATTAAGCTACTAGTTTACGAAGTAGATATATATAGAGGATAAGAAGAAGATAAATAGTAAGTTTTAAAGATTATTAGTTATAAGGACGTTAACGATAAAATATGGTATAAGGTTAAGTGGATAGGCTATAATAAGACTACCTAGGAACTACTAGAAAATTTAAAGAATGCTATAGGAAAGGTATAGGAGTATTAAAAGAGAATAGGTTAGATAATATTAGTAAGGGAAGATCGCTAAAGAATAAGTTATCTAAGGGGGACCTAGGAGGAGCGACCGCTAAACTACTCGGAGTTGTTTCTTTTAATAATTAAAGAGAATCCGTTTTTTTATTGCTAAGTTCTAGTAAACCTTATTCTATAAGCTTCTACTCCTTAAAACAAACCTTTTTATAAACTTTCTTAAGACGGAGAAAATAAGTAGATATAGTAATACGGGCCTCTAGAGCCTTCAGCTCTATATTTTAAGAACGTTCCAGCTTAGCAAGGGCTTAAGTTAGCTTACCGTCTAGATAAGTAGTAGTAGACTAAACACGAGACCCTATAATAAATTACTTAGGGAACTTAAAGACTATTAAGAGTTATAGGACGCGTATACTTAGCGTTAGTAGAAGAGCGAACGTTATAGGATAAATAAATATTTACTTTAGTGCACTCTAAATAAGAGGAAGGTTGCTAAGATAAAGGACTCGCTAACGCGATATAGACTAACCCCTCTTTTATATAACAAGAACACGGAGACGGCATTATTTCACCTAGCGACAGTATAGCAGCAATAGTACATACACAACGTTGCGCGTATAAAGAAGAAGAAGCTTTAGGTATAATAAGTAATAATATTAACTAAATTAATTAGACGGATATTACACCTCTAGTAAACGACTTAGAGATACTTAAGATCTTTAAGGACGAAGATAGAAAGGAGGGAGATGGTGTTACGGACGCTTTAAGTACGATATTACGACTACTAGGAAGGGAGTTAGAAGAAGCTAGTTGGTTAATATAAGTACGGTCTAGTATAGAGCTAGTAGAACCATATAATAAGGAATAGTAAGTAAGTTATATAATATGCTACGTAAGGGACGAGAGGAACGAAGGGAACTTACGTACCTTATATATAATGCGTACCTTATATATAAGGAGGGTTTCTTAGAAGTACAGTTATGTATTTAAAGGACTACAGTCCCTACTCTAGATAGTTCTTTCCTTATAGTAATTCTTAGAATACAATTAGAGTTAATCTGTTAGGCAACCACTCCACTAGTTATTATTACATTGTTGACTTACTTGCAATACCTACACACCTAGCCCAATAACGAGCCCACCGTAGTACTTGCTACAAGGTTCCGTTACATTAGTAGAACTTAGTGGAACTTAGTAGAACTTAGTGGAACTTAGTAGAACTTAGTGGAACTTAGTAGAACTTAGTGGAACTTAGTAGAACTTAGTGGAACTTGGTAGAATATGGCAGAATACGGTAGGTTGCCGTCAGATTGCCGCAGATTGCTGTTAGATTGCCGTCTCGTGGTCGGTCTCTGGTTGCTGAGTCGGTGGAAACAGGTGGACGTGTATAAGGTGTCACGGGGGTGTCCCATGACAAAGACTAACTAGAAGGAAATAATTAGGTTTTTTCCCTTAAGGGACTCTTTTCTATAAAAGGTTATAGCCTATATAGACTTAGGAAGTAACTAAACCGGGCAATAAATAGAATAAATTAATTAATTCTACTTATTAATACAGACACCTCCCTAACTCAAATTCTTAGGTCTAGAATTTTCCTTTTAAAATAATATACTGTTATATAATTGCAACTCTAAATATAATGGCTAAACAGTTATGCACATACTGCCTCAAATGTCTATAATCCCTACGAGTGAACCGAGAAAGAGCGAAAATAGCCCATTTAAAGTATTAATGATGTTAAGAATAGTTAATAATATCCTTAAGTACCCACACCTCTCCGTTGGCGACTTTATCCGCAATGCTAAGAACTTCGATTCCCCCAGGTTGTATCTAGAACGCTGTTAGCCATCCCTCCTTTTAGATCTTGCATTTCATGCATACCAATTTTAGACCTCCTTTGCTTTCAAACCATATGATATTGCCAGCAAGGGTCTCGATTTTCTGGTGTTCTCTCCACGGGCTCTCCGGCACAATGTGTGCTTCTACAAACCTTCGCATGTTCCTTTGTGCTCGGTCTTCGCCGGCCTGCCCGTTGTAGGCGTTCTCGCCTAGAGTCTCATATTCCTTCGGGTCTTCCCAGGGCTTCCGTGAGAGACTCCGCATGGCGCCATTGTCGGGTGCCAGCACTGTGGCGTTCTTTGAAGGATCATCCAAGCGATCCGACACGGAATCAATGTCCCGCGTGAGGCCGCTGAAGATGGCAATACTTTGGGTTTTGCCCATGACATCGGAGATAATGATCCCAGAAGAAACGTCAGAATTCGGCTGGTCACCAGCTGAAGGAGTCATAGCGATGTTTGGGGGATATGACAGCGGAGACATTTGTTCGTTGGTGGAGATGCGAAGGACTCTGAAAAATGAGGATAGAGACCTCGATTGAGCAGATGCAGCGGGGATGAGACCGGTACAGGCTACACTGAAGGCAAGCAGCAAACTGGGCTTCATGTTGGCATGGCCGGCTGTAGGCGGCAGGATGCGTTGCAGGAAAGTATTACGTGCGACGGTACCCGGCCGAGTCCCACGTGCCCCCGGGTTTTCACTTATCTCAGCCAGCGACCCAGACGGCAACCGAGACAGTAAATCTCGCTAGCACTTAAATAGTATAGCTCTATATAAAACCCCTGCTAGCGTTATATCACCCCGTATTTAGAATTGCTGTCTCGGTTGCCTTTCGTGCAAAAATATAGGAGGGTCGACTCATCTATCGAACGCGACGCACCTAAAGAGCAATATATCTCCACCAGTTAACGAGTTAACCACTTTAAAAGGTAATCAATTATATTTCAAGGACCGCTTTATTTATCTATCTACTTATTTATGCGTTTTAGTCAATATAAAGTTCTAAAATTAGGGGTCGAAATCTCTCGACGTGTCTTATTGAGCCGACTCCGCGAAACCCCCAACCCCCAGCCTCTTCAACCCCCCCTAAGACCTAGTTATATACTGCCCAAATAAAACGCATACCGACCCTAACCACCTCACAGCTCCGGAGTCACGTTAGATGGTCCCGAACCCCAAAATGTCAAGCAACAGACGGTTCGACAGAGCTTTTATAGAGCTTCGACGGAGCTTCGAGCAGAGCTTCGACAGAGCTTCGAGCAGAGCTTCGATAGAGCTTCGAGTAGAGCCTTATGTAGAGCCTTGAGTAGAGCTTTGAGCAGAGCTTGTATTTAGGCTTGTTTTTGAAGGCCTTGTAAACGACTTTGTAAAGAGCTTTGTGCAAGCGTTTGTGCAGACGTTCGTGCAGACGTATAGAGACGATCGTGGAGACGTTCGTACGGACGATTATATAGGCGAATGTAGAACCTTTCGTAGAGACGTTTATAAGACTTTCTAGTATATTAGTGCTGCGTTAGCTAGGGACGCGTCGGTGTCTACCTAAATACAAGAAGCGCGTAACTTGTAAGGAAGTAGTATTCCTATCGTAAAAAAGTAATCGATTGTAGAGAAGACTAGTCTAATTCGACTTATTAGCTTATTAGGTTAAATAGGTGTTATTAAGGGGTTAAATATATAGGAGAGAGTATCTCTTATACAGGGTTACAAAAATTCAAGTTAAGCACCATAGAGTTCCGCACTAAAGGCCCTCGGACGGCAGGGTAGACTTAAGGTTGGTAGAGTTAAAAGAAAGTGGCGTTTTCTTAGTCGGAGACTAGTGACACTTTAGTATTAGTGATTGCGCCTTAAACTCTGCCCTTGCCGTCTGAGTCGCTTACTGAGATAAGTTTTCACGATCTCTGCGTTGTTGCTACCGTAACACCACTTACAAGTTTCGCTCACAGTACCTCCAACGAACATCTTCAATGAGCACAGCTCATAGATTCGACTGCTCAGCACCGATAAAAATCCCATCCATCACAGAAGTAGGTTATTCTTCACCTGCCGTGGCCAGATCTAATGGCATTCATTAGGGCGACCTTCGTGATTTTCATAGCAAGCATTTCGCTTCTACACCGCTGCAAGCCGTTTTTATTCTGGAAAATGAGGCGTTGACTGCAATGGAAGGGGATGGTGACACCTTAGGATACTACGACGATGGTGTCAAACGCACTCTCACTGATGACCAGGTCGCCATGTTTAGACACAGCGAGACTCAGGCAGTTTTGAGGGAAATACGACAGGAAAGGGGGCCTAGAACGCCCCTCATTGAGTCATCCATCACTAAAGATGGAAAACCTCTTGGGCTTAAGGATGATATGATTGAAAGGAGTAGATTGCTCTCGGTTGATGTCAGCGTTGCGAGAAGAAGACATAAGAAGAAGCGGAAAAGGGACCATGAAAATAATTGGGAAGAGCGTAAAAAAGGTTCTGATAGACTCTGGCGAGACGCGAATGACGGGTGGACCCCCAGACGACAAGCCAGAGAACTAGACGATAACAAGGATGTTGTCGTGAATCTTGATTACGGAGCTTGAAGAAGTTCCAAGTTCGTATACCCTAAACTAAGAGTATGAACGTATCATCTACTCGTTGCTTGGTCAAATTACACAGACGTTCTAAATGGAGTTTTGGACATCACACCATCATCTCAAACTGCTACGTGGCTAGCACGGTTATCAAACTTTTAGGTAAGTCAGAATTGCTTTTATATGTTTACAAGCCCCTACTACCATGATGAAAACCAGTTATCGTCATCCTTAGTCGGAGATAGGTTGGACTTGAGTCTCACGGGGTTCGGTTTCCCCTGTCACATTGTGTTCAGTTGTGGGAGCTGTCTCAGCCTGCGATTCGTCCAGATCTTTCAATGCCGAGATTATAATCTTCTCTCTGAACATCACATCCGACATGCTGCCTGCGGCTCACTGCAACTTGATAAAGAAAGGGTTCGGCTAACGCACTTGCTCTTGACTTAGAGCCGAGTATAAAAATCGGCCTATCTACACCTAAGCTGCTATGATAATGATGCTATATGGAACGCCTTTGACAAGGAACACGAAAAATTCCAGGCATGGTATATCTTTCTGGGACTTTCGACTGATCCACTAATCGCGAGCTTAGTCCGAAATGACATTTGCTATCTTCAGTAGCATGCAGCTTTTGCTACGCCTGGAATCTTAATTCAGCCATATATATCTGTATTGCGTTGGGGTTTTAAATAGGTTATGTTAAAAACTATTCTAAGATTTTAGAATACGCTTAAGTTGACCTCTAATACTCTTAAAAGCTTCTAAGATTAACTTTATTTATTCTACCTATCTTATTATTAGTTACACTAAGGTTAAAAGAAAAAGGCTATACTAAACTACATTTTTAATTAGATGTATTTATAAGCAATCTCTAATATATAAAAACCAATACTTAAATAATAATAATAATAATAATATACTTAAATCCCTTTAGCCAACTATATTGTAATACTAAGAGTATTATTATATTTGGTATTTATATATAGAGTATACCTAAAATTAAAATTAGGTAATAATATTATATATCTACAGTTTCTCATTAAAAGTGGGGTTTAAAGCTCGGAGAGTGTAGCCAAAAGCTCCGGGAGTGTTTAAATACGCCACGTCGCAAAATCTTACACTTAATAAACTTTAGCCCCGTGCGCGCACACCTAATAAGCTTTTAATACAAAATTCTTTAAAATTATCGCGATTAATATATTAAAGCTACATATTATTATATAATATTATAAACATACCCTATCTTTAGCGTATTCAAAATTATATAAAACTTAGTATTAAAAATGGCTAATAATACGCGAAGTGCGTAAAGATATATTTATAATAGATTAATAATATATCTAGGATATAATCTAGGTACCCTTACGCATCTGCCTATCTTAGGTAGTTCTTCTATACTACTACTAATAGAAAAAACTTAGCCCTTAATTAAAGACTTAAAATAATTATAGGAGGACTTCTTTTATAAAGGGTAATAGGTATAGAAGGAACGCATATATAATATGCGGAGCGTTAGTCCCCTAATGCAAATTTTAACCCAAGTTTATAACCCAAAGCTTTAACTTAGAGCTTTATTATATAGACTTTAATTAATATATATAGAGATAAGGTTTTCTAGGGGGAGACCCCCTAGGACCCCCCTATATAGAGCTTTTACTTAATTTAGAAGTAGTAGTAAGATTAAGGCGCCTTAGTTACTACTAGGTAAGGATCTACTATAGTAACTAAGGCACCCTACTTAAGCTGGGCTTAAAGATTATAATGTAATTGGTAAGTAACCTGGCCACGCAAGTAACCTAGCTACCTTAAAAATTAGAAAATTTATACTTTAATATCTCAACAAGCACGTAATAATAAATTTTAAAAATTTAGATTTAGACTTTTATATACGCTTTGCAGCTTCTATTAAAGTTGCATAGTAATTAGTTAGGTAGTTTTTAAAATATTATAATTTGGGGGCCAAAATAAAGCCAAATTGCGATATCTTAACAACTACTGAATTAATTACTATGTAACTTTAATAGAAGCTATAAAGTGTATATAAAAGCCCAAACCTAAATTATTAAAATTTATTATTAAGTGGCTGTTAAGATATTAATGTATGAATTTTCTAATTTTTAGTGGGGTTTTAAGGTGGCTAGGTTACTTACGTGGCTAGGTTACTTACCAAACACGTTATTGGTTACAAATATAGCATATATTTAGACTATAGAGCTTTAATACAGAGCCCTTTACGTAGGATATAATATAGTAGATTATAATTATAATTTAAAGCTTTATATACTAAATATTTTTAATACCTAATAACTATTAACTATGTTATTGCCCACCCAGTTCGGATGTACGACGACGTAATAGCTCGGCGATGATATAATAGCTCAGCGCCGAGTAATAGGAGGGAGGGAAGAGAGGGGAGGAGATTAGGGGTGGCTCGGCCACTATAAGAAGTTTATAATATTAATATAGTATTAAACTTTAAAAATTATATCCCGGGAGCTTAATTAATAACCCCTATATAAAATATTAATAACGTTTAATTGCAGAGCTTTAAACCGGTAGATATTTTAGGAATACCTATTATAAGTAGCTCCAAGTATAAAATCTAGAATATTTAGTAGTGGTATAAGTATGGGATAGGGGTATATATTTACGTTCCTAAATATCATTATATAACGCAATTTCTAGGTAATAAAAACTAGCTATTAATGTTGCTTAACTAATACCTACTAGAGGCTTATCTGTCCTTTCTATCTTCTTTCTTACCCGTTTCCTCGTCTAATACTATTTATATAGCCACGTTAACCAATAAATCCCTTAGTAGGGACTAAGGAGGAGTATTAGAGCACCTCCAGCTTTTATAAGGAAGAAGAAAGGAAGAGAGGAAGGTATAGAGGGAGTATTTATAGACGGGAGGAGGCCTATAAATATAGGAGATTAGACAGCTATAATATAGCTATTAATATTGCTCGACTAATACATACTAAAGGCTCCTTCGTCCTTCCTATCTTTTCTCTTGCCCGTCTCCTTGTCCGATACTATCTATATTACCACATTAACTAATAAATCCCTTAGTAGGGACTAGGGAGGAGTATTAGAGCACCTCTAACTCTTATAAGGAAGAAGAAAAGAAGAAAGGAAGGTATAGAGGAAGGAGTATTTATAGATAGGAGGAGGCCTACGAGTATAGGAGATTAGGCATCTATAATATAGCTATTAATATTGCTTAACTAACACCTACCAAAGGCTCCTCCGTCCTTCTTATCTTCTCTCTCGCCCGTCTCCTTATCTAATGCTGTTTATATTGCTATATTAACTAATAGATCCCTTAATAGGGACTAGGGAGGAGTATTAGAGCACCTCTAGCTCTTATAAGGAAGAAAAAAAAGAAGAGAGAAAGGTATAGAGGAGGGAGTATTTATAGACAGGAGGCCCTACGAGCACGTAATTTGGTAAGTACTAATAGCATAAGATTCTTATACAGGATGGACTTAATTACTTACTAAAATACGGGTGTCTCTGTTACTGTAGTGGCTACTATAATAGTAGAGACGCCTTAAATATTTAATGTAACCGACTACTAAGGCTATTAATAAGTGGAAGGTAGGCTACCAATGTAGTGCGAATAATGTAGTTATTAATATTGTTTATAGCCTGTTTCTACTTCCGGTATACGCGTAGGTCATTCTTATATTTAGCGTAGAGCCGGTTATAGGCAGTAAGCTAGTTTGGGTCTAGCTTTACTATTAATAAGCTATGGGTAATATATCTCTTAGTATAGGCTAACTTAGTAGTTCTAGCTTTAGAAGATTGTCTTTCTTCTTAAATAGGTCAATATACTACTATACCTTATTAGTTTAGCTGTGTCTTAGATAATAAAGAACTATTAAATCCAATTAGATAGCTTGTTAAGGATAAGGTTAATTTTTAATTTAGTAAAGGTTGTTATTTTTAGAATTTAATAGGTTAGGAAGGGTCCAGATTAGGGTCTAGCTAGCGTCTTAGTAGAACCTTATTTAGACGTTCCAAACTTTTAATTTAATTCGTTAGTTCGTTTGTCGGTTAGATACGTTTGTTAACTTAGGTTAATCGTCCGTTTATTTAATTGGTGAAGAAGCTTAAGATACTGCAAAGGTAGTAGAAGTAGTAACTTCTTAAATAAGGTAGTAGATTAATTGCTTAGCAAGTAGTCGGTTATATTTAACGATCTAGACTTCGCATTACTAAAATCCAAAATTTTATTACGGGGAGCGCAATTAATAACCCCTACTAACAGCTCTAACCATGTCTAATTTTTAATTTATAAATCGGCAGATCTATAGGTAATAGCTATTATAAACAGCTCCAAGTGCGGTATATATAAAATCTTAACTATAGTATAGAGAAGTCGTGGCTGCTAATATGCGGTCCTAAGTAGCATATATTCTCGGAGGTCACGTAACTCCTTATATAAGCGACATTTCCGCCCTTTAAAAAAATATGAAAATTTCTAAAAATCGATTAACGCTATAGATAGCAGTAATATTGATCCGGTAATACTGCCAATTCTCCCTATATACTATTATATGTATATCTAAGAGCTCTAAAAGCGGTAAGAAGGTAGGACGGATAGGGGGGTTAAAATTTAGAAAATTGGATTTCGCGGTTAAGCTATTTAAAAGTTAAGAAACTAAGATAAATGCTATATTCTTTACTTACCTCTAAGCCAGTATATAATTTCCTAATTAGGAAAAGTTGTTTATAAGTAGTTGCTACTACCTCTATATAAAATCTTTATATTATACCTCTTTAGTCTTACTTATAGATAACTAAAATTGTTTTATATTAAACCTACGTTTAAATATAAGCCCTAAAAGCTTCTTAACTCGTAAGATTACTATATAGGTTAGCCTAGCTATCTTATCCTTTTCCTTAATATCTAGAACTACCTAGTTAAGTATTAGGCCCTAGCTTTTATATATAGTAAGAGCAAAAGCTAGAATAACTAGAAATTAACGGCGTAAGTAAGAGCCTCTTATACCCTCCTATTTACAAAGCATAGAAAATATAGGGATGACTTTTTTACTATCCTGCCGAGTAAATAGGGTAGGTCCGTTATACCTATCTACTATAATTAGTAGTAACTAAGGCTGATCCTTTTTAATATCTACGTGTCCCTTCTATATAATATCTTTAACTATACTAGTAGTGCCGTTTACTAAGCCTAGTTTAACCTAGATATTCTATATTAGCATTACTTTCGCGCCAATATATAGGGCTAGATTATCTATAGTATCGCACTAATTAGAAGTAACTTTCCGCGCACCTACACTAGTGTTAATTAACTTAATAGCTATTACTAGCTGTAAAAGGTCGCGAAGCCGAGTAGTGTTATACTTATCTATAGCAGTGCGTGTGCTATATAGCCGAATTGCGTTATTAAAACCCGCAACATTATTAGTGGATAGGCCCTACTTATACCTAGTTAAAAGAAGCTTCTAGGTCGAATTACTTATAAAATCACTATATAGCTTTATAAGGGCGGTCCTAAATATAAAGCTCTTAGCGTTATTACCGCCCTACTGTATAACTTAAGCTAGGACAGCTGTTCGGTTAATCGCCTTATAGGCTCCCTTTTTATAGCTAGCGAGCTCTAACGGCCTGGCGGGTAGATTACTATATAAGGCCCCCTAACCTATAGGGGGAAGCTGATGGAAATCGCCTACTAGTAAGATGTTTAAGCCTCTGAAATAGTTGTTGTTATATATAGGGTAGATCTAACGGAGGCGGCGATTAATCTAGGCTAGATATACTTGCCCAATTATAGATTTCTTATTAAGGATAAGATAGTAAATATTCTTAAAAGCTTATTATAGAGGTATAAGACTAGCAGTAGGCAATTCCTTAAAGGGGCGATTTACCGGTAGCCTTAGTAGATCGTATATAGTCCTACTATTAATATTAAAGGCAGCTACCCTAGTAGGGGCGGCTCGAGCCAATAGTAACGGCTTACTATTAGCCCTTGCTATAGTATAGAGCGTAGTAGAGAGAATAGTAATAAGATGTGATTTACCGGTTCCTGCCTCTCTATTAACGTTAATCCGCAGTAGGGGGGGGGCTAAGGCCCACTTAGATCTGCCTATAGTGATTAACTACGGCGTTATAAATATAACGCTAGCCTAGTTGTAAGGAAGATGGAGTTACTATTTGGGATAAGCAGCTCTATAATAGAGGCTATAACTATACTTCCTACCAATAAGTCCTATTATTAAGCTACGGGTATATACCATAATGCGTACCCCAGTTGTAGTTATAATTAAGCTCCCTATTACTAAGCCTGTTAGGATCCTTAATTTTAACTCCGTTAGTATTTCGGACGCGGGTATGCAGGGCCTTAAAAGACTAGTATAGCTCTAAGTCGTCTACGAAATCGCCCTTAAACTTATTAAAATTATTAGCAGTTTTACGGCCTTCCTCTAGTTTCTAATTATAGAAGTAGTTAAGTAGGTGCTAATAAGAGTTAACGTAAGCCTAATAGGAAGCCATATAATTAGGGGCCCTAAATCTATTAGTATAAGTAGCCACTTCCTTATACTCCTTTTATGGGTGATAAAGAATAAGCTTTATACGGCAGAACTTAGGATACTACGGATAGGAAGGATCGCCTTTATATTGCGGAAAGTATAATATAACTTAAGGTTTTGCTCTTAGTTGACGCTTATAAGTAAAGTAATTAAAATAGAGTAGGAAATTAAAGAAAGTGATGTCCTCTACCCTATCTGGGCGGCGCTTATATTTCTTATAGTTAGATAGTCCGCACCCTCCTAGTTAGCTATCCTTAAGCTTATACATAGCGCTTTAATCGTCCTCCTAGTAATAGTTTAAAGTGACTATATTTCTAAAGCCTTCGTAAAGGGGAATATTAAGAAGTAAATAGTATACCTCCTACGCTAACTAATTGCGTTTAGTAATAAGCTTATTTATAAACCTGGCCACTACCAAACTAAAGGTATAAAGGCTATTAGCGTGCGGCTATACTAATTAGAGTAGCTCCTAGTAGGAAGTTAACTTCTTCTCTTCCTTACTGCAATATTTACTTATATAGTTAACTATTATTAATATACTTGTAGCGGGTGACGTATTAATATTCGCCGTCTACGCCAATATTATGGCTGCATTATAACTATTAAGAAGCTTATTGTTACGCTATAGATAGAATATCTAGTAATATGGATTTTAATCCTTTAATATAGCGGCCTTATTACGGAAAAAGCGTAGAAAGTAAAAGCGGCACTCCTTTACTCTAGTAGAG
>Ga0307515_10011815_pt1 | contig 16521 bp, 11 predicted proteins | sample 17_EM_MG_FD_194513 | JGI IMG/M metagenome (GOLD analysis project Ga0307515, IMG submission 194513) | Populus trichocarpa ectomycorrhiza microbial communities from riparian zone in the Pacific Northwest, United States - 17_EM | ecosystem: Host-associated > Plants > Roots > Unclassified | place... | reverse complement strand
AGACGTGCTCTGCTCATTTCCATGTTTCCCCCGGTGAAGTTGATCAACGCGGGTGCGCCACGATCAGCGAGCCCGACACGGCACTGTCGCGTCGGGCCGTTGCGGCGCCGTTGCGGCGGAGGGAAACCTCCCCGCGCGGCAGCTCACCCCTTGCCGGGGGCGGCCTGCTGGGCGCGCAGGCGCGCGTGGGCGTATGCGCCCTGCGGCACGTGCAGCAGGTCGGCCACGCGCCACAGCACGTGGCGCTCGTGGTCGCCGAGGTGCCCGTCGGCATAGGCCACGCGCCACATGTGTTCCACCATGCGCAACTTCTGCGGCATGTCGAAGCGCTCGTTGATGCGCGAGGTGAAGCTGAACAGATCGGTGGCGTCACGCGCCGTCACCTCGGCCAGCTCGGCCAGGCGTTGCGCTTCGTCGGCACTGAGCGCGAACTTGTCGCGCAGGGCGGCGCGCACCGCCTCGCGCTCGCCTTCATGGAAGCTGGTATCGGCGCGCATCACTTCCACCAGCATGACGGCCGTGGCGAGCTGCAGCATGTGCTCGGCCGCTTCAGGGCTGGCCTGCGCCGGTGGCGGCAGCAGGCGGTTTAGCAGATCGTTCAGGGTCTTGAGCATGGCCTCATCATGCCGCCAAACGCCGCCCGCGGCTCTCGGGGCCCTAGACTCCGCCGCCATCTGGGGCGCACATGCACGACACCGACATCGCAGCGCTCACCGCCGCCATCGCGGCGCTGGAGAGCCAGCGCACGACGCTCGGCGACGCCGTGCTTGAGCTGGCCGTGGCGCCGTTGCGGGCGCGGCTGGCGGCCCTGCAGCGGCCCGCGGGCCTTCAGCTTCGCCAGGTGACCGTGCTTTTCGCCGATGTCGTCGGCTCCACCGCGATGGCCAGCAGCCTGCACGCCGAGGACACGCTGGACATGCTGAGTGGCGCACTGCGCCGCATGGCCGCGCTCGTCGAAGCGCACCAGGGCAGGGTGCTGCGCTTCACGGGCGACGGCGTCAAGGCGGCGTTCGGCATGGAGATCGCGCGCGAGGACGACGCCGAGCGCGCCGTGCGTGCGGGTCTGGCCATCCTGCAAGCGGGCCGTGAGCAGGCCGAAGCGGCGCAGCAGCAGCACGGCATCACCGACTTCGCGGTGCGCGTCGGTGTGCACACCGGTGACGTCGCGCTGGGGGCCGGCATCGAGGCCGACAACACCGCGATGGGTGCGGCGGTGAACATCGCCGCGCGCATGGAGCAGACTGCGCCGCCCGGTGCGCTGCGCATCAGCCACGACACCTGGAACCATGTGCGCGGCCTGTTCGCGCTGGACGCCCAGCCGCCGCTGCAGGTGAAGGGCGTGGACGCGCCGATGCAGACCTACCTCGTGCGCGCGGCGCTGGACCGCAGCGTTGCGGGCGTCGAACGTGGCCTGCACGGCCTGAGCACGCCGATGGTCGGCCGCCAGGCGCAACTGCAGCGCCTGCGCGACACCGTCGCACGAACCCGCGAAAGCCGGCAACTGCAGAGCGTGACGCTGCTGGGCGACGCGGGCCTCGGCAAGAGCCGGCTGCTGCGCGAGTGGCTGGCCGAGCTGGAAGACAGCCGGCTGCTGACCATGCGCTCGCAGCCCGACGGCATGCTGCGGCCTTGGGGTCTGCTGCGCAGCCTGCTCGCTGCGCAGTTCGGCGTGGCCGATACCGACAGCGCCGAACTCGCGCGCCGCAAGGTCGAAGAGGGCTTGAGCCCCTGCTTCGACGGGCGCGGCGAAGAGCAAGCGAAACGACAAGCCCAGCTCATCGGCCAGCTGGCAGGGCTGGACTTCGGCGACAGCGTGCATCTGCGCGGCCTGGACCCGCGTTCGCTGCGCGACCAGGCCTTCGGCGCGTTCCGCGCCTACCTGCAGGGCCTGGCCAGGCCCGAGTCCCTGCCGGTGCTCATCGTCGAAGACCTGCACTGGGCCGACGACGGTTCGCTCGACCTGCTGCAGCACCTGCTGGCGCATGCGGCCGAACTGCCGCTGGCGCTCATCATGACCGGCCGGCCCGCGTTGCTGGCGCGGCGCTCAGACTGGGCCGCAGAAGACGCCATCGTGCGGCTGGCGCCGCTGGCTTCTGCGCAGAGCGATGAACTCGTGCGGGCTCTGCTGCAGCGTGTGCACGACGTGCCGCCCCAGCTGACGGCGCTGGTCATCGGCCGCGCCGAAGGCAACCCTTACTACATGGAAGAACTGGTGCGCCGCCTGATCGACGACGGTGTGATCGCCTGCGGCGAGCCGCACTGGACGGTGCAGGTCGAGCGGCTGCAGAACCTGCGCCTGCCCGGTACGCTGGTCGGCCTGCTGCAGGCCCGGCTGGACGCCCTGCCGCCCGATGAGCGGCTGGCCGCGCGCCAGGCCAGCATCATCGGCCACGTGTTCTGGGACGACGCGCTGGGGGCGGTGGACGGCAAGGCCCCGCAGGCCCTGCCGGCGCTGCAACGCGCGGCCTTCGTGAAGGACAACCGCACCAGCGACTTCGAAGGCACGGCACAGCGCCAGTTCGACCACCACCTGCTGCACCAGGTGATCTACGACACGCTGCTGAAGGCCGAGCGCCGCCTGGGCCACAGTGCCGTGGCGCGCTGGCTGACCGAGCGCACCCGGGGCCGCGGCGCGGAGTTCCTGGCGATGACCGGCGAACACGCCGAGCGCGCCGGTGAGGTGGCGCTGGCGATCGACTGCTTCGAACAGGCAGGTGCAGAGGCCCAGAGGCGCTTCGCGAACGCGGCGGCGGCGTCCTGGCTGCGTCGTGCCGCGACCTTGCTGGGCGAGTCCGATCCGCGGCGACGCTTCGCCCTGTTGAGCCGGTTGCAGAAGGTTGCCGGCAACGTGGCCGACCTGGCGGGCCAGGACGCTCTGCTCGCCGAGATGGCCGCGCTGCTCGAACGCCATCCGGACGACGCGTGTCGGGTGGAACTGTTGCTCGGCTACGCCATGCTGGCGGAGCGCCGTGGCGATGCTGTGGCGTCGGAGCGGCTGTCGTGGGAGTGCGCTGAAGTGGCCGAACGCTGCGGGGCGGCGCGATGGGCGGCCATGTCGCAGGCCAATCTGGCGTGGCTGCAGTTCGTGAAAGCAGACTACGCGGCTGCTGGCAGACACGTCGAGACCAGCCTGCAGTGGGCCGACAAGATCGCAGAGCCCGAAGCCGTGCGAACCGAAACCCGCGCCCAGGTGCTGACGGTGTCGGCCATGATTTCGACCGAACTCTGCCAATTCGACGCAGCGCTTGGCACCTTGCAGGCGGTGCTCTCGCTGGGCCAGAAGGCGGGCCTGATGCGCTTGCAGCTCGGAGCGCTGGACGGCCTGGCGAATGCCGCGGCGGCGCTCGGGCGGTGGGATGAAGTTGCGGTCTGGAGCGAGGACGCACGGCTGCTGGGTCACGCCATCGGCGCGGTGCCGAAGGTAGCCGTTGCCGAGTGGCAGCTGGCCCGCGCTGCCTACTCAAGACAAGACCCGACCGAGGCGTTGCAGCGCGGCGACCGGCTGCTGGCGAGCCTGCGTGCCGACGCCAGCCCGAACCTGCGCGCCGGCGTCCTGCTGCTGCTGGGCCAGGCGCACCTGGCGCTGGGCGACGCCTCGCTGGCCCAGCAACGGCTCACCGATGCCGAGCAGATCTACCAGACCCTGGGCGAGCCGATCGATAGCTGCCTGACCCAGGCCTGTGCAGCGCTGTGCGAGGCCCGGCTGGGCCGGCTCGACGCAGCGCGGTCGCAGGCGAGCGCGCTGCTGGATCGGCTGGACGGCGATCTGGCCCAACGCGCGGCGCACGAGACGATCGGCATGCGCTGGTTCTGCCAGCAGGTGCTGTCGGCGGCGGCAGATGCGCGTGCCGTGCCGCTGCTGGTGCAGTTGCATGCCGACGTTCAGGCACGCGCCGTCGAGCTGACCCACGTCGCCGACCGCGAGCGCCTCATCCAGGCGCTGCCCGTCTTTCGTGATGTCGCGGCCGCGTACCGGCCGCACGCGCACCCCCCACGCTAGGGCCTGTTAACGCTATGCGAGGGCACGCGTGACTCACAAGCGGCTGGCAGCAAGGCGCGCGGCGCAGCCCAGGCTGTAGGCCTGGGCAAGCCGTGCAACGCCGCTGGCGGCCGTTTGCTGAGATCACCCGAAGGGCCGCACGCTGGCGGGCCCCAGGGCGTCGTTGCTCACTCGTTGCGTGCCACAGGCACGCGGCCTCGCTCTCGCCTAGCCCTGGGGCCTGCCAGCGTGCGGCGCGAGCCCTCCCATAGCGTTAACAGGCCCTAGACGCCCGACCCGTTACGCTCGCGCCCGATGACCTTCGCCGCCGCACAAACCGTCCTCTGGGGAGGCCTTGCCATCGGGCTGCTGCTGGGCGCGCTGGCGCAGGCCTCGCGCTTTTGCACGATGGGCGCGTTGACCGACTGGTTCAGCTACGGCGGCACCGCGCGGCTGATGATGTGGCTGCTGGCCCTGGCGGTGGCCACCCTCGGCGCGCACGCGCTGATCCAGGCCGGCTGGCTGGACGCCACGCGCGCGCTGCCCTGGAGCAACCAGTTGCTGTGGCCTTCGTGCCTGGTGGGCGGCCTGCTGTTCGGCGTGGGCATGGTGCTCGCGTCAGGGTGTCCGCAGCGCAACCTGGTGCGTCTGGGTGGCGGCAGCCTGAAGGCGCTGGTGACCTTGGGCGTCGCCGCGTTCGCGGCCGACATCACGCTGCGCGGCGTGCTGGCGCTGCCGCGCGTGCGCGGGCTCGATGCGGGCGGCGTCACGCTGCCGGGCCCGCAAGACCTCGCCTCGCTGCTGGCCGCGGCCAGCAGCGTTGCCGCCGCCCCGCTGCGCTGGACGCTGGTCGCCGTGCTCGTGCTGGCGCTGCTGACGCTGGTGTGGCGCCAGCGCGCGGGCATGGAGCGCCTGCAGGTGTGGGCCGGCATCGGCATCGGCCTGAGCGTCGTGATGGCCTGGGCCCTGACGGGCCACTTCGGCTACCTGGCCGAACATCCGGAGACGCTGGAACCGGCATGGCTGGGCACCGCGTCGCGCCGCCCCGAAGGCCTGAGCTTCGCGGCGCCGCTGGCGCATGCCATGCAGTTGCTGACCTTGTGGTCCGACACGAACACCAAGGCCAGCTTCGGCGTGATGGTCGCCCTGGGCGTGCCGCTGGGCAGCGTGGTCTCGGCGCTGCTGCGGCGCGAATTCCGCGTCGAAGGTTTCGCCGGCACGCAAGACCTGGGCGACCACCTCGTCGGCGGCGCGCTGATGGGCTTCGGCGGTGTCACCGCGCTCGGCTGTTCGATCGGCCAAGGCCTCAGCGGCCTGTCGCTGCTGTCGGCCGGCGCCGTGGTGGCGGTGGCCGGCATGGTCGCTGGCACTCGGCTGGGGTTGTGGTTCCAGACCTGGCGGCTGGAGCGCGCGGGCTGACGCCGCGCGCGGCCCGTCAGGGCTTGAAGTCCAGCGCCAAGGTCCAGCCTGGGTTCGTGCCTTCGCCGCCGTAGCCACCGCGGAAGCTGGTGCTGCGCGTGGTGCCGTTGAAGTCCTTGTTCCAGTCCGTGTAGACGCTGAGGCCGGTCACGTCGACGGTGCCCTGCAGCATGCCGGCCTTCGGGTACAGGTTCAGCGAACCGACGGCCGCCAGCGGGTTGTTCAGGAAACCGGTGGAGTTGGCCTGGGTGTCTTCCACGTTGTCGGCCTTCGTCGCCGCGCTGCCGCTGAGGCTGATGCGTGTGCCCGCGGTGAACACCGCGTTGCCGACGACACGCTGCGTGAACCCCGCCGCGCCGCCCGACACCGAGATGCCGCCGCCTCCGGCGACGATCGTGTTCTGGAAGATGCGCACGTCGCGCACCACGCCGCCTTCGTGCGCCTGCACGCTGAACGCGCCGCCCACGCTGACCATCAGGTTGTCGTAGAAGGCGATGTTGCCGCTGCCCTGGAACAGCGCCTCGCTGTTGTTCTGATAGAAGAAGTTGCCGTAGATCTCGTAAGCGTTGGTCGAGCCCGGGCCGCTGGGCGGGCAGTCGCCCACCAGCAGATTGGGGCGCGCGAAGGCACCGGTGGAATTGGTGCCGGTCTTCGAGAAGACGTTGTGGCGGATGACCGTCGTCGTCTTGCCGGTGGGCATGCCCGAAGGCACCGTGCCCCACACCGCCTGACGCTTGATCTGCATGTTGTAGCCGGTGGTGTTGCGGAACACGTTGCGCTCGATGAGCCCGGCCACGAAGGGGCTGTCGCCGGTCGAGTTTCCGAAGTACATGCCGGTGCCGGCACCGTCGATCAGGTTGCGGCGCACGATCCAGTTCCAGGTCGGCTCGCCGGTGGTGGAGATGGCCACCGTCTGCTGGTCGTCGTCGAGGTTGCGGAACTGGCAGTCCTCGATCGTGATGTGGTGGTTGGGGCCTTGCGTCGCAACGCCCGCACCGCCCAGACGCCGGCCGTCGATGACCAGGCGTCGCAGGACGATGTAGCTGGCGTCGTCCAGCCGCACGGTGTTGTGCGTGGAACGGCCCATCAGCACCGGCATCGCGCCGGTGGCCGGGCCGGTGATCGTGATCGGCGCATTGGCGCTGCCGTTCAGCCCGAAGAGCGGCAGCCCAGGCGGGTTGCCGGTGTCGTTGCCTGAACCGTCGACGCCGTAATTGCCGGCGGCCAGCAGCAGCGTGTCCCCCGGGCGCAGCGCGGCCAGCTTGGCGAGGTAGTCGCTCGGGCCGGCGTTGATGACGTTGCCGGGCGCCGGGGTGGGCGCTTGTGTCGGCGCCGCGGTCGGGGCTGGGGTCGGCGTCTGGGTCGGAGCGGGCGTGGGCGCCGGGGTTGCGGGCGGCGGCGTCGGTGCCGGCGTGGTGGTGGGCGCCGGAGTCGGCGCGGGTGTCGTCGTCGGCGCTGGCGTGGGCGCCGGCGTGGTCGTCGGGGCGGGTGTGGGTGGGGTGGTCGGTGGGCTGGTCGGCGACGCGGTCGGCGCCGGGGTGGGAGCCCGCGTCGGCGCCGGCGTCGGGGCGGGCCGCTCTTCGGCGTCGTCGCCGCCACCACCGCCGCAGGCCGTCAACGCGGCGGAACCCATCGTGGCGGAAACGGCGCGCAGGAAACGGCGACGCTGCGGTGCGTTGTCTTGGGGATCGTCTGGATTCACGGCGAGAGACCTAGCAAAAACCCATTGTCGCGCCGGCCCCAGACGGGGCGGAAACCGCATGTAGCGAAGACCCCAGCCCCGCCGCCGCGGGCCGGCCCGTACATTCGGCGCGACACGAACAGACCGCAGGAGACACGCATGAACCGCAGCCGTGTCCGCACCGGGGCCCTGGCGCTGATGGCCGCCCTGGCCGGACTCAGCGCCACCGCGCCCGCGCTGGCCGCCGACTACCCGACCAAGCCCGTGAAGTGGGTGGTGCCCTATCCACCCGCCGGCACCACCGACGTGCTGGCGCGCATCGTCGCGCAGTGGCTCACCGAGAAGCTGGGCCAGCCCTTCGTCGTCGAGAACCGGCCCGGTGCCGGCAACAACCTGGGCACCGAAGCGGTGATCAACGCCGCGCCCGACGGCTACACGATGCTGCTGGTGAACCCCGCCAACGGCATCAACGCCACGCTCTACAAGGACCTGAAGTTCAACTTCATCCGCGACATCGCGCCGGTGGCCGGCATCGTGCGCACACCCAACGTGATGGAGGTGACGGCCGCCTTCCCGGCCAGGACCGTGGCCGAGTTCATCAGCTACTGCAAGGCCAACCCCGGCAAGATCAACATGGCCAGTTCGGGCAGCGGCACCTCGGTGCACCTGTCGGGCGAACTGTTCAAGAGCATGACCGGCTGCGACATGCTGCACGTGCCGTACAAGGGCGCCGGCCCGGCGCTGACCGACCTGATCGGCGGCCAGGTGCACGTGATGTTCGACAACCTGCCGTCGTCGGCCGGCCATATCAAGAGCGGCAAGCTGCGCGCTTTAGGCGTCACGTCGGAAGGGCGCGAGCCTTCGCTGCCCGGCGTACCCGCGATCGGCGAAACCGTCAGCGGCTACGAAGCCACCGCCTGGTTCGGCATCGGCATGCCCAAGGGCACGCCGCGCGAGGCCATCGAGAAGATCAACGCCGAGGTGAACCGCGCGCTGGCCGACCCGAAGATGCGCGAACGCCTGGCCGAACTCGGCGGCAAGCCGATTCCCGGCACACCCGACGACTTCGGCAAGACCATCGCCGCCGAGACGGCCAAGTGGGAAAAGGTGGTGAAGGACTCGGGCGCCAAGGTCGAGTAGCGAGCCCGTGGCCCGGGCGCCGCGCCACCACCACCATGTCTACGTGGTGGCCCTTTCCGACCGCGTGTGGAACGAAGCCGGCTTTCGCAAGGCCAACCCCGACTACCAGCTCGGCAAGCCCTTCGTCTATGTCGGCATGACCGGGCTCGACCCCGACCTGCGCTTCGACCGCCACAAGGCCGGCGTGCAGGCCAACCGCTTCGTGCAGACCTACGGGCTGCACCTGCTGCCGCAGCTGTACGAGGTCTACAACCCGATGCCGTACGAAGCGGCGCGCGAGATGGAAGTGGAACTCGCGATCGCGCTGCGCGAACAGGGCTACGGCGTCTGGCAGGCGTGAAGACGGGACGAGAGAAGACAGGTAAAACTCCGGGCTGGCTTCACGAAGGATTTGCCTTGTCGCTTGACTGGTCGCAAAGCACCGACGATCTGGATTGGCTCGAACTCGAGAACCTCTACCGCGTCGCCCCGCTCGGCAACAAGCCGGCGGATCTTCTGCAGACGGTGTTCGGGAACAGCCGCTTCTGGTCGAAGACTCCCGCGAGCACAAGAAGATCATTCTTTACTCGGTGCCGGGCAAGGAAGGCTTCTATCGCAAGCTCGGCTTTCTTCGCCTGCTGACGGCCATGGCCATCTTTCAGGATCGCGAGACGGCGATCAAACGCGGCCACCTGGGCGAGAGCTGAGCCCACGTCATGGCGCGCTTCGCCTTCACCGCGGCAGCCGCGCTGGCCTTGATCGGCTTGTCGATGGGCCCGGTGGGCGCGATGGCCGCGCCCACCAAGGACACGCGGCCGGCGGTGCGAAGCAAGCCGGCGCCCGCCCCGCCCGAGATCCCGGCCGAAGCATCGCCCGAGTGGGCTCGTACGCTGCGAGCCAGCAACTGCGACCTGGCCGCGCTCGCAGACGTGATCGAGATCGTCCGGACGTCGGACCCCACCGTCTCGCGCCTGCAGCTGGAGGCCGTGCGCCTGGCGAATGGACGCTGTCCGCGCTTCGTCGTGGCGGTGGCCTTTCCGCACGAGATCCAGCGGTTCTGCGCCGCACCCGAGTCGCTGACGGCGGTGCAGACGGCGCGGGAACTGCGCCGGCGCATCGCGATGCTGAAGGACGATGAGGTCCTTCACGCGGCCGCCGCCGGACGCGCCTGCCGCGCCGCCTACGAATACGAATTGAAGAACACCCGGGTCGTTCTGCGTCCGGGGCGCTGACCGGGCGCACTACAGTTCACGTCACCATGAAGCAACCGCCCCCACGCTACCGCGGCCTCTTTCCGGTGGTGCCCACCACCTTCGCCGACAACGGCGAACTCGATCTCGCGAGCCAGCGCCGCGCGATCGATTTCATGATCGATGCCGGCAGCCAGGGCTTGTGCATCCTGGCCAACTTCTCCGAGCAGTTCCTGCTGTCGGACGAAGAACGCGAGACGCTGACGCAGCTGGCGCTGGAACACGTGGCCGGCCGCGTGCCGGTGATCGTGACCACCACGCACTTCGGCACCGCCGTCTGCGCGGCGCGCAGCCGCCGCGCCCAGGACATGGGCGCCGCGATGGTGATGGTGATGCCGCCGTACCACGGCGCCACGTTCCGCGTGCCCGAAGCAAAGATCTTCGAGTTCTACGCCGGTGTCTCCGACGCCATCGGCATTCCGATCATGGTGCAGGACGCGCCGGTGGCCGGCACGCCGCTGAGCGCCACCTTGCTGGCGCGCATGGCGCACGAGATCGAGCAGCTCTCGTACTTCAAGATCGAAGTGCCCGGCGCCGCGGCCAAGCTGCGCGAACTGATCGCGCTCGGCGGCGACGCCATCGAAGGGCCGTGGGACGGCGAAGAGGCGGTCACGCTGCTGCCCGACCTCGAAGCCGGCGCCACCGGATCGATGACCGGCGGCGGTTTCCCCGACGGGCTGCGCCCGATCCTGGATGCCTGGCACGAGGGCCGACGCGACGCCGCGCGCGAGCACTACGAGCGCTGGCTGCCGTTGATCACGCTCGAAAACCGCCAGTGCGGTCTGCTGGCCGCCAAGGCGCTGATGAAGGCCGGCGGCATCATCGATTGCGAAGCCCCGCGCCACCCGCTGCCGGCGCTGCACCCGGAAAGCCGTCGCCTGCTGCTGGAAGCCGCGCGCCGGCTGGACGCGCTGGCCCTGCGCTGGGCACGCTGAAGTGGCCCTGCCTCGTCGATCCCGCCGGTGCGCGCTTTTTGCTCCATGATTTATGGCTAAATTAGCGGGACTTCTTGTGCTGCTGCTGGTGGTGGCAGCTGCGCACGCCGCGCGCACCCACACGCCGCTGGACGGCTCCTGGCGCTTCGCGCCCGCCGACCCCGCCGCAACGGACGCAGCCGCCGAGCCTGCGTTCGACGACACCTCCTGGGAGCGCGTGACGCTGCCGCACACCTGGAACGCCGCCGACGGCGAAGCCGGCGGCCCGTACCGCCGCGGGCCGGGCTGGTACCGCCACGTCATCGAGCGCCCGCCCGCCGTTGACACCGGCCGGCGCCAGTTCCTCGAGTTCGACGGCGCCACGCTGGCCGCCGACGTATGGGTCAACGGCCGCCTCGCCGGGCGACATGAAGGCGGCTACGCGCGTTTCCGCTTCGACATTACGCCGCTGCTGCAGCCGGGGCGCAACCTGCTGGCGGTGCGGGTGGACAACGGCGCGCTGCCGCACGTGGCGCCGCTGGGCGGTGACTTCACCGTCTTCGGCGGGCTGGTGCGGTCGGCGCGCCTGATCGAAACCGACGCCACCCACATCGAGCTGCTGGATCACGGCGGCCCCGGCGTGCAGGTGGACACCGAAAGGCTGACACCGGCAGCCGCGCGCCTGCGCGTGCGGGTGGCGCTGCGCAACGACGGCGCGGCGGCAGCCGAACGCGAACTGCGGCTGACGCTGCGCGATGCCGATGGCCGCACCGTGGCGCAGCAGCGCCGGCGCGTGCAGCTCGCGGCCGGCGCCGCCGCACAGCACGCCGACGCACGGCTGCACGTCCCCAGGCCGCACCGCTGGCAAGGCCTGCACGACCCCTACCTGTATCGCCTGAGCGTCGAGCTGCTGCACCGCGAGCGCGTCGCCGACGCCGTGCAGCTGCCGCTGGGGCTGCGCCGTTTCGCGGTTGATCCGCAACGCGGGTTCCTGCTCAACGGCAAGCCCTACCCGCTGCGCGGCGTCAACTACTTCCACGCCGGCCGGCCGGGCCGCGGCGTGGCCGTGGGTGATGCCGAGATCGACGAGGATCTGCGCCTGATGATGGACCTGGGCCTCACCGGCCTGCGCCTGGTGCACTACCAGCACCCGCCGCACGTCTACGAACGCGCCGACGAGCTCGGCCTGGTGCTGTGGACCGAGATCCCGCTGAACGCGGTCATGCAGGACAGCCCGGCCTTCCGCGACAACCTGTTCCAGCAGCTGCGCGAGCTGGTGCGCCAGAACCATCACCACGCCGCAGTGGCGATCTGGGGCATCGGCAACGAGGTCTACCGCGCCGACGAACCCGTCCGCGCCCTGCTGGCCGGCTTGCACGCGTCGGCGAAGCGGGAGGATCCGTCGCGCCTGACCAGCTATGCGCACTGCTGCGCCGCCGATGACCACCCGATGGCGCTGCAAGCCGACCTGGCCGCCTACAACCGCTACTGGGGCTGGTACGACGGCGAGTTCTCCGACATCGGGCCCTGGGCCGACCGGCTGCATGCAAAGCTGCCCGGCACGCCCATCGGCGTGGGCGAATACGGCGCCGGCGCCAGCGCGAACCAGCAGGAAGATGCGCCGCGCCGGCCCCGCCCCGACGGCCCCTGGCACCCGGAGCAATACCAGGCGCTGTTCCACGAGACTTACGCGCGCGAGCTGAACGCCCGGCCGTGGTTGTGGGGCCACTTCGTCTGGCTGGCCTTCGACCACGCGTCCGCCGGCCGCCACGAAGGTGAACGGCCGGGGCTCAACGACAAGGGCCTGGCAAGCTACGACCGCCAGCTGCGCAAGGACGCGTACTTCCTGGTCCAGGCGCACTGGTCGGCCACACCGATGGTGCACATCACCGGCCGCCGCTTCAGCCCCCGGCCGGCCGGCCCCGTCACGGTGAAGGCCTACAGCAACACCAGCCGCCTGACGCTCGAAGTGAACGGCCTGCCGGTGGGCACGGCCGATGTCGTGGACCGTGTCGCAAGCTGGCCGGGCGTCATGCTGGCGCCGGGGCGGCACGTGGTGCAGGTGCGCTCCGACCAGGGCGCCAGCGACCGCATCGAATGGGAGGCCGCGCCATGACGGCCCACTCAGCAACCGGAGACACGACTTGAAGATCCTCATCCGCGCGGCACTCGCGCTGGCGCTGATGCCGCAGCCCGCCATGCCGGCCGGCGCCGACGCGCCGCCTGCGATCCAGGTCAACCAGGTCGGCTTCCTGCCCGGTGCGGCCAAGTGGGCCGCCGTGCCGGCGGGCGAGGCCACGGCCTTCGCGATCGTGCAGGCGGCCGGCGGGCGCGAGGTGTTTCGCGGCCACCTGGGCCCGGCCGCCCGCTGGGAGCCAGGCCAAGAGTCGGTGCGCCTGGCGGACTTCTCGGCCTTTCGTGTGCCGGGCACCTACCGGCTGCGCGTGCCGGGGCTGCCCGACTCGGCGCGCTTCGGCATCGGCAGCAATGCCTACCAAGCCCTGACCGCGGCCTCGCTGAAGGCCTTCTATTTCAACCGCGCCAGCGTGGCGCTGAAGCCGCAACATGCCGGCGCCTGGGCTCGCCCCGCCGGCCACCCCGACATCCACGTGCTGGTGCACGCCTCGGCCGCCGGGCCGGGCCGGCCCGAGGGCACGGTGATCAGCGCGCCCAAAGGCTGGTACGACGCCGGCGACTACAACAAGTACATCGTCAATTCCGGCATCACCGTCTACACGCTGCTCGCCGCCTGGGAGCATTTCCCCGCGGTGTTCCGGCGCCAGCGGCTGAACATCCCGGAAAGCGGCAACCGGCTGCCCGACCTGCTGGACGAGGTGCTGTGGAACCTGGAGTGGATGCTCGCGATGCAGGACCCGGCCGACGGCGGCGTCTATCACAAGCTCACCAACAAGAGCTTCGACGCCGTGGTGATGCCGCACCAGGCCACCAGCGAACGCTACGTGGTGATGAAGACCACCGCCGCCACGCTCGACTTCGCCGCGGCAGCGGCCCAGGCCAGCCGCGTCTTCGCCGCCTTCGAGACCCAGCGGCCCGGTCTGTCGGCGCGGCTGCTGGCTGCGGCCAAGGCCGCGTGGGCTTGGGCGCAGGCCCATCCGGCCGTGGTCTACAAGCAGCCGAGCGACATCCGCACCGGCGGCTACGACGACGACAAGCTCGCCGATGAATTCGCCTGGGCCGCCGCCGAGCTGTACGTGAGCACGCGCGACGACGCCTACCTGGCCGCCATGACCGCGCAGGCGCAGCCGGCCGAGGTGCCCGGCTGGGGCGGCGTCGGCAGCCTGGGCTGGATCACGCTGGCGCACCACCGCAATCGGCTCACGCCGGCAGCGGACCGCGCGCTCATCGAGCGGCAGATCGGCTCGCTCGCCACCCGGCTGGCCGCGCAGTGGCAAGCATCGCCCTACCGCGTGGCGATGCAGGTGGACGACTTCCCGTGGGGCAGCAATGCCGTGGCACTGAACCAGGCGCTGATGCTCATCCAGGGCTACCGGCTGAGCGGCGACCGCCGCCAGCTCGACGCCGCGCAGGCGGCACTCGACTTCGTGCTCGGCCGCCATCCCACCGGGTACTCGATGGTGACCGGCTTCGGCGAACGTTCGCCCCGCGACCCGCACCACCGTCCCTCGGGCGCCGACGGCGTGGCCGACCCCGTGCCCGGCTTCATCGTCGGCGGGCCGCGCAACGTCCGCGCAACCGACTGCCCGGTGCCCTACCCGTCCGAGGCCGCGGCCAAAGCCTGGCTCGACCGCTTCTGCAGCTACACCACAAACGAAGTGGCCATCAACTGGAACGCGCCGCTCGTGTATGTGGCCGCCGCGCTGCAGGCGCTGACGCCCGCGCGATGAACCTTCTTGCGCCGCTCATGACCTATCCGCCCCGCCTGCTTCCGCGCCCGCTGCTGCACGCCCTGGCGGCCGCTGCGTTGACGCTCGGCCTGGGCGCCGCGGCCGCGGCCGGCCCGGCCGCGCGCGAGGTGACGCTGGACCGCGCCCGCGCCAGCACGCCGATGGACCGCTTCTTCGACCACTCGGTCGGCGCCGATTTCCCCGGCACCACCGGTCGCCCCGAGAACCTGGCGCAGCTGAAGACGGCCGTCGACGAGCTGGGCTTTCGCCACCTGCGCTTCCACGACATCTTCCACGACGTCTACGGCACCGTGCGCAAGGACGGCGAACGCCTGGTCTTCGACTGGAGCGGCATCGACCGCCTGTACGACGCGATGCTGGCGCGCGGCATCAGGCCCTTCGTCGAACTCGGCTTCACGCCGAACGCGATGACGACGTCGAAGCAGACCATCTTCTACTGGCAAGGCAACACCTCGCACCCGCAGCCCGGCCCGTGGGCCGAGCTGATCGACGCCTTCGTGCGCCACCTGATCCAGCGTTACGGCGCCAGCGAGGTGCGGCGCTGGCCCTTCGAGTTCTGGAACGAACCCAACCTGGGCGACTTCTGGGAGCGCGCCGACCAGAAGGCTTACTTCGAGACCTACGCGGCCACCGCGCGCACGATCAAGCGCATCGACCCGGCCATCCGCGTCGGTGGCCCGTCCACCGCCGGCGCCGCCTGGGTGCCCGAGTTCCTGGCCTATGCCAAGGCGCACGGCGTGCCGGTGGACTTCGTCACCACGCACACCTACGGCGTCGACGAAGGCTTCCTCGACGAATACGGCCGCTCCGACCGCAAGCTTTCGCCCAACCCGGACGCCATCGTCGGCGACGTGCGGCGGGTGCGGCGCGAGATCGAGGCCTCGCCCTACCCCGGCCTGCCGCTGTACATCACCGAATGGAGCACCAGCTACAACCCGCGCGACAAGGTGCACGACAGCTACATCAGCGCGCCGTGGATCCTGACCAAGCTGCGCGCCACGCGCGGCCACGCGCAGGCGATGAGCTACTGGACCTACAGCGATCTGTTCGAGGAGCCGGGCGCGCCCGACATGCCGTTCCACGGCGGCTTCGGGCTGATGACACGTGAAGGCATCCGCAAGCCGGCGTGGTTCGCCTACAAGTACCTCCATGCGCTGCGCGGGCTGGAGATCCCCAGTGCCGACACGGCCGTGCTGGCCGCGGCGGACGGCGCAAGAACGGCGGTGCTGCTGTGGGACTGGCAACACCCCGAGCAGCCCACCAGCAACAGTGTCTTCTTCGGCAAGCCGGTGCCCAGCAGCGCCGCCGCGGGCGTGAACCTGACCCTGCGCGGCGTGCCCGCCGGCAGCTACCGCCTGCAGGTGCGCCGCACCGGCTACCAGACGAACGACGCGCACACCGCGTACCTGGAGATGGGTTCGCCCAAGCAGCTCAGCAGCGAGCAGCTGGCCCGGCTGCAGGCGCTTACCGCCGACCGCCCCGAGGTGAGCCGCGTCGTCGAGGTCGGCGCCAGCGGCACGCTGGGCCTGCAGGTGACGATGCGCAGCAACGACATCGCGCTGGTGACGCTGGAGCCGGTCAAGCCCTGAAGCGGCTCTTCACCTCGAACAGCCGCTGCAGCACGCAGAACATCAGCAGCAGCGCGCCGATCGCGATTCGCGTCCACCACGAGCTGAGCGTGCCGTCGAAGCTGATCAGCGTCTGGATGACGCCCAGGATCAGCACGCCGAACAGCGTGCCGGCCAGGTAGCCGACGCCGCCCGACAGCAGCGTGCCGCCGATCACCACCGCAGCGATGGCGTCGAGCTCCAGCCCCACCGCATGCAGGCCGTAGCCCGAGAGCATGTAGAAGGTGAACACGACACCGGCCAGCGCCGAGCAGAAGCCCGACAGCGTGTAGACGAGCACCGTGGTGCGCGCCACCGGCAGCCCCATCAGCAGCGCCGAAGCCTCGTGCCCGCCGATCGCGTAAACGGTGCGGCCGAAGGCCGTCGCATGCGCGAGGTACAGGCCGATGCTCAGCATCGCCAGCGACACCAGCGCGCCAATCGACAGCGATGCGTTCTCGCCCAGCGGCAGCCGCGCCTGCGAGATCGCGGCGTAGGCATCGTTCTCGATGTGGATGGAGTCGATGCTGATCAGGTAACACAGGCCGCGCGCCAGGAACATGCCGGCCAGCGTCAGGATGAAGGGCTGCAGCCGGAAGCGCTGGATCAGCCAGCCCTGCAGCGCGCCGAAGGCGGTGCCCAGCGCCAGCACCAGCGGGATGGTC
>Ga0307515_10011814_pt1 | contig 16521 bp, 5 predicted proteins | sample 17_EM_MG_FD_194513 | JGI IMG/M metagenome (GOLD analysis project Ga0307515, IMG submission 194513) | Populus trichocarpa ectomycorrhiza microbial communities from riparian zone in the Pacific Northwest, United States - 17_EM | ecosystem: Host-associated > Plants > Roots > Unclassified | place... | reverse complement strand
GCTATACCCCTAAGGAATTCTACGGTGTTATAATCGATATAGGCGCCTCTAAGAAGTCTACTATAGGTTATGGATAATACCTTATATATAGGACCACTGTAAATAATAATACGGATATTAACACTATATAAACTAGGGCCATAAACGTCCAATTTGGCATTGGCTCAACTGTATTAATTAGATTAGTTATAGTTAAGACCCTAATTGGCCTAGTTAACTTCTATATAGTAAAAGCAGACACCCCTTTCTTACTTTACCTTACAGATATAAATAGGTTACAAATTTACTATAATAATATTACAGACACCTTAATCAGCCCCGCAACTGCCCTAGGAAGTAAGCATGTTACCCTACTAATTATATAATAATTTAGACACCCGTTCCTTATATAGGGAGAGACTTTACGGACCTATATTTAGGAATCTTTCGACTATAACCCGTGCTACCTTACTAGTACGGAGATCTACCATCTATACCGCCGTTTTGGCCATTTATTAGCCGAAAAGCTATATAGAGTCCTTAAACGCTCTAGACACGATAACATTAATAGGAAGGTAGTTAATTACCTAACTAAATACTACTCCTTTTAATAGAAATACGGACGTTCCCTAGGCCAATTTAAGTTTACCCTTTATAAGGACCTTAACTTCAACCACTTAGTATACGTAAATATTATGTATATTAACGGCAGCCTAGTATTATATATAATTGACGAGGCAACCCGCTACTAAGCTGCCTATTAGTTGCAAAATATATCCGTAAAGTATACTTAGGATATTTTACGGACCTGCTAGATTAACACGTACGTTAAACCTCCTAAGTATATTACCTATAACGCCGGTAGGAACTTTATTAGTAAGGAATTCCAGTAGTATACTATGGCCATAGCTATATTAACAAAAGCTATTCTAGTTAAGGCGTATTAGTCCATTGGGCTTATTAAGTAAGCTTACCCAGCTCTATAGAGAGCTTATTAGATTATTACGGACGAGTATAAGGATATTTAAAAGGAGCTGGCTTTATAAATGGCCGTAAAAGCTATTAATAACACCGCTAGCCCTAACGGACTAATACCTACCTTCTTAGTTTATAGAGCTTACCTAAGGATAAGCAACCTAGGCCCCCCTACCCCGTCTATTATAGAACGAGCAGCTATAATATAGAAGGTAATAGCCGAAATAGTTAAATTACGGGCTAAACAAACTATTAATAATGCCCTATACTACCGTAACGGACCTAATATAACTTTAGTATATAACCTCTCGCTTAACTCTAAAGTCCTTATATGGCGTAAAAGCGGCAGTTAGAATAGACCCTACTATCTACTAGCCGTAGAAAACGAGACGTACTACGTATAGCTTCCTAGCGGGCCAACTAGCTTTAGAAGCACGTCCGTAAAACCCTACTTTTGGCCTAAAAATACCTATAACGTCAAGCTAGACAAACTAGAAGTAACCGCTAAACTAGATAAACCAAAAGCGACTACCGAATTAGATGAACTAGAGGCACCCTTACCTACCCTAGAGGTCCCCTAAAAACCCACTAACCCTACTAAACCTACCGTAAAGCGTGGCCGAGGACGCCCTTATAAGAATCCCATAACGGAGAACTACTTAACCTCTATAGGCACATCCGTAAAGCAATCTCCACCTATAGATATATTAGTTCTAGTATAGGAAACCCCTTTTACGGATTTACGGCGTAAAGAGATTAACGGACTACTTAAAAAGGGTATCTTTATAATTATAACGGAGAGAGATGTTCCATAAGGCGTCCGTATATTTAACTTACGTAAGAGGCTTAAATAAAGCCGCAACAGCAGCGAAACTAGCCTAAAAACCACTTAATAAAGCAACCCGATATCGGAATCCTATTCCCCACACCGAGAAACCCTATAAAGCCACGTCGCTCCCCATCTAAAGCATAGTGGACGACGGAGGGGCGCAGGCTTCCTACTGGAGTCGCAAGAGTCGCGACGCGTGGGAGCCGAACCATAAACCAGGTGGGCAACAACGCGAAAAGAATAGCTGCCAGTAATAGTAAAAACTAAAGGAAACACTTAAATAAATTAAAGACAATCTTATAAAAGAGGAGGAAGAAACTCTATGGCACTAGATACTTACCTCTATTTAAAAGGCAATATAGTATATTAAAGCCCTCTTAACGCGTCCAGTCCCCTAGATAACCCAAAAATAAGAGACTAAGGCCCAGTTTAACCGAATTAAAACTAGTATTAAGAAAATCTAAAAAGAAACGCGTAAAGGAGGACCCCTAGGCCTAGGAGTTCCCCTAGTATAGATCCAAACCTAGGCAGCCGTCGCTGCGTAGGTGGCCCGTACGGTAAATACAGTCGCGGCACTGTCACAGTGCTGCAATGAAGTAGACTGAATAACTACGTTGTGGTATGAAGAGGAGAAGAAGGTGAAAAGGGGGTATATAAATAGTAGGGCCAGCCGCTAAGGCGCTAGTGGTGGGCTAACTAACAGTAGGAAACAGTACGAGACAGTGCGCGTTAGGTTAGTGCCGTAATAGTACTTCCCTTCCCTAGATGGTTTGGTCCCCAAACCAAACAAATAACTCTAAGACGCCTATTTTTACCGCAAAGATATTAGTTCTACTTACCGCCCTTAACCAAGCTAATGGCGATTTTCTATACCGGGTATGGAAAATCCTAATTAGTTAGTTTAGTAAGTAAAGTCGGTAGAACTCTATACCGCTACCTAAATTAATCTGCATGGCGCTTCTTGGCAAAAATCTAGCTAATTAGATAACTTTAACCGCCGGTTAAAGCTCTATAATATCTTAACTATTACAAATTTTAACCTCTACTATAAATTAATATAGTGGTTGACTATAACCTTAGCGGAACTTTCCCTTATTTTGCGCCCAGTTTAGGGGTCCGGGCTTCTTAGGGTATTGTTTATAGAACTTAAGTAGTACGCGCTCGCATCCTTTTAGGGATTTTTTAGGTTCCTAGGTTTCTTCGTTGTAATACTTCCATTTAATATAATATGTTAAGCCGTGCTCGTCTATTTGTTTATTATATATATTAAGGATCTTCTTAAATTCCCACTTATCTGTAATATTGCCGTTATTATCTCTTTTGGCTATCCTACCTATAACATTATAACGTTCCTTTTTATTAATGCGTGCTTAGCTAGGGATCTCTTTAGGGAACTAGAGGCGGACTTTTAAGGTGTAGAAAGACTTATTAATATAGATGTGGTCTAGGAGGTTAACTATAATAGCTCCTCTATAGGCAGCTAGGACAGGCTAGGATCCGTCCTAGTTATTATCCCACTTTCTCTTAGGCCGGTTAGTCTTTATGTTTTTAAGGCTGACTATAACCATATTATCCTTTTTAAATATTATACCTTCGTCCCGCTTTATATTAGCGTTATCTTTATAGCGTTACTGGGAGATATAAGCTAAGGCCTTAAGCTGGGTTAAGATGCGCTTGAAGCGGTTAGTAATAGTATTAGCTTATAAATACTCCTTCTTTGCATATATAAACAGGGCTAATGGCTAGGGGCCCGCTAGTTTGACGCCTAATTATAGGTTATAGCTATAGTTGGCAAAGAACGGTAAGATTCCCGTAGTCTTATTAACTTAGTTATTTATAGTAAACTCGGTAAGGGGGAGCCAATCTACCTAGTCGTCTTAGGTAAAGCTCACGAAGGCGCGTAGGTACTTATTCATTACTACATTAATAATCTTAGTTTGGCCATCTATTTTAGGGTACTATATAGAACTAGGGCTTAGGGTTACCTTTAGGCGCTAGTTTAGGCGACGCTAGAAGTCAGAAATAAATAAAGAGCCTCTATTAGAAACGATAGTATTTAGAGCGCTATATAATTTATAGACAGTATAAATAAATGCTTTAATAAGCTCCTTAGTATCTAGGCCAGTAACAGGAATAAAGTGTCTTATCTTTATTAGGCGGTCAACAGCGATAAAGATATGTCTGTATGTTTTGCCGTTACGAAGGCACTTAGGTAGGTTAACGACGTGGTTAATAGAGATATCGGTCCACGGGCAAACTAGTAGTTTTAGTGGTTTTAGGAAACTAGGCGGTGCTAAGTATAGGGTCTTTATATGGAAGTAAAGAGCGCAGTCTTTTATAAAGGTTAATATAAACTATAAAATACCTAGCCACTAATATGTTTAATTAAGGAGGTCTAGTGTTTTAACGCGGCTTAGGTAGCCCGCAGGACCTAAACTATACGTATGGTATACAACTTCTAGTTAGAGTTTAGGTAAATTAGGGATAAATACTCAATTCCTGTAGTAGATTAAGCCGTCGATAATTAAGCATTTAGATTTATTACAGCAGAGTAACTTCCTAATCTGCTTAGGCCAACGGCGTGCCTTAAGGCCTTCCTATTCGCGTAGCGTAGCCAATATATCCCTAGCGAGTTTATTCTCCTTATAGGCATTCTTAATAAGCTCCTTAAGGGGTTTATTCTTAGGCTCTAGGTCTATTACTGCAATAAAGTCTTTGGCGCTCTAGTCTTAGGATTCACTTAGCAGCTCTTCTAGAATAGCGGGGTTAACCTTTTTTAGTAGTAAGACAACGCGGTCTCGGTATCATAAATATTCGTTGCCAGCATTAGCAGGTGCTACGCCTAGGAGGCGGCTAAGGGCGTCTAGGATTATAGCTTTGGTGCTAGGCCTATAGATAATAACAAAGTTAAACTAAGAGAGGAACTTAGCCCAGCGGACTTGGCGCTAGTTTAGTTGTTTTATTGTTATAAAGGTCTAGAGGTTCTTATAGTCTATAATAATTTTAAACAGCTGTTCGGTTTCCTGTAGTTTAGGACGCCATTCTTTTAGTACTTTAATAATTGCTAGGAGCTCCTTATCGTATATTTTATAGTTATATTTAGGGGCGGAGTGCTTAGTAGAGAAGAATACAACTAGCTTAAGTTTGCCATCTTCGTTAGCTTGGTAGAGTACTCTACCTAAAGCCTAGTTTAAGGCGTCTGTCTCTACCACAGTCTTCTTTATATAGTTGTAGTACGCTAGGACTGGTGCTGTGGTAAATGCTATCTTTAGTATTTGGAACGCCTATGCTTAATTAGGGCCCTATAACCAATTAGTACTCTTCTTTAGTAGCCTAGTTATGGGCTTAATAACTGCGGAGTAGTTTTAGATAAATTATTGGTAAAAGTTCGCGAAGCTAAAAAATTGCTATAGTTCTTTAACTGATATCGGGTCTTTTTATTCCTGTAAGGCCTGTACCTTCTTAGGATTTATAGTTATGCTATTAGTTAAGATAATTAGGCCGAGATATTTTGTTTTAGTAGCATAGAACTCAGACTTATTAATATTAATCTGGAGTCTAGCATTACTAAGTCTCTGGATAATTTTATTTATGTATTTCGTATGCTTAGCGCGTGTTTTAGAGAAGATAAGGACATTATTAAGGTACGCAGTGCAGTAGTTATTAAGGGCGTTATGCAAAATATGGTTAATATAGTTCTAGAATATAGCGGGTGCGTTATAGAGACTAAATGGTATAACTAATATCTTATAGAGTCCAAACCGGGTAATGAATGCTGTAAGCCACTTATGGCCTTCCGCGATCCGGATCTGGTTAAACGCAGTAATTACGTTAAGCTTAGTAAAGTACTTAGCACTATAGAGTGCGTTAAGTGTCTCGCGGATTAGTGGTAATAGGTATTAATTCTTAATAGTAACTATATTTAGGCCTTAGTAGTTATAGTAGATTTATATACTACCACTAGGCTTCGCAGCAAGGAGGAGTAGTATAGTAGCTAGTGAGGTCGATTCGCGGATAAAACCCTTGTCTAGTATCTTATTAATCCACTTTTTTATACAGCTAAGTTTAGTAGGTAAGAGTAGTCTATTTTTATAATACGGGGCCTAGTTTCCGGGGATAATCTTAATTTTATAGTCCCATAGTTGGTAGGGGGGCAGCTTATCTGCGTTCTTAGGGAGAAAGTGCTTAATATATTTATAAAACTCCTTTAGTAGACGTTGTAAAATGTCTTCGTAGGTTAACCCTAGTTTGCCTTTTAGGAATTTCTTAATATTAGTATTGACTATCTTCCGGCGTAGAAACTTAGACTTAGTTTTTAGGTTCGTTTTAAGGAAGTTATAAAAATAAGGGGGTAGCGCTTTATGGGCTTCCTCTATTATATAGTTGCTTTCCACTAATTAGCGGAAAGACCTTTCTAATAGGTTCGGTACTTCTATTAGGCCTATAGGCAGTTCTTTAAGCAGCTGTTAGTATTCTTTTTATTTAACTATTTCTACTAGCTCCGCTATATAAATCCTTATTACCTTTACGCCTTTTTATTTACAGAACTAAGTAAAGTTAACAGTATAAATGTATCTAATGTTATCTAGGTTAGGGCGTGTCTGGTTCTCTGGTGCTATAGCTAGGCTAGCACAGCTTAGTTAGCCTAGGGGGGCGGAAACGAGGCGGCGGCCTTATACGGTACGCGCGGGAGACGGGTATAAGGTTAGGCGTTGTAGGGGGAAGGTCTTAATTGCTCTAGTTTCGGTCTTAGCTATAACGCCTTTGGCTGTTATACGTGCGGTCACATATGCGTATAGTAAATAACTTAGAGTTAGGTGTTTTATTGGCTGGCCTAGGTTAAGCAGGTGTATACAGGGGACTTATAATTTTAGTGGTGTTTGTTTTTTTAGGGGCGGGGCAGTAATCTAGTCTTCTAGAATCTCTGCTTTGTTTACTACGTATATTAGCTTACTAGTATTAGGCACCTCTTCTACTGTCGGTTAACGGTATTTAAGCGTTGGCCGTGTAATACGTCCGCGTGGTACTACTTAGTTATAGTTAGGGATATGCCATAGGAGATAGTTATAGGCATAGTAATTAGAGTTAAACTTAAGCTCTAGGGCGGGGAAGTCTGCCCTTAGGTTATGCTTTTTAAGCTAGGGCATTCCAAGAATTATTGGTATAAAGGGTAATAACTTTATAACGTAGAAGAGTATAGATTCTGTATAGTGGCTAATTATTATTATTGCCGTAAAGTAGTGGGTAATAAACCCGGATAGGAGTCTATTAGCAAGGCGGAGTGGTTTTAAGACTAGGAGTCTTTTTATTATAATATTGTGCTTTTTTATAAGCGAGTCTTCGTCTATAAACACTAGTGCTATACTACTAGTGTTAATAAGGCTTACTGTTTTAATAAGAACTTATAGGAGTAGGTTGCGTAGTAAGAAGAGGTAAGTCTAAATAAGGATGGCATTTTTATCGCTGTTTATTATTCTAAGGTTAAGTAATAGCTGGCTTAGAATAAGGTCTAACTAATCTAGTAGTATAGATCTAATTCTTTTATTCTCCTCCCCGTATAGTTCTAACCCTTAAAGGCGACTTAGTCTAAGGGTTAGCCTTTTAATAGCTAGATTATAGGGCTTGGCTAGTGGCTATAGTCTTGGCTAGTATATCTTAATATATCAGTCTCTGACGGTATATATATACTAGCGGGTATTTCACCGATAATATAGCCGGTTTTACAATTAGTAGCGGCACGGAGTACTTGTCCGTAGTTCGTGTACGGGGCTATTGGCTAGGGCTGCATTAGGAAGGGGAATCGCGGGGGTGGGTCTCTATATCCAAACCAACGTCCTCATCCGCGGTTACCGCCTTAATTACTATCCCCTCTATTAAAGAATCTGCCGCGGCCAGGAGGGGGTTAGCGCGGTGGTATTAAAAGGGAATTTAGGTTCTTCTAGGGGTTATAAGCATCTTTCTAGTAGCCAGGTTGGCCATATGCTATGCAGAGTCTGTTATCTATGCGATATCTTTAGACGTTATTAGGGAGACTATTACTACCGCTGCCAAACTTAACAGTATTAAGGTCTATTAGGTCATTCTATAGTAATACAGGTTAATAGCCGCTAGCGGTACTTAGCTTAGCGGTATTTAGCTTAGTATAGTGGGCATAGTTCTATAGGTTATAAGCGAATACATCTATCTGCTTACTCTAGCCTTTATAGTTAGCATTGCCGATCTTACGGCTAAGGGTAAGGGCCAGGTCCTTTATCTTAGAGGAAATATTCTTCTTAAGCAAATCCACTTTTTGTTCCTTAGTCTTATTTGCTTTAATTATCAACTTATTAAGCTCTGCTTTCCAGGACTAGTAGTTACGCTCGCCCTAGTTTAAGGTATCTAGCTTATTCTTAGCTGCTTAGGTTATATCTATAGTCTTATAGTGCTTCCTTATATATACGAGCATAGACTCTCGGTCAGAGAAGGTCTATTTGCTTAAGTCGTTTGGGTATATACGTAGTATATTAAGGCTATGCTTAATATAGTTATAAGCCTTATCTATTAGCGTGTCTAACATATAGAGGACTTCGTCCATTGGGGTTTTAAAGCACTTTACATCCCTCTAGAAAACGCCTTAGATCTTTATTTCCTATATTTTAAATTTTTCTTGCTTTTTAGTTAGTGATCCCTTACCATTAAATGGGGTTGGATTTTTTGCTTTACGCTTTTTTCTACGGGGCTTAGTTAGGAGAAGGGAGCTAGCTAGTAGCAGTGTTCTTGTCAGTAATGGTTTAGGTAAGTATAGTAATCTAAGAGCTTAGACTTTATATAGTCTCAGTATATATAGAGGCTTGCTATTTATATTGTTGTGTGCGTAGCTTAAGTGTCTTAAGGGAGTTAATTCTGTGCTAAGCTTCTTTAAGTTAGGAGTTTACAGTTCGGCCTTTATTGTAGATGGTTTGGAAACCACTCTTAACGCTAGTCAAAAAGGTTATACTTATGGAGAGGTGCTAGAAGGTTCCTGTTACATTAAGGTCCCTAGGGTACTCTGGACTATTCCTAATTGCCTAGGTAATATTAGTATAGGGGGTATCGAAGAGGCGGGCGAGCGCTTCGCGTGTGTTCGTTAACGGGGTATTATCTATGTTATAATCGCCCATTTCAAGGGATCTGGGTAAGGCAATTAAAATCTATAAGGCTGACTGTAATACTGAGATTATTAAGACTGTCTGGGACTATGCTGAGGCTATGTTAAGACTAAGACTGTGGTACGGTGTTGCTAGTTACGCCGGGTCGCGATTATACTAGGAAGACGGAGACAATAGACTAAGAGGAATAAAGATCGCGACGGGGCGCAGTTAGAGATACCACAAACTGTCATAGTGCTGTAATAAAGTAGACTAAATAACTACGTTGTGGTATAAAGAGGAGAAGAAGGTGAAAAGGGGGTATATAAATAGTAGGGCCAGCCGCTAAGGCGCTAGTGGTGGGCCAACTAATAGTAGGAAACAGTACGAGATAGTGCGCGTTAGGTCAGTGCCGTGACAGGCACTATAGAAAGCAAGTATACGCGTCCGGCTTAAGGAGCCCCAGGGCCATAAACTAGGGGAGCTTCTTAAGACTATTTAGAGAATAATACTAAGCATATACGCCGTACGCACCCTTAATAGTAGGGACGTAGATGTCTATATCCCCTCCTAAATAATAAAGGACTAAATCCTAAATAGGCTAAACGCGCCAGGACTTAGGATACTAAGGAAAGATTACCTCTTAAAAGTACTAGGAGTCCTACTTAAGACTCTAATTAATAATAGAAGGGACGTAGACAATTTGGAATTAACTTAATCTATCTATAAAGCTACGAAGCGCCTTATACCTAGGATAGCTATTAGCTAGATCCGATAGCTATATAACCCTAAAGTATAAGCAAAACGCTAGGCAAGCTCTAGTAGCGCCTAGAGAGAACCTAAGAAGACTAGGGGAATAATTATAATTGGCGTCCTAACCTAAGCAATTTAGCAAAAGATTATAAAAAGTAGGATAGTTATTAAATCCCAGCTCTTTAAGACTAGGCTATTTAAGAATAGCGTAATTATAAAGTAATACTACCGCTGTAATTAATAGGGGCATATATAAAGTGTATATGGAAAGTAAATAAAATATAGGTAATATACGGGACTATATAACACTATAGATTGCCCTAAGAAAAGGGTATCCTATATTAACTACGGTAAAGCCTATAAAGTATAGTAAAGAAAGGAGTATAGGACCTTTTAAAGCTACCTTAAAGGTATTTAAATAAAGAGGATAGCCCTCTTAACGTAGTTACTCCGTATATAAGAAGCCACAGAAATAATATACTAACCCTTAATACTAGGAAACCTTATAATTAGCACTAATAAGAAAAGAGAATGGGAAATATCTTACCTAGGGACCTAAAAATAACCACTTAAACGGGGACTAAGTAAACTATCTTTTATTAAAATAGTAAGTAGAGATAGATTATAATTAAGGCTCCGGCTTTACGCTAATAGAGCAATAATAGTTAATAGCGAAAACGATAAGGAACAGAACACAGATATAGATAAGCCCACACCTACTTTAAATAAGTAAGTGTATAATTATCTAGTATAACTACAAAAATATAAACCAAGGGGCGTATCGCCCCTTCTTTAATAGCGTTACGCCGGCGGACTACTAGGTCCTTATAATTTAGGAGCTAGTATATAATAGATACACTAAATTAATATACTGCCCTAGGGGATTCACACTTATATATAACGCTCTCCCTATAACAAAGGTCTACTTTATAATTAGCTAAAATATTAACACCACGTATTAAAAGCGTAGATAGTACGGCCCCTTTACTATAGCCCTTTAGGTACGCCTAAAGGGGCTAAAGGCTATAATTATTAATATCTATAACCCGCGTAAAGATGGCCCTTAGATTAGGGTATAGCCTAAGGTTAAAATAGCTATTAAGGAAGCTAAGGGAAAAATTATACTCTTAGGTAACTTTAACGCCTACTACCTAATATAGGGCGGAAAGTATATAGCTAGTAAAGAGCAGGCGGAGCGCCTTCTGGCCGAAACCGACGCTAAAGACCTAGTACTCGCTACACTAAAAGGAGAGCCTATATAGAAAAGAGGGTAATAGGAGAGTGTAATAAACCTTATATTTATATCACCAGATCTATATAGAAAAGTTAACTTCTATAGTATAATTAAGGAATAGGCCCTTATAAGAGACCATATACCAATCCGCATCCAAATTAATAACGCCAGCTATTTGCTAGCGGAACGCCAGCGCCTTGCCTTTAAGAAGCTAAACTTATAGGGCTTTCTCTAAAGCATTTAGGAGCTTAACTGGGCCATATCTAAAGACCCCTTTTAAGCCCTTTAGGAAGAGATTAAGTAAGCACTTAAAGAATACTGCCTATAAGCACAGCCTAGCTAGTAGGCCTGTTAAGAATAATCGCCATAGGCCACATAGCTCTACGCCGGCGCCTAATAGGCGCGATAATAGCTCTAAGCTTATAACAACCCCAAGGACTACTAAAAATATTTAGCATTAAATAATTAACTATAAAAAGAGACTAGGAGAGTTAGTTGTAATAACTAAAGACACTTTATTTATAAAATTACTAAAGATTAGTTAAAACTATACAATAAGGGACTTTGGACTCTATTAAAATAGAGCAAAAAAGCAAGTATAGTAAAGGCGGACCCCTATCTACTAGACCTTAGGAGGTCTACTAAGGATCCCTTAATAGACAATAATATTATAAAGGCTGATATCCTTATAGCTAAGTTCTTTTCTAAAACTGGAATAGCAGACCTTAGCGATATAGAGATAATAAGGGAATAAAATATGCTTAATATTAGCCCTACTATCTTAATAGAAGAAATTAGTAAGCTTATTATAAGTCTTCTAAATAAAAAAGCTTTAGGGCTAGATGGCATACCAAATAAGGTCCTTAAAGTAGTTGCCCTAATTATTATAAAAGATTTAGCAGAAGCAGCTAGTTATTACTTTACCAGCGGAATAATACTAGAAAGCCTTAGAGAATCTATAACTATAGTATTACGTAAAAAAGGAAAGAAAGACTACTCTTTCCTAGGCAGCTATAAACTAATTGCCCTTAAAAACACGCTAGTAAAAGTCCTAAAAAAGTACGTAGCTAATATTATATCTAAGGCTACGGAGGAGTAGGGGCTACTCCCTTAAAACTAGATAGGAGTAAGGTATAAACAATCTATACTATTAGCGGTAGGACTGCTTAGCTCCTACGTATAAACGGCGTGGTAAACGCGCCGTAGGTATATAGTGTTAATGCTAAGCCTAGACTTAGTAGGGGTATTTAATAACGTCTCCTATAAAAGGCTCCTCTATATTTAAAAAAAAAGGCTTTTTAAAGTAGCTTATAAACTTTATATAAAGCTTCCTAACAGTATATAAAACCTATATTAAGTTTATAGGATATAAGAGCAACTAGATTTAAACGCAGATAGGCATCCCCTAGGGGTCACCCTTATTACTAATCTTATTCCTCTTTTTTATATTAGAGCTATTAGAGGAATTCTAGCGCCCTAATAGCGGCACGCTAGGGTTTAGCTTTATAGACGACATAAACCTTATTACCTAGGGGGACTCCGCGGTAGAGAACTGTTAATAATTAGAGGCCGCCTATAACTATTACGCTATATAGGCAAATTAACACAGGGCGGCGTTCGCCCTTAAGAAGTACTAGCTTATATATTTTATAAGGCAACAGCGCCATGCTACCGCAGACCTTACGTCTACCGTGCGTATCGCCGGCTATAAGATAGCCCCTTAGAAAACTAGCATGCGAGTCCTAGGGATCTAGGTAGACCCTAAGCTCTAATAGAAAGAGTAGGTTAAAAAGGCCGCAAGTAAGGGCTTAGTAGCCTTTAAAGCGATATTAAGGATCACCGCGTTTATATAGGGCCCATTAATGCGCCGCTTACGCCTCCTATATATAGCCACCGTCCGACTAGCGATGCTATATGGCGCCTAAGTATGGGGAGTATAGGACGACGGCGGAATGCTAGCGAAAAGCTTACTTAAACCACTATAGAAAGTCTAAAACTAGTGTCTCCGTAGGGTTATAGGGGCATACTAGCGAATGCTAATAGCTACAATAGAGAAGGAAGCGGCTATTTCCCTAATCTAACTCCATATTGAAATGATAGCCCTTTAAAGAGCTGCTAAGACGGCCTCTAATAGGGTAGAAAAGGAATTAGTAGAGGTGCTTAATGGTATCTGGAATATATTAGTAAAGCGTTAGCAAAAAATAAAATAGCTACTAGTACTATTAGAAGCGCTTAGGGAACGCGTAAAGGACCACGAAAATAAGATATAAGGCTTCCTTACGCACTAGAAGGACTATATAAAGTAGGAAGCTATAATAAACCCCTATAAGCGTAGCTAGCAGAACGCCAACAGAGTATAGGTAGAGCGCCGCTACCGTATAGGAGGTCACTAGCACTAAAGGCAGGCAACCACCTTTATCGCGAAATAGGCAGATTTAGAATAGCGATAACGATAGTAGGTAAAGGCTAAAGACCGTATAAAAACCACGTGGAAGACCCTATAGGGGAAACCTATAATCCTATTATACGAAGGCCTAATAAAAGTAAAGGCTATAGTACTATTTCTTCTTTGTATAGAGGTAATAGGGCTTAATATATGGCTTGTATCTGTTAGTATACTAGCGGTTCTCCCATGGTGCGAATACGGCTAGATAAGACAGATAGTCTACTATATGCTATTTTAGTGTCTAAACTACTAAAGGGCGGACTTTATAGCAAAATGCGCCTCTAAACGCCTTTAGGATGTTTTAAATAATAAAGAAAGTGCCTAAGCGGCAGTAAAATAGCTAGTATAGTTAGGTATTTTACCCTAGTTTTAGGTAGTAAAGGTAATAAATATAGAGGATATAAGTGGATACTAGCCCTTTTAAAGCCTAGAGGACTGGTAAAATAATTAGGGTAGTAGTAACTCTTTAATTAACGTCTAATACGGATCCTATCTGGCCTACACAGACTACTCCGTCATAGGGGGAAAACTTATAATTTACAGGAAGAAAACCCTGTAGTTAGGGGAGGAAAAACCCTATAAGCCACCTCAGTAGGATAAAAAACCCTAAATTGCCATGCCTGTACGTAGCCGCGGCCCTATAAGCCTATAGCTACGTCCTCCTCCTTAGATGTTTTAAACTCCTTAGGAACTACTACTTCCTTCTCTAGCTTATCTAGAGCTAGGGTTCACTACGTCCCAGCTAGGCCTTGCTGATTAATTGCCGTATGCTTATAGTTATGTCCTATATCTTAACCACCCCCCATATACTATCTCTCTTATTAACCATTACTATATACGCCTTGCCTCCCCCCCCCTAAGGCCTATTAAAGGCGTAAGGGGGATTTATCCGTTCTAATTACCGTAATACTAACAGCGGGATATTATGTGTTGGGTATTTTTTGTGCCTAGGCCCCAGCTAGGCCCTTTCTAAGGGTTACCACTCCGTTAAAAGGAGATAGGGAAAACCGTAGGTCGCAATCCAGGCTGCTAGGTATTTAGTACTTGCAAACGGCGAGTAACCACATGCTCCGCGGGCGATCGCCCTAGGGGTTAGGAGGGGCCGTATATTTACTCATTCATTCGTTCATTCGCGCTTATCCGTTCGTTAATATAAGGTTGTTAATGCTTTCCATTAGGGTTTTTAGGGATATTATCGAAAACTGCGCATCTATGTTGGATCGTACAGGTGCCCTAGATAGGAGAATAGTGGTAGTCGTCGTATTATAGAGGGCCAATAGTAGTGGTTTTCAAGATCTCACCATCCGAAAAATTTTCACCACCGCCCTTAACGCCCACAACCACCACCAGGTCCTGTCCGCACGCTGTGCGACGTCTCTGCGTTGGCTTTGGATCTGAACTTCGAAGACCAGGTTCGTAGCCGTCACCACGTATAGGTGCAGAGTCCGATTTCGACGGCCATAATTAGGGTAAAAGGATAAGGAAAGAAGGGGGTAGAGTAAGATTGTCCGCGAAGCGCGGCTAGTTAGCTTAATATATAGACTTAAAGGCAGGTAGAAGGTAAGCCGCTAGCGCTCTAATGTCGGAACGCTGCTATCTCTCTAGCGCGGCCCGAGGTGGGGTTTTCTCTAAGTTAGAGTTTTTCCTATAGAAGGTATTAGCCTGCGTGGACCCATTAGGGGGACCGGGACGGGCGGTAAATTGAATTTATTATTATTATTTAACTTACGCTTTATTAATAAGATTAAGCACCCTAGTACTAATAAAGCTTTTAAGAAATTAAGGCTTATTATATAAGCTTATAACGACTAGGGAAAGGACCTAGTCCTTATGCAATTGCCTATAATTTAATAGGTTAGTTAACGGATTATACTTGTACTTATACCTAGACTATAGTAAACTAAATCCATAGCCCTTTACTTACGGGATATTTCATAAGCCTATATATAGTCTAATATCTACCTAAGTAGGGATATCTTTATACGACTACCCTATGAGTTTAACCTATAACTAGGAACAATTTTATAGGTCGTAAAACCTCTTTACGGAGTACTAGAAGCCAGAAACCATTAGTTTAAGATATACCACTACATCGGCAAAATATGGTACCCTACCAATGGCCTCAATGGTTGGTGGTTGACGCAATTGGCGTGCAGTTGAGGGCATTTGGCAACTCGACCGACTAGCCTATGTCGTGTTTTTTTGACACGCAGCCTGCGCGCAGCCTGCGCGTAACCTGCGCGCAACCTGCCAGCAATCTGCGCATTTGGCAACTATAATTGTATTTACCTCTTTTAAATAAATAAAAGCTACTTTAAGGCAATTTATAAGGCTAGCAAAATAAATATTATTATTTTAGATAATTTAATATAATATAGCAATGGTTCTCTTCTACCTATCTACCTATCGACTTACCTACCTGCCTATCTACCTACCTGCCTGCATCGCCTACCTGTCTACATCGCCTACCTATCTACATTGCCTGCCTGTCTGCATTGCCTACCTATCTGCATTGCCTACCTGTCTACATTGCCTACCTGTCTGCATTGCCTACCTGTCTGCATCGCCTACCTGTTTGTATCTGCCTACCTGTCTATATCTGCCTACCCGTTAGCATCTGCCTACCTGTCTGCATCTGCTTGCCTGTCTGCATCTGCTTACCTGTCTGTATCTGCCTACCTGTCTGCATCTACCTACCTGTCTGCATCTGCCTACCCGTTAGCATCTCCCTGTTTGTGCCTACCTGTCTGTGCTGCCTTAATTCGATCGATCGATCGAATCGTTTATAGTGTTCGCTGGCTAGTCGTTGTCGTCTGGCTCTGGCGACGGTCGTCTGGTTCTGGTAACGGTTGTCTAGTTCTAGCGACGGTCGTCTCGTTCTGGCGACGGTCGTCTGGTTCTGGTAACGGTCGTCTAGTTCTGGCGACGGTCGTCTAGTTCTGGCGACGGTCGTCTCCTACCTGCCTGCCTACCTGCCTACCTACCTACCTACCTACCTACCTACCTACCTACCTACCTACCTACCTACCTACCTACCTACCTACCTACCTACCTACCTACCTGCCTGCCTGCCTGCCTGCCTGTGTCAGTGTATAATTCAATTTTGGGGAGGGGTCGGCCCGATTGAAGGCCCTGATTACATTCAAACGGTGGTCGTCTAGGGTGCCTCCCTAGGAGGCCTTGATTCGATTCGGTGACG
>Ga0307515_10011812_pt1 | contig 16522 bp, 10 predicted proteins | sample 17_EM_MG_FD_194513 | JGI IMG/M metagenome (GOLD analysis project Ga0307515, IMG submission 194513) | Populus trichocarpa ectomycorrhiza microbial communities from riparian zone in the Pacific Northwest, United States - 17_EM | ecosystem: Host-associated > Plants > Roots > Unclassified | place... | reverse complement strand
AAGAAGGTATGAGTTTTATCTAAAAAATAAACTTGATGTATTTGATATCTTTATAAAATAGAGGTCTATGATATAGATTGAAAGGTCAAACAATACAAGTGAGTATATTAATGGAAGCTTTGATGAGTATTATGTGCTAATGGCATGTGGATGGAGAAGACTATTTTAGGCACACCACAACAGAATAACATTGTTGAGCACATGAACAGAACCATCATTGAACGAGCTCGAAGCATGAGATTTCATTATAGGATACCTTCATCATTCTAGCCTAAAGGAGTAGACATTGTAGTCTACTTAATCAATCGAGAACCTTCTATTCCTTTTAAATTTAGAATTTAAAAAGATATTTGGATAGGAAATGAAACAAATCTTTCATATTTGAAAGTATTTGGTTGTGTTGTGTATGTGCATTTAGACTCTAAATATGATAGAAGGAATGCCCGTCACACAACACTTGAATAATTTTAACACCACCACAAATCAATTATTATTTGTTGAAATTGAGTTTGATGATGAGATATGTGCATTAATTTTGTTGGATTCACTCCCAAATAGTTGGGAGGCTATGAGAATGGTTGTAAGTAACTCCGCTAGAAAGTCCAAATTGAAATATGACAATATTCTAGACTTTATTCTTAGTAAAGAAGTTTAAAGGAAGGATGTAAGTGAAAGGTCAACTTCTAGTGTTGCAAGGTGGTTATTGGAATTGTGAAAAATCTGGTCATATAATGAGGAATTGCATAAATCCAAAAGCAATTGAGGTTGATTCTATAAATACTACTACTGAGGAGGTACATAAAGCTTTGGTTCTTGTTGTTTATAGTTTATTAGATGATTGAGTTCTTGACATAGGTGCTTAATTCCATACTACTCCATATCTTATGATCTACTAGAGAAGATTTGTGGAAGCAAGAATCCAACAAATATGTTAACTACGGGAACTATACTTGACGAACTAAAGTTGTGCAAAGTTTCAGTAGGTTTTTAAAGATAGAAGACAAACCTTGACATATTGAAGCTATGCAAAGTTTCAGTAGGTTTTTAAAGATAGAAGACAAACCTTGACATATTGAAGCTATGCAAAACTTCAGTGGGTGTTCAAGGAATAAAACACAAAATTATAGTCATTTGTCTCCAGAAGATTGTTATGAATGGAGACAAATCAGGCTTATAACCAGTTGCAAATCAAGATAGAAAGGAAGAGATGATTTTTATGGAAGAGATTTAGGGGGTTGTCTACTAAAGTAATGGGAAGAAATCATGGTATGTGCTCCTCCATTTCGACTATAAATAAAGAGGTGTAAGGGTAGGAATCACACAACAATAAACATTAAGTGATAGAGAAAAATAAGGTGAAAGTTAAAGATGGTTTGTGAGTTGAGTTGAGAGAGTCTCCTCCTACATTGGTTGTAATTTTTAATTTTATCTTTAGTAAATAAAACTAGTAGCTTTGTGAATGTAAGCAAATTATTGAACCACATGTTAACTTGTGTGTTCTTAATTCCAGGCATTATTGGCATGTCCTAACAATATGGACTTAACAGTGCCAGCAAACACACAAGAATCATGTACAATTCGCCAAAATAGACTTGGATTTGTGCAAATGTTATCCTATACACACATTGATCTTTCCGCGTATTTGGAAAATTCATGATCCTTGAAAAGAAAATCCAGCTGAATAAGGAATAGAGAGTAGAAGAAGGAATTATGAAGATGTAGAAAGATTCAATGTTTATTTTCTCCTCCTAAATACGATTGTTGTATCATAAAATGGGGTTAGTAATCCACTCAGTCACGAAGTCAAAGTTCAGTCTAAAGTCTCCGATATGCAAAACATTGCAAGTTTGAGAGCTTAAAAGCTAAATTCATACCTTCATTTCAAATTGCAAAAAGAAAATGACACCTTAACTCAACTGAAGAAGAAGAAGAAGAAGAAGAAAGACCTTGCAGAGGCAAGGTAACGAAACACCCTCTAGATACAACTCAAGACTCTGGCGATTGGTGCATGATACCAAAAAGGAATCGAGACTTTGCAGCAAAATCAGAGAGTTTATGTCGTTAAACATTTTCATTCATCTCCAACCCCTTGTCCTCATGCCTAGATCCAGGTCTTTTATCAGCATTCTTCTCCAAATAGCGGCATGAAAAGAGGTTGAAATACAGAAGATTTAATAATGCTAAACCAGCAATAAGGTAGTAGAAGTTGTCGAGTTTAACTTTATTGAGGTCACGTCCACCCAACCACGGTGTTTTCCCAAGTTTTGCAGTCACATGGTGGACTACATTGACAATAACCGTGTTGAGGTAGCTGGATGCAGAGAAGCTGAGAAAGAAGATGGCCCCGGCAAGAGTCCTCATGCTCTCTGGCAAATGGTTGGTATAGTATTCCATAACAGCAACAGCAGCAAATCCTTCGTTCAGACCCGACAAGGAAAACTGTGGCAGCAGCAGTAGAATACTTTGAGGTGACAGTAAAGATCCCTGTTTCAAAGCTGTCTCCCGGCGGTTCTTCTCAACAATTCCAGCCACCACCATGCATAGGATTGCCATTACAATACCAGTGTTGATTCTCTGTCTCATTGTCAATCTAACATTCTTTTTTGACCTTTTCTTTGCGTAAGGCAGGTAAATTTGCTCGTAAATGAATATCCATGTTGAAAGGCAAATCATTGAACTAAGGCCCATCCAACCTGGTGGGATTTTAAAATTGTGGATTTTGTTGTTGGACTGAATTGCTTGCATCAAGCCGAAAGTATTCATTTGGTCCATGGTAATGAAGCATCCAATTCCAGTAATCCAAACTGGCACAAGTCCTACCACTAGTTTCAGCTGTTCAACTTGTTGAACACTACATAATCTCCAAGAATTCTTGGGCAAACCTTTGTCATCCAATTCGCTTGGATCAGCAATTAGGGCAGCTTTGTCAAAGAACTTGAACATATTTGTGTGAGCAAGCTTTGTTACACGCTGATCTGATTCAATCCAGGGAGGATCATAGAAGGAATTTTCAGGAGTTGATTCAAGACTCATTGCACGCTTCTTACAGGCTGCTACGATCACTTTGGCCATATCAACAAAAACGCTTCCTTGCGGCTTTGTGATTATGTAAGTGTGTTTTCCAATCAAGAAAATGACAATAGAGAAGAACAAGCAGGCTGCAGGTATGCCATAACCTATAACCCAACTCACATTAGTCTGAACGTAGACCACTACAGTGAGAGCTATCACCAGAGACACCGTGAAAGAGAAATACCACCAGTTGAAGAAGCTCTCTAGTTGGGCTCTTCCCTTTTCAGTTCTGGTGTCAAATTGATCAGCTCCAAAGGCAATGTTGCAAGGCCTAACACCTCCAGCTCCAATGGCAAGCAATCCAAGACCCAAATAGAGGACTCCAAGCTGCCAAAACTCGGGTTTTTGGCAATTGGATCCTCCAGTGCAGTGGAGGGGTCTTAAGTTTGGAATGCCTGCAATTAGGGACATGACGACCATGCCCTGTTAAAATATAAAAGAACATATTCAGTGGCTCACGTTCCTCATTCAGTGTTAATAATTGAATTTTCCAGTATAACTACAGAATACATATCCAAAATTTCTATATGAGACATTCAACCTTGCAATTTGTTCATGCAAACGAACGAAAGTAGAAGATTAAGGATTCTGCAGAACGTCTTTATTATTATTATTACTATTATTTTATCACAATTTATGAGTTATTGGAAAAGAGCAGATAGATGATTTTACCAGGAAAGACGCCGTGGAACCGCAGATAAGAGTGCGGAACCTTCCCAGATATGTATCAGATAAGAAAGCACCAAGCAAGGGTGTAACATTGGTGGAACCAGACCAAATATTGAACACATTAACCAACTGAATACCATCCATGTTGAATCTTGTTTGTAGATACACTGTTAAGTTGGCAATAAGACCCATTGAAGCCAGTTTCTCGAATGACTCGTTCCCTTGAAAGGAAAAGGAAAACACCATTGTAAGTGACGAAACAAGAAAAATACAAAATTAAAAAAAAAAGGAAGAAGAAGATGGAAAAGAAACACGATTATAATCAAAATAAAAGGACTGATTAATTACCAAGAATGTATTTTACAGATCTCCATCCTCCAGCTTCCTTTTTAGGAGGGAGAAGAGAGTTAGGAGGAGCTCGAGTGATATCACTATCAGCTGAAGAAGATGAAGTCTTAGTAAGGACATTCTCCATCTCTCCCACTTCCTTCTCTGCTGCCTTTCTGAGTTCTGTTCCTCCTCCTCCGCTTCCCTTCTATTTAAAGCCTAACTCTGCATTTCACAGTCCTTGGTTTTCGCTTAATTCACTCATTCCTTCCTTTATTTTTCTCTTTCATGTATTTGTGTTCACAATTTCAGGTCCTCGGAGTTTTTGGCTGTTTCGTTGGTTACGTTTCTAACAGTAGAAGCTGTTTCAGTTCCTCGACTTGAAATGCGGATCAGAGATGTGTCTCTCTATCTCTATAATATTGCTGACATGTTAGACCAGGAAATAAAATAGCACAAGGGAAAACGTGATCCAATTCCGAGGAAACAAATCTCAACAAACTACATAGCACATCCGATGTTGTTTCTTTCTTTTAACAACTTTGTTTGAACAGCAAGAACGGCCTGATAATAAGATGGGTGAGAAAGATTGTCACTGTCTCTTGGGACCCCAACTATTGACAATGGTTTGAGTAGCTTTACAGGCTCAAGAAGGCTGTCCTGTTCAACTGCTTTGAGTTCTTCAAATTATCAACTTCATTTCATCTGCATTGCCATGCAGAGGAGGGTCCCGAACACAGTTATATCAACCCAACAGCTTGTCTTTTATGTATTAATTTCCTGTTTGTATATGTTCAAATATGCATGACAATGAAGTTGCAATGAAGCAAAGTCATGATTGTTTCATCAATTGCAAGTTATGATGAAGCCGGAATCCAAAATATTGATTTAAAAAAAATAAGATGTTGAAATCCACACCTAGTGCAGAATTTTTATGTTAAGTATTTAATTTTTTGAAACCTGAATAAAACCCAAAAACATCCTTAAAAAACTCTGAAAGTTTTATGTTAAATCGTCAATCCCAAACAAAACCCTAGAGTAGTGTTTGTAAATAATGATCATGTTCTTCGAGATAATTTGATGATGGTATAACTGTTAAGAAAGATAGCTTGGGAAGAATTACATATACTGACAATTATGGTTTAGAGTATGAGGCATAGTTTTTAGACCTGGTTCGGTGGCCGGCCTGGTCCAAGGCTCGAGTTCCGGGTTTTGACCGGATCACTAGGTCGCCCGGGTCATTTAAAAAAAAATCAAAACGACGTCATTTTAGTAAAAAAACAAACAAAAGTCAACGGGTTGCAGCCGAGTCTTGCCGAGTCACACCGGATTTTTCCTTCCCTTGTTTTTTATTCAACCCGACCCGATTCCAGCCCCGGGTCCCGGGTTGACCCGCCGGGCCGGGTTTTAAAACTATGGTGTGAGGTTTAATATATATATATATATATATATATATATAATTGTAGCAATGATAGTTTGGATGATGATTATATTACATCATATTAGAAGGAGTTTGAATTTGTAAATACAAATGAGGATGAATGGATTGATAATATTCATACTAGTTGTGATTTTTTTTTTATAAGGACTAAATGACATGATTCTGATTCTTAAAATGAAGAGAAACTTAGTAGTAAGGATGATGATAATTATGGTTTGAGGGGAAAATTTGATGGTAGTGATGATAAAAAATAAAAACAGCTAGAGCAAGAGATGAAGAAAAAAAATCTAAATCCAATCTCTAAAATCAAATTTAGATGATTTATGGTTTTGGTTAATGGGTCCATAGAGTTTCAAGAGTGTAAAATATTCAATAATGTGTATCATGATCATGTTGAATGAATATAAAGTTAAACATGGTTTTAAACTGAACAAAAAAAAAAAAATCAAAAGAAGAAAATGTTTGCATGTTGTTCATGCAGTGGCTACACGTGGAGGATTTATGCTTCTATGTTACATGGTAGTAAAACTTTTATGATTAAGATTGAGATAATCATAGTTGTATTATAACATGATCAAAGCAACTAAATCTATATAGATTGCTAAAAAAAACTTATATCCATAATTAGTGTTGCTCTATCTTATCCAATAAAGTTCTTAAAATCATTTTAGATGGTCAATTTAGAAAAAAACCTCACACAGTATAGTTGTGGAGGGATAAAATTAAAGCTAAAGAATTTATAGAAGAAAGTCATAATAAGTCTTATAAGAAATTGCCAAAATATGTTTGATTATTAAAAGGGTTTAACCCTGGTTTTTTTTTTTGTTTATTTAGGGTTTGATCATAATTTTAATCTTGATGTTAATTTTCCTAAAAGATTTCAAAGAATCTATATTTGCTTGAAAGCTATAAATGATATATTTATAAATGATTGTGGATCTTTGTTTTAGAATTGATGGTTTTAGTTTGAAGGGTCTTTATAGAGAAGTGTTGTTGGTAGTAGTTACTTTAAATGTAAACAAAGGATTATTTTCAGTTGATGGAGGCTTAAAATAATGATATGTAGAGATGGTTAATTTATATTTTGTATGGCTATATCAAAACTAGAATTAATAATAAATTGTTTATGATAGACAAAAGATATGATTAGCTTTCTATTTTATATAGCTCTTTATTCATGTAATTATTTATTTATGTAACTATTTATATGTTTGTATAACCATGTGTGTGTTTTGAAGAGTCTACATGAAGCTGTTGCTTAGATTTTTTTTAAAACAACACACTAACAATATATGAGGTATATTTGTGCTAATTTCAAGAAGGATTTCATAGGTTGAAGCTAGAATTGAGGTTTTGATGTGCATGTAAATCATATCTATACCTTAACTATTGTAGTCATATGATGGATACTAGTGATTAATAGTGGAACAATTAATTAATTGGAGAATAGCCCTTTAGATATATAGTTAATGTATTTATTCAACCTTAAAATGAAGAATTATAAAGTGACAAATAACATTGCTGAATTATTAAATCATTGAGTGGGCAAGTATAGACATGCCAATTATATTTTTACTTGAGAAGATTAGGTTAAAGTTGATGTCTAGGTTCCATGATAGGTTTGTTAAGGCCATAAGTTGAGAGACTAAAACCATTATTTATGTGAGGAAGATGCTGGGAAAGGTAGTGGGAAAATCCAAAAATATAAGGAATAATCTTGCAACTTCTGATAAATATTAAGTGTTTGAGGGGTAGATTAGACATTCTATGAATTTAGAGAAGAGACATCGCTTCTATGGTGAATGGACAATGACAATGATTCTATGTAGACATGATGTTCCTTATATACCTTACAAAAGTGTGGATTTGGAAGACTATTATCATTACTTATACACAATTGAGACCTTTAGGATGACCTATAATGATGGTTCATTCATCATCAGTATCTCATCTTGATTCATAAGAATAAAAGGTGGTTATTTTTGTTTGGTTTCTCAAAAGATATAAACATAATGGAAATGATATTTGAAGTTTCTTTCAAAAGTCTCATGGATCTCGTTAGACAATATAAGATTGTTTAGGGTTTGGAGTTATCACAAATCACAAGCCGTTTAATTTTTCATCATCTAATAATAATCTACACGAACTACCAGATCATAAATCTCCTGAACCCTTTTAGAAGTAAGGGATTGCTATATCTTGAATGTTAGCTTTTTTTATTTTCTTTTCTCTATTCTCAGATCTACTGCTTATTGTTCTAATTATACAAAAAAATATAAGACATAACATCCTATTTATAGAAAAAATCTAATATCCCTATTAATGATATAATATCATTTTTCTCCGTGAAAATTTATTTTAGAACAATTATTAAAAAATTTATAGAATCAAGTCTCAATTTTATTTTTCTAGGTTTAAATTTATAATCCCTTAAATTATATATTTTAGTCTTCAATTTTTAAAACTTATTTATAATCAATTCACACTTAAATTAGTCTTTCTAGTTCAATTTCTTACTAATGATTATTAATATGTCTAACATATCAGGTTCCTAATATGTTGACCCAAATATAAATTATAATCCTAGATAAAATAGTATTAAATAAATTCAAAATTTTACTTATTATCAATTCAACAAATTAATTGATTTATAATTAAGTGCATCAATCTAGTAACATGTCATGATTCTCTAAATATTAGAAAAGTTATATATGATTTGACTTTCTTTTTACTTGTTTCATAATGTAATTATTATCCCTTCATCAATAAAGTTCTGATTTAGATATTTGAGCATGCAATGTATTTGATATGTCAAATTATATTTCTTCTTAACACCATAGTTATTAATTTTTTTAATAAGATTTAAAATATTATCAAATCTCATTCCATCTTACGCAAGGATTTCTCATTCAATACTATCTGTAAATTTATGGAATATTTTTTTTAATTCATCTATGATGATGAATCCTCACTTGATCACTCAAATGCCTTAATATAGTTTATATTATATCCTATATTTTCCCCTTTTTTCTTTAATTAAGAAAATATTTAGTGAAGATCAAAATATAGCATTCTCTATATAAGAATAAGATAACTTGGCGATTTCAAGTTTAAGAATCACATACACAATTACCATGTGAGTCTTTCTATAGACACAAGTAATCTCTTCATATAACATCATCATGCAGGTCAGTTCAATATACTTATCATTTAACAAGTACCTTATATTAGTTCCTTATATTTCTTATACCTTAGCTTATAAGATTTATTATTCCTTATATATATATATATATATTATTTTAATAACTCTAATTAATATCCAGTATTAATGCATTGACTAAAAACATTTAGGAATAATACTTCATGTAATAAGAATTCTCATAATTATAACTATTTTATAATTTTATTTGCAAAATATTTTTTTCCTAAATAAATATCAAAGATAAAGAAGGCATTCATAAAGAATAAAATGTGTTTATGATGAATAAAGTCAATGACATATGTAAAAACCTGATTGGTTATAGGACATATGTACTAGCAATCTTTTATTTGTACTAAATCCAATTGCTCATATATTGAATATCATATCGCTCCATATGGTGATCATTCTTCCATTGGAAAAATATTTTGGTGAGAGGATCTGCAAGATTATCTTTAACGGTTACACATTTTATTTTTATATATTTCATTTCTATAACTTCTCTATTCAAATGATATTGTCTAAGTAAATGTTTGGATGATTGATAAGACATTGATTTCTTTTCTTTTCTTTTCTTTTGCAATGGATATATAATTATAATAGTATAAGGCTTCTAGATCAGGAAAAAAAAACAATCATAGTTAAGTAATGAACTTCTTGATCTAATACCCTTTTTTACTGCCTCAAATATAAAGATGTACTTAGCTTTAGTTGTAGAATTTCTTATGTTCTGTTATTTGAAACTCTTTTGACTTATAGAATAACCATTTAGAGTAAAAATATATCCAGATTGAGAATTGCTATCATCAATATCTAATTAAAAACTAGTATCCAAATAGCTATGAACTACTAGTTCATCTTCTACATAGACTAGAAAAATATTATTGGTTATTCTTAATTACTTAAGAATATTTTTAACTATTTTATAGTGACTCTCATATAGATTAAATTGATATCTACTCATTATTCTTAAAACATAAGACACATTTGGTATTGTACATAATATTGAATATATGATGGGTCTTATATCCATGTTATAAGGGGTCTTTTTTATCCTATCTCTCTCAATTTGTTTCTTAGGATATATATATATCCTTAGAGAGATGTATCCCATGTGAAAATAGTAAGTATTCTCTCTTGGGTTCTTCCATGATAAATCATTTTAGCATCTTATTTTTATGTATGGATTTGGACAATCTCAACAACCTTCTAGATTTATCTCTATAAATTTTTATTCTCGGTATATATGTTATTTCTCTCATATTTTTCATGGAAGAATTCTTGAAAAACCAAATCGTTACTGACTAGAGTAAATATATGTCGTTTCTAATCAATAATATGTCATCTACATATAATACTAAAATAATAAATCTAATTCCACAGATATTTTTTATAAATACAAGGCTCATCCATATTTCTTATTAAATCAAATTCTTTAATTATCCTATCAAAGTATATATTTCAACTTTTTAAAGCTTGCTCAATTCTATAAATGAATTTTTCTACCTTACATACTTTATTGGCAAATTCTTTAAATTCAAAACTTTTAAGTTGTGTCATATACACATCTTTTTAAAGATTTCTATTACCAACATTGTCCAATAGCTTTCGACAATAATTCTAGCTCTTTTATGAGATCCTGACAACTCATGAAAGTCCATTTCAAATCCAAATAGTTTATTTTGTTATTTTACATATGATTTGTAAAATTATTGATTTTTTAATGTGTGAGTAAATGATGGATTTTCACATGAAATGTGTGTTTGATTTTTATCCAATATGTGTTTTTACATACATACATGCAAAAAAAATGTTATAAGCTCCATTCATTTTGGTCGGGACTCTCACATATCAAGTAGTTTTGCATCTCGTTAATGTTCAAACATCCTTTTAAGTTTTGTTAGTCATCCTTGTCATTTTAGTATATTCACATGCGTAAGCATTTTAGGTTTGCTTTTTTTATATTTTTGAAAACCCAAAAAAAAAAAAGATTTGTCGTATTGCATGCATGTGCATCCTATGATGCATGTTGCAACTTCGGTTATAGGATACACCATAGGTGAGGTTTGGCCTAAAAGAAAATGCATTTCTTAGTAAAGGCAAACATTCCAACTCCTTACAAAATTTCAAATTTTCAAAGTTTTCCCTTCTTTTTAAAAAAAATCAAAGGAAATACATGAATTTTTATTTTTTTATCCACTACTGGTACCTAAGGTATACGAACCTTCACATGTCATTACTTTTAAGCATTGATCGGGGTAACACATCTTTTTTTAAAAAAAATGTCTTGGTTTTAAAAATATGAAACTTCTTTTATAAAAAAAAAAATAAAAATGCATAAGTTTTGGTCAGATATATTCATCAACGAAGACTAAAAATAAATGAACCATTATAGGTCATTACTTGTAGGTATCAAGTGAGGGTAATAAGGTTGTTCATTCATTTGTAATGAAAGTTTTTTTTTTCTTTCAAATAACAATTATAATAACAAATGTTTTGTTCCTTAATGATTGTCCAACAACAATGTTCATGCATAAATGAGTTTTTATAGACTAGTATGCATAAGCACTCATTGAGGGAAATTATTTTAACATGTGATTGTTAATATAACAATATGCTTCAAGATAAATGAACCCTCACATGTTATTATTTTAAAAGTGTATGCATCTTTGTCCCATAAGAGACATTCATTTTAGGTACTTCTAGATCTTACCACCAAGTAGATGAATCATCAATGGTCCCTGTTTGGACACCTAAAACTAGTGTAACGGAAATCATTCAACAAAATTTATCTAATTTTTAATTTAAGATAAATGTACCATTACTAGTCATTATCCTGGAATCTTGGTTGCATAAATAAATGTTTAGCACCATCCTAACCTTAAGTTTAGGGTTAGGTCAAATTGACCTCATATAAGCATGCCTCCTTATTCATTGTCATTGCTTGAAAGACCATCACTGGTAATAAGCCTTGATTGAGAATAATAAATCCCTTTATTGTTAGAATAATGGTCATGTAAATTCACTTATTATTTCTAGAAGAAATAAACTATCATGGGTTGTTATTTTGGTAACAATTAGGAATGGCTAAATGACTTAAACCCTAAATAAGGTAGATTTTGGTCCAACCACCCACCCTTTATACATTAGGTATAATGTTATGCGTTAAACCCATCTTTGACCATATGTATTCATACATTAGTTTAGACAGACCCTTAGCATTTAGGCATTAGACACATTAGAAATAGAAGACGAGTAACAATGCTACTTACCTCAAGTAAGATGTTTTAAAATGATAGTATCTTTTATTTAATATAACTTTGAACTCTGAAATATCAGTAAGGATTCCTAATAATCATAATATTAGGTGAAGACTTTTTTACATCTCATTCTCTCTTTAGACATTTTCCTCATCTCTTAAATAAAACTTAGAAGAAAAAAAAGAGTGATTGTTGCAATGTCGGGTGCAACATATATTATATATATTTTGACTAAATACTACCTCTATTCTTATATTAGTATGAGTATCTTATTTGAATCATATAAGTTTAGTTAAGATAATTCAATTTCTATAATATTAAAAATATTTGACTTAAGGCACCTTAAGTGACTCAACAAATTAACTATAAATAGAACTCTCATTTTATGCTTATAAAATTGGAAGTTAACAAATCACATGTACTTATTATATTAATAAAAAACTTTTATTAATCAGGTCTCATACTTTGACATGGTTATATCATACATATCCCTATCATGTTGTTTTAATTGAATGATTATAAACATGTGTAAAATAATTCTCTTTAGCCATAAAAAAGAATTTGACAGCCAAAACCTAGGTAGTTGCTACTCATATTCATAGGTTCCTATGAGCACTTTGATTGTATTCTTTTAAGTTGTTTTTTATTCATCTTTAATACAAAATAAACTTCATATCTAAATTACTACCTTTGAAGATTACATAACATTTATATAAAAGATTACTACCTTTGATTAAATTTATATTCGAGGAAAAATAAATGAGAAAAGAATTTTACATTCTAAAACAAAAATAAAAAAAAGGAAGGCACTATAATAATTCAACTATCAAAAACACAATCAAACTAGTTTTTTAATATCCATAATCATCCCTCATGCATAACACACAAACATGCCTGCGTATTGTATGTTTTAATTCTACTTATTGGTTTTACACATGCATTTCTAACATTTAAAATATTAACTCAAACCCAATTTCATAATTTACCAAATATTATAAATTATATTTAATTCATTTTTCTTAAAGAAAAAACCATTTCAAGATTTATTAAGAGATTTAATCATATTAAAATTCTTATTAACAACCTAAACAATTTTAGAATTAATTAAATAAATTTTCTAGACTTAAAATCTCTCTTTATTCATAAACAAATTATTTTTAAAAAATATAATTTAATTAAACATTTCCATATAATCCTAATCTAATTAAGATATTATAAAAATAAAAAAACAATTTTGAATCAAACAATTTAATCCAATCCTAATCCAATTAAAAAAATAATTATATAATTAATTTAATATAAAATCAATATTTTCTATGTATAGGAATAAAATCATAATTATACCCTTTAAAACCCCTAATACCTTATTAGGTTTGGTTGTCCAGACAGAATTATAATTTTGTCTTATTCTTCTTATTGCTGTCGATAGTGGTCATGGCCACACTACCCGCCGCTAGCGACTCTCATAGCAGCATGAGGCACTACCCAAGTTGGCGTTGCCATGGAAGAGTAGCAACCACCCTTGGCCGTTGCTTCTCTGGCCAGCGACTTGCTGACCAGTATGCACAACATCAACTAGGAGTGCCAACAAAGTTGACATCGCAGCCCCCAAGTTCCCTTCTTTTAGTTTTGAGAATCCCTACTAGATCTGGTTGGAATGGTATCTAAAAAAATTACATTTTTTAAATACATGAAATAAAAACAATTTTTAGGAAATCGTTGTTTTGCAGAAAAATTTAGTCCAAACATGCAATCAATAATCTTAATTATTTAATGATGGTTTTACTACTATTGTTGTGTTTCTTGAAAGATATAAAAGCAATGCAACAATATTTTTAAAAAAAATTAGAGTGTCATAGATCTTGTTAGATAATATGAAGTTTTTTTTAGAATTTATGTGAAAATTACCTAAAGATCATTATTGATTCTAGTGTATGATTAATTCTTTAAGGTTGGGTTGTCGAAAAATACAAGTTGTCTAATTGTTATATCTTCAACAATATTCCATAATAACCATCGGATTATAAATCTTTTAAACCCTTTTAGGAGATATTATTATGCCTTAAGTAGTAACTTTTTTTTTTTTTACTTTTAAAACTAATATTTTTTTTATATAGTTATACAAGAAAATATGAGGCATAATATTTTATTTATAAAGAAAACTTGGCATCCCTATTAATAGCAAAATATTACTTTGCTTCCTGAAAAATATTACATATTTTATTTCAGGATAATTATTAGAAATTTATACAATCAAGTTCTTACTTGATTTTTCTAGATCTAAAACTGTAATCCTTTATATTAATTACAAACTAGTCATTAATTTCTAAAACTTATTAATAATTAAGTTATACTTGATCAATCATCATGGTTTAATTTCTTATCAATTACTCTTAATGTATGTGACTCATTAGGTTCCTAATATATTAATCTAAATATAAATCATAATTCTAAATAAAATTGGATTAAAAAAATTAAAGAAATTTAACTTGTTATTAATTCAACAAATTAATTGATTTATATTTGAAAATCAAGTGTAAGCTCTAGTAACATGTCATGATCTTCAAAATATTAAAAAAGTCGTATATGATTTAACTTAACCTTCTAGTGATCAATTTTTAGTGTAACGATTATCCCTTCATCAAGAATATTTGAACATAAATTGTGTCTACTCTATCAAATTATGTTTGTTTTCAACACCATAGTCATTGATTATTTGAATAAGATTTAAAATATTTTTTAGATTTTGTTCCACCTTAAACAATGATTTTTCAATCAATATTATTTTAAAACATATGGAATATTTTTCTTAATTAATCTAGGGTAATGAATCATCTATTAATCATTTAAATATCCTTATATAGTTTATGTTGTACTCAATATTTGCCCATTTGTTACCTTTGATAAAGATATTGTATAATCAAGATCAAAACATAGCATTCTATATATAAGATAACTTGTTAATCTCAAATCTAGAAATCAATTACACAACTGTCACGTGAGTCTTTTCATATACATGGGTAATTTCTCTAAATGAAATTTTCAAACGGGTCAGTTTAATGTATTTGTTATTTAATAAGCACCTACGTGTTAGTTCTAGATATTCTTCATATATTAACTTATAAAAATAGTTACTTTCTTTCATAAAAACAAATAACATAATATGTATTAGCCTCTACAATTCTAATTAATGTTTAGTCTTAATAGAGCATTGACTATGAATATTTAGGGACAATGCTTTGATGTAATAGTAGTTCTTATAAAAATAAGCACTTTATAATTTCTTTTACAAAATATTTTTGTTCCAATAAATTTTTATCTTTACTCTTTACTTGTTAATCAAACTTAAATGAAAATTAAAGGTAAATAACATTTTATAAATGATAAAATATATACTTTTTATAAATAAAATTAGTATCATATGTAACCATCCAAGCTATATGGGATATTTATTAACAATTTTGCCTTCATAACTTAAGAGGGGTGTAGAAAGATCTAGAAAAGAATAGAAGAAGAGAATATGGAGGAGACCATCTAAGGACTACAAGGAGAAGGTCTTTAACTATATGGTACGATGTATGCAAATTATTTGGTAGACTTGCCAAAGAGACAATGTTGAACAAGGTAATGTTGAATGTGCTATAAATATGAAAGTTGATACAAATTATAAAGGTGGGATTGGTGGTGAAAATAGTGGTGCAACACATTGATTTAGATATATGTTTTACTTAGTAATTACTTGTAGAAGATGAGTTCGAGAGTCATTACTAATACATCATTAAATGAGAAATGAATGAAGATTAGTGTTATTAATAATGTTAACAAGAAAAACATGTCATTCTTCTTTTTTAACGTTAATAATGTGAGTTTGCTTCACACACTCTTATATGCATGATTTTGATTTACACCCTTAATATGTAAATATTAATTTCCATATATTTATTTACATCAAGTTGTCAATTCCATTGACTTTCTATTTTATATATATATAGTTTATCATAGTAGGAGAGAAAAACGTTTATTTGTAAGGTTTTCTTAGAAAATTCTATCCATTAGTAGTCTAAACTAGGTAACTAAAAATCTCAAAGTGTCTGTTTGAAAGTATGATTATAATTATTTTTTAAAATATTTTTTATGTCGAAATATATTAAAATAATATTTTTTTTATTTTTCAAAACGATCCAAAACATATAAAAAAATAATTTTTAACAAAAAAAAATTAATTTTTTTAAAAACACAAGTACAACCACACTTCAAAAGGTTCACCAAAACTCAGCAATTTATGGTCAATAATTTGTAAACACCTATATAAAAGGGGAAGTCTAACTTCCACATTTGGTTAATTCACACGTTAAAACATCCCTTAGGAGAGAGACTCAAAAAATCGATCCTGTTTAATAGAAGGGAGATAACACTAACGTTATTGCACCTGCAACTTATTAGTTAAATACTTAGATGTCATTATTGCACCCCACTCCATCTAGCCCAGTCCACAAACTGCATTCCACCATAGATATTGTTGGCAAATCGCACACCAACTGTGAAAGCCATTGC
>Ga0307515_10011811_pt1 | contig 16522 bp, 11 predicted proteins | sample 17_EM_MG_FD_194513 | JGI IMG/M metagenome (GOLD analysis project Ga0307515, IMG submission 194513) | Populus trichocarpa ectomycorrhiza microbial communities from riparian zone in the Pacific Northwest, United States - 17_EM | ecosystem: Host-associated > Plants > Roots > Unclassified | place... | reverse complement strand
GAGCTGTGTTGGGGCTCGGGGGGTGGGAAAAGGGGGGAACCTTGAGTTTTGCCGGCTGGATACTGTAGATGTGGACACTGCAGAGGCGCAAGAACGTTTTCTTTGATTCTGGAGAACCATTGTTAGAGGTGTGTGGTGTGGAGGAGGAGAGAGAGGGTAGTACCTTCGAGCTTCTCCTGCGGCACTACGATAATGAATCTTACCTCTTGATCCTCCTTCGGCGTGGCATCGAATGGCGATAGCTCCATTACCGTGTCCTGACTATCATCTTGAGAGCGGGGCGGCGACGGCGGCGGCGCGGGGATCAGTCGGTATCCTGTCAGCAGGTATGTTGCATGCACGCTGTCGGGATTCTTTGCGTTTTGCGTCACGTGGAAGTCGTAGAGCATTCTAGAGGGGTCAATACAGAGAATACAAGAATTGGGCGGGGGCGGAAACTCTTTGGCAATATTCACGTGGACCTTCAGCGAGCGACTGAGGAAGCGGTATGTGATCTGCAATCATCAGTTTCCGTCTCCGAATGCAGTGCGGAGGAGGTGCGGACTATCTTCCTCTCCCCAAACACCTCTCCAAGGAGGAAATCAATATAGTCGTCCATAGGTATTGCGGGCGTGTCGAGGTGCAATTTTAACGCGGTGTGATGTTGTCGAACATCTAAGGTTTCTTGCGCGGTTTAACGCGACTGAGAAGCGGCTAACCCCTAACCCGTGTCTCCAACTTGCGGCTCCCACCAGCAGCAACTAAGTAGCTCCCCACCTCAGCAATGTCCTTCCAATTTGGCCCCACGAGCGACACCGACTCAGACTCGGAACTCCCCTTCCCCGCCCCACTAGCACAAGATGCATTCTCGTCCTCGCACTCCGCATTCTCTCCGCACGCATTCCTAGCATCTCTTCGGAACCGCCACCAAACGCTCGAAGACCTCCGGGTCGAGCTCCGCACGCGCTCCAAAGACCTCGAGAGCGAGCTTGTCGAGCTTGTGAACCGCGATCATGCCGACTTTGTGGGGCTAGGGAGCTCGGTGAAGGGTGGAGAGGGGAGGGTGGAGGATCTTAAGGTTGGCCTGCTCGGGTTTCGGAGGGAGGTAGAGGCGATTGTCACCGGGATCGAAAGGACGAAGTTACAGGTTGAGAAGGAGCTTGCAGTTAAGGAAGGGATAAGGAGGGAAAAGGTCTGTGTGGATTTGTATCGTTGGCGGTGACGCGCTGATGAACGTAGGTGCTGGCAAGGAATCTTCTGGCGCTGGCGCAACGGCTGGATGAGCTCTCGTCGTTATTACTACTGGATGGCGCAGAGTCTGGAACAGGACCACCAGGATTCCTGGAAGATGGAGAGGGACTGACGAGTACGCGCCGGCTCAGGAAGCTGGTTAGCTGCTGGGTATATCTGGATGAGATCTTGCTGCCGAAGATTCCGAAGGACCATCCGTTTCTGAAGGCGCAGGAGAAGAGGATGAGGAAGGTTAAGGATACGTTGTTGATTGATCTACGGAGCGCACTGAAGGAGGTGTGGCTACAGGGCGACGAAGGGAAGTGTTTAGAAGTCATGGGGTTGTTTGCGGACTTGGGGACGGAGAGCGACGCCGTGAAGGCGCTGAAGGAGAGCAGACAGTAGAAAGGAAACAGCGTGTAGCATTTTATGATATCCCTCACACGCAAAAATTAATACAAAACGCCTAAAGCTCCAAACAAAACACAGCGCATCTCCCGACTCTAGTACCTATACCTCGTACTGTAATCCTTGGGCGAAACCACCAAACCTCGCCCCTTCTTTGCGCCCTTGTAGATGGTCTCGATTATATCTATCAGCTCCTGTTTGTCCTCCAGCACCCAGTTCATCTTGTTGTTGTTTCCCGTGCCGAAATCGCACATCATGTGTTTGTTCCGGAAGAAGAACATGACTGTCACCGGATCGTAGAGCTCGTACATCTTGTTGAAGTCGGGTACTTGGTCGATGTCGCAGAGGTAGACGACGGCGAAGTTTTTGACTTTGTCCGCAATTCCTAGAGCGGGTGGAGATGTTAGCTGGATGGCGATACTACGAGGATGAGGGTGGGCATACGGTAGAGAACTTCATCTTGTCGCATACAGTCTGGATCCCAGTCGCGGCCAAACCGGATGACTACCAGACGGTCTTCTTCGGACATGATAGCTTGGTCGACGTGCCAGCCAGTCTTGAGATGGGGGAGGACGACGGAACCCATGTTGTATGTGTATGTGTGTGTGTCTGTGTGTGTGTCTGAGTGAGTGGAAGGAATTGCAGTGCCTCGTCATAGCCAGCAATGGATATTAGGGTTCTTCTTATCAGATCCGCCAAGCAACGCTAACTTTCCAAAGTTTGATCAGATTAACGCGGGGTTCAACTTCCCCCACCTCCCTCCATCCGCCATCACAACAATGACCCACACCGACCCAATCCCCGAGCTCCGCCATGTCCTCACCGACGACACCTCCCCAAACCTCGCCCTCCGCTTCCGCGCCCTCTTCTCTCTTAAACACCTTGCCACCCTCGGTAACACCACTGCAATCGACGCCATCGCCGCCGCCTTCGTCTCCAACTCTGCCCTCCTAAAACACGAACTCGCCTACTGTCTCGGCCAATGCAAAAACTTCCACGCAGTCCCATACCTCCAATCCGTACTCTCCAACGAAACCGAGGACCCCATGGTCCGCCATGAAGCCGGCGAAGCCCTAGGCGCACTCACCCACACCCCCTCCCTCCCGCTACTCCGGAAATACGCCGCCGATCCATCAGAAGTAGTCGCGCAGACGTGCGAGCTGGCAATAGCACGAATCGAGTGGGCAGCGTCTGAGGCGGCGAAAACGGAGGAATTGCAGCAGAGCGCATTCGCATCGATTGATCCCGCCCCCCCACTACCGGGACAAAAGGAGAAGGGTTGTGAGAAGCTGCAGAAACAGCTTAATGACCAGACGCTCCCGCTGTTTGAGCGCTACAGGGCGATGTTTAGACTCCGGGATATTGCGACGCCGGAGGCGATCGATGCGTTGGCGAGTGGACTTGATGATCCCAGTGCGCTGTTTAGACACGAGGTATGTACCACCCTCCGCCCCTCCAGGGAATATTGCTGACGGGAGAAGATCGCATTTGTGTTCGGCCAGCTTTCGGATCCGCATTCGATTCCGGCGCTGCTGAAGGCGGCGGGGAATAAGAATGAAGCGTCGATGGTGCGGCACGAGGCGGTGGAGGCGCTGGGGAGTATTGTGGATGAGCGGGTTGAGAAGTTTTTGAAGGAGTATGCGCAAGATGAGGAGAGGGTTGTGAGGGAGAGTGCTGAGGTGGCGTTGGATATGGCCGAGTTTGAAAGGAGTGGTCAATTAGAGTATGCGCTTATCCCCGGGAGTGCGTAGGCGATTGCGAATCTCTTTTTTTTACTTTGGGTTTGAATGGTGGATGGATGGACTAATGGCGTTTATTGTTTTGTATTGTGTTTTTTTTTGGATTCTACCACACAAAAGTTTTGCTAGATTTTACGGTTAGAATACCAATGGGGCTTTCTGAGCATGTATTCTCACCTGCTTGTGGCGGTCGGATACCCAGAAACAACAATCACGGTACTATCACCCGGGCACCGCTGTAGCACCATCACTCGCCGGATACTTTCACCACATCTACAACCCACAATAAACCTGTCCACAAGTGGCCCCCATCCTCCTTTCGCATTTGCACCATTGAATTTATGGTTGAAATACCTGCACCAACACCCATCTCCTGGGACTCGGGAGGTGCAAACTACCCCGATCTCTGCGGTTGCAACTATCAACTCCTCTATTCCAACTCCTAGTCAAGGGTATTTGTAATTTGTAGGAAGGAGGTGCAATAATAATGATAATTCAGGGTGAACGGGTTTTGCAATAACAATCATTACATTGCTGTAGGACAAGTTTTGTACCTAGCTACAATGTACCTAAGAACTATTCCCCGACGGTGACGACGTTTAAAGTGCCACGCAAGAAATAGCCATGAGCCTCCGTAATTCCTATTGTCGCACAGATAACAGTAATAATATAAAACCCTACCAGTTAGAAAACACCCGCTTCCCCATGCAGACACGTTCATATCGTTCGTTTGTTAATATCGTATCGTCATCATGGTTGTCATAGCCGTTAACCGTTCATTCCCATCACATCACATCATCGTTGTGATCATATCCATCGGGCCTGCGGCCGCGCATATGTTGGATCCTAGTCGCCTCCGTAGTCCCCTGTTGCGCGGGGAAGAGCTCGTCGTAGCTCTTTTCGATGCCCACGCTTCCCGCCGTATAAGTTCCACCCATATTCAGCTTCTCATCTGCCACCAATCAGCAACACCCGCACGGGGGAGGGGAGGATAAGAACTTACTACCGAGAACCCACACAACCTCTTCTTCATCCAACCCTGCGAGAATTCCCAGTTCCTCCCAGCTCTCGTAGCTTCTACAAAGCCTCTCTCCGACTCTAACAGTTCTGGTCCATTTCTCGCGCTTGATAGTCCTGGCTCTCTGGAATTGCTTCTGCTGCTCTTCATATTCAGCCATCGTGACAATCTTGTTCTTCCCTTCCTTTTTAGCTTCTGCGAGATTCTCCTTCACGGCCGCCCGGAATTTGGCCTGTGACAGCGCCTTACGATAGTCGGTGATAATCTTAACGGTAGAGAGTGCGTCAAAAGATTCATTTCCCATCTTTTCACCATATCGTCCAGCAACTTGTGCTTTGACTCCGGCTTCATTGAGCTTAAGACGCTCATTGACAGAAAGGAAGAGTTCGCGGCAGACAAACGGGAGGAAGATATCGAGATGGGGGATGTGTTTACCGTGTTCGCGGATTAAGGGGCAGAGGTGAATTGGCGAGATTGTAGGGTCGACAGTCTGGAGGTTATCGACGGTTCTTAGAAAAACCCTTTCCTTTTCGGCAGAGCTGTTTTTGTGAGAAACATGGAGTGTGAAGTGATTAAGATTCGGAAGAGCATAGACTAGTAGCTTTGCCAACACTGTAGGCTGCGGTCAGTCTGTAGACTGCTTCGAGGATTCAGAGACCATACCGTCGTACTCCAGTCCATTAATATTCTTCAATTCTAGGTGCTTCAGGTTCGGCGCGCATGGCAAAGCCGACATGAGTACAAAGCCATTCAATTCAGGTGCCCCATCTACCGCCAACCTCGTGATATTCTTAAGCCCCTTCAGCTCCGCTTTATCAATCGTAGGAGCTCCCCATCCACTAGTAGGATGAGGAAGGTGATGTATCTCAACCTCTTCCAAGGCTATATACAAAGAATCTATTAGAGGACAAGAGGAAACCTCAAGCAGCAGGAACGACGAGTACCTGGGAAGCTAGTTCCGTTGAAGATTCCAGTCCAAAAGGCACTATTCGGTCTGCAGGACGTATCCCTTGAACTACCCAAAACCTCATGTCCAGACCTGCTGGTTGCCAACCTGCGGTTGAAGATTAATGGATTCGGAGATCTTGCTGGGCCAGAACGAGCTGATGGTTGTCCGGGTCCGGTGTAGAGGATAAGAGTCGTTACACGAGGAAAAGATTCCAGGTAGAAGGAAGATATGGGTTGGCCCGAGCAAGTAGCATTTTCGAGAACGAGATGAATTCGAATCCTTGGACAGAATCTACTCAGTCACAGATCAGCCCAAAAGTGTGCCATGGGCTTAAGATCAGGAGTGAAATAAATGAATCCCCGACCAAAGAGTCTGGTATGGCTACGGGATCTCGCCACTCACCTCGCAATACTGGTCACCATCCTTCCCAATATCACTGCAGTATTTCGATCTCCTCCTTCCTTTGTCGGGTCCAAAATGAGTCTTAGATCATGAACATTCTTGCTGATAGGGTCCCCTCTTCTGTCAAATTTGGCTGAATCACCCATGGTGCGGTGGAACAAGGACAGTTTTGTGAAACCCCGAACAGACGCATGGTAGTAGAGTGGATTCTGAACCTTCTCATTGATCGCTTTGCAGGTTCGAGCAAGAAGAGTCAACGTGTATCGAGTGAGATGAGAACAGACGTCGTCACTATTTAATGCATTGTTAGTGAACACAACCAATTTGCGTTGGGGAACCACAAAAGAGTTGTAGAAAATGGTTGAAACAACTTGAAGGGAAGTATATCCGGTTCGTTTGGAGTCAAGGAAACCGTTGGTGCCTAATCAATGCCCCGCAATCGAACTCTTGTGAAACCTCGAGTAGCAGCTTTCAGGCTTCAACATCTAGCTTCGAGCTCAAGCCATGACAGCTAGGGCGGCTTTCGAAGCTCACTCTAGACATGGTTCGCAAGCGAAACCAAAAATCGAAAGGGAAATCTCACAATAATTCGGCAGGTAAGCCAGCAAGTGATGCTGGGTACATTAGTTGAGCCATAATTGTGTATTTGTCAGTGGTCGCTGAGTGGATTATCTCTTAGATAAGTAGGGTGAGGGGTAGAATTGTGTCTGAGGATGATTGCAGATGGAAGGTTATGTCGGTCGATAGCTGCTGTTGGGCTCACGCGCTTTTCCCCATTAGGAGCCTATTAACGCGCTGCCCACTTGTTTCAGAAATGACGTGTAACCACGACCACGACGGCACAAGCGAGAGAACACCAGCACAGAATATGGAACACGGAGAAGAGTGAATTAGACAGACATTACCTCTCGACTCAGTACATCAAAATTGCAAGGAAAACAACCAATTTCGCCTTAAAATGAAACCAAAAACCCCACGAATCCCGCTCTCCGCCACCGACGCTGCCAGCCTCACTAACGCGCCCTACAGACGCAACATCTATCGCCTGATATCTATTAAGTATCTAATTAACCAATACCTCTTCTGATATAAACATTACTGTTGTAAGCCATTGACTGGCCTCAAATAGCACGCTGACAGATCGTCAGACACCGCGACAGAAGGAACATTAGGGATAGGAACAGACCTCAAACAAAGCAACTCCTTCCCCTACACCTATAGCAGCAGTGCCACTGTCGCAACACCGGCGATGACAGCGACAACGCCACTCTTGGCATATGTCTTGCCAGCAGCGCCGGTAAATGGCGCGACAACCTCAGGCCCGAAGCCCGCGGGGTTGGCGGGGTTGGCAGGTCTTGGTGCATCCCCAACGACGGCTGGACCAGGAAGTTCGATGTCAACCAAGCCAGAAGAAGGCTCGACGACAGGGCCAAGGCCAAGCTCAGGAGCAGCGGGAACTCCAGGGTATGCGCCGACGATGGAACCAGAGAAAGGCGTTGATGAACCTCCAGAGCTGATTTCGGGATACCCAGAGACCACTTTAGGAGAGTGGTCACCCGAGGGATATCCAATGACACCTGCGATTATCTCAGGAGTACCGGAAATGATCTCGGAAGAGCCACCAGTAACTATCTCAGAAGCAGTGACAACCTCAGGAGCAGCGGCAACCCCAGGAGCAGCGACAATCTTAGGAGCAGCGATGGCGTCGGGAGCAGGAGCGACCTCCGGGGCAAGAGCGACCTCAGGAGCAGCGACAACCTCAGGAGCAGCGACGGTTTCAGGGGCAGCGGCGGCCTCAGGGGCAGTGGCGGCCTCGGGTGCGGCGTCAGCCTCAGGAGTAGCGACAACTTCAGGAGCAGTGACAACCTCAGGAGCAGCGATGGCCTCAGGAGCAGCACCGGCCTCAGGAGCAGTATCGGCCTCAGGAGCAGCATCGGCCTCAGGAGCAGCGACGGCTTCAGGAACAGTAATGACCTCGGGAGTAGTAACAACTTCAACTTGAAGCTGGCCGTCCGCAATTTCAGTGACAACGCTTGATCCAGCAACCCCAACTGGCGCAGTAGCCTGGGCGGCCTCTGGGATGAATTCGTTGGTAAAAGGCCCTGGAGCGGCCTTGACGATTTCGGATACACCTCCAATCACCCCAACGGATGCGGGAGCCAGGCCTGACTGAACGATTTCGACGGGACCAGGAACGTTGATTTGATTGACAGTCTCCGTAACCGACTCTACAATCCCGACAGGGCCAGGAACGCCGACGACCTCAACGGGACCGGGAACTTCAACCTCGATTATCTCAGTAGTGACAACTGGAGGTAGGGTCATGACGACACCCTCCGCAGTTATCACCTGTGCTGGCTGTGTGACCTCCTGTGTGACGGTTTGGATGACCGGAGTAGGAACTGGAACCTCGACGATCTCGGCAGGACCGGGGATGGGGACTTCGACCTCGATCACCTCGGTAGTGACAGCTGGGGGTAGAGTTATGACAACACCCTCCGCGGTTATCACCTGTGCTGGCTGTGTGACCTCCTGTGTGACGGTTTGGATTACCGGAGTAGGTACTGGAACTTCAACGGTCTGCACAATAGGGGTGGCGACACCTTCAACGGATGCAGTCACGACCTGGCCAGGGACCTCGACCAACTCGGTCTCATAAACCACAACAGGGGTAGCGGTGCCGGGAACAAAGACAGTATTCTCAATGACAACCTCCTTGGTGATAAATACTTCGTTCTGACTTTCGGCAGTAACGGGGAGAGCAAACTCAACCTGCTCAGTCACAGTGCAGGGGGCTCCAGAAACATCGCGAACAACCTCAACTTCCTTAGTGACGTAGACCTCGCTGACCTGTTCAGCAGTGACGGGGATCTCGACGCGTTCAATGGCGGTGTGGTACACAGGTACCTCAACTCCTGGAACGGAAATCTCCCGGGTCACTGGAACCTCCTGGGTGACGTAGACGATGTTCTCTTTCGTAACGGGAACCTCGAACATCTCGGAGATATAAACCTCCTCGACTTTGGTGACTGGTACTTCCACACGCTCCACTTGGTTGGCATATTCCACCTTCGTAACGGGAACCTCGACCCTCTGGTTTACATACTCAACGTGAGTAATAGGGACCTCGATGTGCTCAGAGATATAAACCTCCTCGACTTTGGTGACTGGTACCTCAACGCGCTCACCCGAGATGAACCGCTCCTCCACAACGGTATGAGTGACGGGGACGGCGTGTGTGACAACGATCTCCTGGAGTTGAGTCCTGGTAACTGGTACTTCGATGCGCTCGGAGACATAGATCTCCTCAACCTTGGTGACAGGTACTTCAACACGCTCCACTTGGTTGGCATATTCCACCTTCGTAACAGGAACTTCGACCCTCTGGTTTACATACTCAACACGAGTAATAGGGACCTCGATGTGCTCAGAGATATAAACCTCCTCGACTTTGGTGACTGGTACCTCAACGCGCTCGCCCGAGATGAACCGCTCCTCCACAACGGTATGAGTGACGGGGACGGCCTGTGTGACAACAACTTCCTGGAGTCGGGTCCTGGTAACTGGTACTTCGATGCGCTCGGAGACATAGATCTCCTCAACCTTGGTGACTGGTACTTCAACACGCTCGCCAGAAATGATTTTCTCCTCATAAACCGTTTGAGTAACGGGAACCTTGACGAGCTCAGAAACATAGATCTCCTCACGCTCAGTCTTGGTAACAGGGACTTCGATGCGTTCAGAGATGAAGATCTCCTTTTCTTCGACAACAGTGCGGGTGACGGGCTGAGGGACTTCATTGGAGACGAAAACCTGCTCAACAACGGTGTGCGTGACGGGTACCTTGACAACTTCGGAAATGTAGACCTCCTCGCGCTCGGTCTTGGTGACAGGAACTTGAACCTGTTCTGAGATGTACTCCTTCTCGATGATAGTGGCACCGGGAAGCTGAACCTGCTCGAGAATAGTCTGTGGGGGAAGCGTAACAGTCGCATAAACCTGTTCGACGACGGTTGGGCCAGGAAGCTGTACCGTGTGGTATTCTTCAATGCGCTCGACCACGGTTGCACCAGGAAGCTGTACCGTGTGGTATTCTTCAATGCGCTCGACCACGGTTGCACCAGGAAGCTGGACCTGTTCGACGATTGTCTGGGGAGGCAGCTGGATAGTGTGGTACTCGACAACAGTCTGCCCGGGAAGCTGAACCTGTTCCACAATTGTCCGGCCGGGGAGCTGGACAGTGTGGTACTCGAACCTCTCCTCAACAACAGTTTGGCCGGGGAGTTGGATCTGTTCGACGATAGTCTGAGGAGGAAGCTGGACAGTGTGGTACTCGACAATAGTCTGTCCGGGAAGCTGAATCTGTTCCACAATCGTCTGGGCGGGAAGTTCGACAGTGTGGTACTCATAAATCTGCTCCACGACAGTCTGCCCAGGAAGTTGCACCTGTTCGATAACAGTCTGGGCCGGAAGCTGAACCTGTTGAACCACAGTCTCCGGCACCTGCTGAATAATCGTCTCGGTGACAGGAACAGCAACGACCTGGGTCTCGCCAGCGATAACCTCCGTATGCTGAACAGTATGTGTAACCGCAAGGGGAACCTCATGTACAATTGTCGCGGTTGCGCCGGCGCCATTGAGAACATAGAAGTTCTTCTCCTCAAAATTGAAGTGGTTCTCGGCAAACTGCTGCTCCTTGAACTCCTTGAACTCCTTCACCTCGGTGAATTCGTTGAAATTCTGGTTCGCATTCTGGTTCGCGGCGTTGTTAGGATTCAGATTCGCGTTCTCGTTCGCGGCGGCAACTTGATTCTGATTCTCATTCGCGTTGTTGATGTCGTTGGCATTGTTGATCACAATGTCAGGGAACACCATGTCGACGTTTCCCATCGGCATAACCCCACCGGGGAAGAAACGCGCGTTGGCGAGCGCTGCGCCAGTCTGCTGGCTCATCTGCACCTTAGTGGTACCAGACTCGATGACGGTGTGAGCGACGAGAGTGGTAGCTCCACCCTTACCCGCCGGTCCAACTGCATTCTCGCCCTCCTGGATGTTGATATTCTTCTGGAAGTTCTTATCGACGGCGATGTCAGCACTGACAGACTCCACTGCCTTCTCCTTGATCTTCGCCTTCAGGTCGACAGTGGGACTCGGCGCAGGCGTCTGCTTCGCAATCACAACCTCCTCGAACACATTCCCGCCCTTATTTGGCGCCTTGGGCTGCTTTCCACTCTTCTTCTTTGGAGGCGGTGGCGGTGGCGGAAGCGGATAGAATGGCTGTGGCTCACCGAACCCAGGTGGGGGCGGTGGGATGAAATCGATTCCTCCGGGGAACACTGGAGGCGGAGGAGGACCGAAGAAGCCTGGTGCAGGAGGAGGGAAGAAATCGGGAGGTGGAGGTGGAGGTGGAGGAAGCAGAATTGGCTTGAACTTCGATTCTTTCTCCTCTTCCGTCTGTTCCTTCGGTGGCTGCTCCTTCGGTGGCTGCTTCTGTGTATCTTGATCCCGGTTGAGGTTAATACGAGGCCGGCTGACGTCGAAGCCGATATTCTGGTCAAACTTCGGGTTTGTCGGTTGCTTTGTGGTACCCGCCTATGTGCTGTTAGCCTGCATCATCATCAACAAGAGTCTTGTGTGGCTCTACCATCGACGTAGGCTCAGCCTTGTTTGCGCCAGCATCTGCCTTCCTCTTCCCCTGTGCAGGCGAGGGGGGTGGGGGCGGTGGAGGTGAGGGACCGTTGAAGCCCTGTGGCGAGGACCCGAATGCCGGGGACCCGAACGGCGGGGGACCATCAAAGCCGAGAGGCAAATCATACGGCCCTATTTGTGGTGGGAGTGTGTTGTCCCAGTAGGCCTCTGCCATCGTGGTTGTGGCGAGGGCCATAGCCAAGAGGGCTATGAATGTAAGCTTCATGATATTACTAGGGCGGGTTCCGCCACAACACCCGCGGAGGAAATGGGGAAGGAAAGAAACTAAAAATTAAGGAGATATTGGTGTCGGGTTGAGTGAGCTCGAATTGAGATCGAGTGTTGAAGCTGAGGAAATCGGTCAAACGGTGGGATCTGGATGGCTTTTGTAGAGCAGCATTGGATTCAGATACTTGTGTGGATTCCGATACTGGTGGCAGCATTGAGCTGGTCGGAGAGGGTCTGGACCGATAATGCTCATATTGGGATAGATACACCGGCATTGCACAAGTCGGGAGGTTTGTTTTGATGTTTGGCTCGAGAGGAGGAGGAAAAGAAATAGTAACAGCTAAGGTATCTAGACTAATGGGCCATAGATATCTCGGCGGAGGATGAGGGTAAGTTTCGGCAATTTGAGCGGAGGACACGATATTGAGCCCCGCGAAGAATACTCGAGATGCGCCTGCTGCTAACAAATGGACGGACAAGTCACGAGGAAGGTTTTGTTCCGAGCCAATGACACTGGAAATAGAGCATCATTGTAATCGCATACATCCACACTTGAGGCAAAGGTCGAGGTCAAGGGTCTTTCGAGGTCCAGAAGGGGCCTTTAAACAACCAGATACTGCTAACAAAAGGTTCCTGGACTACATCAGGCCTGTGATCAGGAACAGTGCCTTCACAAGGCTATCCCGAGTTCAACATTTGGTTGTTGATACGCCTATTCGGATCAGGTACCGATATAGAGTCGATTGGCCATTCCAATTGGCTATAAAGATTGATTTACTGCTATCTGGTGATTATGCTTAACGTGGTGGGCCTCACCGTCTTGATCTTAACTGTGATTGACGAATCATGACGAGAGTGCCTGAAATAGAGAGTTGAGCGGTTGATGGACCGAAAGTCAATTTAAACGAGGAACTGGCCACGGCAGGCACCAGATCCAGATTTTCTGGTGGACTACATAAACGCAGAGTGCCCATCTCTCTGCAACATAACCGTACCTGGGCGGAAGAACACGCACCCGTGGTGATGTTGAACGGGTGTGGTTAGGGTTGTCCGTCTGCCATCCATAGTCCGACTTCCAGACCCTTGATTAGCAAGGCAATAAAAATTCCCTGCAGCCAAGACCGCCGATTTCTCCACGCCTGAGTGCGTTTTATAGCTGCACAATCACATCATTTTCGACCAATCACGACGGCCAATTGCTAACAGCTTCGCGGTGGGAAAACAAGCATCGTCGAAAAACTCGTTTAGTAACACCGCAAAAAAGACGTGATGAGAAATATGAGAAAATAGAAGCACGACATCCATCACGTTATGTAGAAGAGATCATCCACATACAACCCCCGCATCCCACTCCCGCTGATTCCCCGCTGTGTGCTGTGTCAAATAATACCTCCATCTATATCCATCTTCCTTCATTTACACGAGAACAAACAAACACCTCAACCCACTCTCCACCACTCTCCACCCAACTATATTATCCCCGCCACCAAATCCGAGTCTTGCAGCCGAGTAACGAAACCCCCCAATGGCTACTCCAGCTGCAGGCTCTTTGAGGACTCCCGAGGAAGCTGGTACGTTTCTGTTTAGATATCGGATCAGAAAATTTGTTCAATTCCAATTCTAACTTTCTCTATTCATAGTCGCACGAATTGCGTATCTTTCTAGTGATGTGGTTATCTCAGTACAGCCTTCCCTGAGTGATACCTCGGCGTACTCTTCCAAGCTTGCGGAATTGTCGTCAAGCAACGTCAATGACGTATTGTCACATCAAACCCCAGAGGTATTTGCGAATTCACCATCACCACCCGTCGCACATTCCCGGTATGCTAACTAAGGTCTACGCAGGTACAAACTGTCCGACAAAATGCCGACCCATTACTCTCGGTATACCAGCCTGCTCGCTCCGGCAAACTCGTTTCCGTCACTACAACCTCAAATACCCTAATTTCGTCGATACCCCATCTCTACAAGCTCATTAATTACCCCGTCGTTATCCATGTGTCGATGCAGCCTGCCCAATACCCAGATTACTCCGAGATCACCTCGATCCGACAAACCGGATTGATCCTGCTCCAGTCCGAGTCGGCACAAGAGGCACAAGATATGGCTGTTGCCGCACATGCACTTGCGCTCAAGTCTGGAAAGGCTGTAATTCACTTCTTTGCCGCGAGCCAGCAGAGCGAGGTATCGGTGGAGGATTCCGCTTTGCTGGAGAGGGCGTTGGATCGGACTGCGGCGAGAGGATTCCATGATTCTACGGTGGATTCGGCGAATCTGTATGCCGACGACGGGGTGCGAGCACAAACCCTTCAGGTTGGCGAGGTTACGCCCACGGCCCTGTTAAGCGGGATTGCCACACCTCTTGCCGGAGACTCAGCCTCAAATGGAGGCAGCAGCAGCAGCGTAGCCAGTACCGTCGGCGATAGCACTCATGCTTCTTCAGCCACCCCAGCAAGCTCGCTTGACCTCCCTATCGCTTCGCGCGACGTCACCTCAGAGGATATCTTCAAACACATCAACAACATCTTTACCGTCATCAAGCAGGTTACTGGCCGTAAGTACAATGTGTTTGAATACACTGGACCTCAGTACGCCGAGCATGTTCTCTTCGTGTTCGGATCTACTACCCACCTTTTCCGTGATGTCCTCCAGAAGGCGCCTTCAGGGGAGTACGACAAAGTCGGTGTGGTTTCGGCAAGATTGTACCGCCCATGGTTCGGAACTCAGCTGCCGGCAACTATTCCCAAGTCAGTGACCAAGATTGCGGTTCTTGAGCAGATCCACAGACAGACTACTCGATGGGGCCCACTGTTTTTGGACCTTCTTACCTGCCTCCGCACCGGCCCTAGCGTTCAGGGCGCTCCTTCGGTGGTTGCACACAAGCTTGGCTATATTAATGTTGAGACTGTGTCGCAAGCTTTCCGTGGTGTCGTGCAAAACCTAAGGTCCGAATCGTCAGTTCAGAACCTATCGGTGGGGTTAGAGAATGGACCGGAGACCACCATGTCAAAGCCAGAACAGCCCAGTGTTGAGACCGCTTACATGAAGATCCTTGATCAGCTATTCGGAAACAGGCTGCATGTTGCAAACTCTCTTGACCGACCAAACGCTGGAATTTCTGCCAATATTGCCGCATCCCCCGAATATGGATATGGTTCCCTACTTGCCCGGATTGAGAAGAGGAAGGCATTGGTTGAGAAGGTCGAGAAGCTGGCGAAATCTAGCGATTTTGCTACTCCTGAATCTACAGAGCTGCTTTCCAAGTGGTTGTTGGTGGCAGAGGATGAGACCAAGAGCGCCGAGGTCGCGGAGGAGCTCATCCAGCAGTTGGAGAAGGATGGGTCGGCAGTTTCTATGAGTCTCCTTGAAGACAAGGGTCTTTTCCGCAAGGAATCTTCGTGGTTGATTGGTTCCGATGCTTGGGCCTACGATCTTGGAAACTCTGGTGTCCACCACGTTGTTGCATCCGGCAAGAATATCAACATGCTCGTCATCGACTCCACCCCTTACTCCCAGCGTACTGCAGATGGTGCCTCCCGCCGAAAGAAGGACATTGGACTGTACGCCATGAACTTTGGAAATGCCTATGTGGCTTCTGTCGCTGTTTACAGCTCTTACACTCAGGTTTTGCACGCCATGCTGGAGGCCGACAAGTTCGATGGTCCCTCGGTTGTGTTGGCATATCTTCCTTACAATAAGGAGGATGACTCTGCCTTGACGGTTATGCAGGAGACAAAGAAGGCTGTTGATATTGGATACTGGCCTTTGTACCGATACGATCCATTTGGAGAAGAAAATGGTGGTATTAACTTCACTCTTGAGTCTGAGAGGATCAAGAAGGAGCTCAAGGACTTCCTTACCCGCGAGAATCATCTCACCCAACTTGTCAAGAGGAACCCAGCGTTTGCTGCCAATCTCTCCCACTCCTACGGAAAGGAGGTTAGACAACAGCAGAAGCGCAATGCGAAGGATGCCTTTGCCAAATTACTGGATGGACTTTTGGGACCCCCACTTACCATTCTTTGGGCTTCTGATGGAGGCAATGCTGAGAGTCTGGCCAAGAGACTTGGGCGACGTGGTAAGGCTCGTGGCTTGAAGACTCTCGCTATGTCCATGGAAGACTACCCCATCGAGGACTTGAACAACGAGGAGAACATCGTTCTTATTACCTCTACTGCCGGACAGGGTGAATTCCCGATGAATGGACGTAGCTTCTGGGAGGCGGTGAAGGGCTCGACGGATCTCGATCTTGCCACTGTCAACTTTTCTGTGTTCGGTTTGGGTGATTCTCACTACTGGCCTCGCAAACAGGACAAGATCTACTACAACAAGCCTGGGAAAGACTTAGACAAGAGAATGCGGGAGATTGGAGGAAAGCCTTTGGTAGATTGCGGACTTGGTGATGATCAGGATCCTGATGGATTCCAGACTGGTTACTCGGAGTGGGAGCCTAAGTTGTGGCAGGCTCTTGGTGTTGACAATATCGACGGGCTTCCAGATGAGCCCCCTCCGATTACCAACGAGGATATCAAGCTTGCATCCAACTACCTTCGTGGTACTATTGAGGAGGGTTTGGCGGATGAATCTACTGGCGCTATTTCGGCCAGTGATATGCAGCTCACCAAATTCCACGGTACTTACATGCAGGATGATAGAGATTTGCGGGACGAGCGTAAGGCCCAGGGTCTGGAGCCGGCTTACTCTTTCATGATCCGATGCCGCTTGCCCGGTGGTGTGGCGACTCCTAAGCAGTGGATCCAGATGGACGATATTAGCGACGAGTTTGGTAACCATACTATGAAGTTAACTACTCGTCAGACCTTCCAGTTCCATGGTGTTGTCAAGCGGGATCTTAAGAACACCATGCGGGCTATCAATAAG
>Ga0307515_10011810_pt1 | contig 16523 bp, 18 predicted proteins | sample 17_EM_MG_FD_194513 | JGI IMG/M metagenome (GOLD analysis project Ga0307515, IMG submission 194513) | Populus trichocarpa ectomycorrhiza microbial communities from riparian zone in the Pacific Northwest, United States - 17_EM | ecosystem: Host-associated > Plants > Roots > Unclassified | place... | reverse complement strand
AAATGTCGGTGGTGGGGAAGACGCGGGAGAAGGAGGGGAAGATACGAACGCTGGTCTCCTTTCACGGAAGAAACGAAAACCCTCACGAAACGACGCGAACAAGGGGAAAGGAGCCGGGAGTCGGTCCACTCAGGGCCCGACGACGATATCGACTCCAATGCCAGCAACAGTATCTGAACCAAACACTGTCGAAGTCACACCGCTTACCGGCAGCGACATCCCCATGGCCATCGACCCCGCCCTCGAGGCACTCAACGTCCCAGAGAGTCAATCATCTCCTCAGGCCTCGGGAAGCGGCACCGCCATCTGATGCATACTAGGTCCCATTGACAAACCGTCACCCTGTACCTGCTTACCTTCAAAACTTGAACGGGGATCGAACCAAAGGGGTACAGCAGCCTAACCGACCGTCATCGTAATCCCAATCGGCCCGCCACAACCCCCACTCCCATCGATTCACATCCATTATGAAAGTGGGGCCGATAGAGTATTCATTATTCACCCGGTACTGAGGGAAGAGCTTAAACATAGCAGGCATGGTTGCACCCTGTTGCGAACGCGAGGAAATATTTATTCCCACTGCCGGGGCGTTCCCCGCGTACGTCTTCCCACGTAAGCAGATGACCCACCCGGTGATTTGTTGACTTCCCACACCCGTGTTTCTCATCATGATCGTCCAAATGAGGCTCAAACTGGGCGGCCATCGATGTCGATGATCGGCCGTATAGACTTTCAATGGGAGACGGACCATGTATAGATCGTACAGAATGAGGAGCAACTCCGGCTAGGGCGAGCCATCCGTTTGGACCAGCCCACTACAGATGATGGCATAGAAGAGAGGATGAGGGGGAAAAAAAGGAACATGTTCCCAAAAAGAAAATAACCAGATGACGACATGGACGAGAGAAGAGGAAAGGAGAAGGCGTAAGGAGGCAGCGAGCTGGTACAACTGTGGAGGAAAACATGGGCAGGTTTCAGAGCAATCAGAATGAAGTTAGGGTAGGAGCGTAGCACGTGGACGTAAACGTCAGGGCCGAGTCGTGTGGTTGGCCCTGGGGTGAGGTTACGCGTGAAGAGAGGAGACTGAAAGAGGTTGCGCAAGTTGAGAGGATGGGGTATCACATTAGGTCCGAAAGGCAGGCCGTATATGGAAGAAAGATTTGGAGGATGGGAGTGGGTCGGTGAGACAGTTCACGCGACGATCTTTGCAGAGAGAGCCTTCGCAGTAGATTCGGGGCTGCACGTGTTGTTGATGAACCCTTTACAACTGGCGAGCTTCTTGAAGATCTGTATTGCATGAAGAGAGGATTATTCATACGTGAGCGGAAACTGGCCCAAGATGGAATTGCTGAGATAACTTACCTGCAGGTAGACGTCCCTGGTCTGTCCGCCAGTAATAGCCCACTTTCCGTCGATGATGACAACGGGGACCCCACTGATGCCACCCTTGCGGGCTACTTCGATTTGATCTTCAACCGCTTGAGTGTCCTCGTCTGAGGTGAGGTATGCAACGGCCTGGGGTAATGGCGGATGAGACAGGCGCCATCCGACACGTAAAGTTCGTTGAACGTACCTCACTCTTACTCATCAGACATGACGCCTCGGCGATCTTGCTGAGGATAGTGATGTTTGAGATATCCTTGTGGTCGATGGTGATGGCCTGGAAGAGGTTGGAGATGACTGTTTGCTGAAGGGATTGACCACCCTTTTTCCAAGCTCGGTAGGCAAGGCGGTGGGCACGTTCGGTGTTTACGACAATGCCGCCTTCACTACTAAGTTCGAGCGAGCGCCGGGTTAGTGTGGAGATCAAATACCGAAAATGTGGTTGGTTGGCTTACAGTTCGATACCAACGGCTCTGGCCCTCTCCCTCGCCTTTTTCATGCAGGCGTTGGTCTTCTCTTCGCCGTACGTGTTGATGTAGTAGGCGTTTCTGTCCTGAGGCTGGTCCGGCTTGATGGATGGATGAAGGGCATAGGGTCTGCACTCGACCTGGAAGTGGAGGGTGTTGTGTGACTGGGTGACTTCGTCGATGGCGCTAAATATTTGCTTCTGGCCGATTAAACAGAAGGGGCAGTTCTGTGAGGGACAAGGGAGGTGAGCGAGTCGTGTGAGGACGGAAAGATGTGGGTCGCTCACGAGGTCGTAGATGACGGTGAGGTTAACCTGCTTGGCGGTCATGGTTGTGGAACTGGGGATAAGAAGGGAGAAGGGACGGGCTTGCTGAGGATATAATATACTGAAAGGTTACAGGGCAGAGCCATACCGTGGAATTCCCCTCCTTCCTAATCCGGGCTTGCTGACTGTTATCCTCTCCACTTTTACCCACTCGCGGCTAGGCGAAGGAGGGGATCCTTTTTTTTTTTTTTGTAAAACCTTCCTCCGCCACCCTTTGTAAGCACCGAGAATCTCCCCAATCCTCACTTTTTTGGAGTGCTGATCCGTTTCTTACCTCCTCACCCCGGCGGAGCAAGCGGCTGGTTTCTTCGTGATAGCCCCGATGATCTCCCGCCTTTGTGTTGCGAGCGCCCCACTGCTATCGTAACCGGCAACAACCGAGTTCCGGGTTCCCGCGCCTCTGGCTCTCTGCAGTCTGTGCTTGGTCACTATTGTAAAACAAAAATTGCTCAGCAGAACAGCGATAGCTATGGGCTGCTGTGTGTTTGTACTCCCCATTTGACCTACTTTCACAGCCTCGGGTGGGGTTAGGGGTTACCGGACCCGGAAAGGGACCGCACTCGCTGCACTAGCTGAAGTCACGAGCGGAATTACGTCTAATCTCCTCCGAAGTTTTCATTCCACAAGTTGCTCCGTGGCCAGTGTTTTTCTGGTAAACCACTCGTTTTCCCTCTACCAAGGAGCTCCTTCTCGACACGCCGGTCTCCGCGCGATCGAAATCCGGCGCAGGGGCGTGAGTTTTGGTCACTGTTCCACAAACACGGTCGCACCCTCCACGTTCCATCACCTTGCATCGAGTTCCCGTATGCCTCTGCGTGCCGTATCTCTGAATCCCTTTTCTCGTTACCTCGGCGTGGTCAGTCACCGGTCAACGACCCACATTTCTCGATCCACCTTCTGATCCAATCCCACCACATTCGGAGCCCAGATCGCCCAGCCTGCTCCCGAGTGAGTCCCGGCCTTGGATCTCGGTGTAGACCGATCACACAAGAGCTGTCGGATAACGTTTTTCTCTCCGGCATGGGAACTTCCGTGGGAGATGTTTCTAAGTACATCCATTTCTTCGTTGCTTCGTCAGCGTGGCCGAAGCGACACCGCAGCGATGACTATTCTAATCCAGTCCCCCTCTTTGTGCCCTTATTCAGCTTTGATTATTGGATCCGTGCCTCCACTGCGGCGGCCGACAATTCGAGTTCCGTCCACTTTGGCGTGTGGGACAGCCGGGGTGGATGTGTTTTTTTTTTGCGTTCTGGGTACGCTTAGAAACCAGGAGTCTGACCCACTACAGTGCGGGGGGTCAGAGGCCCTACCTCTGGACAACCACTTTTCCCCCGACGCTTACTACACTCACTGATAACCGACCTACACTTCACAGCCCGTCGATCTGGTCGGGGAAACGACTGTGTGTATTTTCCTTCACTCTGAATCTACGTCGGCATTGCGCACGGGTCGGTTGTATGCTGCGGCGTAACCGCAACCACCCTCTCACAAAACCACGAAATTTGACCTGTGTCCACCAGCTCCAGCCCATCAGGATGAAGTGTAAACATCCGGGAATAGTGCCTAGCCCTTACCTGGCGAGTCCCGACCCGTTGTAGACCTCCAAGCTGCCGGCTAGCACATCAAAGCCGACCGCTGCTCAACTCGGAGACTCTCGCTTGCTAGGCACTTTGAACATTGCAGACGCGCCTCAAACTGGGATCTCGATTCCTCTAGCAGTCCCCCCAATTGGTCTTCCGCGGTTGGACGACCCCGGAGGAAACCCATCACAGATCTCATCCACACCCAGATGGTCGCCACGATGGCCACACAACTGCCATCTCTGTTCCCATTTCCCCGAATGGCGGACGTAGATCGTCGGTCGATCTCTGGAGCGCCAAGAAAACCAAATGGATCCACGCTGTTGAAATATGCCCTGGGATATCAGGGAACTCCCTCCCCCGATTATGGACAGGTGGGACGGCCCCGCGATTTGGCGACAATGACGGTACGCACTACAGGCGATAAGCCACGACCATCTGTACTGTCGAGCGCCAGCTAGGTGGACTTTGGGATCGCATCAAGCAGAGCACCGCGCCCGAGTTCACAAAACGAGCGAGGGCTTGATCTTTTTCATGTGCCAAGGGCTATACTTTCTCCTGTAGTCTGTGTCGATGAAATGAAACGGAAAGTGGGGGCCAAATTCAGCCAGATTGGGGGGTTTTTTTTTGTTGTTGGTCAGTCAACCTATTCAGGTACTTCGATTCATCAACCCCCGGTGAGCGGGATCGTGGTGGTGGATATGGGTTATTAGTTACGGGTGTCTGACCTTTGAGATCCACCAGCGTATTTCTCAGATAATGGGAGTAGGTTTCGGTTACAGGTACACCGTTGAGACGGATGCGTATCATATCACTGGCCTTACAGGTACATAGTCACTCATACAAGGGATCTGCTGGGGTCGTACGAGATCTCGACAAGGCCTAGGTTTTTTTTTACCAGAAATAAACCGGTGGGCGTCATAAGGGTCGGAGGTCCTTTCTCGCTCCTGCAGCATACAATGACCACTACCCTAGAGTGATTGACGTCTTGAAACCGATCAGATTGGAGGGGCGTCAAGTCGATGACGCGGGTGTTCTTTGAATCAAGGATGTGGAGACGGCATTGATTGAGAAGAAGGCCCACGTGTCGTATAGGTGGGGCGTTAGATTTGGGCCAAAGCCGTGATTCACACTCATACCGTCCCCGTTGTGCAATCCGGGAAACCCTTCAATGGAGGGCCGGTGTTACAGTAGGTTCCCTTTTCCTTCGAAGCCCCCGGTGTCCACCTTGGAAGGAATTTTAGCCGTTGATGCATGATGCATGATGGGCAAGCCGGGGTTGACCCTTACTATCGGTGTGTGGGGCTTTACAGTAGCGTTGGGGTACTGGGCTTCCATAAACATGGATTTTACAGTGGTATTTTCTCTCCCTGGAACACTGGGGTCTTGTTTTATCTCCAATGGAAGCAGTTCATTTCTGCTCACTTTTCACGCGAACTGGTTAGATATCACCTACGTCGAAAGCGAACAAGGATATGTTTTGCTCGTGAGCCGGTCGGTGACGTCCGGCTCGACCGCACCGGGGCCCGACTATCAGAAACAAGAGAGACCCAAGGAGTACTTACTTACTGAGGGCTGACAAGGGGCTGGGTCCGGTTTGCGCCATCAAATGAGCATCAGGTTCGCTCAGAGATAACGCGAGCGTTGTTGGATGCCACGTGCGGGCTTGATAAACGACGGGAGAAGTTCTCTCTACGCCGACATGGCTGACTGTGCCCGATACAGCGCAAGACACGAGGGTGGACTGGGAGACGGCGATTCGCCTGGTTAAGTATGGGGACAAGTGGCACGTGACCAACATCGTAAGACGATACCAAGTCCTGCAGGTTGAGGAGAAGAAAGAAGATGGACCCATGGGGGATTGTGATGCGGATCACCGGTCAAAGGACGATCATCAGCCAAATTCCCCTCATTATGGCTTTTGCGCACCTGGTAAGATGTCGCGTCTGTGGCCCAATAACATGTGTTTTGGCTATATGACTTCCTCTAGGAGGGACGTAGACTAGATGCGTCCTCGAACCGGATCGAAGGGGAGGAAAGGACCAGTGCACGTTACAGCCGCTCAATTGAGGGGGCCGCACGCGTTTTCTGTATTGCGTTAGCATTGGGCCGTAAAGGTGGTTAAATGCGGCCGGAACGATGGGAGAGGTTATGATGGGAAGCGTGGCTTTTGCTTCCATCGCCCTAGATGTGCAGCTGGGGTGTGAACCCGGGCTGGATTCTGGCGCTGTAACACAACCGCCAATCAACCGGTTAGGTTCATACAGATCCTGGTATCTCAGATGAGATAACGGGGACGCCACAAGCTGCGATGGTGGCGACAAGTAGTCCACGACCGTGCGTCGCGTATATGAGGGTGGGTTTCTGTCATATCCTGCAAGGCTTTGGAGGGAGGAGTTGAAGTGCGACGGTTATTACTGGGGAAACATAACCGGAGCGGATCATTTTCTCGGGTTATCGGGTGGCTCGTACATCCGATGATTGTACGCGAAAGAGAACGAACGTTCAAGGCCAGGAACAAGTACTACCAGTGGGAGTACCGGTACCCACTATTGTGGTTGACCGGTTCGGCTGCTCGATAGATACGCTTTTGAGCGAGGAACGTGCGCTGACATCTTTCTGCTTGTCCTTGATGGATTCCCGCGATCCGAACAGTTCACAAATCCTTCTATGGAGGCTTATTTAAAAACCCCACATGGGCCTGGTCTTTTGTTTTTCTCTCCAAGGCGGAGTGTCCTCCTCGAGCACTCCCTCTTTAACCGCCTCCCAACCCTTGCGTCACCGCTCAGGTTGAAGACGACGACGACGAGATGTCAACCCAAGTCAAGACGTCGAAGCTTAAGCAGGTTTCCCTGATTTTCGCGTAAGTTCCGCACAACGGGCTTATCTCTACTCGGTTCTAACGGTTGCTTGTAGTTGTGGTACAGCGTTGTTCTCCGACGGTGCGAGTTCATGATATCCTTCGAGTGACCGAGGCTTAGATAGAGGCTGGTTCTAGGATACGCCAATGGTGTCATCGGATCTGGTAAGTTCTTCCGCGCGAGCCCGTCGGACGAAAAGTCGTCTTACCATCCCCCACACCTCCAGTCAACACCCGTAAGCTCCCACCTCGCGCCACACAACTTCCCAGACGCCAACTAAGTCCCCTCGTCCAGTCCTGCGACGAATTTACGGAAAGAGGATCGACGACCACAACTATGGTACCACGTTGTCTTCCGTCGCTTTCGCCGGGACAATCGTCGGTATGCTCGTCTTCGGTTACCTCTCTGACAAAATTGGTACCTTCATTTCCACCTCCGCACCTCTGAGCTCCATCCTAACTTTTCTCCAGGGCGCAAATTTGGAATGGTCAGTGGTCGCCACCCCCACATCTCGATCGTTGATCTCGATTGACGTGGCTTTGTCGGACCCTTTTCACCTTACTCCCTCTTGGCGGATATGGATGTGTACATCTAGATGACTGCAACTGGTATCGTCGCCCTTTTCTCCGGCTTGTCGGCCGCTTCGAGCGGCGCCAATGGAAGCCTTGGCGGGATGCTCTCCATGCTTATTGCTTGTCGGTGAGACTAAACCTTAACTCCGTGTCCCACACGGCCAAGTCTCGCTCAACTGTGGTCACATTTTCTCTGGACTTGGCTGACGTTTTTTGATCTGCGGTCGACTTTAGATTCCTCCTTGGTATTGGTGTCGGGGCTGAGTATCCGTGTGGGTCCGTTGCGGCTTCTGAGCAGTCGGAGGGTAGCGATATCTCCAAGAACGCTCAGCACCGTTGGTTCACCCTCGCGACCAACACGATGATTGACATTGGTTTCGTGGTCGCCGCCTTCGTGCCACTGGTGTTATACTGGATGTTCGTTCTTCCCCTTTCTTTTTCTCGACAGAATCTTTTGACCCAACGTCATTGGAACATAGTTTCGGTCCCAACCACCTCAGGGCTGTCTGGCGTCTCTCCCTTGGTCTCGGTGTTGTTCCCGCTCTCGCCGTCTTCATTTGGCGATTGAATATGGACGAGCCTGAGAGGTACAAGCGCGATTCTATGAAGCACGCCAAGGTCCCCTACTGGTTGATCCTCAAGCGTTACTGGGTTGGACTCCTTGCCGTTTCCAGCACTTGGTTCCTGTACGACTTCATCGTCTACCCCGTACGTTCCTCCACCCGCTCTCATCGTAGTCTCGTTTGGATGCTGATTTTCTTTCCTAGTTCAGTTTGTACTCTACTGCCGTCGTAAACAACATCACTGGTGGAAATGACTCCATTTCTGTCGTCTTCGCTTGGGGTGTCGTCATCAAGTGATCATTTCCACCGTTACCCTTCATACCAGCTTACTCACAACTTCCATAAACAGCGCTTTCTACATCCCAGGAACCCTCATCGGCGCCTTCATCGTTGACTCTCTCGGACCCAAGTACACCATGATCCTCGGCTTAGTCGGTCAAGCCATCGTCGGGTTCATCATGAGCGGTCTCTACGTCAAACTAACCGAACACATCGCCGCCTTCGCAGTCGTCTACGGAATCTTCCTATCCCTCGGAGAGGTTGGACCAGGAAACAACCTCGGCCTCTTGGCGTCCAAGACCGGACCGACAGCCGTACGTGGACAGTACTACGGTATCGCCGCTGCTATCGGAAAGGTTGGAGCGTTCGTCGGCACTTGGGCTTTCCCGCCTATCATCGACGCTTTCGGTGGCGCGGAGACCACTCGTGGAAACACCGGACCGTTCTGGATCGGGAGCGGATTGGCGATTCTGTCGGCTTTGATCACTTTCTTTTTTATCAAGCCTTTGACGGCAGATGGGATGGCTAGGGAGGATGAGCAGTTTAGGGCTTACCTTGAGGCTAATGGGTATGATACCAGCCAGATGGGTATTCGTTCCGAGTCCAGCACTGTCGTTGAGGATCTCGGAAGCGATAAGGATGAGGTCCATGTTTGAAATATCCCCTTTTCCTTGCCCCGCTCTTCCACGACTTTTATGCTTACGTGGGATACCAACTTTACCGTTAACGGATGTATATACTCTTCCCTGACGCCTGTTTCACGCTGTTTGTAATCTCTATCCTGGTCCTGGTGTTGGCTTTTTTTTACCACCCACCCCTTGGTTCTGGTTGAATCCTCGGGTTTACGTACCTCTGGTTATTACCTGACTTAAAAGTTTTGCCAAACGTAAACTATTCCACATAGCGCACGACACTCATCCACGTGTATTCTTGGTCACCCCTAACCGCTGTAAGCTCCAAATCCCTCGTGATTAAGTTTTCAGTCATGGGACATTCGGTGGAGGGTTAAATATTCAAATGCGTTCATTAAATGTACAAAGCTAAGGAGCTTTCCTCAAAGAGGGTACAAACTTCAAAGGCATGAACATGTGCGTGAAGGAGTGAGCTGTATTTAACTCGGAGGGAAGATTATAAGGTAGGGTCGTTGAGTTGGGGGTGAAAAAAGGCGTATGAGTGGTGAATGCATATTGAATGTCGTGTAAATCCATAGATACCAAGAAAGGGAGCAAATGAATCCTCCCTTCAAGATCAAAGACTAGTATGAGCGCGATAGCGTGTGACGGGGGGGGAGGCCAAGGGTGACGAACATCTCGAGCGGCTTTCACATGATCTCACACGCCCTCCACTTCTTGTCTTTCTTCGCCGTTGGTGAAGCCGGGGTAATAGGCGAGGCTGGTACATCTTCTGGGGCCTCCGCTACGGCAGGCTCGTTGGGAGCCACAGAAGGTCTCGAGAGGATAAACTCCCCAGTGGCTTCCTCCATCGACGTACGACTCTCATCTCCGGGCGATTTCGGTGACGAGAACCAGGCACCAGGGAACAATCGAGACGACGTCGAGGATTCGTATCGTGCCCGAGGAGAGATCTTCGAGATGTTGGAGGGATCGGTTGATATGAGCAGGTCCAATTTCGGCCTAAGTATACCGTGTGAATACAACTACGAGGTGACAAACGTAAATGAAGATTGACTCACTTCTCTGGGGCCTCGTCCAAGGACTCGGGCACCCTGGGGAAGTAATGTGGTCCGTCATCCTCGGTCGTCTCCGCAGTGGTGCCGTTAGTAGTGGGTCCTTGTGTGTACGTGGCGTAGGAGGGAGTAGATTCAACCTCCACAGTAGTGGGTTTGTCCACGGTTGAGATATCCTGAGAAGCTGGGAGATCTTCCTTCGTGTCCACTTTCGGGCTTGCGCCGGGAAGTTGCGTAACTGAATATGAAGGAGTCCAGGAGGATTTCTTCTCGACCTCAGTGGTAACATCCGGCTCAGGCTGAACATCACCGTCAGAACAAGGCGAATCGTTTAGCGGGGGGAATTATAACTCACAAGATCAAGTTGAAGAGCAGCTGGTTCAGTAGTCTTGATATCAACCTGAGGTTCCTTATGAACAGCGAGTTGGGCAACGGCTTCATGAACTTCAAAGACGTCAGACGTCATCCCGTTCCCCTTCAGGTACTCCTCCACCACTTTCGCGGCTTTGACACCAACCGATGGTTTGCCTGCGACAGAATCAGGTCCATGCACCTCAGCGGGTGCAGAACCGGGGAGTGTGGTGACGGAATAGGATGAAGTCCAAGACGGCTTCGGCTGCTCTGGCTGTTCGTCCTTGACAGCAGGAGGTTCGGAGGTGGAAATGTCCGTGACTGGAGCATCGGTTTCGGGCTTTGGCCCGGGAGCTTCGATGAGCGTCTTGGGGATTGATCCGACTTCTATTTCTGGTTCGGCGTCCTTGGAAGGGGTCTGTCCGGCCTGACCTTCCAGGGTGGTGACGGAATACGAGGGAGTCCAAGGAGACTTTGGTCGTTCAGGAGCCTCAGACTCAGCTGGAGTTGGCGTAGCCTCCTCAACGGGGAGAGTCACGACCGTTGTCGGCTCGCCAGCAATGGTGACAGGTTCAACTATTGGTTCTGGCAGGTCCTCCGTTGGCGGGGCCCGGGGGCTTCCAGGTTGTGAAGTGACAGAGTAAGACCGGGTCCATGATGGTTTCACCTCCTCCAGTTCTGGGACCTCTTCTGGAACTTGCTTTGGAGAGACACGAGGACTTCCTGGCTGAGAAGTAACGGAGTATGACCGAGTCCAGGCGGGCCTCGGCTCTTCCTCGGGAACTGGTTCAGTAACATCCTCATCCTCATCTTCAGCAGCGGGAGTGACGACAGTCTTGGGCACGTCAGTAAGCCCAACGATCGGCGCGGCCGCAGGAGTTTCTTGAACAGACTCTACGGGTTGTGGCTCAGGTTCGAGTTCCTTCAGTTCCGCCTTAGGCGAGAGACGGGGACTGCCTGGTTGAGAGGTAACGGAGTAAGATCGAGCCCAAGAGGTCCCGATGGTGGCGGTAGGTTCGGAAGGCTCCTCATCCACTGGTGTGACGATCCGGGGGGTCTCGGCAGCTTCGACCTTCTCCGCCGGTGGAACTTCGGTCTCAGCTTCTGCGGCGGCCGTCTCGTCCAGCTCAGGCTTCGAGTCGACACGCGGGTCCCCAGCCACCGGTGGTTCAGGGGCCTCCACAACTACCACTGGTTCAGCGGGAGCAGGCACAGGCTCCGGACCCCGGGTTGTGCTTGTGATGTCATAAATAGCAAGCGGTTCAGACGAGACATCCTCTGAGACATCATTTGAGGCAGCCTCAGACTCGAAGCGAGGACTGGAACCCTGAACCGTGGTAGAGTAAGATGGCATCCACGAAGGAGACCTGGGAACATCCTCAGGGGCGGCCCCCGGTTCGACCGTAGCGGGACCCTGGGCGACCAACCGATCAGCGCGAAACAAAGTGCATAAACTTGGGCACAAACCTCAGTAGATGACGGGATCTGAGGGGCAGACTCATCAACTAGTCCGGTAATAGCGGCGGGCTCCTAAAAAAGAGCTGATCAATTTTCCGCGAAGGAAATGAAATACTGAAAGCACGGACCTCAGCGGGAGTTACAGACTCAAGTCTTGGTGTGGGTTCAGTGGCTGGTTTGTCCACCGGTGGTTCAGGGGCGGTCGTGGGTTCAACAACCTCTTCATCTGCAGGCACGGTGCTATCCCACACACCTCCCTGGGAGCTGACACTGTACGATCGCGTCCAAGGACGTTCGACTTGCTTTGTTTCCTCCTGGGGAACATCCGATGTCGCTACGTCCTGTGCAGCCTCAACGGGTTCAGAAATTGAGGGGGTGGTTACTTCTGGTTCAGCCTCATCGATAGAAGGTTCCTCCTCAGGGGGGACGGGTGGGTAAACAGCCTCGGTTTCTTGAGGTTCGAGAGCGGGAACATTGAGATTGAAAACATCCGAAGCGGTTTCCCCCTCGGCTGCTGGCTCAGCGGTAGGCTCAGATACATGGGCGAGAACCTCGGGAGAAGATTCTGGTTCTTCAACGGGTGCGGCGACGACAGGAGCGGGCTCTTCAACAGCAGATTTTTCCTCAGTAACAATGTCGGGAGTGGCGTCCTCGACAAAGTTAACAGCTGGAGCCCCTTCTGTCACAACTTGATCCACCATGTGCTCTGGGACGGCGAAATTGGAGAGGGGTGTTGCGATGACGGGTTCCGTGTCCATTGCTACCTCCTTCACCTCTTTCGAAGGCTCTGGAACAAGTTCTGTGGCGGGTGACTCCTCGACAGGAAGAGTCCCCTCGGGATTCTCAGGTTTGGTGACCTCAACTTCCTCGATTGGCTCGGCTACAACGGCGTCAACCCCTTCAACTGGCCCAAGGTAGGCAGCATCAGTCGTAGAAGGGACGCCTGTAACCCTGGGGGTAACCTCCTCATCTAACAATGACTCAGCATGCACGTCATTAAGAAACTTCCACCTTAGTCGTACCTTGCATTGCAGGAGCGGCTTCCTCCGGCTCCTCAATTACCGCTTCGACCTCAACCTTCGTAGCATGAGACTCCTCAATCTTTGGTTCAACATCACCAGGAGCTGTTGTCTCAGGGACGCTTGGAGTTGGTTCCTGGCACCTGGTCAGTCACTACAAACGTTACCCAGTCACTGCGGCGCATACCTCTGTAACGGCAACCCCCGGTATTTCCTCCTTAGAAACTGGTGGAACATCCGCGACCGCGATGGCGCCCTCAGCAGGCTCCTCCTGGAACAACACAACCGGACTCTTGAGACGCTCGTCCTCAACCATGACCGAAGTCGCACATACCTCAACATTAGAACTTGCAATAACAGGAGCAACCTCGATTCTAGCCACACGTTCCCCAACATCTGGTTCAGTCGCAAGAGGGGTAATCTCCTCATCCTATCGAGGGGCTAGTGATGAACAAACCGGTCCAGTCGGGTACTAGGGACTATGGGCCTACCTTGGGCTCAACCGTCGGGGCAGCCTCGAGCTCGGCCACGGGTTCTTCAACTTTGGCCGGTTCTTCGGGTACATGCTCAGGATCTTCCTTGATCTACAGAGGGTGATCAGCCGTAAACAAAAGCACAAATTTCAGCGCTGAGTACCACGGTGACGGCCTCGGTGGGCTCAGGAGCGACCTCGGCCGTAATGAAATCAGCAACGACTGGCTCGGCAGAAGTTGGTTCGGGTTCCTTGGGGAAGGCGCCCTCGGTGACAGGAGGGGCATCACCTGCTGGTTCTGCAGGGTTCGACTCGGCAGGCTCCACGACGGGTTCGTCAGATGGGGGAACAGGGACGGACGCAACCTCCGTCTCTTCCTTCTCGACCACTGCGGGACGTGAGTAATGTGGTCCTGCAGAGTATAAGGGATGTCAAACCTTCCGAAGGAACTGGTTCGTTCTTCCAGAGGTCAACCTTGGGTGAGATCAAACCATCGTTGGGAAACTGTGGGGTCGTGACTTACAACGGGCTCGACTTCCTTAGTATCTGGAGTTGAACGCAATCAATCAATCCCGGCAACTTTCAAGCATGATGAGAGAACAACTAACCAGCGACGGGTTCAGGAACCTTATCGCCGTCATCCTCCTCAACTACGATCTTCTTCTCGGCATCGGCATCGAGAACCTTTACGGGAACATCCTATCACAGGGGAACGAAAGGGAAGATCGGAAATGAGCACACGGAACCCGTCCAATCACCCAACAAAATGCGGAAGCAAAAGAGGCGGAAGAGAAAAAAGGACGTAAAGCGTTGAACCCGAAACAGGTAAGGGCGTATCCAAAAGTAGAATATCACTTACAGCGATTTCCTGGACCACCGGGGTATCCTCCACGAGGGTCTGATCCGCAAGATCCAAATCCACCCCCTCAGACCCACCAGAGGTAGGACCCTCGACATCACCTTTGACTTTGTGCTTGATCGGTGCCTTATCCTCAGCGACCTCATCTGCGTCATCGGCCTTCCGAATTTCAACTGGAACTAGTGTATTATCCGGTTCATTAACCTGACAAACCCGGCCACGTCAGAAAACACGCACTCCCACACGTTCACAAGGGACGAAAATATGTGAAAAGACCACATGGGAGGAGGGCACGAGACGTGAATCGGACTTATCACGTAAACACCGTGTCAAAGGGAAACAGATACACTATTCTCCCCCCAACCCCGGAGCGGAGATGAACCAAAAGTTTAAAAGTTCAACACTCACAAAAGGCATAGCTTCGACTTCATTGACGGGGACGTTGAGATTCATTGGCGTAGCGTCGGGTATATTCGTGTCATGTTTCAGTAGAACGGACGGGGTATCGTCAGAGGCGGTTCGAACGGTCCCCGTTGGCAACTCGGTCGCGGGCTCGGCTGGCGAGGAATCCATAACGATAGAGATACCCTTCGCCGTTAGGTGCTCTGATGGGGGAACTGCGGAGGAATCGACACGCTCAGATTCAGAGGTTTCGTTCGAGGCGGCGATCACTGGCTCTTGGGCTGACATGGGTCGTAAATCTGGGGCTATAGGGAGTGTAGGGTGGACCAAAGTTTGGTGGAGGTGGTGGGTGGGAAAGCAGACAGACGGACTCTTCCTCAACCGTCAAATGCCACTGGACAATGACCGTCAGAACTGAGGAACGTAAAAAGCTTTAGCCCAAGTCCCGCGATATCCACACGTACGCACGTGATCATCAACCTCGTTCACGGCCAGGGCCGAGTCCGGGAGTATTGGCTTCCCAGCACACGTCCCTAAAGACGTCAAATTTTTAAGAGACATGTGTATTGAAAATGGAACAACGACAGGGCGGGGTAAGAAAAAGAGTTCTATTGGATATATGGGGTTAAACAGAGCTCAAATGCTTCCAAGGGAAGGTGGAACAAGGAGTGAGTAGTTTCGCGGGGCAGTAAAGAGTGTCCATCGCTCATTTCATCTCAGAACAAAGCAGCGATGGCACCAATGACGCCAGCAACACCGAAGCTGCTGAGAGCAAGACTAGTGGCACCGCCGCTGCTACCGCTCGAGGGGGTGGAGGAGGGTGAGGCCCTGGTAGAGCTGTCGAGGCGATGAGAGTCAGCTTCCTCGTCCTATTATAATCCCACAATGGCTTACCTTCCCGAGGAGCTCGCGGGATTTCCCGAAGCAGTGTTGGTGGGGGAGGAGCCGCCAGTGTTGGGAGGGGAGCTAAGATTACTGGTACCACCAGTGAGGCAGGTCCTGTCACCTGAACCGGCCGCGACGGTGACAATGTCAGAGTAGGCGGTCTGGCCACTACTATCCTTAAGGGCAATGTTGCTATCGGTGGACGGGATTAGTTCAAGGCCAAGACAACACAGAAACCAAACTCTAAAAAACAACTCACAAGTTGGTGTTAGCCTCGAGGTCAACAGTCCAAGTCAACAGGGTACCCTCTTGGGTAGGGAACGTCTTAATCTAAAATGCCAAGGGCATCAACACCGCGTTTTTCCTCGGCAACGGCATCAAGACAACACTCACAGGAGCGGCGCTGATCTGACCACCTGGCAATCCGAGACCGCTGAGAGCCTGTTAGATCCACATAATTGGAAAGGCACTTACCAGGAATGAGAGAAAGGTAGAAAGGAGCAACCCCATCACGCCAGGCAAGACTGTGGGAGAGATGTCAGAGAAACGGTGACGAAGGCGGGTTAAACTGCAACCTACCGAATGGGTTCTACGAGATACAGAAAAGCAAACGAAATGCTTAGAGTCAAGCAATGGACCTCATATATGCTACTCACGGCACATGACAACGTTGGTTCTGGAGGGGCAACGTTGCATTAGCATGCGGACGAGTGGAGTGAAAAACGCGTGAGTTCGTTACGACTTACGGGGTATCGATGGTCAAGCCGAGAACGGTGGGAACGAGAGAGATGAGGGTAGCGGCGGCAACTGAGAACTTCATGGCTGGTTGAGGGGGGAGGATAGAAGAACAACAGAGGGTGTGGTCGTCGTTGTCACGAACAGAAGGGGGTGGATCCACTCCATGACCGCAAGTACTGAACCGCCTTTGAAACTCCGCCTGATCCGATGTGAGCCGAGGGTCAAACTTGCTTACATACGGAAGAACGATCTTCGCCACCGCGTGCTCTTAGCCTGATCCAGTCACAAAGGGCGCCGCGCGGGCCACGATGTCGGATAAGTTCTGACGGAATTATAATTGCGCCTAACTAAAATTACATATAAATCTCTCCTCTTGATGCGCAAGAAATTCGCTCAAAGTGAATTTAAATGAATATAATTGGCTCAGTATTTTCCTGACATTATTGAAGCGCAAAGTTCTCGTGCAGCATAACTCTCCAAATTCTCAGCGCATTGCATAACAAGACCCAAGAAAAAAGTCGATCAAAACATAATACAATCGCAGAGCGAAATCCCACGGACATCCGTCCGCCACGTCACAGTCTTATCCAGCTGTTCCTCCCACCAGGATTATGCAAGGCC
>Ga0307515_10011809_pt1 | contig 16525 bp, 6 predicted proteins | sample 17_EM_MG_FD_194513 | JGI IMG/M metagenome (GOLD analysis project Ga0307515, IMG submission 194513) | Populus trichocarpa ectomycorrhiza microbial communities from riparian zone in the Pacific Northwest, United States - 17_EM | ecosystem: Host-associated > Plants > Roots > Unclassified | place... | reverse complement strand
TACGCCCTTTATATTGCAGCGGCTTTAATATATAGTTATAGGGGGGGAATATTAGCTTCCTTTTTAAGCAGTGCTATAGCCGTTCGCTTATATCCGCCTGTTATACCCTAAAGGCAGGCTATTTAGGCCTTTTAGAGTAGATTAAGGAGCGATTTAGGGGGGCCTTTTTTAGATTCTCCAATGGCCCAAATACTGGACCTATACGTCATGGTTGGCCGGACAACTGCTATATATAGTAGGCGTGACCTCTAAAAGCATGGATCCTATATAGAATTAACGATCCTAGATAATATAATGTACTATGCTTAGCCCTTACGGGCCGCTTATACCGCATATACGCTCGACTAGAGCTTGCTGTCTACCCATACTCCTAATACCCTTAGGCCCTAAACTGGTTAATCCCCAAAGCCTTAGATACGAATTGGAAAGAAATATAAACAAACTAGTAGTAGGAGCGTAAGAGATACTAAAACTAGTTAAACTATAGAATAAGGGGTAGCTAAGTTATATAACTAATACATAACCTAAATTTAAAACGTAGGAATATAAAAACGTAGAAATGTGGGCAATATACTAATATACTAACGTACTAATATACTTAGTATATTTTATAGGAGTTAGGATATATATTTAAGGACATAGTTCTTACCTAGATAGTTCTCTTTCCTTATAGTAAATCTTAGAATATAATTAAAGTTAATTTATTAGGCAACCACTCTACTAGTTATTATTACGTTATTAACTTCTTGTTTACTTATATACCCAGCCCATTAATAAGTCTACCGTAGTATTTCCTATAAGGCTTTATTATTTTTAGCATTCTTTATAGGTCCTTTAATAGCATCTTTAGCTGCCTTTTTCTTTATAGCCTTTAAACCTTTTAAACCTAACTTCTTTACGTTTTTTTAAAAGTCTTAGTGGTGTGGTGGTGTGATTTGGCCCCTAGATTCAACATCTAGATTGGGCATAGCTTTAGGAAAGCCTAGGCCTTTCACAAGTTATATAGATCGGTCTAAAGCCCTTAAAGTCTTCAACAACTTAGGCGAGACCGACAGACACAATTTTCCTTTAATACACTCTTTTCTTTCTCTTCTTACTGCTTAATTCTAACTGATGGTGACCAATTAATAGACTAACCGACCGACTAAAAGACAGCACTAAGACTTTCATATCTTAGAGAGGTCGTACCCTCCCATATATTTTATAGCATTCCACGTAGGGACGACGGTAAGCTCTTTAGATTAGAAGTCTGGTACTCTATACATAGGAGACGTATAGGAACGATCTGGAACTGTAATAGAACAACTAAGATAAAGAAGCACGGGCATATTAGCGACCTATACGCAGCTACTGCCACAAAGAATAAACCAATAACACTTGCCGAGCTCTCTATGCGGAAATAGTAGTCGGCAAGGAGCGACGAGAAGGCGAGTACGTAGCATAGTAAGACAAAGGATAAAAGAAAGGACTATAGTACACTAGGAATGGTAAAGAAAAGTCTTTTATATTTTATTTACTATATTTATAACGGTCTATACTATTATTCTCGCATTTATTAAAGCTACCTTTAAATTTATAATAATGGCGATAGTACTAGTAAAGGGATTGTTAGGAATGTTAGGCCTATTCTATAACGATAGTAAGGGTACTAAAAAGGGAGAGGAAAGCAAGCAGCCTATTAAACCGCGAAGCTCTCCTAAACTAGGGTATACAATACCAACCCTAACTCCCGCAACGTTAGGGACCGACAACCCTTAATAGATAAAGGATAAGGGTTATAAGGTCCACCTACCTATCCCTAGAGAAACTATAGGTCCGCTACCTCCTATTAGACTACTAATAAAACGAGATAAGGTATATATTATAGCCTAGCCTATACTAGCTCCGGGAACCCCTAGGACCCCTTACTTTACAGTATAAAACGTATCGCAATTTATTAAATAGTATAAGCGGTTATATATCCGGCACCGTATTACAGATAATAAGAAGTATTAAGGACTTCCGGGGTATTACGACTACTAAATAGGGATATAGATTCGAAGTCTACCTAAGTTTACCATTAATAACTAGATAGAACTTATAGGAAAGCTTAGAATAGACTACTAAGGAAGTGGCTACTTTTAATAAGTTAAAACGGTAGAATTCTTAGAAGCTTATATACTGCAGTATAGGAACAATCCACCCAGCAGTATACGCGAATACTATAGGCAGTTCACGTTAATCTTCTAAAAGGTTACTAAGGCTAGCAATTTAGAAAACCGTAAACAAGGGTACTAGTTCGCAAGAGGACTCCTATTTAAATACTAAAGATATATAATAACTAAAACAGAAGCCAACCCTAATAGGCAAGAGTCTTTTAACATCTACCTACTAAGGAGAGCTATAGAAGATAGGCTTAATTCGCATAAAGGCGCCGATTAGTTATTAATAATGAATCCTAAGGAACAAGGCCTTCGTTAGCTAGTTAGACAATTCTACAATTAGCAACCAGCTATAATAAACTAAAAACATACTCCCTTTTAACCACCTGTAGTCTCTTAGCTAAGCGAGTTAGTAAATACCTATTAAACGACTTAGGAAATAGACCCTAAACTAGAGAAACTTACTAATTAACTCCGGAAGCTTAATTTTGGGACGGTTAAATTAGCAGGCATTATATCTTTAATGCCATTCCTAGACAGAATTCGCTAAAATCTAATATGGTATATATAGCTCCTAAATAGGGCGTTAATACGTTAAGAATAAATAGACCCGTAATTAGCACTAGGTAATAATAAACCACAGCCGCTCTATAAGGGAGCGCTATAAGAATAATATAAGCCGGGCCTAGGAAGGTATAGAGGGCCAGGGAACTTTGGCGTATACTAAATATAAAATTAAACGTGTTATAGATACGGGGGTGCCCACTATTTTATTAATTAGTGTCTAGAGCTTAAAGAGTTAGTTTATTATAGTTTCCTATATATAAACAAAAATAACCAAATATGCGCTGGAATACGTAAGCGCCTAAGAAATATAATTCCGTATTTACCGAGCGACAATTAGATCTAGTTCCTTAAAAACTAGCTAAGGTAAAACGCGAATATTGATTCTAATGCGCTAGCGATAGGTATCTAACTAAAGGCAGCTTCCGTAGAGCTCATAAAGGGTAGTAATGCTAAAAGTAAAGAGGAACTTAGTAAGTCCTAGAAAGATATATACCAAGTAAAGTTAATATACGTCAATTTAGTAGGGGCCGCAACCTAGTTATAGCCTATGCCACAGGTATATAATTTTAGGAGACCGTAAGGGGAAGTAAGGGTGATAAAATAGCCTCTAAAACTATCTAGTCTATAACCGGCAACGGTTTAAAATATATAACCAGGAGGACATATCCAAATTACACCACGGCCCCAGCAGTAGGCTCCTCTACTACTATTAAGCAGTAATAGGGGTAATAAAATAAATTACACTAAATAGCTAAGACAGATGGAGTAAATGGCGGATGTAATGATAACAGTTAAAGCATTATGACTAAAGCTAGTCAGGATAATAGACATACTAAAAGGAAACATCCTGAGCCTAACTATAATGGCGGATAAGATCTTATTAAAAACCATTAAAGTTACTATTAGTGACTACCTTATATATATACCTAAAGTTATAAGGCTATTCTTTAAGCCTCTTTTACTACCCTTTATAGAGCCTTACCGATAGAAGCAGGAGGACGTTAAGGTATCTATGTCGTTAGTACACCTAACGTTCTATGCTAATCAAGCCGGCCTAATAACTGCTAAAGTGGACCAGATCAAACGAGAAGCAGGATTTATCCAGTTTTAAAGGCGGTGCCTAAAGGTAGAAGCGCAGATAGGAGACGGAAGGGCTAAATGCTTAATTGACTTTAGAGCTAAGCTTAACCTTATTAAGGAAAGCGTAGCCCTATAACACGGCCTACTAATATTAAGTCTGCCTTTATAGTTACAAGGCGTGCGTCTAATATCTATAAATAAAACTTAGTCTAAGTTTATTGGGCTAGTATATATAGTCCCTATAGTAATAAGTAACGTCTTAATATCTACGACGTTTATTACTATAGGGGAAATGTTATATAAGGTAATACTTAGTGAGCTATAATCGGTAAGGGCTAGACTAGTAACAAAATAAACCGCAATAGGTTAGGTATCTTATATTATTTAATTAAAAGATAGCAGAGTTAAAATAAGGTTTTTAACGTCCTATAAGAATACAATATTTGTTACGGCACTGACCTGTCGCACACTGTCTCGTACTGTTTCCTACTATTGGCTGGCCTACCACTAGCGCCTTAGCAGCTAGCCCTACTATTTGTGTACAATACCCCCTTTCCATCTTCTTCTCCTCTTCATACCACAATGTAGTTATTTAGCCTACTTACATTACAGCACTGTGACAGTTTGTGGTATCTCTAATTGCGCCCTATCGCGACCTTTGTTTTCTTTCTCTTTCTAATACATTATCTCCGTTTTCCTAGTATAATCGCGACCTGGCGCGACCGATAACACCATACTATAGTCCTAGATAATCCTAGATAACCCTAGTATAGTCCTAGACAATCTTAACATTATAGCTAGTCTTATAGATTTTAATTGCCTTACCTAGACCCCTTAAAATGGGTGACTATAATATAGATAATACCCCGATGACGAACCTACGTAAAACGCTCGCCTGCCTCTTTGAGACCTCCCATACCTATATTGCCTAGGCAATTAGGAGTGGTCTGGAGTACCCTAAGGACCTTAATATGGCAGGAACCTTCCAGCACCTCTCTATATGTATAACCTTTTTAACTAGCGTTGAGAACGGCCTCTAAGCCGTCTATAATAAAGGCCGAACTATAAAGTCCTAACTTAAAGAAGCTTAGTATAGAATTAACTCCCTTAAAACGCTTAAACTATGTATATAATAAAATAAATAGTAAGCTCTTATATACACTAAGACTATATAAAGTCTAAGCTTTTAGATTACTATACTTACCTAGACTATTACCGAGAAGAATATAGCTACTAGCTCCCCTCTTCTAACTAAGCCCCGTAGAAAAAAGCGTGAAGTAAAAAATCTAACCCTATTTAATAGTAAGGGATTACTAATTAAAAAATAAGAAAAATTTAAGATATGGGAAATAAAGATCTAAGGCGTTTTCTGGAGAGATGCAAAGTGCTTTAAGACCCTAATGGATGAAGTCCTTTATATGTTAGACATGCTAATAGATAAGGCCTATAACTATATTAAGCATGGCCTTGATATACTATGTATATACCTAAACAACTTAAGTAAATGGACCTTCTCTAACTAAGAATCTATACTTGCGTATATAAGGAAGCACTATAAGACTATTAATATAACCCAAGCGGCTAAAAATAAGTTGGATACCTTAAGCTAGGGTAAGCGTAACTACTGGTTCTGGAAAGTAGAGCTTAATGAGTTAATAATTAAAGCAAATAAGACTAAGGAACAAAAAGTGGATTTACTTAAGAAGAATATTTCCCTAAAGATAAAAGACCTAGCCTTTACCTTTAGCCGTAAGATCGGTGATGCTGACTATAAAGGCTAGAGTAAGTAGATAAACGTGTTCGCTTATAACCTATAGAACTACGCCCACTATATAAAGCTGAATACCGCTAAGCTAAATACCGCTGGCGGCTATTAACCTATATTACCTAATAACAATACCTTAGCACTGGCACTATAGAATAACCTAATAGACCTTAACGCCGTTAAATTCGGTAGCGGTAGTAGTAGCCTCCCTAACGACGTTTAAAGACACCGTATAGATAACAGACTCTATATAGCATGTGGTTAACCTAGCCACTAGAAAGATACTTATAACCCTAGGATGAACCTAAATCCCCTTCTAATGCCACCGCGCCAATCTCCTCCTAGCCACGGCGGATTTTTTAGTAGAGGGGATAGCAACCAAAGCGGTAACCGCGGATGAGGACGTAAGTTTGGACACAGAAACCCGCCCCCGCGATAGCCTTCCCCAATATAGCCCTAGCTAATAGTCCCGTACGTAAACTACGGATAAGTGCTCCGTGTCGCTACTAATCGTAAAACCGGACATATTATTGGTGAAGTACCCTCTAGCATATATACACCGTTGGAGACTAATATATTAGGACATACTAGCTAAGACTATAGCCACCAGCTAAGCCCTATAAGTTAGTTATTAAAAGGCTAACCCTTAGACTAAGTCGCCTTTAAGGGTTAGAACTATACGGGGAGGAGGATAAAAGGATTAGATCTATACTACTAGATTAGTTAGACTTTGTTCTAAGTTAACTGCTACTTAACCTTAGAATAGCAAATAACGATAGAAATGCCATCCTTATTTAAACCTACCTCTCCTTATTACGCAACCTACTCCTATAAGTTTTTATTAAAATAGTAAGCTTTATTAATACCGGTAGTATAGCACTAGTATTTACAGATAAAGACTTGCTTATAAAAAAGCATAATATTATAATAAAAAGACTCCTAGTCCCAAAACTACTCCGCCTTACTAATAGACTCCTATCTAGCTTTATTACCCACTACTTTACAGTAAAAATAATAATTGGCCACTATATAGAATCTATGCTCTTCTACGTTACGAAATTATTACCCTCTATACTAGTAATTCTTAGAATGCCCTGGCTTAAAAAACATAACCTAAGGGCAGACTTCCCCGCTCTAGAGCTTAAGTTTAACTCTAATTACTATGCCTACAACTGTCTCCTATAGCATATTCCTGATTGTAACTAAATAGCACTATGCGGACATATCACAAGGCTAACGCTTAGATACTGTTAGCCGATAGTAGAAAAGGTACCTAATACTAGTGACCTAATATACGCAATAAACGAAGCGGAGATCCTAAAAGACTGGACTACCGCCCTATCCCTAAAAAAATAAATACTACTAAAACTATAAGTCCCCTATATACACCCGCTTAACCTAGGTTAGCTAATAAGATACCTAACTTTAAGTTATTTGCTATACGTACATGCGACCGCACGTATAATAGCTAAGGACGTTATAGCTAAGACCGAAACCAGAGCAATTAAGACCTCCCCCCCGTAACGCCTAACCTTATACCTGTCTCCTGCGCGTACTATACGGGGCCGCCGCCTTGTTTCCGCCCCCCTAGGCTAACTAAGCCGTGTTAGCCTAGCCGTAGCACCGGAGAACCAGACACGCCCTAACCTAGACGATATTAGATATACTTATACCGTTAATTTTACCTAGTTCTGTAAATAAAAAGACGTAAAGGTAATAAGGATCTATATGGCGGAGCTGGTAGAACTAGTTAAATAAGAAGAGCACCGATAGCTGCTTAAAGAGCTGCCTATAGGCCTAATAGAAGTACTAAACCTATTAAAAAGATCTTTCCGCTGGCTAGTGGAAGGCGACTATATAATAGAGGAAGCCCGCAAAGTGCTACCCCCTTATTTTTATAACTTCCTTAAGACGAACCTAAAAACTAAGCCTAAGTTTCTACGCCGAAAGATAGTTAATACTAATGTTAAGAAATTCCTAAAAGGTAAACCAGGATTAACCCGCGAAGATATTTTATAACACTTACTAAGAGAGTTTCATAAATATATTAAACACTTTTTCCCTAAGAATATAGATAAGCTGCCCCCTTATTGACTATAGGACCATAAAATTAAGATTATGCCCGGAAAGTAGGCCCTGTATTATAAGAACAGACCACTCTTATCCGCTAAACTTAGTTGTGTAAAGAAATGAATTAATAAGATGCTGGATAAGGGTTTTATCCGCGAATCGACCTTACTAGCCGCTATACTATTCCTCCTTGCTGTGAAACCTAGTGGTGGTGTGTAAATCTGCTATAACTACTAAGGCCTAAATATAGTTACTATTAAGAATTGGTACCTACTGCCACTAATCCGCGAGACACTTGACGCACTTTATAGTGCTAAGTACTTTACTAAGCTTGACGTAATTGCTGCGTTTAACCGGATCTGGATTACGGAAGGTTATAAGTAGCTTATAGCATTTATTACCCAGTTTGGACTCTATAAGATGCTAGTTATACTATTTAGTCTCTATAATGCGCCCGCTATATTTTAGAACTATATTAACTATATCTTATATAACGCCCTTAATAATTACTGCACTGCCTACCTTAATGATGTCCTTGTCTTCTCTAAAATACGCATTAAGCACACTAAATATATAAATGAAGTTATTTAGAGACTCGGCAACGCTGGATTGTAAATTAATATTAATAAGTCTGAGTTCTATGCTACTAAAATAAAATATCTCGGCTTAATTATCTCGACTAATGGCATGACTATGGACCCTAAGAAGGTGCAGGCCTTATAGGAATAGAAGGACCCGACGTTAATTAAAGAACTATAGTAATTTCTCGGCTTCGCGAACTTTTACTGATGATTTATATAAAGCTACTCCGTAGTTGTTGAACCTATAACTAGGCTACTAAAGAAGAGTACTAATTAGTTATGGGGCCCTAATTAAGCATAAGCCTTTTAGACACTAAAGATAGTGTTTACTATAGTACTGGTTCTAGCATACTATGACTATATAAAGAAAACTGTAGTAGAGATAGACGCCTTAAACTAGGCTTTAGGAGGAGTGCTTTACTAAGCTAGTAAAGATAGTAAACTTAAGCCAATTACATTTTTCTCTGCTAAGCACTCTACCCTAGAATATAACTATAAGATATATAATAAGGAGCTCCTAGTAATTATAAAAGCACTAAAAAAATGGCGCCCTAAACTATAAGGAATTGAGTAACCGTTTAAAATTATTACGGACTATAAGAACCTCTAGACCTTTATAATAATAAAATAACTAAACTAGCGCTAAGTCCGATAGGCTAAGTTCCTCTTTTAGTTTAACTTTGTTATTACCTATAGGCCTAGTACTAAAGCCATAATCCTAGACGCCCTTAGCTGTCTCCTAGGCGTAGCACCTGCTAATACTGGTAACGAACGTCTATGACACCAAGACCGCGTTGTCTTACTACTAAAAAAAGTTGACCCTACTATCCTAGAAGAGCTGCTGAGCAAATCCTAAGACTAGAGCGTTAAAGACTTTATTATAGTAATGGACCCAAAGCCTAAGAAAAAACCCCTTAAGGAGCTTATTAAGAATGCCTATAAGGAGAATGAACTCGCTAGGGATATATTGGCTGCGCTACGCGAATAGGAAGGCCGTAAAGCACGCCGCTGGCCTAAGCAGATTAGGAAGTTACTCCGCTGTAATAAATCTGAATGCTTAATTGTTGACGGCCTGATCTACTATAGGAATTAAGTATTTATCCCTAATTTACCTAAACTCTAACTAGAAGTTATATACCGCATATACAGCTTAGGTCCTACGGGCCACCTAGGCCGCGTTAAGACGCTAGACCTCCTTAATTGAACCTATTGGTGGCTAGGTATTTTATAGTTTACGGCTACCTTTATAAAAGACTGCGCTTTCTACTTCCGTATAAAGACCCTACGCTTAGCACCGCCTGGTTTTCTAAAACCACTAGAACTACTAGTCCGCCTATAGACCGACATCTTTATTGACCACGTTGTTGACCTGCCTAAGTGCCTTTGTAATGGCAAAATATATAAATATATCTTTGTCGTTGTTAACCACTTAATAAAAATGAGACACTTTATTTCTGTTACCAGCCTAAATACTAAGGAGCTTGTTAAAGTATTTATCTATACTGTTTATAAGTTATATAGCGCTCCGAATACTATTATTTTTAATAGAGGCTCTTTATTTGTTTTTAACTTCTAGCGTCGCCTAAACTAGCGCCTAAAGGTAACCCTAAGCCCTAGTTCCGTATAGCACCCTAAAATAGATAGCTAAACCGAGATTATTAATACAGCAATAAATAAGTACCTACGTGCCTTTATAAGCTTTACCTAAGATAACTAGGTAGATTGGCTCCCCTTTACCAAGTTTGCTATAAATAACTAGGTTAACGAGACTACGGGAATCTTACCATTCTTTACCAACTATGGCTATAACCTACGTTTGGGCGTTAAACTAGCGGGCCTCTAACCGTTAGCCCTGTCTGTATATATAAAGAAGGAGTATTTATAAGCTAATACTATTGCTAACTGCTTTAAGCGCATCTTAACCTAGCTTAAGGCCTTAGCTTATATCTCCTAGTAACGCTATAAAGATAACGCTAATATAAAGTGGGATAAAGGTATAATGTTTAAAAAGGATAATATGGTTATAGTTAGCCTTAAAAATATAAAAACTAACCGGCCTAAGAAGAAGTGGGATAATAGCTAGGATGGACCCTGGCCTGTCCTAGCTGCCTATAGAGGAGTAGTTATAGTTAACCTTCTAAACTATATCCGTATTAATAAGTCTTTTTATACCTTAAAAGTCCGCCTTTAGTTCCCTAAAGAGATCCCTAGCTAAGTATGTATTAATAAAGAGAAACGTTATAACGTCACAGAAAGGATAGCCGAAAAAGATAATGATGGCAATATTACAGATAAGTGGGAATTTAAAAAGATTCTTAATGTATATAATAAACAAATGGACGAGTATGGCCTAACATATTATATTAAGTGGAAGTATTATAATAAAGAAACCTAGGAACCCGAGAAATCCCTAAAAGGGTGCGAGCGCGTACTACTTAAGTTCTATAAATAATACCCTAAAAAGCCTAGACCCCCAGACTGGGTATAAGATAAGGGAAAGTTACGCTAAGGTCGTAGCCGACCATAATGTTAATTTATGGTGGTTAAGATGTTATAGAACTTTAACCGCTAGTTAAAGTTATTTAATTAGCTAGATTCTTGCTAAGGAACGCTATAAAACGCTACGTAGATTAATTCCGGTGGTAGTGTAGAGTTCTGCCGACTTTATTTACTAAACTAACTAATTAGGATTTTCCATCCCGGGGATAGAAAATCGCTATTGGCTTAGTTAAGGGTGGTAAGCGAAACTAACATCTTCGCGATAAAAAACCAGTCCCTGCGTATTGCCTATTTTTAGAGTTACTTATTTAGTTTAGGGACCAAACCTTCTAGGGGAGAGGAGTACTGTTACGGCACTAACCTGTCGCACACTGTCTTGTACTATTTCCTACTGTTAGCTAGCCCACCACTAGCGCCTTAGCAGCTAGCCCTACTATTTGTGTACAATACCCCCTTTCCATCTTCTTCTCCTCTTCATACCACAATGTAGTTATTTAGCCTACTTGCATTACAGCACTGTGACAATATTCTTTAAACTAAATAAAGGTATTAATATAAAAAATAGTTTAGGAAATATATAGCTAGTGTGACCGCTAGGATTGTATCTAGGGTTACTTATAACCTAGTATATTAGGATAAAGAGGACATTAAAAATAAAGAGGAGGGAAATAAGGTGCGGCTCTAATACGGATATATACCGTTTTAAATATCTGCTAGACAGAGCTATTGGTAGGAAAAGAAGCATAATATTGAATAAAGAGAGCTTAACAGCAAAACATTAAAGGAAGTCCTAAAGAAACACTTAAGGAAGAATTAAAAGCTAGTATTTAAAGTAAAAGCTAAGTCCCTTTTATATTAAATATCGAAGATAATAGATTTATTTATAATGTAAATAGAAAGCTGCCAGAGTAAGGCCTAACTAAACGCCATAAATATAGTAACTGCGTATAAACGGAAGGCAGACAAAGTCCACCTAGTTAATTTATTAGCACTAGATGGAACAGTTATAGAAGGCATAGTAGAATGGCAAGAGGTGGCCTTATATTAACAGAAGGCGTCTATTTAAGGATTGCCTTTTAGACCGTATAATTATTTTCTTAAGCCGCGATATACTAAGCTAGCCCGCGGTATATAACTAAAGCTAGAATAATTAGAGCGTATAATTATAGGAGATATTTAGCTAAAAGAATAAGAGATCCTTAAGGCCATACTATTTAACTAAGAAGGGGCTTTAGTATGGGAGTTCTCTAAGATGGGCCGCGTTAGTAAAGATATAACTTTACTACTAAAGATTAAAACCGTACTATATAAGGTATAGCAAGTACCAAACTTTCTAGTACCTAGGGCCCTATAAGGAGAAGTAATAAATATATTACAAAAATAACTAGCTTAAGGGACTCTAAAATATTATAAAAGCCTATATAGGAATCTATAGTTTCTTATAAGTAAGAAGGAACGCAATAAGTACCAATTAATTAACGCGGCAATAAATATCAACTAAGTAACTATTAGGGACGTAAATCTACTACTATATGCCGATGAATTTTCTAAGGAGTTTGCGGGGTGTAAGGTTATATCTCTAGTAGACTTCTTCTCTAGCTACGACCAATTAGAGCTAAATATAGAAAGCCAGAACCTAATGGCTTTTATAATACCTCTAGGACTTTTATAACAAACGACGGTACCTATAAAAGGTATAAATTCCATAGCCTAGTTCATGCGGACGATTACTAAAATCTTAAAACAACACATCCCACACTATACCCTACTATTTCTAGATAATATTATAGTAAAAGGCCTACAGACAGTATATAATGGGGAGGAAAGCCTTCTAGGTATGCATAGATATATTCTAGAACATATTATATAGCTAGACAGAGTGCTTATAGATTTGGAATAAGCTAGATATACAATCTTAGGCATAAAGTCTCATTTCTATAAAGATAAGATTATAGTAGTTGGCTACCGCTATAATAGAAAAGGACGATATCCGGAAGAGTCAAAGGTCGCAAAGATTATTTACTAGAAAGACTATAAAGACGTTACATCGGCCTAAGCGTTCTTAGGAGTTATTATATATTACTAAATATGGGTAAAAGACTTCGCAATTAAGGCAGAGCCAATCTTCCAACTGTTATAAGTAAACGTTCTATTTGTATAGGGCATAGAGCAGATAGCCGCTATAAAGACTCTAAAGTATGCAGTTACTATTACACCTATATTAGTTTAGCTAGATTATAATAAAGGGGCTAGGCTAATTATTCTCGCCATTAACGAATATAAGAATAGATGGGGGTGCGGCCTTATACAACTAGATATATAAGGTTATCATCACCTATATTAATATAAAAGCGGCATTTAGTCTTAGGCGGAGCAGAAATATAACTTAGGAAAGCTTAAATATCTGGCATTACTATATGCGTTAAAGAAGTATCGCGTATACCTATACGGCGTTCGCTTTATAGTAGAGACGGACGCAAATACCCTAGTTACACAACTAAATTGTGCCGCTACTAATTTACCCAGAGCCTTAATAATAAGATAGCTAGCATAGATCTAGCTATAGGACTTTAATATTAGATATATGCTAGGGAAGAAGAATAGCCTAGCTAATAGACTTTCGCGACAATTATCTAATAGTAAACGACCTAATAAGCCAACTAAGGATATTAAAGAGTTTATTAACTATAAACTAAGTGCCTTAGAATATACGGCTGCCCCTCTTAAAATAGAAGCGGGTCTGCTATTAGAAGACTTATATTTAGAGGAATCTTAAAAGATTATAAAGTAGCTAGTAACCTTATAACGTCCGGAAGAGATAAATACTAAGGAGTTTAAGAAGTTTAAATAACATACGCTAAAGTTCCTGCTGCGTAATTAACAGCTCTACTACTAATAGTTAAAAAATATACTAATATAAAGGGTAGTTAATAATAAGGACGCTTAGCGGGAAATTATTAAAAGCCTTTATAATTAAAGCGGACATTATAAATAAGAGGGAATATATTAGAGGGTCTTAAATTAATATTAGTGGCTAGGGCTATAGGATTAGATATTATAGCATATTAAGTTATATCTATAATACTAGGAGCAACAGCTAGGATAGAAAAAAGAAGCGATATACCCTATATAGGAGTCCACCTTATAGCAATAAGTAGTAGTAGATATTATATTTATACCTCTAAACCGTCTCGGATTCTAGTACTTAGCTATTACTTAAGAATATATATCTAGATAGGTGGAAGCTCGCGCCCTTTAAAATAAGGATACGAAAAGTATAGCGAAGTTCCTCTATAAAGATATCATCTGCTAATAGGGAGTATTCAGACAACTCTCTGTAGATAGTAGAGAAGAGAATGCTAACGTTACCGCTGCGCTTATAGAGCTCTACAATATTAAGAGGGTTATAGCTTCCGCTTACCACGCTTAGGCGTAAGGCTTTATAGGGCGAGGCCATAAACCTATAATAGACGCTTTGGCGAAGATAGATGGCTTATAGCTGGACAATCTTTATACCATTCTATGGGAAGATAGAATAACTATTAAGCGGCCTACGGGAATAATACTGGCAAGAGTTATATGCGGATATAAGCATGTCCTTCCTATTAAACTCTATATACCTACTTAGCAGATACTACCTTAATAAACAGTCCGGACCACTATAGAGCTACTAGCACTTTATATAAAACAGTTTAACTAAAGAGACGCAGATGTAAAAGAGGCTATCGCGCATATAAGACGACTAAGGGTAGCAAATAAGGAGTACTTTAATAACACCTACTATATTCGCTAGGACGGATTTAAAGTTAAAGATATAGTTATACTTTATAATACGCAGCTTAAGCAAGACTATTCTAGTAGTTATAAGTTAGACCTAAAATAGCTAGGCCCGTTCCGCGTACGTAAGAGTCACCCTTATAAAGGATGGTACTTAATTAAGGATCTTAACGGCACGCCGTTCCGTAATTAAACTCTAGGGAATAGATTAAAGAAGTTTTATTAATCATAGATATCTAAGGTCCGCTAGGAAGACCAGCTTAACTAAGTAGGTAAAACTATGCTATAAGAAATAACAGCAAAGCTAAAACCTAAGGAGGATATTATACAAAATCCACTAGTATCGCAACGCCGTATAGTTTAAGAAGTGCGTATTCTAGAAAGATCGTTTAATAGAACTAAGTATAAAATATTTAACTAGGGGACAGTTAAGTTCTAAGGTAGGGGAGGGGATATAGATAATAGCTATATAATCCGTCTATTTATTTACCGTATTTCCTAAAGCTCTTTTTATTACGCTTTCTTATTTACTTTTTTTAGTCATAGGAATCTAATGCGTAGTAGTAGTAAAGTAAGGACAAAAGAATATTTGCGTATAACTATTTAGTATTATTTACTACAAAGATATTAGTTCCGCTTACCGCCTTTACTAAGCTAATAGCGATTTTCTATCCTAGGGATGGAAAATTATAATTAGTCTATTTAACAATTAGAGCTAGTAAAACTCCACACCACTACCCAGATTTAGTAGACTATTTAGATTAGGAAACCCTATTTAAAACTTCACCTTTTTGCCCTTACTAAGCCTTAAATATAGCCATAATTAGTTAAAGTCACAAATTAAACAGAATTAACAACAGTATATTTATTATATCTTTATCTAGCAGACCTCTAGTACTATATAAAGAAGCTAAGCAATAAATTAGCGACATTTTTACAGAAGTTAGAGACTTTATAGTTAATTAGCGTTAAATAATACTTCTCCAAATCTATAACAAGATTTTACTCTCTTAAGAAAACTACGCAGATGCTACTAGTATAGTAGTTAATTTAAAAACGAATTTGGAGCTCTTGCTGCACCCGGCCCAAAAAAGACCAAAACCAACCAAAAGAACCCTGAAAAAACACCCAGAGAATCCCCCTGAGATGCACGCATCGCAGGGGAGGCACACGTCAAACGACGGTGGTTCGCACTCGCGCGCGTCCACCAGAACCACGCCCAGCAATGGCCCCCCACAACAAGAACGGGCGAATACCACACCATAAAGCGGAAAGACCTCTATTAAGAAGGCATCTAACAAAATATAAAGCCTATTAGACGCGTTTAGTATCCGTAGTTATAGGGGAGTAACTGTTAGCTATAATAAACTAATATAGCTAGTAGAATAGCTCCGCCAGTCTAGTAAACCTTAGGCGCCCCTCCAGTAAACCCTTAATTAAATCCTCTAACGGCTAAGCAAAATTAAAAATAAATAAAATTCTTCTTTACTGGTGAACCGCACCTAGGCTACCGTAGCTGCGCTTCTATAATATAGGGAACCCACCCCCCTAAAGATAATATCTGGGTATATAATTATAATATAACTAAATACAGAAAAAGTAGAGGGGCTTAGGGGATAATTAGAAATAGAAGTCCTTATAAAGATTTATAAAGAGGTTTATAACGCTGTTATAGTCTAATACCTTAGGAGCGGAGATATTAGAGTTACCCTAAGGGACTAATAGGCAAAGGAATGAGCCGTAAGGGCAGGGGATAGGCTAGGAGAATGTATTGGCATAAAAGTGCTCCGCGAAGATTACCTAGTTAAAGTCTTAGTGGTTCCCCTAAGCCTTAGGGTAGAAAAGGGACGCCAGGTAGATAATACAGCAACTATATATAAGATAGTAAAACAAACGGAACGCCTTATACTAGGACTTAAGATTACCTAAATCTAATACCTATAATAGGAAAATGCAAACTAAGTATATAATAAGAATAATAAAAGAATATAAGGGTTGCTAGAGACTTGCTAGGGAGGCGCTAGTTAAACACATGGCTCCCTTAT
>Ga0307515_10011808_pt1 | contig 16525 bp, 3 predicted proteins | sample 17_EM_MG_FD_194513 | JGI IMG/M metagenome (GOLD analysis project Ga0307515, IMG submission 194513) | Populus trichocarpa ectomycorrhiza microbial communities from riparian zone in the Pacific Northwest, United States - 17_EM | ecosystem: Host-associated > Plants > Roots > Unclassified | place... | reverse complement strand
TTTGTTGGCATTCATTAAAGTTTAAAATAAACTTGGTTATTTGTTTTTAGTTTATATCGTCTTTTATCTATTGGACGATCATAACTTCTAATTTCTTTGATTAATCATCATTTATTTTTCTGAATCTTTTTAAAACCATATTGATTTTACCGTTTAAAATAAACTTTTTAGCCTATTTTTTCCTGTTTTATTGTAAGCAATTACTGTTTTTATTTTATCCACGGGTAAATATATTTATCTTTTTTTTAGTGTAAACATTTATAAAGAACCGAGAAGCATTTCGTTTTGCAAAAACCAACCAGTCCCATCGTAAATGCCTCAACTTATATCAACAAAACGCAATAATTAAAATCATAAAACAGAGCTCAAATCACAAGCCACCAATGAATTAGTAAAATAAATAGACGAATTAATAGGTCTACTACTATGATTAACGAGCCCTCACTGTTTGAGAAACAGCCAAATTAACGAGGGGATAGGAGTAGTTAAAGGTTGACTGGTCAAAAGTGCAAACCAAGCTAAGCCAGCACACCATGTTCTTGCCCAGATCACAGGCACACCACCACACGTGGTGTCTCGGATCCCAAGCGCTACGCCAACCCGGTTACGCGGTATAGATATATTTATTTTTTAACTGTAACCACAATATTCTATACATGTATTTTTTCCTACTTTAATATTTTATTGTATTTAAAGTTTGTGGTATTATATGGTTTACCTCAAAAAGGGTATCCAGTGATATCACAGTTCTTTATAATATTTTTAAAAAATTTAAATATTTTTTTAGATTATTTTTTATATATTTTTAAATTGTTTTAATGTGCTATTATTAAAAATATATTTTTAAATATATATATATATATTATTTTGATATATTTTCGAGCGAAAAATACTTTAAAAACAACCGCTACTATACTAAAATTACCTAATTATTTTATAATGTGTAATGAAGTTGTTGGAATTAAATTACAGTTAAAGATATACACTAGATTTAAATTTTTTATTAAAAATAAATAAAATTCTTGAAAATGTAAATTATTTCATTGATTAAATGAAGTTTTTAAAATAATTTAACTAAAAAATAAAAGGAAAATTAAAACATTATATAGGTTTGGTTTTAAGAAAATAGAAATAATATACAATTTAATGACTCTCCTTTGACACTTATCCAACTATAATAACGGTAATTGCAGCATAAAAAATAATATGTTTCATTTTGAATTTTTTTTTAATCTTATTCTTCTATAGATCAGGTTTTGTTTTTCTACTTTTAGAGGATCACATTGTTTTACTTTCTCATGTTGAAACTATATCGCTGCAACTTTCTGTATTTTTTTTTTTTTCATTTTGAAAAGACAAGAGTTAATACGTGATACTATTTTTATTTTTAAAAAAAGAAATATATTGTATAATTTGTTAAAGACTCATAAAAGCAGTATATATTTGTTATTAATTTTTTAAAAGGTTATTTTATCTTTTAAATGAAATAATGAAATACTTAGCTTTTCATCTAAGAAAAATAATTAAATCTAATAAATCTTAAAAGAATCACCTTCCAGTTTCAAAAGTTAAGGGTCGTTTGGTACCGTTTCCTCTCTTTTTTTCTAATTTTAAAAAAATCAAAAAATATTTCTTGTTTATTGTTTATAGGTTTCTGAAAATTGTTTTTTTATAGATTTTATTAACTTATGAAAAAAAATTAAATTATTATTGGTTAAAATATGAAAAATTATAATATTATATATTTAAATAATAAGATAAAACGGATGAATTAAAGTGACAACACGATGGTAGCGATGGCAATAGTGATAGTAGTTATTATAACCCAATTTTCATCCCTTTAAAAACAAAAGGATGAAAGTTAAGGATGAAAATAAGAGAGGATTAGGGATGAAATTAAAAGAAATTCAAAGTTAAAAGAGAAATTGGAAGCCAAATCGAGAATTTTTAAAACCAAGAATTATAACTAAAAAAGCACCGAGATTCAAGGACCCAGATGAAAATTACCTTGGAAAAATATCATTCCAATTAAAATAAAAGATCCATAATTTATCTAAAGGGTTGAATGACGTGTTGTTTGGTTTGTTCTTCAAGACCATTTTTTTACAAATGGAATACAAGCCTATATGATGAGGAACTTTTGTGCCTTCTTCCCCCTTTTGTTTGATCTGGTTCAAACAAAAACAAATGCTCCTCCTTCATCTTTGATCTTGTAATTCTCATTCAACCCATTCCCTACTCATCTTTAGCTTTGAAACACTCTACTAAACCATGCCAAAACCCTCTATCTAGCCAATCTACTTTATCAACTTTATCCTAGTACATTTTAAGTTATCTATAGTGGTTTTGGAGAATTTAATGGTTCTCAAAAGAGGTTTTAGAATGTTCCAAGGAGCTTATATAAACCTCCAACCAAAAAGAACGATGACAATGACAATCATAAGAACAATCACAAAAAAAAAAAAACAAGAAGGGAGGGGTGAAAAGAGAGAACGAGATAGAGTAGAGAAGAAAATAGATGGAATAAAATAGAGAGAAGAAAAAAAAAGGTAGAAGTAGAGAGTATAGATTTTGAGAAGACGATTGATGGGGAGAGTATATAGAAGAGTCTTTTTTATTAAAAAAAAAAGATAAAAACTAAAAATAAGGATATAGTGGATATATCCTAACAATAATAATAATAAATAAATAAAAAGAAAATTTGTATGACATGATATGAAAATTCTTAGATTAAATAGTATAAAAACTCAAATGAAACAAAAATAAATTGTTATAGAAAAAATACCTATGATCAAATATTTAACAAAAATAACTAGTGGGACTTAAACAAGGGGTACATTTGTAAATAAAAAGAAAAAAAATTTCCCTTTTCCTCTTAAATCTAGACAACGGTAAAGGGAGAGGGAAGTAGGAAAATTTGGTTCTTTCTCTCCTAAAATCCTTCCATTTCCTCTTAATTATGGGAAGGGTGTAGTTAAATGAAATCTTATAAAGAAAACTCAATCAAGTAAAGAATTAGAGAGAGAGAGAGAGAGAGAGAGAAGTTAATCAAATTGGAAGAAAAGGAAGGCATGTTTGGAATTAATTTCAAAAATCTTCCTAGATTGGATTAACTAGTTATGGTAAGCGGTTTTTCTTCATTAAATGCCCTAAATTGTAAAAATTAGGGTTTATGCATTTTGTGAATGAAATTGTGAGATTTTGTTAATTATTAGTTGATTTTAGGTTAAATGACATGAATAACAAACTAATTGAAGAAATTGAAACTATATTGGGGAAATTTTAAGACTTTAGGGATGAACATGATTGGGAATGTTGGAGGTTTTAGAAATTTAATTTAAATTGAGTTTATTGATGATGTTTTAATGATGTTGCGATTGCATCACCGCGATAAGAAAAAAATAGTTTAGTTTGAAGTGAAAAAGTGGATGCGTGTCCACATTTCTACTTAAAGGGATTGAATTGATCACCAACCATTGGATTACAGGAAAAAAAGGGATGGTTGACTTTATACCTTACCAAGGGGAACCAAGCTCATAGTATCTGCAAGTCTAATGGGAGAAAATCAATATCTTGCCCCAAAATAGGATGAGCAATGGTTGTAAGTTAACATTTTTTGGCCTATCTATTTGAAAAAAAAACATGTGACTTACTTATAAGATGTATATTGCAAAACATGCTTTCTGTGAAAGATTTAAGACTTGTTGAAAATACTGTAATGTGTATTGCTAAAGAGTAGTTATTGTTTTATGTATGGAAATAAAGAAAATAAGAAATTGGATTGAATTGCATTGATTGTTGATGTTGTAAATGTTTGAGATGTATTAGAACATTACATTGTGAAACGTTTTGTTTGACAAGTGGTAAAATAAAAATTGTGAAAAATATCTAGGCTGGATACATAATGATAATTAGGAATGTGAAGTTCTATTCTGAACACAAAGTGGAAATATGGAAAAAGGTGAAATTGTAATTAAAATACAATAAGTGGTATGAAAAGAATAATGTTACATTTTATTAAGTATGATAAATAACTTAAAATCATTTGGGGTACTAATAGGGATGTTTTCCTTAAACATCAAGAGGGGCATCCGAGGTTAGACTCGCAATTGACGGAGCACATACGACTGAAGCGTTAGGTAGGTGCTTGTCACCTCACTTGTTTATTTAAAAATACATTTTTTTTTAGGATTTTATATCCTTGTGAAATGTTTTTGGAGAGGATTACAAAAATAAAGAATTTGATAAAAGAAAGTCGGTCATTTGGACGGAGACTAATTATTTATAAGCTAAAGTCGGTCGTTTGGATGAAGACTAAATTATTATATATTAAAGTCAATTGTTTTGACGAAAACTAATCATTCATATATATAAAAATTAGATGTTTGGACAGAGACTAATCATTTAGATATATAAAAGTCAATTGTATGGATGGATCCCAGATATAAATGTGTATCAAAGTAGCCTGCACCAGTGGAGACTAATGGTGGAATTGGTCAAAATGATGGAGTTTATAGTAAAGAGAAACAAAAGAAAAGCAATTTGTATAAAGTGAACTATTATAGTTGTGTTTGTAACTGAGGTTTAATATAAGACATTGTGTTTATGGTATATTACATGTTTATATTTATTATTTAAACTATTATGTATTGCAGGTTCATCATATCTACCACCATAGTAGTGATTTCATTGTTGAGGCTCTATCAATTTTGTATTAGGTAGAATTTAGTAGATTATTATCTTATAATATGTATATAAACTAATATGTATGTAAATCCTTTATTTTGAGATTGTAAACAAGTAATAAGATAGATTATTAATCATTTTGGATTCATTGCATATACATATGTTTGTAAGATTGCATATTTTTCACAAAATAAAACAAACTCTATTTGTGTATTCAAGTGGTGAATAATTATAATTGATAAATTGTTGGGTGGCTTGCTTAAGGATGCCTAAAAGCATTGGTTGTGTGACCAAATATGGTTTTGATTACATTCATGTTCGAGCATGTATAAATTGCAAAATAAAATTTTATATGGGGCTCTTATAGGGGAGATTTTGCTGTGATTTTGTCAAATTATATAAAATCCTTGATTTAAATGGGAAACCCTTAGCATGTTTAATATTTACATGTATAATAAAACACATGTTCTGATATGTCAATTAGGATGGCCTTTGTATAGGAAGACTTCATCTTTATAAAAAGAAAAAAATGACTCCATTTTTCATGTACATGATTATCTTAAAAAACTAATTTATATTAAAAAGGCTTGAGGTATTACAGTTAGTATTAAAGCTTATGGTTATGATTTAATAGACTTTATAAACTTGAATTGTATTACTAATGAACAATGTGTATTACATGATGGTTTAAATAAGAAAAGGAACTAAAAAAATCCAACTATAAATTTGAGGAGGGATAAGTTCACTAATGTTAGAGAGCAATAAACAGAAGACCTCTTAGAAGACATTGTATATTATTCACCAGTTTCAAATGGTAAGAGGAACTCAGACAAATCCACCTCCTAATTTAAGAAGGGATAAGTTTGCTGATATTAGAGAGGAACATATAAAAAACCCTTTAAAGAACATTTCATCTCATTAACCAACTATGCCATTATAGTCAGCCTAGAAGGAGGTATCACAACTTAAAGGTGTTTCCTCATTAATTCCAGTGGCAATGCTATCATCAATTTTATTTGATATTGTAGACAATCTAGTAGACCTTGTCTATGGTGCCACCAATAGCATCAATTCCATAACAAGATCCAACATTCCTAGCATAAATTTTGAGCGTGGTGGTGTCGTATTTAATATGGGTATAGTAGTGTAGACAGAGATATAACCCCTACCTTAGTGCATTGGGCGAATAACATGAGGGAGATGAGGTGCTCTCTATCTCTAGGGGAAGAATATGTTGAAGTAGTCAAGCATTGGCTCTGAAAGGTGGAAGAGTCATTCATTCAGGTTCCTATGCCAAAACTGTACAAGTAAATTATATGGCACAATTACTTTCATATAGCGCACACTCTTGGTGGGTGACTATTAGGTAGAGAAAAGCTATAAAAATACTATCCCAGATTAGTTTCTAAATAGAATTTGAGAATAAATATCACTCCTGATAGTAGATGAAGAGTAAGGAGTAAGAATTCCTTGCTTTTAAGTAAAAAGAATATGATGGTACTAGAGTATGAGTACTACCTTTAGGATCTTTCTATCTTTTCCTTTACTCTAATGCCTACACAACAACATCTGATAAAAAGGATAATGGATGGTTTTAGATAGGAGATTAGAAATGGATTGGACACTTTCAAACTAGTAACGGTTATAGAGCTAGCAGAGGTTGCTTAGTCTTTAGAAGCAGTGCTGGAAAAGGAATAACAAGAAATAGTGGATCACGAACAACAAATGGTGTGGAAAAAAAAAGAGCTAGCATTACATATGGGTAAATTGGTTCAATCTAGGGGCAAGTTAAATAGTGAGTTCAGCAGGGACTGTATCCCATGGGATGTCTTTTTTCCCATAGTGTAACTTCTACAACTAGCCATCCTGGTGATTATATAGTGATGACTTTAAGGTGTTTCATTTGTAGATATGAAAGGCACTATTGAAGAGATTGTAAACACCTGGAGAGTGAATGTTATATATGTGGAGAACAAGGGCACCTTAAAAGAGATTGTCTAAATTGTATCCTATCCAAGACTCAATAGTAGTCAGTATTAATCATGAAGGGAGCCAAGAAAACCTGCTCAATTAAGAGCGAGAGTTAGTAGAGGTCGATCTTGAGTGCAAGCCTAGAGGACCCAAAAAAGATCTATAATATGAATTAGGGAATGTTAAGACCTTTTTAGATATGGGGGTAGGTATGATAACAATTAATTCTCAAGATGTGCATGTCTTATTAGATCAGGTAGCCAACATTCCTTTGTATAATATAAATTTGCTAGTAAACTGAATATACCAAAATAGAAATCAATTAAAGCGCTAATGATTAGTAAATCCTTAGAAGAAATAATAGATATTAATGATGTATATGAGGAGTGTGTTATACTTATAAGGGTTATTGTATGAAAATGGATTTAATACCTTTAGAGATATATGATTTTGATGTTATACTAGGGATGAATTGTTTTAGAAAGACAATAAATTTTAAGGTACTTATAAGGAAAGAAGTTGAATTTAGGGTGAAAGACGAGTAGTACCAAATTTCATCATTTCAACGATGACTGCAAGGAGATTGATGAGGAAGGGATGTGATGCCTATTTGGCATGTGAAACCCCGTAGTTCTCAACATTGTAATGATGGTTTGAGCCTTGAATTTAATGAAACATAGGGTCAATTTGTTTTAAACACTTAACATCAATAAATCTTATTGATGTTTTATCCACATGGTTATATTCTTACCACATTATTTAACACATTTCTAGTCATTATTCCAATCATACAATTATGATTTATGTCTTTTAATTTCTAATAGAATTTCAATAGAGATTCCTCTGTTCGAGTCCCAAAAATAGTTCTTCTCTTCATAAAGAACACTTGTTTATCAACCAATGGATATACGAATCCAACAACGCATTAATCTCATTCTCAATATTATTCCCTATGCCTCTCAAGCAACCAAATCACTTTGGCATCAGATACATGGTAATATTCATAAAATCTGCCAAATCATAAAACATGATTTACATTAAAGGTCAATTATGCAAATATAGAATTTACAAGTTCATATTCAACTAATTCTTTTGAGTACTTTTATTATTGTCATAACTCATTTTTGAGTTATTCCCCAAATTCATCTTCTTTCTTTTCAGAAAAAAAATTAAAATAGACTCTCCGCTTTTAGACTTCCTATAAGATCAGACGAAGAAGCTGACGATGGGTGGACCGGGTTAGAAAGTGTCTATCCGTAATAAAGATTGGCATTTTGGCAAAAGCCCAGGATTTCAAATATAGAAAAAATCAAGCTGTAATTTTGGATGGAATTGGAAGTATAATTGTACCCCATTTTACCCAAAACTAGAGAGACAATACAGATTCAAGGTCAAGTTACATGATTATCGAATGAATCTGCATAAAAATTAAGTCCAAGGATATAATTAGATTTTTAATAGGCCAATTTGATTTAATCATGGGTTAAAATAAAGTTTAATTATATTTAAGAATTAATTTGGGTCCAATTGAAGGATTTAATTAGGTGTAAGGACTTAATTATACTTTAAATGGGTCAAATTAATTTTATTATGGGCTTAATTGGTGAAAAATTAAGTTTAGGAGCCTAATTTGGACTTAATTAAGAAGATTGAAATTTTAGAAGACCAAATTTAATTTTAACCAAGTCAAATGATTGAAATTATGGGTAAAATTGCAAGAAAATCAAAGTTTTTGGGTCAATTAAGGGCTAAATTAAAAAAAATTCACAGCTAAGGACAATTTTAGAAAAGACATGGAACTCTATGGACTCAATTGGCTGAAATCAGGGGTGAAATTGAAGAGATTTGAAAGTTTAATGGTCATTTAGAGGTTAAATTGGAGAAATCCAAACTAAGGACTAAAATTAAAAAGACATTAAGATCCAGGGCTGAAATTGAAGTTTGTTAGGGATGAAATTAAACAAAATTGAAAGTTTGAAGCCAATTAGGGGTGTAATTGAGAGAAATTAAAAATCAAAGGAGTGGAACGAACTTTACCAAAAGAAAAAAGAAAAAAAGAGAGCTTGTTGGGCTGCTAGTCGGCCTAACCCAAGCGAGTCACATTTCAGTGCGCCAGTTTTGACGTCACCCCGCAACAGGATAACGACTCCACTGGGGAACACCTTGTCTGGTTAAACTAAGCTTTGCTTGTTTGATTGTTTGTCTATTTGTTTTGTTTTGTTCAATTGTGGCATGTATTTTTACTACTTTAGCATTTTTACATCTTGTTCATGCATAAATACATCGGGTATGGAGTAATGCCCTTACGCATTTTAATTTCACAAATAAACTCAATTCTAGGTTAGGTGAAGAGTAGCGGTCTGCCTCATAAATTTTAATCGGGGTTTAAATTTGTGAAACATCCAACTATGAATTGAGTGTTTACTTGGTAATGATGGTCACACTATGCCCCAATCATTTCTTGTAAACCCCTATACTACCTACATGTAAGGTAGTCACTAGACAGTTCAGACCCCGATAACAGCTCAGCCCAAAGAAAGAATGGGCGAGCATGGTCAGGAGCCCCAACATAATCCAGCATTTGTGTAGTTAGCAGCACCAGCACCAGCCCTTGTAATTATAGATGAATTTGCCAACGAGTCCCACAAGACCAAGTCATTTGATGACATTGATCAAGATAAGATGACAGCACTGGAAGCCAAAATCAAGGCTATTGAAGGGGTAAACTTGTATAACCCAGTATAAGTTGTGGAAATATGTCTGGTCCCGAATATGGTTGTACCGAAAAAGTTTTGTGTTCCTAAATTTATCAAATACACTGGAACACAATACCCCATGACTCATTTCAAGTCCTATTGCAATAATATGGTAGAAGTAGTACACGGTGAGAAACTACTGATGCACTTTTTCCAGGATAGCTTAAGTGGGGCAGCATTAGGCTAGTACATAAGATTAGACAACACCAAAATCTGCAGATGGAAAGATTTGGTGAATGTATTTGTGAAGCAGTACAAGCACAATATGAATATTGCTCCTGACAGAACCAACTTGTCCAATATAAACAAATAGGACAAAGAAAGAATAAGGGAATATGCCTAGAGATGGAGAGATCTAGTTGCTCAAGGTGTCGTACTACGAATATGTGATGGGTAGTTCGGCACAGCAATTCACTAACATTGCGGCAGTAGCTGAACGCATAGAGCAAGGAGTCAGGAGTGGTAAAATCTATACGCCCACTAAGAAAAAAGGCGGGAGGTCGACCATGTTGAAGGTGACTATAGGGTTAAGAAATACCAATTCCAAAATTACCACACTTTACCTCAAATTGCTAACATAAATTTCAATCCCTCATTTCCTACTAGAAAACCTGATCCTCAAATCAAAAACCAAACTAAGAGTTTTCAAAGAGTTCTGGAACAGCTACCCCCATTACCGCTACCCTTAAATGGGATGTACCAGAAACTTTTTAGCATCGGCCATGTAGCTCTAAAACCACTTACGCCTCTACAACCACCTTACCTTAATTGGTACAAACCTGACCTCACTTGCAAGTACCATACTAGTGCTACAGGACATAACATTCATACTTGTAGTGCCTTCAAGAAGAAGCTCATGTAGTTGATTAAAGCTGGGTGGATAATGTTCGAAGAAACTCTAAATGTAAGTATGAACCCTCTACCCAATCATGCTTGAGGTAGTTGATCAGTAAATGCACTAGAAGCAAAATGCCCAGGAAAATTAAAAGTACCAATGGTAAGATCAGGGTGCGAAGAAAGCAGCATGAATTATTAAGAGACTCGAATTTAAAGGGGTGTTCGTGGTTTTCTATCCACATCATTGATAAAATGTCTGCAAGAGCTTTTGTAGGGAGGCTGGCCAAAGGGTAAGTGTATTAAAGCTGGAAAATGGAGCCTGCCCTTATTATGTCCAAAATAATTACCTCTGTTTGAACATGTTTGTAGAATTATTTTGATTTTGTCATGTTTCAACCTATTTTAGTCTTGTCAGCAACTTGATTCATAATGCCACAAGACTTTCTTTGTCAAATGAGCCATTCCTTTTTAATAAGATCATCTGTTTTCTTATGTTCATGATGTACCTTCATTTTTGTTGTTGTTTAACTCAAATAACACACCTAAATGAGCACACCCTTTACCGATGAAACTATTGCACCAAGAATTATTTGGTGTGTTTCCTTTTTTTCTCTCCAAAAACTATGCATGATCCCATGTTTTCACAAGGATTTTTGGAAAATCAAGGTTTAAGTACAAAAACAAAAATCAAATTGGTGTTTGTTCTAACACGAGTTTTAAAAATTAAAGAGATTCATAGGAAAGTGGTCATACACCTAGAAAAACCTGAATAGTAACCCAAACACCATGAGATAACTTCAAAGCTGAGTTTTAGCTGAATTAATAATGAGAAACCATATTGCATATTCGCATGAAAGAAAGCAAAGCTTACCGGTTCTAAATGCATGCATTTTAAATAAGAAAAGACCATGTTTGATAGTCCATTCACAATACTAAAAAAAATCCTTTGCAATCCTTTTTTTTAGCCTAATGTATTTTTCTTGAAAAATAACATTGGCTAGGATCACACTCTACACTAAGAGGCAAGTGCGAGAGATAAACAAAAAATAATCCTCAATGATTAAAAGTGTCAAAACAAAGCTAAGGGGCATGAAGTAATCCAAAGGATAAAAAAGATTTGAGCATACCACAAAAAATAACTAATATGATGATGCTAAAAATAAAATGAAGAAAAAACAAAGAGAAAAAGCCCAAGCCCGATACTAGGGGGCACAATCGACCATTTTGCAAGGTCTAGAAATACACAGAGCAATAGAGGTTAGGAAACAAGCATTAGTGATCCTTAGTCTTGAAATCCCTTAAACACTGTTTGAGCATACAAATATCATTTTTTTTTCTTCATAATCAAGAGTCAAAGCCTACGTTATGTGCCCAATCAAGCCCTTTCTGATCAAAGGCACGCAATCTGGATCGGCAGACAATGCTTTCCAATGAGAAATAAACACCATTATTCATACAAATAAAATGAATGCTTTGTAGAATGGTTCTCTAAAACCCTCAAATTAAAGTTTGAACCCCTTTGACCAATAAAATATCATTTCATATTTTCACCAAAAGCAAAACAAAAATTTCCAACACATATGAATATCTGTCTATAGGAATCACTTAAATTTCTTTAGAACAAATTTGTTTTAAACCAACATTAAAATGGTTTTCATGTTTGGAATAACTTTGAAATTCAAAAAATTCTCTATGAAAACAACTCCTTGTTAATAACCAAATCTTTTTTCACACGGCCTCATCCCAAAAAAAAACTCGAATGACACATTTGGGGGTATGATCAAGTTGTGGGGCAATCCAAAAAACACATAATAGGGTTGGCTCCATAATTTCCTTTCTATGAAACATAGAAAATGTAGGGCAAAGCTTGCAAACTTTCAGATAAAGGTACATCGTATTTTTCACCACTCGAAAAATCTTCACATTTTTCTCCTGGCAGATTGCCCATTACAATAAGACCACTTTGAAAAATCATTCACTTTTTTTACCACTTTGAAAAATCTTCACAGTTTTTACCATTTTGAAAAATCTTTGCTTTTTCCTCTTGGACAGGTTGCCCATTACAATAAAACCACTTTGAAAAACCTTCATATTTTTCATCACTTTGAAAATCTTTCATTTTCCATTTTGGCAAGTTGTCCATTACAATAAAACCACTTTGAAAAATCTTCGTATTTTTCATCATTCAAAAAAATCTTTGCATTCTTCCACCTTGGTAAGTCACTCATTATAATGAGACCATTTTGGAAAAACCTTTGTATTTTTCATCTAGGCTAATCACGCATGACAATTCGACCATTTCAAAATCTTTGAATTTCACCAATAGATAGGTTGTCTGATACAACCATACCACTTCAAAAAGTATTTCATAAAGATTATCTTTTTTTCTTTCAAACCTTATCTCCTTTTCCTTCGAGTGCACTCTCTAGCTCTATCTATTTTTCCTCTGAGTGCCCTTTTGAGCCCTCAATTCAAATATTTTCAGAAGGACTGACCATTTCTTGATCTAGTGAATCTATTATCACCATTCCTTTTTCTTCTTTACAAAGCTTACTATCTAAAGTCTATTACAAGACTTTCTATCGCAAGCATTATAAAGACTGATATTTTGGCAAAAGTAAGCTATGAAGATTTCTAATGTAGAAAAAATTAAGCTGTAATTGTGGATGGAATCGAGAGCATAATTGTGCCCTATTTTACTCAAAACTAAAGAGACAATACAGATTCAAGGTCAAGTTACATGATTATCAAACGAATCTGCATAAAATTAAGTACAATAACATAATTAGATTTTTAATAGGCTGATTTAATTTAATCATGGGCCAAATTAAAGGATTTAATTAGGTGTATAGACTTAATTATACTTTAAATGAGTCAAATTAATTATATTAGGGGCTTAATTGGTGAAAAATTAAGTTTGATAATTTGGGCTTAATTAAGAAAATTAGAATTTTATTAAATCAAATTTAATTTTGACCAAGTCAATTGATTGAAATCGGGAGTAAAATTACAAGAAAATCAAAGTTTTTGAGTCAATTAAAGGCGAAATTAAAGAAATTTGTAGCCAAGGATTATTTTGGAACATGTACCAAACTCTAGAAACCTAATTAGTTGAAATCAGTGGTGAAATTGAAGAGATTTGAAAGTTTAATGGCCAATTAGGGGTTAAACTGGAGAAATCCAAAACCAATGACCAAAATGAAAAAGAAGTTGAAATCCAGGGTTGCAATTGAAGTTCGCTAGGGGGGAAATTGAACAAAATTGAAACTTTAAAGCCAATTAGGGGTCTAATCGAGAGAAATAAGAAATTAAAGGACTAAAATGAACTTTATCAAAATAACGTTGTTTTAGGGTTGATTGTTCATCTTCTCCAGAGAAGCTGCTCGAGTGACCTCCTTCCTAAGACATTTAATGCTTTATCTCTCCATCAAATTTGACAAAACTTGTACGAAAATGACAACTTGACTACATATCAGTGAGATCCGTTCTTGACTATTGACACAACAATGGCTATGGCACAACCCTAAAGTGGCCAACTCGACCATCCCTTTCCTGCAAAAAATCTGACAGCCCATGATAGCCACTTTCAACCAATGGTTGGGATCCTTTGGGGTCGAATCAAGGACTAAGATTTGGCATCATAAATAACATCATGTCCCTTTTCCATCCCCTATAAATAGAGGTGAATTTCATCGTCTGGGTATGAAGAAATTTAAAGCCAAACTTAGAGAAAAACCATCATTTCCCCCAGTTTTTCTTCCATTATCGTTTTATTTCTTTTTCATCCTCTGCCACCGCAACCCAGCAGTAGTAGTAGCAGCCACCACCTAGTCTAGTAGCTTCCATCTTTCCAACAGTAGTAGGGGCGACAATGCTCTCCTCAGCCACTCCAGCAACTTCAACACTAGCCATAGTGACAGCAACTCCAACGACGTACACAACAGCAACATCAGCGGCTAACCCCTCCACCAACGCCTCCATAACCACCAGTCGAACCTCCTCCTTATAGCCAAAGCATCCAAGCCAGGTAACTTTCCTCTCCTTCATCTCCCTCTTCCTTTTCTCGCCCCTTCCCTTTCATGGCCACTGTATGTAGAATTCATTCTGCATGCATCGCTCAAAATAATTACATGGTAGCTAGGTCAAGCCAACAACCATGTGGGTCGTGGGTTAGACCCATTTAAGCCCAGCCCATATGACTGGGCCGGGTCCAGCCCACCTAACAAAAAAAAAGAGCTTATTGGGCTGCCAGTTGACCTAACCCGACTGAGTTAGGCTGGATCTGTTTCGGCCCAGCCTGGATGGTTGGGTCGGGTACAGCCCAATAAAAAGAAAAAAAAAGGGCCAAGTTTGATGGGCCGCTTATCAGCCTAACTAGACCCGACCAAGTTCAACCCAGTTGATTGGGTCAGGCCCAACCTATATATTTAATAATAATATAATATAATATAATAATATTATATATTATATATCATAAAAAAACAAAAAAATTCAAAATGATTATAAAAGTCCTTTAAAAAAATTTGTCAAATCCTAAAAGTTTTTCAAGGCATATTTTCATTAAAAAAAACAAGAATTGTATCTTTCGCATGTTTTAAAAATGCAAATAAAATTGATATAATAACTAGTTTATGATTATCCGTTAGGATTTGTCCTAAATATAAAAAATCTTTTACCAATCATTTTGTTCATTTTATATTATGGTAGATGTAGATTTTAATATTTAGGGGTGTAAAACTACAAAATAGAGTACACCCTTAGGTATTAAATATACAAAGTGTAAAATAAATGCCATGCTAATTTTTGGACTTTAGAATGGTTAGGATTAAACACGATAAGGTAGCAATTTTCTCACGAAGGGAGATCTATCTTAAATCTTAGAAAAAGACCAACGAATAAAAACTTGATCTAGAAAAACAATCAAGCAGCAATGTGTCTTCCCCTTGCACAATCAGTCCCTTACTCGGAGTCTCGTAGATCATAAGGTTTCCTAGTAACCTTAATACTAGGTGGCGACTCTTGAATCTTATAATTATAATTTTATGATTATATCCAAAACTCTTTCCTTTCCCAACAACATCTCTTAGCAGGCACATTTCAGCGCATCAGTCCCAACATCGCCCCGCGACAATTATAATACAATTTAATCATAAAACTTTGTCTATTACAACCATTTTAGTACAATATCCCTTCTGAGTACTAGCTATATGGTTGGCCTATATATCAACTTGTAAGAGTGCATAAAGACCCTTGCAAAATATAATATTTATATTAACTCTTCCATTTTATGAATAAATAAAGTTCATGTCATAGACCTCACAAGTAAAACGAGTTAATTACAAATATTATAAACCATACATCACATATGGTAACCCATACACCTACCAATATAAATTTTTTAATTTTCATTTCAAGCCTTTATAGGCATTTAATTCTTTATAACCCTCAACCATGATCTCATATTGATGTAACCATATTATTCGATAGTTTCACTCACATTTAACTAGTGTTTTGCCTATTGTTTTATGTATAAAATGCCTTGATATTCTTTGTTTTATGTTTTGAAGGCACCTTTAGATGAAAGATGCAAAAAGGAGTAAATTGGAGGCAATTGGCAGATTTGACCCTCAGTCGATGTTTTGTGCAGAGCGTGAGTTCTAAAAGTCGAAACGAAGTGATTCCAGTGGCATTAGAAAGCTTACATCCATACCTTTCTGGAAATCTAAGTCAAGAAAAATAAAAATACAAAGATCATGGAAATCACATCCTTCAAAGTCAAAACTCGCATTCTGCCAGTGTTGACCTTTGTCCATTCAAAATTCAATATCTGGAGCTGTAGATATCCAATTGATGCAAACTCAATTGTTTTGGATTCCTGACTCAAATGCCTACAAACGCTCCAAATTTCAGCCAAAAACGATGTCATATGAGGGAGATATGATTTTGCAAAGATGACAACTGAATTCTGCCAGCAAACAGGTTTCGTGAAGAAACGAATCCAAATTACATCCCGAAGCATCAAAACCGGCATCCAAGTTTTAATTTCAGCAATTTAGCTCCTCAAGTAAATCAATCCAGAAGGTCAAGGAAGGCAGCCACCAACCTCAAGCCACCAACCTCAAACCACCAACCACAAACCAGCTGCCAACCACCAGCCGCCAGCCGCCAGCCGCCTTCACACTACCACCATCTCTTGATGTTCACACTTGAACTTTGAATTTTCTTACTTACAATTTGTGTATAAATAGGCAGCTAAGTTCATGATATTAAGAGAG
>Ga0307515_10011807_pt1 | contig 16526 bp, 10 predicted proteins | sample 17_EM_MG_FD_194513 | JGI IMG/M metagenome (GOLD analysis project Ga0307515, IMG submission 194513) | Populus trichocarpa ectomycorrhiza microbial communities from riparian zone in the Pacific Northwest, United States - 17_EM | ecosystem: Host-associated > Plants > Roots > Unclassified | place... | reverse complement strand
TTTAATTAGTGAATATTTAATTATATTTTTATTATGCATAGATTTTATTTACAAAGTTTATAATGTCAAAATTTAATTACTCTTAATTACAATTCCAAATTATTGGGTTTTTTTTTCTTCATATTATTATTATGGGATATTATCACATGTATAGGACTTTGGAAGGAAAATATAAGATGCAACTGTGAAAAAATTAAAAAAGAAAGAGGATGAGTAAATACTATGGTAATTAAACTCGACTTGAGGGTTTATTATAGGTCGGTAAATTAACATGAGTTATTAAATTATTTTTAAAAAAATAAAATGATTTTATTTTAATTCTTTTAAAATATCAACTTGAATTTTATCTGGATCAATCAAATAATAAATTGACCTACCAGGTCAATAATAACTTGATTTTTTTGGACACTCAGCTTGAGTTAGAAAGCAGATCGAATTGGATCGGGTTTAATAATAATATTAAATCTTAGATACTTAGCTAAGTGTGATATTGTTGAATTTATTGGGGTTATAAAATAGTTAAACAACCCTAGATTTTATACCATTTTTTAGAAATGATTATCAAAAAAATAATCTTGATGGTTTCTCAATAGTTTTTTTTTTTTTTTCTTTTTCAGATTTGCAATGTGCAGAAATCATGTGAAGAAAAGAGGGTAAAAAGATAGCACCTACATGGAAAGTGGATTCCACACCGTTACCTACGACAAGAATCATATGAAAGACAGCCATAAACAACAACCTCTCTTTTAACCAAATGCAATCCAACTTCATTTGCACTATCTCATGACGTACAATTGTAGTATTTAATCACATCATTAGGCATTTCTCCCACAAAATAATATGTTATTTGTGGAATCTCTTGCCAATAATAGAGCATAAAAATATTATATCGATTGGACATAAAAAGAATCATAAGCCAAAAGATTTGCCTATGTTTTTTTTTTTTTATTATTAATATAGATGTTCGAGTTAACTTGCGTTAAGTTTCTTTTTGATTTTATAAAAAGACATTAACATAAATAATACGCAAATTAAAATTAGTGATATAATAAAAATCTCAAATACAAAGGCAGAGCAAAACATTAATGGATAAAAAAAAATGGTGAGTGAATATGTATGAATGACTTGAAAATCACCAGATTAAGAAGTGGGAGGACCATATCTACAGTCTGTATACATGGTGCATGCTTATGTAGCTGGTCTCATGTGATATTCAAGCCATGCCTAGCTGCATTGGTTCTTAGTTGATGCTCTTTCTTGAGAGCTATGAATTTAGCTGCTATTTCATCGTAGTCCGGGAGCTTTGGATGTACATGGCTACAAGATGAGGCCGTGCTTCCTTTTGAAAGCTCAAGCTGAGAAGAAATTGACTGGTTATCATTATCAGGGACGGTCATGCCCTTTAGCCTTTTTGGTGGGATTGTCTTTTTTCTTGAACCAGGACTAGGCTCCTGCGAAGAGGAATCATAAGAGGAGGTATATCTTGCTGGACAATCTGATGATTCTTCAGTTTCCATTAATTTCTTGTTCTCTTGAGTTTGAGTACCATTTACCTGACCATCACATTTATAGCATGATTTCTCCAAGCAGCATCTAAACTTCTTTTCAGGGCTTAATCTGCTGCTGCGTTTACAGGACTTAACATACCCTTTCACTGGTTTGGACAAAACCTTATCATAGCATACCAATGAGGCACTCCTGCGTTCTTTGGCTGGCATCATTGTCCTCTGCTTATTTTGAAAATGAAAAACTCGATGATAGAACTGTTTCTGACATGGTGAAAAGTTGCAAAATTGACCGTTGAAGACAACGCAATCGTTGCCTTTCGTGTTTACTGGTGTCAGAAAAGATTCGTACTTACGATTGTTCTTGGTATCAACTCTCCTTTCCAACCTGTGACCATTTGAGTTCCTGATCCTTTCATGAGTTTTCCTTGACAATGCTATCTTATCCTCAGGTTCAGGTCTGTTGCAATTGCCTTCACTATAACCATGGTGGGATAAAGCCAACAGTGTAGATCCATCAACAGCGTAGTTGTCAATTAAGGGACGGGGGGATGCATTAAACAAAAATAACCTTTTGTCCTCACCATTAAACTCAAATTCCTCCACTTCATCAGCATAGACAGTTCTCTTGTGATACTGAAATGAAATCTCTGGAGTTGCTGTTCTTGCAATATCAGCATTGCCTTTGAAAGAGTCTGCGGACATGCTGTTTGAGCCAGAACTTTCGAAATCACTTTGATCAGGTAGTTCATACATATACTTGTATTGAGAATGATTCTCTGTATGGACTGCGTTTTTGTGCATAGGAGCCTTGTCCGAAGGATGGATGGTTAATTCAGATGGAATATCAGGGCTATGCTTAGCATATGAAGCTAGCACCATTGCCCCACTGGTGCTGTTATAACTGACACCAGCATCTTCCTCGAAAACAAACCTCTCCAGTTGATGATCTGTGTTTCCAGGCATCTGCAATTGGATGATACCAAAGATTTTAAACTAAATTCTAGAGTTTCTCATCAAAAAGTCTAAATAAAAAGACTTGGTATAAGGCCATAATTCAGAAAAATGAATTGTGGGGTAAGCCTACCTGCAAAAGATGTTGTTTGGGCCTGTTATCACACCCCAAGTACCACAGCTGGAGGCCATAATCCATGGCTATTTCATTGATCAATTTTAGTTTCACACTATCACTGATGAACTTTAAACGTAGTTTCTCCATAATCTGTGACATAAATGCAATGCTTATTAAGAGTGACAACATCGAAAACAAAGCTTGAAGGGATGAAATTCCACGTAAGAAGAATTGAGGAAGACATGTTGGCTCAAACTTTGACAATTGCCAACCTCATGATTGACAAGGTTTCCAGACTGCAATGCAGGTACATCCTTAATGAATTTCTGCCCGTAGCGCTTACCAAAAAGCTTTCTGATCGCTCGGAGCTCTGGCAGATCCCCAAACCATGCAGCAGCAAATATCAATGTTGAAACTGCTTCATTGATATCTTTCGGACGGTCCCTGAAATCAAGATTAAAAACTTATATTCAAAATGATCATCTTCCACATTAAAGTAGAAAAGCTGAAGTCACGCATCAACTTAATATTTTATACAGTACAGACACACAACAATGTAACAGCACTAAATGTCTACCAGAAGAACCTTAGGATTTCAGTTGCCACTTGATCTTTACGTGCAGAAAATTGAACAATTCTAGCAATGCATAAGAGTTATATGCCTGGTTTTGATTGTATAGTTGATCTAACTCTATAAAGAGTAGCTTTATAACTGAAATCATACTTGTGTCTGCGAATGTATGGAAAGTGAAGAATGATAAATTCACAGTAGTGGTCCACCAGATCATATGCATCCAATAAGCTCTGGTCCTTAAGAAGCTGTTCAACCTGAGAAATGCAAGGAAAATTAACTTCGCGGAATAGCAACAGTAACAGATCAAATTCTCGTGGACTGAACAAGATTTCAAGGAAAATGAAAGCATAAAATTTTGCCAAACATGTGTAATATTTAAATGTCAATGATCACTAAAATCAAAAGGCAAATAAATTCAATTGTGATTCATTTACAAATGGCCTTATTGCAAGCTTGCTAAAGCTACGTCAGCAATCAATATGAAACTGTATTCACCAGAATTATAAGATTTTTTACAGTGCTTTGTTCAAGTTAAGGGAAGGTTCTAATACAGGATTACTCTAGTGATTATTCAGTTTTCTTAGCTTTCTCCTTTGCTTATATAAGCTTAACGATCAAAATGAATGCATGTTTCCGACACAGAGTTGATTCAATACAGCAGCTTAATTATCAATGTGGGACTAAAGTGAAACTCAAAAGGGTTCTGAAAAGCTGTATGATAATTATAATTAGAGGAAGAGTAATATTTCAGGCCCCTTTCAACAAGCCTGAGCCATTGTAAATAATCTATCCTGAATCCTCAGTTTTGCCTGCATAATCTTTCAGAGGTAAAATAACTGCAATGAAGTTGCTGTTATTGGATTTTCCTATTCATCTCAAACTCTGGAAGCTACAACAGGAAAATCCAATAACTACCAGCACTTCATTAGTGGTCCAACACCATTATTTTCCAATTCGAAGCAAGCAAAAAGAAGAGAAAAAAAGTCTCAAGTGATGAATTAAAAGAGTAGGAGAGGGACTACCCTGGCAAAAGCAGCCTCATTTTGACCAATCTTGAGAAGCTGAGCAATGTCCTCACGTAATTGCCTTACAATTGAGTACCTCTTTCTCTTCAGTAAATTAAGGCGGCAGTGAAGTAGCTTAGTTGATTTCTCGCTGCAAATTGACAACATGCATGTTCTCTAATCATAAGAAAAGAAAAAGCTGAGTCCAGATGGCTAATAAGAACATAATTAAGCACACAGCAATGAGATTAACTATGGATTATGGATAACATTGGCTGACTAAAATTACCACTTTGAAGCTTTTCTCCATCCAAATAAAACATCAAACATACTTGAAGTATACTAGTATCTGTGACCAGACTTGGTGTGACCTGATCATACTATTTGTGATGGCTGGAGAAAGTATGCAGTATAAGGGTGGTTACCTCCGTGGAAACTTATTTTAGTAACCAAATTTAGTTGCTAGTGAGGATCATGGAGGGAGAGGGTGACAGTTTTCCCTCTCAAGAAACTGCTCCTCTTGCTAGTGGCGCATTCCTCTCTTCGAAGTGGTCTCATCGAGGAATTAATTAAAGTGGCAAATTCTAAAAAAAATTAAGCAAATCAACAATTGGTACTTAATAAAATGGGTAGTTAAATTGATTAGATTTTAAGTTTGTTTTTAATAATTACAAGTTTGAGTTATTTTTAAATTCAGTCTAATTAAAAATATAAATTTAATTATTGGATTTTATTCAGTGGAATGATATAAATAAGGAAGAAAATATGAATTGATACCTTATTGGATATTTTTTTTAAAATTTAATATTAATATATCAAAATTATTAAAAATACAAAACAAATATTAACTAATTATCCGATGTACCAGTAAAAATTGACTCAATTTAACCTAATGAATGGTATTTCGATTATTTTTTTTATAATTTTAATTAGAAAACTCTTAAAAAAAATTCAGTCTGTTCAGTTTCAGAAACAAAAACAAAAATAAGGAACCAAACTGAAAAACGCTTTATAAACTAAAAGCCCATTAAAGATTCAAGCCATCTTATCCAGTGAAACCAAAAATCCCAAGTTTACACAATATGTCAATGCCATGGAAAGTTATGGAAATGGAATATCCACACGACTTTCTTCTATATCTCATCTACCACCAGAGAAATTTACGGTGGATGCATAGCACGGCACCTTAAGGCTTAAGGCTCGGACATCATTGCTGACGCATCTCAACAGTTGATTATATATCTAGCGACGGCAATTATTTTGATGCCTTGTTATCCTTTATCTTGAATAAATAAATAAACATGGAGCATTATCCTGTATCTGGCCATAAAAACGAAGGGAACCATGGCTCATATCTCTAGATTCTCTACTTTAGCGTTCTCCCCAACCACTTTTAGGACCTCCTCCTTCTGCCCCTCCTCCCCAAAAGTATCCAAGTACCATTCAACCGCTAGTGCTGTTTCAAGCAAAGCTACTAATGATCGTGATCCTCGAAACCCTACCACAAGAAGAGATGTCATCCTTGGTTTAGGGGGCCTTTATTATGCAAGCAGTATTCTTAGTGATGCATATGTCAATGATGCTAAGCCAGTCTCAGCTGTAGAGAAAACCAGAAGAGGGATAAGGGATTTTGATCACGGCAAGGTGGCACAAGCAGCTGAAACAAAGAATATGGTGCTAACACCAATCAGTGCGTTCCCTTTAGATTTAGATAAAGTGATTAGTACTGAGGTTTCGAGGCCAAAGAAATCAAGAAGTAAGAAGGAGAAAGAAGATGAAGAGGAAGTTTTAGTGATAGAAGGAGTTGATTTTGAGAGAGGTGAGTTTGTGAAGTTTGATGTTTATGTTAACGATGAGGGTGATCAATCACTCAGAGGACCAGACAAGGCTGAGTTTGCTGGGAGCTTTGTGAATGTGCCTCATAGGAGTAGGACCGAAAGGAAGGCTCGTTTGACACTGGCGATTAGCGAATTGCTGGACAATTTGGAAGCTGAAGGTGATGATAGCTTGGTGGTGACTTTGGTGCCTAGGTCTGGTAAGAACCCTGTTAATATTGGTGGCGTCAAGATTGAGTATACAAAAGAATGATCACTCTAAAGATATCATCATCAAGATTGAGAGATACGTTTATGTATGTATTTTGCTTCTCTTTTAGCTTGCTGATTAAGAGATTAGTGGTTACCTTTTGTTCTTCTGATCCATGTACTGATCTTGATTAATCAAGCAAAGAAATGTTGTCTTCAAGATAAAATAAAAATAAAAATGATAAAGAACAGAAATGTTACCTTCATCGCAATTTCTTTTTTTATGCAAATTAATCTTCATTGCAGTTCTGTGCAAACAAGCTTATATTTGAGATAGCCTAAAATGCTGATCATGCTTATAAAATTTCGAAAGTCTTTAATCAAATGAAGCAAAATTTCAATGAAGGGTTCTCATGAATTAAAATGAAAACGACATAGATATTTTCCAACAAGAACTTGAGGTGTGATTCAACAACATCAAATAGAAAGATAAGAAAAGGACAATGAAATTTGAAACTACAAATGTAAAATATAAATTAGAAATAATAATAAACTACATGGCCGTGCCGAGGCATAGCATAATTGGTAGCCACATTTTTTCAAAAATGAGGTTCTTGTACAAGTCCAAATCCCTCAACCATCAATTGATTTATTGAAAAAAAAAAGGGGGCAAAGAATCAATCCCTTAAGAACATGCACCTCAAGAATTACTTATTACAAATGGGAGTAGAATAGCTAGAGTTGTGACTCAAAGTTTCATAGAGAATATCGTAGCATAGAAACTTGAAGCAGTTCTAAGTCCTAGCTCATCAAAATAGCAAGCAAAAGTTGTATCTAAAGATGTTCCATCGCCGTCAATCTACTCACTTTTCTCATACAATGCAGTATAGAATATAAACATATGTATATACTCTGGTGGGGTTTCTCTTTTCTTTAAGTGGTTTTTAATTATTCATTGATGATGAGGATCAGTCTCTATTTCATGGGCCAATTCTCTTGTCAGCATGTCAGCTCGATCATCATGTCCACCAGCAAAGCTATAAACCCGGAATGCGAATTGGAAAGCCCTCCAAAGCATCTTAGCACCAGCACTTCTAGGTTCTGTTTTGGTTCCAGATACTGCTGTCTCTGCTGCTTTTGTTTGCCGCCTCTCCTGAATATATTCAAAAGCAGAAGAAAATGGTAAAAATAAATCCTCTTCAAAGTCAAATCATCTTCTGGAAATGATCCTCAAGTTGTGTGAATTGAGCTTCTAGTTTGAAACAAAATGTTAATTCATAGGCGAATCTACCTTGAGTGCCAATTCCATGCAGCTCGAAGAAACATCCACCATTGATTCCTTGATTTGTACAAGAATATGGAAGTCGAAGTCGATGTTGTGACTTTGAAATTTCTTGGATTCTTCATCTTTTGTCCTCTCCAAGGCGTCAAGGTCTCCTTTGATCTGTATGTTATTAATTCTTTTAGCTGCATGTAAAAAATCTTGCAAATAATGAAGATTGTCTTACAATGAGGTTCAGGACTATGACAAAGTTACCTTGTTGAAGTAACGTTCTGTCTTGTCAAGAAGCTGGCCTAATGGGGGCTCTACCTTCCAATTTTTCAGTTCAGCCACTACGCCATTCAACTTTGAGCCTAGGGCAGCTGCTGTCCTTAATGCTTCCAGCTTTTTTTGAGGGAAACCTTCAAACCTTGCAAGCACCTGCAATGCAAGGAAATACAGGTCATGATGATATAGAAATTGAACAGGACATGTGGACGTTGAAGAGTAGTGAAAATAACAAACTTTTTCTGTTATATTAACCTGTGTTTCATCAGTTAATTTCTCAAGAATTGATTCGACATGCTTGTGGAACTTGATCAACTCTGTCATGTCCTTTGTTTTGAAAGTACTGATGGCAGCCTTCAGCTCTGTGATTTCCTTTGAATACTTTTGAACATCTTCTTCAATTTGTTGGAAGTATGCTGATCTGAGGCACAAAGAAAGAAACTCATTTGGTTCTCATTTATGACCTTTTCCATTCCCTTGAAATAAAATTTAACCAAACAGATTATTTCTTAATGTTAGAGTTCTTTAGAAAGCAATACGTACCTCTTTGTAATCTCTGCTAGTGCATCAGCCATTCCCTGCTTTCCGCCAGCACTGCTCGAAGCTGGACCCTTTCTTCCAGTAGGTGATTTAGTAAGTTGATTTCCTCCTTCCACCTTCCCCTTAAGCACTCGATACAAATTACCCATCTGACTTGATCTCTTCAATTTAGTCTGTGCTTTCTTGGGGCGTAAGGATCTTGCTGCACCAGGTGGAGGAGGTGGTGGAGCAGCTCCATTTCCGAGAGGCATAGGTGGCGGCGGCGGCAATGGCATCGTTCCTTTTGAAGACATCATGAGTGGTGGGGGAGGAGGTGGTGCGTTTCTTGCAGTTGATGTTTGAGGTGGTGGTGGTGGTGGTGGTGGCAGCATTGGTGCTGCTGTTCCAGTTCCTGATAACATACGTGGGGGCGGGGGCGGGGGTGCTGCTGCTGCAGTTCCAGATGCCATAGGTGGTGGTGGAGGTGGTAGCGGGGGTGCTGTTACAGTTCTTGACATAGGAGGTGGTGGACGTGGTACGCTAGCCACTGTAAAAGTCGCTGGCTGCAGCACGAATGGTGGTGGTGGAGGTGGAGTTGGAGGTGGTGGCTGTGTGGTTGCTACATCTGGTTGCAGCTTCATTGGTGGAGGAGTAGATGGTAGTGATGGTGTGGCCACAACGTCTACCATCATGGGTGAGGATATGTGAGGCTGTGCTGGTGGAACTGGTGATGCATTGACTGACAATGCAGCTGGTGGCGTTATGGCTTCAGCTATCACTGGAGTGGTCTCAGCTGCTGCAATCTGTGGCATTCCACGTTTGAGGCTGTAATCGCTGTGATCCTCAAGGTCAGCAGCTTTTTTCACATCACAATTACTGCTTGCTTCTATTTCAAACATCAGTTCCTCACAATTGCTGCTTTCTTCTGAATTGCTCCTTTCGAACAATGGCTTGCGCTTTGCTTCCACTTCTGTCATTGTTTCATCATCCACTCTGTCCTTTCGTTTCAAACTGCTGCCGTCTAGAATTTCCAGGTTTGAAGGCATGTGGAATGAGAGACGTTTTATGTCCATGGGGTTCAATTTTTCAAGTGCTTGAACTCTCAGAGATCTGAGAAGAGGAGAAGAGCTATAAAAATTTGAAAATTCTCCAGAAGCAGGAGAACCCGAAAACTCGGGAAGCACTGATGTAGGAGTCTCTGGAGAAGCACAACATGGGCTATAGCTGTTGTTGTCTGAAGAGGATTCCATCAAGATTTTGCTGAAGGCGTTGGATCGTTGAATGTCTTTATTTGGCTCATATTCATCCATCACATCAAACATTTCTCTTGCTATCTTAATCATGCAGGTGAGTGTTGCCGAAGCAATTTCAACTAAAAATTCAGAAAAAAAGAAAGATAGAGAGAAGTAATCACCTTCAATCATGAAACTTCAGACTAGTTGTGCAAGGAGATATTAAATGGAAAAAACCAAGCTCTTCAGTACGATGCACTCTTTCCAAAATTCTTTCAAACAACTTGTTCCATTTTGTTTCTTACAAGATCCGAAAACGTGGATAAAAATATACTGCTGACTAAATTCTGGAAAAGTTGTATCATACCTGCTTGTTCCGAACTGATCCTTTGATCACTGTTATTGTACATGTTGTATGTAGCTTTGTCCATCCACTCTTGATTCATCATCCATGAATCCCCAATTGATCTCAAAGCCTCACAAAAATATTTCAGAACCTGTTTGAGCATGCATTTAGATGATCAGCTTCGAAATCTTAAAAGAATTGCATCTAACAACTGCCATGGAGTGGTCATGATGGAACTAAATAGAAAACCTTATCGATAGATGATCCCTTAATTTCATACAGTTGACTACTGGGTATGATTTCAGGGTAAAACTTGTGCAGATCTCTCATTGTTCCCATCACCAGCTGCAACACAGATAAATGTTCAGAGATTCAAAGCATGGTGTTGTGTTCTAACTTCATTCAACAGACGATTTTGTGCTATGGTACCTCGTTTATGCTCAGAGAAGCATCAAAAGGTGGTAGGTCAATGATGTCTCTGAAGGTAATGATTTTCTTCCTAAGCTCCATCATCAAAATGAAGTTGCCTGAAGATCCACGTGAACGTGAACGTTCCATCTTCGGTTCTTCTGATTCCTTCTTCTTATCCTTGACCAAGTGAGCTCTTTTCACTACCTGCAATAGTACTCTTGTTTCTGTCAACATTGATAAGCCAATGCTGTTACCAGATGTTCCTAATTTATCATACATTAAAATCAAGTTGACATGAGCGAAAAACATTAAGAATTCCACAGTATGCTTGATTTTATTAATTCAATTAGATGGAATAAAGGTTGTGAGATTCAAACTCTTGATGCTAGATTATCAAGGTTCTAATACAAAAACTATTTCAATTTTGGAAATTTAGATGAATGCGAGGAAAAAGAAACCGAAGCTAACATTAGCAAGTCTATAGGAATGAAAAAAAATGATAGGGACTTAGCCAAGGAGCAGGGAAGTGCCATGAAATGGCTGTCAGAGGAACATAAACCTTCCTGGCATGAAAACACATATGACTACGCAGAATATAGTTGACAAGATGAACATAAAATTTAGTGGAGAACTCATGGTATTAGCCTGTGCCTAAAGCATTCTCTCACTTTGGAACAAATATTTTTCTCTACAGTATGAATCATAATTACTAGCATATTATCGAGATTGCAAGTGAAAAACATAAGAAAGAAAAACTGGAAAAAAATTTATACCTCAAATCTAGAAGTCCTGCCTCCAAAGAGCAAGGGCTTAATGCGACAGAAGATACCAGTAGACATAGCTTTTCTGCCAGCCCCTGAATTAACTTGGGCAAAACGTCTCAAGAATCATATTAATAATCAAGAAATTGACTAAGGGAATATTTTAATTAAATTCCTGGTGTGTAAACACAGAAGAAATATTCAAAGTACAAAGAGAGTTAAAACATGAAACATTAACGTGCAGCCCATGAAGGTTCCAGATGGGATAAAAAGAAATGAAAATGAATTCTCTGGAACTTTTCTCAAAGAGAAATCCAAGGAGAAATGGATGAGTTGCTGGCCTTTGTATTCATAACGTAGGCTTCCTCTCCTAAATTGTGTGTGCCACTCTTTTAGGTCACTGTCTCGTGATCAGTTTTCAGGATCATGGGGCTCTGCTACCATGGCTAACTATGATAGGGCTAATTTTGGACCTTGCCAACTAAGATTGTTTTTACTGGAAATAGAGAAAAGAAAAAAGAAAACTTAATTTACTTAAATCCCCCTTGTATTTCTTGAAACATTCTAAATTTTCTATTTATTTAATCAACAATATTAGATCTAAGATAATTAACTACAGGGCATTGCTTGATTTTGAGCCTTTTCTTTTCTTTCTTTCACTCAAGTTATTATGCAGCAAGAATCTCTTTCTCGGATGCTTTAATATGCAATTCCATCTTTGATTTTCTTCAAATTAATTGTGGTATTTTGATTACTATTTTTGAAAAATAAAAATCGGAGAGCTCTTCGGAACTTATAAGCTACGTACATAGGCATGCATGCACTCCCAACAGAAAATTCTAAAACTTATTTCATTGATGATCACATAAAATTTTGCTCCCCAGCTAGGTATATATTTCTCGTATGACCATGGGGTTCATACATTTTAAAGTATCTCATGTAATATTAATTAGAATTTGGATTTTCTATCCCAATACCATATATATATATATATATTAACGTGGATATCCAGACTAACTTGCGCGTACCTTAACTAATCTCATGAACCTTGAAGTTAACGACCATGTAAACTTTTAGTTGTCCTGAAATTTGTGAGACTCGAATTAATAACCTTTAAAAAAAAACTTAAAATCTAATCAGTTGAATTATACCACTTCAATACTATATTCCTAATATAATACTAGATTTGATTTTGGCCACTTAGCAGTTGAAAATCAAAAGCGTGTGCCAGCCTCTATGTTGTTCCATTGGAGGTCGATGACCTCGTTTAAATTTAATTAATCTTCCAAATAACTAATGGCCGGATTAGTTTTGAAAAATTTAAGGCATCCCACTCAAATTAATTAAAAGAAAAAAACATCAAATGTCAACATTCTACATAAGTGTCAACAAAGTTTGTTTAGTCATACAAGTGGTATGTGTACGAGAGAGAGATATGAGCCTATGACCAAGCATTGGCTTTGTATGCAGTTAAGTAAAACTGTCAAATTATAATTACTTTTTTAGAGATATTGGTGAATTGTGTTTTATGAAAAATTTAATTTTTAATTTTTTTTAATATTTTCAGATTTTTTATGTATTTAGATCAAAATTATTTTTTTAAAAAAATACTATTTTAATACAATTCGAATGAAAAATATTGTATTTCATTGTACACTGTCTGCAGGAAGAAATTACTACAAGCTGGCACCTTAATTTAGAGTTCACTGGATTGAATTTATATCCTCAAACCACGATAGCAAGGTTGTATTGACACTTCTAAACTAAATTGATAAATTAACATCTAAAAAACAATAAAAATAGAGAGGACATGCCTCTGTATAATGTCCATGTTGCCTGCCTGCCTGCCTTCCTGCAATAGTAACAGCAGCAATTCCTGCAATTTTGGTAACAACAGTTCTGGCAATTTGTTACTATCAATTCTGGATAGTGTCTGCAGATGTCATGTCAGTAATGAAGTTCTTAGTACAGGCAGGATTGCTGGTGGGCTCATTTCTTTCATTTTGCCTGTCACTTTTACTATCACTTTTAGGATGAGAAACATGAAGAATCTCAATCAGAAGTGACATAATGTATTTGTACATGAGATTTTCAAAGTAAATTGGAGTATTTGTGACTCATATAATCCTCCCAACAATTCATCCCATTTTCGTGTTGTTTCTTAGTCCTCCCAAACGCGCTGCAAGCCTTGAACTTGGATTGAATGAAACTGGATACAATTTGCAACGAATTAAACACAAGTGTTGCAGAAATAGAATTGCTACAGAAGAAACCTATTTCCCAATAATGTAGTTTTACAGTGCAAGAAACAAATTACATACCCGTGAAATCCAAGAAACAAGCTGGAGATTATTTTCATGCACAATAATGTGAAAGAATTTGTGTAGGCGAAGTCTCAAGAATAGCTCATGAGAACTATATACATCATGGCTCATTATATGAAATCTTATAACTATATAAGCAACCCGTGGAGATATTTGCATACAAAGGAAAATTTTGAGAGCTTGGCAGGGTATCTGTTGAAGTTGATGAAGGCACTTTATGGCAAGTGTATTAGTAATCATTTATTGTAGATAGCAGCATACTGTCTGTCCCATCCAACTCAATCAAAAGGAACAGGCAACTCATTGAGATCAGCAACTGAGGATCTAAACATTCACCTTCTGAGCTTTCTTTCTTAAGCTGCCTGATTTTGATGGTAACCTATCTTGTTTGTCTCTCAGGTCTAGGAATGATTTTATTTTTGTCAGACTTGGATGAACCTTTGACGGATTTGCTCTCCAATGATGCCCTCTTGGTTGCCGCCGGAGCACCACCAGCTGCTGCAGTTCTTTCAGCAATTCTTTTTAGGCGTTGAATTGCTAACTCTTCCATTTTCTTCCTAATCTCTTCTTCCTGTTAACAAGCATGTCTCGTAAGAAGTTGAAAAGTTGGGGAAACATAATGAAAAACAACTTGAATAAGCAACTTAATAAATACCTTCTCTTGCTTGCTCTTCTGAACTGTGGGCCTACTAACAACTGATGATTTCTTGCTTTTAGACATCATCTCAGTTCTGTTCTTACTGGGGGATCCTTGCACGATTTTAGTCCTCACTTCTGGAACTTTTCTCCCATTAATTCCATTTTTCTTGACAGTGGTCTTGTCACTGTTTGAAGGAAGCTTCTTCTCAGTTTGATAACCAGATTCAGCATTTGAGCTCCTATGAGCTTCCATGAATGATATGTCAATTCCCTGGTCTGTAACCCAGGAATCCCTTGTAGATTCAAATCCAGAATCTCGTTCAAGGACCACACAGAGGTCATTCGGTTCATAGGCATCCATAACTTCATGATTATGTTCTGTAATGCCATTTTCTGCCTGGGAAGATAAAGTTAGATCCGTAGCCATGCTTATGTCAGTTTTCCATTGAGAACCATATAAATCATCCACAGAAGATCGAGCATGAATCATGAAAGAATCGTCAACAAGTACGTCTCTTCTACTTGACTTGGCATTTGAAGAATCACCCTCTAGTGATAGCATGTAATTGGCTGTATCCTGGTTTTCTGGTTGCCCTGAGTGATCGATAACAAACCAATCATCTCCTTTACCAGGCTTGATTATGGATGGCTCAGTGGAACGAGATAAGATACCCCTGAGGCCACTTCCTGAATCTTCTAATCTTTGTGAAATAACCAAATCCTCATCTCTCAAGTCCCTTCTCTTCATGATTGGTCGAAAACTCTCTGCATTTTCTATATCTTCCAGCCTAACTCTATCCTCGTGTTCCCCATCCCTCGGAGTCACAACAAAAGAATCACCTGTCACCATCCTTCTGTTCAGTAATTTCTCTGGTCCCAAGTCCATAGCACGATTGCTCCTTAATGAAGTTCCATCTCCAGAGCTTTTGACTATGAAATGCTCTTCCTGAACATCCACTGGCTGCAATTTTTCTACCCCATTAACTGTGTCATCATCTTTCATCAGAAGGCTCTGGAAAGCATCCCAGTTCTCACTAGTCCTTCCTCCCCTGGATGCATTTGAAACAGGGCCATCGTCAAAATCTTGGTCAGGCGCATCACTTGATCCATTTGACTTGTGGTTGCTCTTGTTTGAGCCTTTTCTTTTCTGTGTACTTGAATTTGACTTGCACAATTTTCCCAATGATCCAACTGCATCATCTACCTTCTTTTTGATGGTATCTTCATCAATGTACTCATCCTCATCTGAAGAAGTTTCATCAGAAAAACTATCACTTCCTTCATTTCTTCTCTTGGGGGTGATGTAGTTAATATTTCTGATGACAACGGTCTTAGAGGACTTCTTCCTGTGTTTTTTCCTGTATGGAACATCTATAGAGGAGTTCTTTTTGTCCTGATCTATATGGGAATCTGAATCACTCCTTCCTTCAGAGTCACTGGAGTTTGTTTGTCTGTCTTCTCCTGAATATTTATATCCCTTTTTGTTCAGGGACTTATCCTTTTTTCCTTGACTAAATTCTTTCATGCTAGAAGGCCACTGCATATTTCTTGGATAATTAGGAGGGATAGGCTGCATGGTAGGGAAAGGATATCCTTGATACGGAGGAAACTGAGGAATAGGGCCTTGGAAATTGTACATGTATGGAGGTATCTGGTTTGGCCACTGCATTGGTACTTGAACTTTGGCACTAGATGATGCTATCTGGTCAGATGTTCCCATGCTACCATCTGCATTTTAATGTATTTGACATCAGAAAACACTAAATTGCTCATCCGAAAGGAATATGGAGACATTTTGCCTTTTGCACAAGCAAGAATCCAATCGTGTTAATTCATCAGAAACAGCAACAAAACAAAAGGAGGAGGAAGAAGAAGAAGAAATCAGATCATGTTAATCTGGACAATATAATTCTAAGATTAAAGTTCCTAAAAAAATTACAATTAGCAAGTAATAGTTGAACTCATTTTCTGTTGCTTGGGCATCAAAATAGGGGTCATTGGTTGTGCTTGCTAAATCATACATGAAGTGCATTAACCATACAACAAGCACTACTGATTTTACCATATTCAGTATGCGTTTGGTAATGTGTTGCAGGTGCTTTAGCAAAAGTGTGTTTTGACTGGAAAAAAAAAACACCAATTCGATGCTTTTCAGGTGCTTTTTGATATTTTCAGCATCAGCCTATCAAAACCATCCAAAAGCACCTGAAAAGGCATCAATGCTTTTTCACTCCAAATGTGCTTCGAAAAACACTTTAAAATGTAGTGTAAACACATTACCAAACACAGTCTGACAAAAGCTAGAAATTGCTTTATATTTTTTGCCAAAAAATGTGCAGGACCTCAGGTTTGTGAAAACTTCACTCTGCAAGTAACAGGCGGGAAAACAAGAAGATTGAAAACAACACTAATGTGTGACAAATTGAATGTAGCCCTGGTTCTAATCTAGTAATCTAACCATAAATAAACCAACATAGATGCTCCTTCGATGCAATGCACAATAAAGAGAGGGTGAGCACGGAAAGAATAAACAATACCCTTTCTGCTGTCTGCAGTTGAATCAGAT
>Ga0307515_10011806_pt1 | contig 16527 bp, 3 predicted proteins | sample 17_EM_MG_FD_194513 | JGI IMG/M metagenome (GOLD analysis project Ga0307515, IMG submission 194513) | Populus trichocarpa ectomycorrhiza microbial communities from riparian zone in the Pacific Northwest, United States - 17_EM | ecosystem: Host-associated > Plants > Roots > Unclassified | place... | reverse complement strand
GTCGTCAGCATGGGGGAGTGTCAGAATTAAGCGAGAGGTGCTGACTAAGCTCTGGACACATTGCGAGGACGAAGTCCGCATGCAATCTACATAGACATCAACCGCATCTACTGCATCACAAATCAATCAATATTCATCGTCTGCGTCATCTCTATCATCAATTAGATCCTTAAGATAGCTCCGCTGTGACCCCATGACCTTGTAATTCCAACATTAACTTCTACAAAAAGCTTCAAAATACTACCAAATTGATCCTTCCTTACCACCCAAGCAGCGAGCTGTCAGCGCGCTGCATAAATGTACGCTGACTGACTGCTTACATCAGCAGTGAGCTGCCAGCGACGCTGCCAGCGACGCTGCCTGTTGGCCACACTGCTAGCAAGCTTCTGAAGCATAATTCCTAACCGCAGAACTGCAGTTGGAGCGCAGCGAGACTCATATTGACCTGAGTGTGTGAGGCAGTCCCGTAGCTGTTAGCTAAAGATGTTCGGAAATATCGAGTAAGCCTCATCGTGGTGGGACAACCATGGGATGCTGGCTAAAGTGTATGGTTCTGGTTGGCGCAATGCTTTGTCCGCATAAACAGTGATCTTGTTAGATTGGAGTGGAGTGGATTTAACCCCCAAATCCACTCCATACGCCAAAAAGTTGGTGGAGCTCCAGGACTCCAATGCAGCTCCAGATCAAATATATACTATAAATAGTAAGTCTTAGCAACGGGTAGGTGTTTAGGTAAGAGAGAAAGATCCGATTAAAGCTTATTAAATAGAGCCCAGATCGTTCAGCCTAATACAGAATCTCCCTTATATTCTGATGAACTGGATCTGAGGATAAGAGAATGAATATGAATCTATCGAATCTATCTACGACGAATATAGGCCCTTATATAGGCCTATACCTACTAAGTCATAAGTGGTTGCTTACGGACGTCGTCCAAAAAGGAACCAAAGGGAATATGCTTATGTAAGCAGGCAACAAACGTGGAGGACTCCTCCAGAACCATCGTCATATTCTACCTTAATATCCTCAAAGGCAGCGTACGCATCGTCGTCGCTATTATTATCATCATCCGAATCTAGCTCAGGGGTCTTAACGATTAAATCTTATCGCGATTAGATCCGATTATGGTCTTATCAATAAGAATTCCAGAATCGCGATAATCGAATCGCGATCGCGATTATTCTTAGCATTCCCACAATAAAATTCCAACCCCAATATCCTTACATTTTAAGTTCTATTCGTATAAAATAGCTTCTAACTTAGATTTATTCCTTCTTACTCTATTAATTATATCCTTAAGAACCCAATACTCTTGTAAAAAGATATCTCTAGTTTATGAATATTGCTGTAACCTATATAAGGATAAACCAAAGAAAAAGAACGGGCGGTTATTATACTACTGTAGGATCTGTTTAGACGAAATAGAAGAGAACGGTTATCTCTTAACAACTAACCTTCGGAACCATCTTTTTAGTAAGCATTAAATTAAATATAATGCTCGGGAAAATTGTATAAAAGGAGAAACATATTAACGGCTTACTAAACTCTATACTAAAGTAATAGAGTTAGATATTTATACAACTAAGATTAAATCTATAGTCCTAAAGAAGATCTTAAATAAGGATATTCTAAACTAGGCACTTATAAATTTAATTATTGTATAAAACCTCCCCTTTAGTATAGTATAATGGCCAAAATTCTATATTCTTTATAAAGCCTTAAATCCAGAATTAATTAAGCCTGGTATCCTTCCAATAGCGCCTATAACAGTTATTTTATATATTAAGGAATTATTTATAGACTAGAAGGATGTTATATAAAAGAAGCTATAGTTAGCCCTTACTTAGATTTATATCTTAATCTATCTCTTTAAACACGTGCATTTTTTATCAATTTTTTAATTGGTGGCTGCGGCTTAGGGGCCTACAAATGGCGGGCTTGTTTTCCAGCTTTTGTAAGCAGTTTTTACTGTAAAAAGCAGGAAAAATAGCCCTGAATTTGCAAGCCCATGGTCCAACTAGCAAAAGTATATACTTATAAAAAATAGGGCATGAGCTATATATATACATATAAGGTGAAAAAGCGAACGCTTAGGTAGGCGGGTGAATTAACAGCAGCTTTAATTGACGAGAACTAGCATATTCGAATTTAATTAGATAATGTTATTACTGCTTAAAGTTCTTTATATAGAGACTTTAAGCCGTACGCTGTAAGACACGTGACTCCCTATAGACCCTATTATCTATCTCTTTAAACACATGCATTTTTTATTAATTTTTTAATTAGTGGCTGCGGCTTAGGGGCCTATAAATAGCGGGCTTATTTTCCAGCTTTTATAAGCAGTTTTTACTATAAAAAGCAGGAAAAATAGCCCTAAATTTATAAGCCTATAGTCTAAGGAGAGCAAAGCATAACCGCAGCCAAATGGGGAGAAAAAATGTGTGTAGAGAGATATATTTTAGGTGTTAGCTTTACATATAAGGCTAAATTAAAGAGAACGCTAGCGGGGTACCTAGTTAAAACCTCTATAAAAGGCAGAAGGCGTCGGCCTATAAGGTTAAGTAATAAAGGTAGAAAGTATCTAACGTCTAGCGGCCTAAGCGTTGGACCTCTTTATTAGAGAAGCCGTAGTCTAGGGCGTATTGGGCTACACCCCTATAAAAGCTGTGACCTATATACTATACGGCTGGAATACTATAGAGGTTTAGCCTTAATTTAAGTATCTTCCGCGCGTATAAGGCGGAGAATGCCGTACTACTAGATGCGGTAAATAGCGGCGCGGAGGGAGCTTAGGGGTCTAGAAAAAAAAGCCTTTATAATGCTGCTATAGGGTAAACCGCGTTAAAGGTGGCGGCTACTATAATTTAAACGCCCTGCTTATCCTTATCGGTCTTACTCTGTTTAAGATAGAAGGTAAGGTAATCTCTAGAGGGGCTAAACTATACGTCTAAGCGAGTAGCTTTAGTTATAGCAAATAACGGTTTAGACCGTTATTTATTAGTATAGGAGATTTCGCCTATACGGAGGCACCCTATAAAGGCGAGGCAGAAGGCGGCGTTAGTATTTACCCCTAGGATTAAGTTACTGCTAGTCACGATCTAAGCAAGGATGCTATATAAGATTAGCAACTTTAGGGTGGCTTTTTTTAGGTTAGGGTTAAGAGAAGTTGCCCTATTTAGTATGCGACGAAGTAACGCATTCTTAAATACTATAACTAGGAGAATGCGGTTAACGTGTGTAGAGTAGATCGCGGTGAGGTATAAGTGTAAGGTTTTTAAAGCTACCCTGCCTATATACGGAGAACTGTTGCTATATGTCCTCTATACTACCTATTCCATAAAATTAGGTAACTAGGCTAGGTATAGCGCTATAGCCCTTATAGCGCAGAAGAACTTCTATAACTTTATACCTAAGGCGTACGTCTTATAGGTGTTAGGCTTAATGCCATACTATAAGAGGCTTAAAACTAAGTAAGATTGGCCTAATTGGGTAATAAAAGCAGGCGGTGGGCCTAGTAGGTCAATAAGCGAGCCTAAAGATAAGCCGTTAGCACTGAGAGATTAATCTAAGGATAGAGATTTTTAACTATAGCCTAGTTAAAGCGGGAGAGTGCGTTAGCTAGTATATTATCTTCGGATAAAATCTAGGAAGATTATAACTGGATGTTAAATACGGCAGCCTAGACCAAGATTTATTGGAGGAGCAAATTAGTAGGGCCTTTAAGTACTGTATTTTGCAGGCCTATAAGGGCGACTGTATTGTCCGTATAGACGTAAACAGATAAATATTACTAGGTAGGGCTCTATTTCATAAATGCGTTAGTAATAGCGAGTACTTTAAGCACATTAATGTGGGTATAAAGGTGCTTAGGGGCAGGAGATACTATAAAGAGGTTATCTTATAGCAGTATAGAGGTATAAGGGCGCTATTAACTATAAGGAATAGAATAGGTCTTAGTAAAGAAGTGGCCTAGGTAGCTATAGAAGAAGCTAGCGTAACCGTATTTAGATAAGGCATTTGTAAAGAGATAAATCTAGGGGTAAGTAACATCTTCCTAAAAGAAGTAAACCCCATTTTAAAGCGCTAGGGCTTCGCTCTACTAAGCTAGGTTAGAGATTACCGCTAGCAGAATAGGTAAAGTGCGGCGATTTATAAGAGAGAAAGCTGTAACGAGGTCCCATAGCAATCTTAAGTAAGATCGCCCTAACTAGATAACTTTTACGGCCTAGGTAAGGCTACCTCTAAATTACTAGCACTATTTAAGAGAGACTTAGGGCCTAAGGATAAAGGAGGCAAGTAGATTTTATAGTGCTATCTACTTAGCAGGGCTAAGAAATAGGAAGAAGGTATTAGTATTAATCTAATAACCTAGTATATCTAATACCGTGCTATAGGAGTCTTTAATGGCGTTAGGAGGAAAACTAAGTAGTGTAATTATAAAGTTATATACGCGAACTACTGGCGTGTCGCTAGTGCCTAGGCGTAAGATAAATATAAAGTTATCTAGATAATAAACTAGTGCGAAGAAAGCAATAATTAGATAAAGGTGGCGTTTAAGAACCTAATATAGGGCCTCTGTAAAGAGGTTAAAGAGAAAAGGCGTAGTAGCTAGACTAAAGGGGAGGCAGTATTTGGTATATACTATCTTCTCCCACTTAAAACCTAGTAGGCGTTAGTCGGTAATAGTGACCGGGATATTCCAAAAAGCGTCTTTAAAATTGCGTTTAAGGATAACGGCTTCTCTTCTAGCGAGAAGGATAAGCGCTAGAATGTTATCTATAGTACTATAGGTAAGGGTAGAGTAGGCTTTTAAAATAGCAGCGTTAATAGAGAGGCCTTAGCAAGGCTTAGGCGAAGAGAGATTATAAATACAGCGGAAGGTTCTATCCAGCTTAGGTATAAGTCCTAAGGGGAAGCAGTAGATCGCTTTAGGTAGACAAATAATAATGCGGCCGATGGGCAGATCGGTAGCAATCTTTGTAGTAATTTCCCTAGGGTCGGTACTAGATGGGAGTTAATTTGAATACGTACGTACTAGCAGTAAGGCAGTAACTCCAATCCGCGCGCTATATATTAGGATACCCTTAATTAAGGGGCCAAGATCTCTGGGGTATAGGAGTAGCTTATCCCTTTAGGCTAGCGCGTTTAATGGTAACAGCAAAGTATAAAGTAGATACCCTAGGGTAAACACCTTAAATTTTGGCGTTAAGTTCGGGTATAAAGGGGGTATAAATTATTACGGAGACCCCTTATAGTCTTTCTTAATGTAATTCCCTCTATATACTTTATAAAGATATTAATAAGAGTATAGCAATTTAAAGCACGGACGGCCTGCGTTTTAATTACCGCATATCTAGCCCTATAGGGATAAGGTAGATATATCTGCCTAAGGACGTTTAGATAATAAACTACTATAAGAGGACAATAGGGCTAGGCGTAGGGTGGCAAAGTTATAATTAGCTGCTTATAGTTTAATAGGAATAGTCTAGTTAGTAGGGTCAGTTTAACTAAGCCTTATAGCTCTTTAGTAAACAACTATAGCTAAATTAAGGACGCTATTCCAGACAAACTATGCAGAGAAACCTATAATAGCTTAGTAGAATTTTGCCATTGTAATAGCTAAGGGGGTTAATATAGCCTAGAGGGTTTAGACGATAATACTATAGTTAGTAAAACCCTTAAGCTAAATACCTATAGAGGAGAAGTCCTTTCTAGAGCCCTTATTAAAGGCAATAACTTTTTTATCTGCCGTTAACTCTATCTAATTAGAGTTAATTCTAGATGGGTTATTGCGTAGCTTTATAAGGTTCTTTAGAATAAATATACCCTTCTAGATTACGGCAACTTTAGAGACTAAAATCCCAGAAAGAAGTAAGTCTAGGCTCTTTATAGTAGGAGGGAGAGAAGACTTACTAGAGTTAGTCTCTACCGCGTTAATTATAGTAGGGTTCTTCTTAATAGCGGTAAGCCGAGCCTAGTATATTTCTTCTATGGCTAACTTTACCTAAGCTATAGAAGCAGTAAGTGCTTTAAGGGTAGCCTAGTTTAAAGCCGCCTTATAAGCGCGCTCCTACTTATAGTCTTTCAGCTCTTATTTATAAATATCCTATAGGCGCTTTTTAGCTATAGCCACGGCTGCGGCAGAGGGCGTAGGGGCTATAGTAATGGAGGGGCAACGCGTCTGTAAGCCTTTGCTATTAAGAACACGCGAATAAGAGCGTATACTATATGCAGGAGTGTCTTTAAAAGAATTTATTATAAGGAGTAGACGGGATAAATATCGGATGGCAGAGAGGAGCAATAGCAACGGCCTAAATTTAAGGCTTTAAGGGAGGAGATTTAACGGTTAAATAAGATCAGAATGAATGAATTAACAGCAGCTTTAATTAACGAGAACTAGCATATTCGAATTTAATTAGATAATATTATTGCTGCTTAAAGTTCTTTATATAGAGACTTTAAGCCGTGCGCTGTAAGACACGTAACTCCCTATAGACCCTATCATTAATATCTAGACATCTCCAAATAATTACCTTCTTTTTATAATCTGCGCTTACTTTATAAACGACTAAAAAGAGCTAAGAAAATCTCTTCTTACTCTTTATACGGTTTTAGGATATAGTAGAGATAATTAATAGGATACTCTTTTTTTAGTCCTCTAGGAATACGGGATTATATATAAACTTAAAGCTCTTATTACAAATAATTCTGGAATAAATAACACTTTCTATTATACGATCTCTAATTTTATAGCTCTTTAAAATATTTATTAGGATCTATCTATCTAATAAATTCGTTGCTAAGGGTATATTATTAACTTTACTATCTAGGACTTTCTTTTTTAAGGAGTAATTAATATTTCTATAATTAAGTTATATAAAGAAGATAAGATAAACGGAATAGATCTTAATAAAAAGGAAAGAAAGAAAAAAGAGTAGACTTTTTAAGCTATAGGAGTACTTAGAAAGCTCCATAATATCACTATCTATAGCCGTGCTTCTGCGGGTTATATAGCTAAGTTTAAGTAAATTATTGGAAGGATAATTCTACTGGATAATTATACGAGATAGAATTCCTGGTTTAGCCTTCTTAATATAGCGCTTAAAGTGGAGTTAAAAGTTAATAAGTATGTAAAGAAGAACCTAAAAGCTCTTAAGGATGATGTACTTTTACTATAGGACTAGGTAAACCTTCGTACGATCCACTCCTTTTTAAAACTTTTCTATTAAGCGACCCTTGAGACACAAGGTAATTCCGTACAAATTAATCGAGTTCTCCTTACTATGGATATTCTTCTTATATATATTAAGCGTGCTTTTATTACCTATAAGAAGAATAAAGACTTAGTTACTTAAATTTAACGTTACTAGAAAAAGTATACTTTATACTACTAGCATACGGATAATTTACCCCTCTATGCTGCCGTACTTGTCCTTTATCCTACCTATTATATAAAATATATTAAAGCGAACTAGAAGAAGGCCTGGCAAACGCCAGCCTTATAAAAGGTTAAAGAGTTTTAGGAGTAATATAAAGAGACTTATTAAGCTAAAATACCGTATAATTATATTTGTCGGAATGTATATGTCAGAATATATGGACAGAGGGTACGCGGTCGCGTGTCTCTAATTAGTCACCCTTATGGTGACTAATCAGCCCCCTACTTAGGCACTGCAATCCTTATGATCCTTTGCTTTCATTAATTAAAATAAAACAATTATCATACTATCTACGAACCGTAGCTACGTAATATCCCCCTTATATAACCAATACTAATTAGTAGTTAACTTCACTGTTATACTACAGAACAGTAAGGTATTCCACTAAGAAAAAACGAGCCACTGTACCAGTGCTACTCGTGCTAGAGGAAGCTATCTTTTAAGGTCAGAACTGGTCCTAAACCTTAAATAGAACTCTTCCACAAATCTAAGGATCTAAAGGCCAGAACTGGTCCTAAGCCTTTTTAAGATTACGGATTCTTGCGTCCATTACGCAGAACAATACGCTTTATAAGTCTTCGCGATTTAAGGCTAGAACTAGTTCTAAGCCCCATAATTACAAATATACGTCTAAACGCGTACTAAATAACAAACAACAAACCCTACACTATTAATACTTCCCTTCCTCTAAAAACATGGCTACTAACTAGAGAGACTCCTTACTACTAGGGGTAGCTATATACGCGAAACTCATTAATAAAGACTAGAACGAATTTACCTCCACCTTTAATATAATAACTTATACCGTAAAATAAGTTAATAGCTTTCTCCTACACCATATTCTATTTTACTAAAGTAGACACTACGCCGATATATAACTATAGGAATATTTTAGGGAGGATTTTATAGGATAGACCGTTAACACCTAGGCACTTGGCAATGTTAATATTATTTAGGATTTTTAAGACTTCCTTTAGGAGAATGAAGTATTTATCCCTATAGATGGGGGCATTATTAAAGATAACATTTAGGAGCAGGTCCTTAACGCAAAGAAAGAGCACAAATGGACTCCATAAGAGATTAAGCACCAAATACGCACTATAAAGAAGTTTAACTCTTAATAGAATCCTAATAACAAACAGCCACAATTAACACCTTTCTATAGTCCCTTACTAGCTACATAAGCATCTCCAGCCCGACTACTAGCTGCTCCGCCAATTCCACTAGCTATTCTAACTGCTACACCACCAGTTATCCCAATCGCTGCACCACTAGAGACGCTTTAAGCTCCGCAATAAGCTCCGAAGCAACCTCCGCAGTAACCTCCGCAAGAGCCTCTGCAAGAATCTCTATAAGAACCTCCGCAGTAACCACAACCTCCGTAACAATCTCCGCAAGAACTACCGCAAGAACCTCCGCAGTAACCTCCGTAAGAACCTCCGCAGTAACCACCACAGATAACCTTAGGCTATTAAACACCTTAAGTGCATTAAGCTGCCGTATCTTAACCCGTGCCTTAAGCTCTATCCCACTAGCAATCTCCGCAGCAATCTCCGCAGTAATCTCCGTAATAAGCCTCTACTTCTCCATAAACATTCAATAAGCTTCAGAAGATTTAGCGTAGAGGGGAATTCCAAAACTCCTATAGTTCCCAAGGTAGCTACAGAGGTGGCTACTAGCGTAATCTAAATAGGAAGTTCTTATAGAGGGTACCGTAAAGAGAGTGATATAGGGGGGGGAGCGGTTAAAACGGCATAGTTACGCAGGCAATCCATAAAAGAAAGAACTGCTAGTATTTACGGCAGCTACGAACCTAATAACTATTGCAACTAATATGCCTGCGAACCAACCCCATAATAAGACTCTGTGCCAATCTACCTACGGAACCAACCCTACGCTAGTACTATACTACCACATGCCATCAACAAACCGATAGCGCCGCTATGCCTATAATTACGATACTAATCGCATTAATACGCCTGCGATCTACCGACTGAACAATCGTGCCAATATGCATGCGATCCCAATTACCGTTATGCTAATAAGAATGACCCGAACAGGACTAGGTAGAGCTTTGCTCCCTAGAACACGACCCCATTGCTAGCATTATACTGCCGCCTGAACGACCCGTTACTGGCACCGTACTGCTATTATAATAGACCCTTGCTGCCCTGCCTGCAGTTAACCAACCCCTGCTGCTTTATCAACAGCTAAACCGACACCTTGCTGCCTTGCTGCCTTACTACCTTTCTGCAGCACCACAAGCATAAAGAAAGAACTGCCAGTGTTAGAATGTATGTGTTAGAATATATGGATAGAGGGTACGCGGTCGCGTGTCTCTGATTAGTCACCCTTATGGTGACTAATCAGCCCCCTACTTAGGCACTGCGATCCTTATGATCCTTTGCTTTCATTAATCAAAACAGAACAATCATCATACTATCTACGAACCGTAGCTACGTGATATCCCCCTTGTGTAACCAACAATATTAAAAGTAATCTTTTCTAAGAATAGGAGCCTTTTAATAAGTATAATTAGATTCTAGAAGGGCTTAAAAATAACATTAGAGTAAATAAAGATAAAGATAAGTACGATAATTACTATTCTAAAGTATTATACGATATTTAAAGCCAGCTAGTACTTTAGTGGTGGTGCCAAGATCAGCAACGAAAGAGATAGCCCCTTCTTTCACGATTTATGGTTGAAATTCTTTTAATTCCTGCTATAAGCGATGAGCCAGAGAGGGTATTTTCTAGAGGACGTTGTACGATTATATAGGAAAGAATGTTACTTAGACTAGAGAATATTAAAAGAACTAAGTGTTTAAAAAGCTGGTATAGAAGTAGTATCTTAAAAGGGTAAAAACAAACCTCTATACAAGGTAATATTTAGGAAGGCTTCCGAGAATAGTCCTTGTAGCTTTAAGTTGCTAGCAGGCAACTTCTAACGCTAAGGACGGCAGAAAACGGCAGGGTAGGTGGAAACGAGGTATTACGGGTGAGCTCCGTGACAGCTGTATATATATAGATTAGTATAAATACTTAGGCAAGGGTCTTATTAATAAAATAGCTATGGCTTAACTGTGGCTTAGCTGTGTGGCTTAACGATTATCGCGATTCTACGCACGATTCTTAGCGATTACGATTATTTTATCGATAAGAATCCCGTGATCGTTAAGACCCCTGATCTAGCTTAATCGGCTTACTTGGCTCCGCCGGAGTATCCTCCTCTACTGCTACCGCCGCTGCTGCTGCCTTTGCAGCATCCTCTATAGCTTTCTTATACGCAACAACTCGTGCCTTTAAGGCTTCCTTTGGTAATATCAATGGTGGTGCGGGCTCTCCCTCTATAACTCCTACCTCCGTATTATCAAACGAGCCCTTAACTGGAGGGCCATACCAGTGGCGAAGACACTCATTTGCCTTAATAATATCCATTTATAAGCGAGAGTGACGGTCTTCTAGAAGGATCTTACGGCTACTTAAGAGTCGCTCACACTCTCCTTAATCGTTGGCTGATCCTGGGTAGGATCGCTCTGCTTTTTTTTAGCAGGCCCGTGATCTTATCCATATTGTGATCCTCAATTAGGTAAGCCAACGCAGTAGATCTTCCGGCTGACACGATAGGAAGCTCTTGCGGCTTGTTAAACTTCTCGTAAAAATAACAGAAGTAGTATGTCGTTAAGCCTTTAGCTCTAGATCCTCACCCCAAAGTTATATTAGTGACGTACGTCTCTTCGTATGCTTTGGTTTCTTCATTAAGGCGTTATAGCGAATGTAATTTCAACCCTGCAGCTTAAGCTTAAGCACCTCCTTTATATCGTCGGCCTTCGGATTAATTGATTTCAGGGCAAGGATAACTTCGTCAAAGTGTAGAGCTAGTTAAACCGATAGATATTATTCCATTCCGAAGAGAGCCAAATACAACACCATAATGGTAAGTGTAGATGTGGATAAGTAATAGTAGAAGCGACGGTAGCAGCAGGAGAGTAAGCGGGCGTCCGCTAATACCCTACTTACCAGACAACGAGTTAGCGATTGGATTTGTATCGTGCACTAACTCCTTAGCGCTCTATTCCTCCTCACCCTTAGTTCGAATTAGGTATAGATCTGGAGCTCCAAGAGCCAAATCAATCTCAGATCTACTCCGATCCACCGGTCAGAAGCTCCAATCCAAATCCATATTAAGCCTCAATCCAACCAGGAGCTCCAAATAGACCCCGCTCTAACAAGATCACTGCGCATGAACCTGGCAAGGCGGAGGGGTGCAAGCCACAAGGCGTTCCAACACTGCCCATCTTCGAAGGCGAGCAGGCTGAAGTGAGCTGAACTGCATGCCAAGGGAGTTCCCACCTTCATTGGCAAAGGCTGACTAGATAACTCTGTTCTAGCAGCCATATTGGCATTCTCATTTGTTACAGAAAATAGTGGCGCTCTTGCCCCGGTATTATGACTTTCGTGTGACTCATGTATAACCCAGTTCGTCAAAGGAAACACTTTCTCGTCAGACTTAGATGTTGCTTGGCTTTATCAATTGCAGTCAGAATTGGGAATAAGCAAGCTGGCTTGCTAGATTGACTTGCTTGCAGACTTGCTGATAAGCAAGCAAAACGCCCCCCTGCTTGCTTGATTGCCCGATTTGGAGGCCCTCGGCTTGCTTGCTTGCTTGCTGGCCTCAAAATCACGTCTGCTTGCTTGCTTGCTTGTTAATTGCTTGCCAAGGCAGTATAGAATCTGAAGTTGTATAGAAAATCCGCTATGGCTTCGCCCAGCAGCAGTATATTGCCCACTAAACTCCTCCACCATTAATCAATAAGCTCGTTCGTGCGGCTCGGAGGCAGTTTATAAGGCAGACGCGGTAAAGGCAGCGCGTATATCGCGGCGTGGTGTAGAGGATCGAAGAAGTAAGTTGCCCAAGGCTTTAGGTCGGCGCGGAAAAATGGGTTTAAATAGGCTTAACGTAATCCACCCACAAGCTGGCCATACCCCCAAGCTGGCCACCCCACCCAAAACGCGACGCGTTACTTAGCTACTGCCTCAATGGCTACACCACAATAACAAGAAGCCCTTTTTCGAGAGGGCAGGATTGATCTAGCTATCTAGGCGCTAAATTCCAAGTTTCCGAGCAGCTACTACTACCTACGACGTGCCCCGAAGTACCGCCCAACTACGCGATTCTATACCCGCAAATTAACTCCTTACACCCGTATAAGAAGAGGCTCTTAAGCAGTGGATTCTATTAATGGATTAACGCGGTATGCCGCCCTGGATTGCGACCGTAGGGCAGATAGGTGCTATTCTAGCTGCCCAGAACGCGTCGCTGGCTACTCCATAACCCGTCGGTAAGAATTGGGCACGGAAATATATTAACCGCCATAATAGCCTAAAATCGCAGTTTAATCGCAAGTACGACTACTAGTATGCTAAGTGCGAAGATCCTATACTTATTCGCGCCTAGTTTAAGCGCGTTTAAGACATAAAGATCTAATACGGCATTCTTAATAAAGATACCTGGAATTTTGATGAAACTGGCTTCTAGATGGGCGTTATTATAACTATAAGAGTTACTACAGGAACCAATAGGGCTGGCCGGCCTTAAATAATACAGCCAGGCAATTAAGAGTGGGTTATAATTATTGAGTGCATTAACGCGTTAGGGGGTATAATTCTACCGCTTATTATCTTTAAGGCCGTAATACACTAAGCTGCTTAGTACAACCTTATTCCATATAACTAATTAATTGGCGTTAGCGAGAATAGATAGACAATAAATAAAATAGGCCTTATCTGGCTCGCTATATTCCATAAGTATACAAAGGATTGCACGGTTGGCACACATCGGCTACTTATACTGGATGGCTACGGCAGCCACGTTAACCCCGAATTTGATTAATTCTACATAAATTATTAGATAGTTGTCCTCTATATACCGGCGCATTTGTTATATCTACTGCAGCCGCTAGATATAGGCTGTTTCTTGGCGCTAAAGTAGGCCTACGGACGCGGCGTTAAACAGATAATGGCCCGCGGCGTTAATCATATCGATAAACACAAATTCCTACTACTGTATAGGCAGGCTAGGCAAATAGCACTACACCAAAATAATATATAGGTAGGATTTGCAGCCACTGGCCTTATTCTATATAGCCCTAATCGCGTACTAGTATAGCTGTATGCTGAATATCAGATACTACCGCCCCATTCACCATTAAATGCATCTTAGGCAGCCGAAACACCATATAATATTGCTAAATTACAGCAGCAAACAGCCTTACTAAAGCGCTATCTTAAGCGCCGTATGTATAGCCCACTAAGTCTAACAGAATAAGCCTTTAGCCAGCTTATAAAAGGGTGCGAAATGGTAATGTCGAGCGCTATGCTGCTAGCAAGCGAAAATAAGAAGCTACGGATGGAAAACCGGCGCTAGAAAAGGAAGAGGGCATAGAAGCGCACCTATATAGCTAGGGGAGGGGTGCTATCAGGCGTAGAAGGGGCCTCTCGTGCATCTGCTGTCCAGGAAGGGGCAGCAGAGGGGGCAGCAGAGGCAGTGGTCGGGCCACGGCAACGTGTAAAACCAAGGTGCAGCATATGCAAATCAATAGAACATAATGCACGTACATGTCCCAAACGGCAGGCAACTAGCTAGTAGATAGCTATATACAATACAATTATTCGTTATTGTGTAATTCGTGTTATTTAGCCTTGGAAGTGGGGTGGGGTGGCTAGCTTGGGGGTATGGCCAGCTTATGGGTGGATTACGTTAGCGGTTGCCTAAAAGGACTTGTTTACACTATTTGCATTACCTTAGCCATTAGAAATTAACTCTAAAAACGCTGAAGGTCTATCAACCACCGCTACTACTAAATTAACTATATATAAGCAATAAACAAGCAAGCAAGTAAGCAAGCGCTTCCTTTGCTTGCTTAATTGCCCAAAATGAGGCCTCTTGCTTGATTGCTTGCTTACTACTAAGATAAGCAAGCAAGTAGGGTTTTGCTTGCTTAATAGGAAGATATAGACTAAATTTTGGTTGGGGATTAAATCTAGGGGAGTGCTATTTGGACACCCCCCCTAAATTTAGTTTAGCGCCTGCCTTAATAGGTTAGAATATTACATACGTTTAACTTATTCACGCCTATATTACGAAAATTAAAGTACGCGCTATAACTATAACACTATAATTAAGTCTTAATTTTAGTTATAGTATAAGTAGTAAAGTCTAAATCTAGAACGCGCTAAAGAAGTAATTAATTAAATTATATAGTACTTTATAAAGCATTACGTAAACTAATTTAGGTACTATTACCTCTATTTAATATCTATAAGCTACTTCTATGCTTACGCCTACGCCGTGATAATATATGCGCTTGGTAGGACTCTAGCTAATACTTTACTTAAATGCTAAGGGCTCTTTATAAGTAAATCTATTAACGTAATTAGTAACTATAGAGCTATTTATAGAGCTAATTAGCTAACTATAGTACCGCTTTATAGTTGTAGGCTTTTAGATATAAAGTTAAGGTAAATATAGTATTAATTTAGATAAGCGCGTACTTTAATTTTCGTAATATAGATGTAAATAAGTTAAACGTATATAATATTCTAATTTATTAAGGTAGGCGCTAAACCTAATTTAGGGGGGTATTTACCTAGTAATTAGGGGGTGTCTAAATAGCACTACTTTATTAAAATTACTACTAAAAGTATATTAGATTTAGGGCAGTGCTATTTAAACACCCCCTAATTACCAGGTAGATACCCCCCTAAATTAAGTTTAGCGCCTACCTTAATAAGTTAGAATATTATATATATTTAACTTATTTGCATCTATATTGCGAAAATTAAAGTACGTGCCTATCTAAATTAACACTATATTTGCTTTAACTTTGTATTTAAAAGCCTATAACCATAAAGCGTTACTATAGTTAGCTAATTAGCTTTATAACTAGCTCTATAATTACTAATTATATTAATAGATTTACTTATAGAGAGCCCTTAATATTTAAGCGAAATACTAGCTAGAGTCCTACTAGGTGTATATATTGGCGCAGTATAGGCATAAGCGCGGAGGTAGCTTATAAATATTAAGTAGAGGTAGTAGCACCTAAATTAGTTTATATAATGCTTTATAAAGTACTATATAATCTAATTAATTACCCCTTTAGCGCGTTCTAGATTTAGACTTTATTACTTATACTATAACTAAAATTAAGACTTAATTATAGTGTTACAGTTATAGCGCGTACTTTAATTTTTATAATATAGGCGTAAATAAGTTAAATGTACGTAATATTCTAACCTATTAAGGTAGGCGCTAAACTAAATTTAGGGGGGTGTCTATTTAGTAATTAGGGGGTGTCTACCTAGTAATTAGGGGGTGTTTAAATGGCATTCCCCTTTTAATACACTCCGTAAAATTGTTTTTCCACGCTAGGCGTTTTTGTAACTTAACTAGCTTATATATAGACTAACCCTATATATACTAAAATCCAAATATACGGATTGTGTTAGGTGAAACCTAAGTAGATAGTTATATAGCCGTAAGGTATGGGCGACCCTAGGGCAACCTAGGGGTGACTCGCCCGTAAGGCACGTGCTCTACACGTACCTAGGGGAAACCCTTCCTACCTCGCACACAGACTCCTCCTTTTCCCTTAAGGATTTGTCTCTATCTATATAATATACCTATTGTTCTATTATTAGACTCCCTATCCACATCTTTACCTTACATTTAAATCCTTACCAATCCCCTTAGGAGGATAGCCGGTTCAATTTTTTGATAATGCCTCTAAAAAGAAAACCGACGCCTACACCCGACGGTAATACGCTGGCGATGCGACCGCAGAACGCCTTAGGATCTAGTGTAGACAAAACCGCTAAAAGCATACCAGCAGCATCTAAGCCATTTTCTAAATCCTAAAACGATCAGACATCTACGAACGCTAGAGACTAGTTTAACTTATATACCTAGGCTTAACAGGAGCTTAGTAAGGTTACTAGTGTCCTACCTAATACCGCTAATATAAAGGAGCTAGATAAGCTGGCTAAGAAAATAGCTAACTTATAGAGCATTATTAATTTAACAAAG
>Ga0307515_10011805_pt1 | contig 16527 bp, 23 predicted proteins | sample 17_EM_MG_FD_194513 | JGI IMG/M metagenome (GOLD analysis project Ga0307515, IMG submission 194513) | Populus trichocarpa ectomycorrhiza microbial communities from riparian zone in the Pacific Northwest, United States - 17_EM | ecosystem: Host-associated > Plants > Roots > Unclassified | place... | reverse complement strand
GTAGAGGATGATACGCGGAGCAGTGGGCTTCGCCGTAGCCGAGGGACGCGACGTCCGTCGCGACGACTTAGCTCATCGATGAGGACAACAAAAATAGCAGCAGCGGCGGGCCTCAGGGTGGATAAGGGGTGTCTTACAGGTGTCTTACAAAGTGGCTTGAGCAGTCCAAGAGGGCGCAAGTGGAGAGGAGAGCCATTGCCAAGCGAAGACCAGAGCTTGGACCCAACGTCGCCCGCGACGGTGACGGAGGATGGTGATAGCATCGACAACAGCAGACACGATGACCACAGACCCTCCTGTCGTAGTCGACACACCGATGGCCATTCCAGATGATGTCTCCGCTGCTGCTCAGGGAGAGGCCAGTCCAGCCAAACGAACTGATGTTGGGGGCAGTGGCGTTGCTGCAGAAGTCGACGAGCAACACCTGAAGCGCAGTCGTGAAATCTGGGAGCATGTTAAAGAGGAACAGTACGAAGGTACGGACCCGCCGCCGCAGTCGATGAGACTGCTGACTTGCATCCAGTTATCGAGCAACTACCTCTGACTCTGCAGCGTTATCTCACTCTGATGCGTGAACTCGATATACAAGCTCAAGGTATGTGTCTCTTCCACCATCGTTCCCTCGACCTGCATGTGAGCTCACCTGTCTCTGTCTCTGTCTCCGCTCTGCCCAGCCCACCTCGACGAAATACCGTCTGCTCTTCGCCAATATCGCGACCTCCGCCACAACCTTGCAAATCGAAAGCTTAACCAGCAGCCAGATCATCAGCAGCCAGAGACCACAGAGGATCCCATCATGTCTCCTCCCCTTTCACCCTCGGCCGACTTTACACGCGGTCGTCCTCGACCCACCTTTTCCTCCGCCTCACTCACCCCAGTCAGCGACAGCTCCGCCTCGTCCATCTCTGATGAGCGCTCCTGTTCCCGCGATGGTCACCCGCTCACCCATGACGATGACCCACAAATCCACCGCAAGCACATTGATGGCACTGGTGTACTCCCCCAGTTGTCCAGCCGTTCGCTCATCTCCCGTATCGCACTCCTTGCGACCGACGCCCTTCGCGCCTCAAATGAGAAGATGAACCTCGCCGATGCGGCCTATGCAGCAGTGTGTCCTTTGCACTTCACACGGTTATACCGGCCGCTGACGGTCTTCGCTTATCTCTTTCTTTCTGTTCATGTAGGTGGACCGCCAAATGCGAATCCTCGATGCGCAAATCAAAGAGCATGAATCCGCCATGGCCCTTGGACTACGCCCAGGTACACGCCCTGCAGCGATTGTAGGCTCGGCTCAACAGAAGAACGAAGATACCTCGGCGCTGAGCCATCTCGCTGACATGGCACTTGCAAACGCGACGAGCACGCTCGAGTCACTCTCCGGCACGAACCACCACGCACCGCACGTAAATGTCAGCCCGCGGCAGCGAGTGGGAAACGTCCTGTCCGCCGCTCCAGGCTCGCTGAAGAAGGAGAAGGATCGACGGGAGCTGCCGCCGAGGAGGAAGTCCAACGCGGGTACCAACAATAGCAACGGTACGGGGACGATGGCTATTGGGAAGAGGAATTCGAGACCGAAACCTCACCCACAAACCACCGCGCACCCAAACGGCTTGGCGACGTCGGCACCCAGCAATAAGGAAAACCAGGATGCAGCCACAGGTGCTGGTGCTGGAGGGAAGTACGATACCTCTGGTGACCTTAACGAACGGCGATATTGCTATTGTAATGGGGTTTCGAGCGGGGCCGTAAGTGCTTTTCTCCCTTTCAGACAAACCAGGCTGACCAGGCGACGACAAGCAGATGATCGGTTGTGATAATAAGAAATGTGCAAGGGAGTGGGTGAGTCCATCTATGTTCTCTATCTTTCGCTCGAAGGGACGTGTACTGATGAGTGATGTCGGTGTGCAGTTTCACTACGAGTGTGTGGGAATTCTCAAGGCCCCACCTAGTAATGTCAACTGGTATTGTCCAGATTGCGCGGTAACGCAGCCGCCGAAGAAGAAGCGAAAGCGGTAGTCGACCCGACACTGTGCTGCATGACTCGACCTACTGTACATCCCGTTCAACTACCTACCCCACCGCCCCGTACCACCTTGTTCAGCCGGCTCTTTGTCCACTTGATCCCTGCTCGCCTCTTGCTTGTCTGCTTCGACTCTCGATTCCCCACTCTCCCACTTATCAGTTTGTTTGTCCTGGCTCTGATCTGTTTCGGCTCTTGTTGGCTTAGTAGTCAGGTCTCTTGCGTAATTTTCCTCTGTCCTAACTCGATCCATCAATCCCGTTCCACCCTGATTGAGTACTACACTCCATTACACTATTCAACTCCCTCACACTATTCTCTTCTGATTTTGCTTCTGCCTCTGCCCGTCGCTCATCCTGGTCCTGTTGTCCACTATGTACTTGCCCGTTTTACTGGGATGGATGCAGTTGGTTCTCTGTTTCTTGTCCCACACACCATACCTGGTACCTGTTCAATCTTGAAGTGCGGTGTTTCGTCTCTGGATGTGTCAAATCATGGAATGATGTCACAGTGTACGTCAATCCTCTGTCTTCCTGTTACGAAACGACCGATGGCATTGCGCCCATACGCCCATACATCGGCTAACATTACTTCGGCTAGATCACGAGCACCAGGAGGGGGTAACAGTGTTGTGGATATTGAGGATTATTAATTACATATTACATAGGGTCTGAACTATAAATGGGTGGAAGGCTGTCAGAGGTTGGATGTCAGAGGTTGGAAGTCGCCAGGAAGTCGCGGTCGTCAGATTAGAAGACAGCTTCGGGACAGTTGTGACAGCTGTCAGATTACATGTCAGATTGTTATGAAAGCACCTTCCTTGGACAGGCGGTCAATAACCGCCAGGATAGCGGTAATCTATTAGACGTGGGTAGCTGCTCGATAACTGATAGAGTGCCATGGGCGCCCTGGGACCGGTACAGGCTGCAGCAAGCCGTAAGGTCGATGGCAAGAGGGTTTGTTGCGAGCGCACAGGACGCACTGTAAGACTGACTTCTTGCAGCCCGTGCGCATACAGGGCCAAACGTAGTCGCGACGTAGTCACGCCAGTGTTTTGTTGTAACCGAAATACCTGCCGTTGAGTGGTCATGGTTTGCCTGGAGGCCGCAAGTATGGAGGCTTCCTTGCTCTGATCGATATTCTGGGACGTATGAACGGCGGTCCTTCAGCAGTAAACCAAACGGAGATAAGGAAAAGCGCAAAGAGACTTCCCTTCATCCCTTACTAGAGAGGGGATCGACGGATGGCCCAGCCGAAATATCGAGGATCGGGACGGAACAGTCGATAGCGTCCATCGCGACGTCGCGCAGCTGAGTAGCGCGGAGTGACGTAACGAGTTGTTCTTGTGTGAAGATGGGCGCAAGTTTGCGGGTTCGCTAGTGTATAATCCCTACCCCCCCTTGTAAAGTAGAAATCCGCTCGCCGCACCAGGTGTCCCGGGCCTAAAGCGAATAACCATGGTACACGTGGAGAGGAATCTCGACCAGCTCGCTTGACGACGCGTAAGTATCTCTGTTGAAGACAAGTACTCCGCATTCTTGCAGCCCGTGATCACGTCGATCGTATGGAGACGAGACTCGAGATAATGTCGCCAGGTCTTGAAGGCTTCGAAGATAGCGAGTAGCCCCTTCTCGTGAGTGTCGTAGTTGAACTCAGCGCCAGATAATGTACGAGCGAGGAACGCGAGGGGATGAACTTGACCATCCTCAGTGCGTACCGAGAGAATACCGGCGATGGTGTAATCAGAGGCGTCGGTCTCGACCACTAGAGGAAGGGACGGGTCGAAATCGTGGAGGATGTGTGCCAAAATAAGGTCGTTTTGAGGAGTTGAAAGGCTCACATTGCGGAGACCAGACCCACGGGGCGTCCTTGCGCGTAACCCGAGTCAGTAGGACGGTGATATCGGAGTACGAGGCGATAAACTGTATGTTGAAGTTTGCGAAACCCAAGAACGATTGGAAGTCCTTACCATTTCGCGGTGTCGGCCAGTCGCGGATGATCTGGTTTTTCAGGGTGTCCATTCGGAGGCCGTCAGGGCCAATAACGAAACTGAGGCAGTCCGTCGTGTCCCGCACTTCTCGATTTTGGTGTTGCTTGCACGAAGGCGATTCAAGACCTCGCGTACATGTTTAAGGTGCTTGTCTGGGTTGTCAGAGTAGATCAGGATGTCATCTAGGTGGACAACCACGCACAAAATATCCTTGAACACTTCGTTCATAAAACATTGGAAGGATGCAGGAGCGTTTATACGGCCGTAGTACATGACCTGAAACTCGTATGTTCCATAACGCGTTTGGAGCGCAGTCTTCCATTCATCGTCGTCTGCTATGTGCACGAGATTGTAGGCGCCGCGAAGATCGAGCTTGGAGAAGACGCGGGTGGAGCGAAGACGGTCGAATAAACCCGGGATAAGCGGGGAAGGATACCTATCCTTGTTGGTGATTTTGTTGAGACCGCGGTCATCTACGGCGAGGCGGAGAGAACCGTCCTTCTTGATAAAAGGATAGGTAGGTAGTGGAAGAGATCGTCCAAGAACTCCCGAAGAGCCAATTGTTCGACTTCGGAGAGGGAGTATATCGGACCGTACGGAGGAGTAGTGTGGCCCATATGGTCCATATGGTGGTGGTGGGGGTGCCGGGAATGGTAGTACTCTTTCGTTTACTGAAAACGCCGAGGACGTCGAGGTAGTCTTGTGGGATCTGAGATCGGAGTTTTGCGTATTCGGCGGCGCAAACGAAGCGTAACTCTTGGCAGCGAGTAGCTCGGCAGACTGCGAGGGTTCTGGAATCAGCGAGGCGCTAGGTGAGCGTGCTGGCGTGCTGTACCTGGATTCAAAGGTGAAGCAGTCAGCTCAGGAAGGGCGCGTGGAGATGTCGAACAAGGTGTGGACGAGCGAGCGGGGAATTCGTTGCATTGGTGGGCTACATCCAGTGTCGGGCCCCATGGGCATCTGGATAAGGTGACGAGTAAACTGAATTATGAATCCATAGGCAGAAGCGGAGCCAGCGGAGTCGTCGAACAAACCCTAGATTTCCAGATTTTCAAGCCTGAAAAATAAATGCAACGAGACACAGCGAAGTGCAGCTATGTTTCGAGCTCTATCTAAAATCATTGATTTTGGGAGGCTACAGACTCTTCAAGGAGACGAGCTGAGTTTCGAACCGTCGCAACTCGAGTCTCATCGAAATCGAAACTAGCTCCTCGTCAGCGGCAGCGGCGGAGCCCGTGGCTCCGCATGGTAACTCGAGGAGGAGGAAGAGAGCACACCACTCACTCAAAGCCAGTTGGAGGAGGGGGCGAGCGAAATTTGTTTGACAGCTGTCACCGATATTAATCACGGCCCCACGTTGCTGCACCACGCCCAGGTCTCCACAAGCACAAGTGATCAACATGGCGGCTTCACGATCCAAGAAAGAGAACCTGTGAGCACCCTCGGCGCATCGCACGCCAGATCGCTGATCATACTCCAAGCCTCTATCTTGACCGTAGCGGCGCTTCACTTCAATTCAGGCGCATACCGCTGATCTCAGTCATCATACAGAAATTACACTCCAAGTCGTTCCAAAACTGAAGTATACGCTCAGCTTGTTAGTCGACGATGAGGAGAGAGAACTACAGAGGGTAAACAACCGGACCTGGGAACCAGCGAAGCCCCTGTATGCACCTTGTTTCTTTGATACGTGCACTTTCTAAGGTCTGTGCATATGTAGAGATGTATCTCCGATATCCCAGATGCATGTCGAGATCCAAGTGAAGAAGGCTCATCTCTCATTGGGGAGGAAAGAACAGGGCACCATAGAGATCGACTGTCAAGCACTCTTCAATGATTACTGGAACACCACAGCCGACGAGTTCCTAGTACAAGGTCAGTTGGAATCACCAACAATTCCTTTCATCGCTGACCGAAAGAGCGCAGCGGACATTGTTGCTGGGAAACATAGTTGTTCCCTGGAATTACAATTCTCCGCAGGAGTTACCGTTCGTCCTCTGACAATTGTTCACCGCAGGCTGCTTATACTGTTTGCATAGACGAGTGATCTACGCTCCTCGCTCCGTAAACTCGAAAAACTGTTAAGGGATTACTCCCCACTGATGACAGAATCGACGGAGAGGGCTTTGGAAAAGGTCATCAAAGTTGGGGCTGCATTCTCGGAGGTCAGTCCTCAGCTCTCCCATATGGAAACTATCAAGACATTGACTCGTTTTAGTTAAATGAGATCGCAAAGGCTGCCTTCAGTGTTGCCACAGTCACGTTTGAGGTTTGTTCCCGCTCTTGTGCCTCAGAAGCAGAGGTGACGCGCGGTTGTTTTAGCTTTTGCAGGAACAAAACAAGTACGATCAGATGCCGTCAGACCTCTTGGATCGGTTGCGGCGCATTTTGTTTTTTGCAGACAAGGTCGCAAATGAGATCAGCGATGAAGAGACTGAAATCTTGCAGAAGACAATCTCGCAAATGTTCAAAGTGATGGAAATAGTCGCAAAGTGTTCGTGCGACTATGTCAAACGTGGGCGTTTCGGTGGGCTTTCGGCTTTTCGCAATTTCGCAATGCTGATGATCGCAGAGAGGACGTTGAATGGGCTCGTCCACCCGCAGAAGATCGAGGAAATGAACAAAGAGTTGACCAAGGTCATTGAAGATTTCGATCGTGCAATGAATGTTGAAGCCCTCCGCCTAGCCAGTAAGCACTCATTGGTCTCAATTAGATGTTAGCGTATTCTCAATTGTTCTGTATAGAATCAGTTCAGCAAGACCTCTTGCTTGAGAAGCGGCTTAAACCTACCAGGACCAGCTATAACCAGGCGCTCTGCTGTATGGAAGGCACCCGCCAATCTATCCTCAATCAAGTCACCGCCTGGGTAGCCAATGGATCGGGGCCGAGCAATACATACTGGATCCACGGCTTACCCGGAATCGGCAAGACATCGTTGTCCCATTCAATCTGTAAAACACTAGACGAACGATCTCAACTCATTGGAGCGTTTTTCTGCCAGCGAGATGACACGAATTCGAACGAGCCAAGAAACATCCTTCCAACTTTCATATATAAACTCGCTGAAATCTCCCCGACTTTTCGAAGGACTGTGGCAGAACGACTTCGTAATAAACCAAACCTGACAGCGGAGTCGATGACAGACACACACTTCCTCGATTTTATCCGCTCGACGCCTGGCCAGCCCAATGAGCATCCTCGCGCTTTTGTCATTGACGCACTTGATGAGTGTGGCAACAATCGAAGTCGCCAGGACGTCCTAAAGGCCCTGACTGACGCAGCCGCACTCGCTCCGTGGCTCAAGATTATCATCACCAGTAGACCCGAAGCCGATATCGAACGCTTCTTTCGTGGTCTCACCGGCTCATCGCATTCATCATATGACCTGACTGCCGATCAGAAAGCCAGTGATGATTTGCGAACCTTCGCCCGAAGCCAGTTCAACGTGGTGGCCTCGAATTGGCAAATCACAACGCCCTGGCCAGAAGGGCCAGACTTCAACAAGCTTATCTCTCGCGCGAACGGTCTTTTTATCTTCATCAAGACTCTTGCTCTCGCACTTGAGGACAGCAGTGACGCTGAAAAGTCTTTGAAGGAAGCATTGGAAGGCCCAGCTGGTACTGGCTTGGAGTCTCTATACGGGCTCTATTCGAGTATCCTGAAAGCGCGCAGCAACATTGATGGGTTTTGGCGGATGATTGTGGTGACTACAACGGCTCAGTACCACCCACTGCGCAAAGAGACAATTGCAGAGCTAACGGGAGTGAAACCCAATCTAGTCGGAAAATGGGTGGATGCCCTCAGCTCTTTGCTCTATCGAGACGAAGGGGCCAATGGAGCAATTCGCGTCCGACATTTGTCAATTTCCGATTTCTTTCTCAGCGATCGCTGCGAGTATCAAGTCAACCTGCGCGAGGCGCACGCACAGCAGGGTATCGCCTGCCTCAAGACGATGGTAAAAGAGCTCCGTTTCAATATCTGCAATCTCGAAGATTCCCGGCTCGCCAATGCAGACATTAGAGATCTCCCATCCCGAGTGAGGCAGAACGTTTCCGACCCCTTGCAGTATAGCTGTCTCCATTGGTCGAACCACCTTTGCTCTTCAGCTACCCACGATGAGCGCCTATTGGTGTTGGGAGGCTTGAAGAGCTTCTTTGGGGCATTGTTCCCATTATTTTGGGTTGAAGTGTTGAGCATTATAGGGATGGTCCCAATTGGCGCACAAAGCCTTCGAAGGTTGCTATCCTGGGTCAGGGTGAGTACATCCAGCTTGCTACCATGTTACATTCCAAGCTGATTCGAATTGGCCGTAGGATGTGGATTCAACGTTTCTTGGGAGAATCCAGGACATTCGTCATTTCCTGATCACTTTTCACACCCCCATCTCTATCAGCGCTCCGCACATCTATATTTCAACACGGCCATTCCTGCCCTCACAGTCCCATTTATCGAGGACCTTGAGCAGAGAATTCACTAGTGCCATCAAGGTACGAGTGGGGAACCTGTTAGCATGGCCAGCACCACCATTGAAGTGGACTGGACACACGGGGCCCATCATGAGTGTGTGTTATTCCCCGAATGGGTCCCGCGTTGTCACTGGATCCCGCGACAACACGATTCGGATCTGGGATGCAGAATCTGGTGCTGTGGTTGGCGAACATCTTACAGGGCATAGTGGGGATGTGATTTCTGTTGCATACTCTCCCGATGGGCAGCACATCATCTCCGGATCCTCTGACCACACCATTCGAATCTGGGATGCCGAAACTGGCGCTTCAATCGGAAATCCTCTCAATGGGCACACTGACCTGGTGCGGTCCGTTGCTTACTCTCCTGATGGGCGGCGCATCGTCTCCGGATCCGACGACCACACCATTCGAATCTGGGATGCCGAGACTGGCGCTTCGGTTGGCGAGCATCTTATAGAACATAATGGGGGTGTGAATTCTGTCACATACTCTCCCGATGGGCAACACATCATCTCTGGATCCGACGACTGCACCATTCGAATCTGGGATGCCGAAACTGGCGCTGCAGTCGGAAATCCTCTCGATGGGCACACCTCCTTGGTGTGGTCCGTTGCTTACTCTCCTGATGGGCGGCGCATCGTCTCTGGATCCGGCGACCACAGTATTCGAATCTGGGATGCTGAGACCGGTGCTTCGGTTGGCGAGCATCTTATGGGGCATAATCGGGAAGTGAAATCTGTTGCATACTCCCCCGATGGGCGGCACATCATCTCCGGATCCGACGACCGCACCATTCGAATCTGGGATGCCAAGACTGGCGCTTCAGTCGGAACTCCACTCGATGGGCACACTGGACAGCTGCGGTCCGTTGCTTACTCTCCTGATGGGCGGCGCATCGTCTCCGGATCCGAGGACTGCACCATTCGAATCTGGGATGCCGAGACCGGCGCTTCGGTTGGCGAGCATCTTATAGAACATAATGGGGGTGTGAATTCTGTCACATACTCTCCCGATGGGCAGTACACCATCTCCGGATCTGACGACCACACCATTCGAATCTGGGATGCCAAGACTGGCGTCTCAGTCGGAAATCCTCTCGATGGGCACACTTCCCAGGTGTGGTCCGTTGCTTACTCCCCTAATGGGCAGCGCATCGTCTCCGGATCCTCCGACTGCACCATTCGAATCTGGGATGCCGAGACTGGCGCCTCGGTCGGCGATCCTCTCAAGGGGCACACTGACTTGGTGCGGTCCGTCGTTTACTCTCCTGATGGGCGGCGCATCATCTCCGGATCCTTCGACCGCACCATTCGAATATGGGATGCCGAGACTGGCGCTTCGGTTGGCGAGCATCGTATGTTGCATAACGACAGTGTAATATCTGTTGCATACTCTCCCAATGGGCAACACATCATCTCTGGATCCACCGACCAGACCATTCGAATCTGGGATGCCAAGACTGGCGCTTCAGTCGGAGATCCTCTCAATGGGCACACTGAAAGGGTGCGGTCCGTTGCTTACTCTCCTGATGGGCGGCGCATCGTCTCCGGATCCGACGACCACACCATTCGAATCTGGGATGCCGAGACTGGCGCTTCGGTTGGCGAGCATCTTATAGGGCATAATGGTGGTGTGAAATCAGTTGCATACTCTCCCGATGGGCAGCACATCGTCTCCGGATCCGACGACCGCACCATTCGAATCTGGGATGCCGAGACTGGCGCCTCGGTCGGCGATCCTCTCAAGGGGCATACTGACTGCGTATGGTCCGTCGTTTACTCTCCTGATGGGCGGCGCATCATCTCCGGATCCGACGACCGCACCGTTAGAACTTGGGATTCTGAGGTTAGTACAGAAGTCGGCAAGCTTCGTGAGTGGCATATCTACCCGGTTCAGTCTATTGATTACTCTTCTGACGTGCAGCACACTGTCTCTTGCAACCCAATGCATGCTGATTTTTTCGCAAACCCCGACAAGGATGGTTGGGTCAGGGACTCAGAGGGTGGCTTGCTCTACTGGGTACCCCACGACTGTCGTACAGGCTTGCATTCACCTGCCCTCATGACAATACCCCGTACATCTCATTATCGTTCCATTTCTCTTGACTTTGACGACTTTGCCTTTGGAACCTCATGGACTCGAATGTTCAAAAATGCACCATCTTAGCCTCTTTTTTCGTTGAACATCCGCATGTAGTTTGGCCTTAGTTGCTCTTTCGGTTATTGAAGTTCTAACCATCATTATTGATCGAGGCGTGACACCGCTGAGTTGCCTATCACGAGAAGTCCTTCCGGAGACGCCAAATAGAGCTCTGGAATAGTCAACGGTCTGGAGTCAACCGCACCTGCAGATGAGCCATACAACGTGCGCAACCATATCCTCACACAAGCGAGGAACAGGTTTCGGATCAAGGAACTGCCTATTATATATCGATGGGGAGGCGACCTTATCTATTATGGTGAGGCCCTCTCAGAGAAGCTCGACGAGGTGCTCGTAAGCAAGGGCCCGGCCTATATTGGGCCTCCAGTCAAGCATACCAGAACCGATGGGAGAGTTGGGGAGCTGAGCGTGCTCGCGAGCCAGAGTTTCGTGCATGAAGATGTGAGTAGTTCCGCATGAAACTCGCATTTTCATCTTGTCATCTGACTTTATACTAGGCTATAAAGCAGCTGGAGGTTGTGGCAGCACTCGAAGGCGTCCAGAGAGTGACCGGCCTCACTAGTCAATGCTCCGATACTGATCTCTCAGCCCTTTCATTGGAATGCCAGACCTACACAAGGGTGACGTGACCGCTTCCCAATCGGCTGCGCGATCGTAGCAGAAGGCATATCCCCTGCACTCACCGAATCAGATATTGGCTGCGGTATTGTACTCTACCCACTTGGATGTATCCCCCCCATTTGGCGCCTGAAAAACTCGCATCGAAGCTCTACAATTAAATGCAACCTCGATGGATCACAACTGGACGCGGTGTTGAGTACCACACGGGAACTGGATGTCGAGAGCTGTAGACTGGGGAATTAAGCCTTGAGAGGCGAACTCACGGTGAGCCGAAGAGGTTTCTTGAGGTGTCAGGCCTTCCACCAGTCATTAGCCTCAAGTCGAACTCAGAGCTACAAACCCAAACAGAGTGCAAAGGTGGTATAAATGGTATGATTATGATTAATGTGTTACATACACGTGAGGAGGATAACGAGAGATGTACTGATTTCCGTCATGTCATTCAGCCCTCGAAGTATCCACCTAGTGAAGGAACATCCTCTGATAACGAGCTGTGGTAGTAGATACGATGATGAATTACTATTTATCAAACTAGAGGAATTGTCTGTCAACCACTGATGAACAAGCTACTGACTTGTATATAGTCGGACCCGGTAACCGTTAAGTCGTTCATCGTTGTGGTAAAGGCGACCGCTTGAGTGATAGGAAGAAATGATAGGACAATGCATTTGTACACCAACCAAACACTTTCTACAGGTTACATTCATATCAAACAATGGGCGTTCAAAAGTAGCAAGGGGATGGAGGTCTGCTCGTAGAAATCGAAACGAGAAAGCGAGTTACATGTATTGTGATGACCCCATACAAATAATGACACAAAAGAAAACAACAAGCCATTGAGAAATGAGACTGATGTCATGTCCAGAAAATGACGCAACGAAGTGGATGTCTCCACTGCATCACAACATCTCATTCTAGAACTCGCATTACACGGAATAATTCAGAGTATAATCTCCCCTTTAGAGGATGAATCAGAGACGAAAGTCAGGAAAAAGAAAACCAGACTTACGCCCACGAGGTGTTAGCCGAAAAGTTCGCTGGAGGGATGGTATGCTGCCGGACGGCTATCTTTCCTCCCATGGTTGCGAAGGTCCCGGCGTCAGCGTCCAAACCCTATTCAACGAGGCGGGAGGCAGGAAGAGGGGTTTGGTCAGTCCAGCTCAAATAAAGGGAAAGACAACGGGGCTCACATCGACGTCAATATCTCCTGTATCGGTGTAGATCTTCACATCTTGAAAGTGCATACCAGCAGCTGTGAGGTTGTTCATGTGAACGGACCATTGACGGTTTGGAGGAACATCGGTGGAGCTGTGCTTTCGCGGGGTAGTCATCCATATGAGGGACTTGTAGCGGAAGTTTCTAGGGAAATAGACGATGATGTTTGCGTAGTCGATGCCGTATTTATTGGGTAAATTCTCGTAGACCTGCGTGAACCACGAGGTGGCGGGAAGAGCAATGAATAAGCAGAAATTATTGCATCGTTGTGGTACGAAGGTCATCAGCGAGGTCTGAGACAGCGCAGAGTGGGTGCTCGCCACTCACAGCTATGTTGAAACCAATGACATTCCGGCCAGTCCAAGGGCTGATAGAAAACTGGCGAGCGGGAGGAGTAATAGGACGGGCAGTAGTCTCAATGCTGACGAGGATTCTGTTTGGGTCACCCAGACCATGGGCGCTATCTACAGGGACGAAGGTGGTCTTGCCGGCGAGACGATCGTTCCAAGCCTGGAAGCGGTACTGCGCGCCTGGATCTAGTGGAAGGGAGATGGTCCAGTTGTAGAAGACGTAAGTGATGTGGTCCAACGTCGAGACTGAAAACGCGCGGCCGTTGAGGAAGTCGCCGTGGGGACCTAACGCGATCCAGAGGGCTGCGAGAGTAAGCGAAACGAGCGTGATGGCTGCATTTCGGAGGAGGATGAGCTTTGTGGATCGCTGCGACGACGAGGGCACACTGAGCGGTGGGAGTTTGGCCATCGTCGTTGGTGAGGTCAGGTCTGAGGCGCTCGGCGTGGAGCAAACACGCAAACGCAAACACTAGCTCCGAAATGAATTCCCTTCTATCGAGGTCGTTGAGATCCTTATCCTTATCAAAGGCTGGCAAGAAGCAAGAAGCGCAATCGAACGTCATACAAACCTTGCAATATTAGGAAATATTGATATAAGTTACGAGTCGTTATTACATATATTTTGTTGCTCTGATCGTGCGCAGCAAGTGGCTCTTCAGACCCCACTGCTCGTCGCGCCTTCCATCCGTGGGCTCCACTTCTCTTCGCCAGCCTTATCCGCCGTCCTCATCTTTCCCGTGAGGACTTCCCATCTCCATTGACTAGTCGACTTCCACATCTCGTCCTCCTCGTGTTTACGCTTCTGGTGCCTGCTGGTCCATTCCTGTTCCTGAACATCTTGGCCCTGAATCTCGCCTTGCTTCTCCTCGTACTTTGCCTTTCCTTTCCCCTTGTCTTTACTCTTTTGCGGTGCTTCATCCTTGTTCTTGTCGCTCTTCTTGTCTTCCTCGGAATCGTCGCTCCCAGGAACGGTTCCGGTTTTCCCCTCTTCCTCCCTCTTCCTCTCATCATCTTCCTTCTCCATTATGGTCTTCTTGCCAACGACATGCCTTAATTGCCTTTTACGATTATCGAAGAATTTCCCTTTCCGCTGTTGGAACTTGGCGAGATGATCAAGTCTGGCAAACGAGCATTTATCAACAGCTGAAAGAATCATCATCGGATACATACCCCCACAACATAATCTCGCCCTTGGTGAGGTGGACTTTGCTCAAGTCCAGCCCTTGTCGATCCATTTCTTCGAGGAACTGCTTGAAGTGATCGATCGACGTCCTAATCTGGAGTTCAGAATCTGAACAGGGTTAAGGAGGATGAGTCCCAGACCTGTAGTGTCCGGACAGTGGTTGTAGTTCTGTCACAAGACCATTCCGAACGCGGATGAGCCCAGCAGAAGCCACTAAACCAATATCCGCGGTTGAGATACGATTATGGCGCGGATTTCTGTCCACTAACCTCGTCCACCAGATGTAAAAGACGAGTGCTGGAATGTCCCTGTAACCTTTAGCCCGACGAACACATTATCTGCATTGCAGCCGATCTAAGCATCCTTCTTCCACTGAGTTATCCAGAGCCTTACATTTCACGTCCTTCACAATACCGATCAGGCTCATGGTTTCCCTGCCAAAGAAACTCACTCACCGCAATGTACAGCCAAGTATCCTTCGCCACAGTTTTTCTTAACAATCTATCGGTCATTCCAGCAGTGGTAAACCTCTCCTTCAAGTTCTTGAAGAAGTTCGAATTTTTAGAATGCGTGTTATAGTGGTGTGTGAGAGCGGAGATACTCGAGTCGCCTTCTGCACTGTGTAACATAGAGCCGGGCTCTGGAAGGGCCTCCCTGTGATCACGAATATGGTTTTCGTTGTTGATATCGTGTTCCTTTGGTGTTGGATCGATCCGGGTTGGTTCAGAGCCGTCTGCATGGACTATCCCCTTACCACCACCAGCGTCCTTCCATTTCTGCAGTACGGGTAGAATCAGGAAAGTCGTCAGTGTAGGGTTGCGGAGAGTGATAACGCATAACCTTTGGAGTGGTATCGACAAGTTGTCCATTTCGAGCCCAGCGCAGCCGTCCGTTCGGGTCGACCTTGGCCAGATAGTTGAGACGCTGTTCAGCCGAGAGATACTGTATTCTCTAGTTGATGTGAGCGATACTGCCCGAACGGCGGCGAGGATTCACCATACCTCCATCTCCAACTGTTCGCGACTGCACTGAGGAAGAGATAAGTCTTTCCCACCCCCACGGTCTAACCTGGAATGGTTTTGTAGATTATTATGCGTGTGTGGAGTTGAAAGGAACCCCAAGCCGACCATCGAAATAGGTTTTCGTTTGTGTCCGCCTCCATCCATGCCTTGTAGTACCACTAGCGAGAGAATGTATCGTGTCCACACGTGCAAGAGCATTGAGGACTAAGCGCCGCACCTTGACTGTGGGACCACACCGATTTAGAACGTCATCAGTTGCGACAAGGTTAACGTACGGTTAGATCCATAGCGGTGTTTCCTATAAATATGATTAATATACTACAGCTGCACAATGAAATGAAGTACCCATCTACAAGTTCAAGCCAGTGCTGCTCGGCCAGGTCCTGGGTATAAACCGCTGGCGGGCCTTTTTGGTCCTTGTCTACACCAATAGCCTGGCCAGTATGCAGCGCATCTCCGTCCCTCAGTCGTCCAGCGAGGAATATACCGCGTTCCCAGCGCGATTTAGCATCGTTCTTCTGCTGGTCTGCCGCTTCATTCACTTCCTGCGGGGAGAGAGGTGACGGTCGATTAGAGACCATACTCGTTCATTCTCGAGATGATGGCCAAGACTCACTCGTTTCCTTGCGGTCAAATATGCGTCGCTCCATCGAGTATTGGAATCTAAATGTCGTTTCTGTAGAGAGTAAGTTCTCCAGGCGCGTTGTACTGCTATAACCGCTTTCTCTTTTCTTTCTGCCTCGGGGTCGCGTGAGTTGCCAGACATGACGTCTTCACAGCCAGAGGTGGTCAAGGTTTAAGAGGGCTGTAATTCGGGTCAGATTTGCAGGAGTGTCCAGATCGGGTGGAGCATGCTGGTACGGATGGCTATTAATGGCACTTGGCCGGGCCACCTCTTTTGCTCTTTTGCACTGGCCGTGATAGGGTGATCATTCAACGTGTAGGAAAGAACTAAGTATGCGCGTAACAGGTCAAGCATGGTAACCACCTACACAACAAGGAATCGAACCGACGAAGATGATCGGTGTTGTAAGCGCGAATGTAAACGGATGCAGAAAACCACTTATTCGTTCCCAATCCAGAACAGGGACCTTGTCACATTGAGCACCGCTCGTGCTCGTATATGGACACTACAAATTAGGAACCGATGATACAATCAAGAGGAAAAGGGGGTGTTGTACACATTGCGAGGAGGTAGTCAACTAAGAAGCAAAATGATTGATCTTTACACTCCAATTCTAAAGCCGACGTCAGTGCTCTGTTGCAGGTAAAGAATGGAAAGGCAACTCACCGGCACACGACCTTTCTTTGACCTTGGAATTTGACGACCTCGCTCTTTTCCAAAACAAACAAGCAGCGTTCCAATGCATGGGCAGTATAACCCTGGTTCGTCACAAACTCCTTCACGAGGCTCTGATAGCTTGTCGTCCAGCCAACTGGCAGTCGCTTCCTTAGCTCCTTCTCGATCGCTGTCATTTCTTCATGTAGCTCCCCGC